>Ga0102592_1001180_pt1 | contig 31705 bp, 30 predicted proteins | sample AraplaCol_mMF_r2_FD_76861 | JGI IMG/M metagenome (GOLD analysis project Ga0102592, IMG submission 76861) | Arabidopsis root microbial communities from North Carolina, USA - plate scrape MF_Col_mMF_r2 (SPADES assembly) (version 2) | ecosystem: Host-associated > Plants > Roots > Endosphere...
AACGGCAAAGCGTTAAGGATCAGCGGGCGAGCTTGGGCAGCAGCACCCAGATATTGCCGCGCTGCTTCATGCGGCCGGCAAAATCAGCCGCTTCCGAACCGAAGCCGAAGAACAGGTCGAGGCGAATGGCGCCCTTGATGGCGCCGCCCGTATCCTGCGCCAGCATCAGCCTTTGCAGCGGCAATTCGTCGTCGCCCGGCAGCGTGGTGTTCAGGTAGACCGGCGCGCCCAGCGGCAGCTGGCTGCGGTCGATCGCGACCGAGCGTTGCGGCGTCAGCGGCACGTTCAGCGTGCCCTTCGGGCCGACTTTCGGGTCCGGCAGCTTTTCCTCCTTGAAGAAAACATAGCTCGGATTGGCGTTGAACAGTTCCTGCTGGCGCGTCGGGTGGCCATCGATCCAGGCCTTGATGCCTTGCGCCGTGGCTTGCTCGGTGGTCAGCTCCCCCTTCTGTACCAGCCATTTGCCGATCGACTGGTAAGGGCGGCCATTCTGGTCCGCGTACGCAACGCGCACCGTTTCTCCGTCAGGCAGTTGCACGCGGCCGGAGCCCTGCACCTCCAGGAAGAAGGCTTCGACAGCATCGTCCACCCAGATCAGCTCATTGCCCGGCAAGCCCGAACGGGAGATTTCTTCGCGCGCCGGATACGGCACGACACGCTTGCCCTTCAAACGGCCGCGCACCCGCTTGTTCGCCAGTTCCGGATAGACCGAACCGATGTCGATGATGACCATATCGTCCGGCACCTTGTACAAAGGCGTCTGATAAGGACCGCCCTTCTTGCGGGAGCCGCGCAGCAGCGGCTCGTAATAGCCGGTAATCAGGCCTGAATTGCTGCCGTCGGGCGCAACCACCTGGTGCGGATCGAAGAACGATTCGAAGAACAGGCGGATGGCGGCCTGGCTGTTCGCATCCACTGTCTTGGCAATGGCGCAAGGCTCTTTCCAGTCCGCGCCATTGGCCAGCTTGGAGCAGGACAGCATGAAGGCGGGCCAGGCGGCGCGCAGGTCGTCACGCTCCCATCCCGGCAGGTCGGCAAAGCGTGCGGGGATGAATTCAGCCTTGGCCGGCGGCGTCGGCGCGGCGGGTACGGTCGGCTGCGCCGGCGGCTGGGTTGGCGTGGCAGGCACGGTTGGCGTGACCGGCGCAGGCTGCGCTGGTTTTGCCGGCGGTGGCGGTGGCGTGGCGCATCCGGCCAGCACTAATGCGACGGCGGCGGCGCAAACGGGTAAACTACGGCGTGTCGAAAACATGAGGTGTTATCTATGATGTATCTGATGCTTGAAGCGCTGGTGGCGCTGTTTCTTCTGGTGTTTATCGTCTGGTGGACGCTGCCATCCAACAAAAAGAAGAAGGACGGCGACAAGTAATTAGTGCAGGGTTCGCGGCAGCGACAGCACGAATTCCGGGATTTTGGTCTCGAATTGGTGGCCGTCTTCCGCCACGCAGAAATACTCGCCAAACATCGAGCCCTGCGGGGTGCGCAGTTGCGTGCCGCTGGTGTACTCGAACACTTCGCCCGGCGCCAGCAAAGGCTGGTGGCCCACGACGCCCAGGCCGCGCACTTCCTCAATATGGTTGTTCGCATCGGTGATCACCCAGTGGCGGGAAATCAGCTGGGCCGGCACGGTGCCGGTATTTTTGATGGTAATCGTGTAAGTAAACACGAAATTGGTGCGGTCCGGATTGGACTGTTCCGGCAGGTACTGGGTGCGTACCTCGACCGCAAACTCATACTGGGCCATAAGGGTTTCCTTCATAACAATTGGGCAATTCTAGTCCAAGCAATCGGACAGCGTCCGCACAGCAGCGTAAAATAACGCATCTTTTTTACCAGCCGACCAGCCATGACCACTTTCCGTATCGCTCCGAGCATCCTGTCCGCCGACTTCGCCCGACTGGGTGAAGAGGTTCGCAACGTTGTTGCCGCAGGCGCCGACATCATCCACTTCGATGTCATGGATAATCACTACGTGCCAAACCTGACCGTCGGCCCGCTGGTGTGCCAGGCGATCCGCCCGCACGTGCAAGTACCGATCGACGTGCACCTGATGGTCAAGCCGGTCGACCGCATCATCCCTGATTTCGCCAAAGCTGGCGCCAACATCATCACCTTCCATCCGGAAGCGTCCGACCATATCGACCGTTCGCTGCAACTGATCCGTGACAACGGCTGCAAGGCCGGCCTGGTGTTCAACCCTGCCACCCCACTGAGCTACCTGGACCACGTGATGGACAAAATCGACATGATCCTGATCATGTCGGTGAACCCAGGCTTCGGCGGCCAGTCCTTCATCCCGCAGGCGCTGAAGAAGATCGCCGAGGCGCGCCGCCGCATCGACGAATCCGGCCGCGACATCATGCTGGAAGTCGACGGCGGCATCAAGATCGACAATATCAAGGCCGCGGCAGAAGCTGGCGCCGACACCTTCGTAGCCGGCTCCGCGATCTTCGGCCAGCCTGACTACAAGGCCGTGATCGACGCAATGCGCGTCCAACTGGCTTCGGCGTAATTGTATGGCGGCGGTCCTGCGCGGCGTAAGGGCCGCCATCATTGACCTCGACGGCACCATGCTCGACACGATGCCGGACTTCGAGGTGGCCATCAACCTGATGCGCGAAGAACTGGGCCTGGCGCCGATCACTGCGGCGCAGATCGAGCTGATGGTCGGCAAAGGTTCGGAAAACCTGGTGCGGCGCGTACTGGCGCTGGACTTCGATGAAGAAGGCGTGGAGCGCATGTTCGGCCAGGCGATGGAGGCTTACCAGCGCCATTACCTTGTGATCAACGGCCGCCATAGCGAGGTTTATGCCGACGTGGTGTCCGGCCTGCAGGCCATGAAGGCCAACGGCCTGCGCCTGGCCTGCGTGACCAACAAGCCGGTCGCTTTCGCCAGGCCGCTGCTGGCACTGAAAGGCCTGGACGGCTATTTCGAAGTGCTGTTCGGCGGCGATTCCTTCGAAAAGAAGAAGCCTCACCCCATGCCGCTGCTGAAAGCCTGCGAACATTTCGACCTGCCACCGTCGCAGGTAGTGGCAATTGGGGACTCTTCGAACGATGCGGAAGCGGCCCGCGCGGCAGGCTGTCCGGTGCTGACTGTGCCATATGGATATAACCACGGAGTGGGTATACACGAAACAGATTCCGATGGTATAGTTGACACGCTGCTTCATGCAGCTGCCTTGATTAGCACGCAAAACGACGCTATCTGACCGAAATGTTTCTCAACAAAAGACACAATGTAACCCACCGGGGCTCGATTGAGGCCTGGCTGTGGCGACGCTGGCAATCCTGACTTAGTCCCGATTGCTGTCGGCGCACGCCCATGTGTTCCGACAGGTTTTTTGTAACCTTACCGCCACCACCCTAACCCTGGCGGAACGGAGAGAACATGACCGAACTCGAATTCAAATCCCTGGCCGCGGAAGGCTACAACCGTATCCCCCTGATCGCGGAAGCTTTCGCCGACCTGGAAACCCCGCTCACCCTGTACCTCAAGCTGGCCCAGACCCAGAACTACGGCAAGAACACCTTCCTGCTGGAGTCGGTGGTGGGCGGCGAACGTTTCGGCCGCTACTCCTTCATCGGCCTGCCGGCCAATACCCTGCTGCGCAGCACCGGCAAGCTGACCGAGATCGTCAGGAACGGCCAGGTGATCGAGACCCACGAAGGCAATCCCCTCGAATTCATCGAGCAATACCAGGCCCGCTTCAAAGTGGCCGTGCGCCCTGGCATGCCGCGTTTCTGCGGTGGCCTGGCCGGCTACTTCGGCTACGACACGGTGCGCCACATCGAAAAGACGCTGGCACATACGCAGCCGAAAGACGACCTGGGCCTGCCTGAGATCCAGCTGATGGTGACCGAGGAACTGGCCGTCATCGACAACCTGTCCGGCAAGCTGTACCTGATTGTCTACGCCGACCCGCAGCAGCCGGAAGCCTTCTCCAAGGCCCGCCAGCGCCTGAAAGACCTGCGCGCCCTGCTGCGCCGCGGCGTCGATGCGCCGGTAACCACGCCTTCGGTGCGCACCGAAACCATCCGCGACTTCGCCAAAGAGGATTACCTGAAGGCGGTCGCCAAGGCGCACGAATACATCCTGGCCGGTGACCTGATGCAGGTGCAGATCGGCCAGCGCATCCGCAAGCCATATGTGGATTCGCCGCTGACGCTGTACCGCTCCCTGCGTTCGCTGAACCCTTCGCCGTACATGTACTTCTACAATTTCGGCGACATGCAGATCGTCGGCGCCTCGCCGGAAATCCTGGTGCGCAACGAGACGCTGCCCGACGGCGAGAAGAAAGTCACGCTGCGCCCGATCGCCGGCACCCGCCCGCGCGGCAATACGCCGGAACGCGACGCGGCGCTGGCCGAAGAACTGCTGAACGATCCGAAGGAAGTCGCCGAACACGTCATGCTGATCGACCTGGCGCGCAATGACCTGGGCCGCATCTCCGAAACCGGCAGCGTGAAGTTGACCGACAAGATGGTGATCGAGAAGTACTCGCACGTTCAGCACATCGTCTCCAACGTGGAAGGCAAGCTGAAGAAAGGCATGTCCAACCTGGACGTGCTGCGCGCCACCTTCCCGGCCGGCACCCTGACCGGCGCACCGAAAGTGCGCGCCATGGAAATCATCGACGAGCTGGAAATCTGCAAGCGCGGCATCTACGGCGGCGCCTGCGGCTACCTCTCCTTCGGCGGCGAAATGGACGTGGCGATCGCGATCCGCACCGGCGTGATCAAGGACGGCATGCTGTACGTGCAGGCCGCCGCCGGCATCGTTGCCGATTCGATCCCGGAAATGGAATGGCAGGAAACTGAAAACAAGGCGCGCGCCGTGCTGCGCGCAGCCGAGCAAGTGCAAGATGGCCTGGATGGGGAGTTCTGAAATGCTGCTGATGATCGACAACTACGACTCCTTCACCTACAACATCGTGCAGTATTTCGGTGAGCTGGGCGAAGATGTGCGCGTGCACCGCAACGACGAAATCACCATCGCCGAAATCGAAGCATTGAATCCCGACCGCATCTGCATCTCGCCGGGTCCAAAAGACCCGTCGCAGGCGGGCATCTCGCTGGAAGTGCTGAAACACTTCGCGGGCAAGAAACCTATCCTGGGCGTCTGCCTGGGACACCAGGCCATCGGCGAAGCCTTTGGCGGCAAAGTTATCCGAGCCAAGCAAGTCATGCATGGCAAAACTTCTCTTATCGCGCATACGGGTGTGGGCGTGTTCCAGGGCTTACCCAGCCCGTTCACGGTAATCCGCTACCACTCTTTGGCAATCGAGCGATCCTCGCTGCCTTCCTGCCTGGAAGTCACAGCCTGGACCGACGACGGCGAAATCATGGGCGTGCGGCACAAGGAGTACGACATCGAGGGTGTGCAGTTCCACCCTGAGTCCATCCTGTCCGAGCACGGCCACGCCTTGCTGAAGAATTTCCTCGATCGCAAATAAGAGAAGGAAGCATCATGTCAATCACGCATCAAGAAGCACTGGTTCGCTGCATCGAACACCGTGAGATTTTCCACGACGAGATGCTGCACCTGTTCCGCCAGATCATGTCCGGCGAAATGTCGCCGGTGATGGTGGCGGCGCTGACCATGGGACTGCGCGTCAAAAAGGAAACCATCGGCGAGATCACCGCTGCGGCGCAAGTCATGCGCGAGTTCTCGACCAAGGTGCCGATGGCGGATACCACCAACCTGGTGGATATCGTCGGCACCGGCGGCGATGGCGCCCACACCTTCAATATTTCTTCCGCTTCGATGTTTGTTGCCGCCGCCGCCGGCGCGCGCGTGGCCAAGCATGGCGGGCGTTCCGTGTCTTCGTCTTCCGGTAGCGCGGACCTGATCGAATCGCTGGGCGCGCACATCAACCTGAAGCCGGAACAGATCGCGCAGTCGATCGCGCAAACCGGCATCGGCTTCATGTTCGCGCCGAATCACCATGCCGCAATGAAGCACGTGGCTCCGGTGCGCCGCGAACTGGGTGTGCGCTCGATCTTCAATATCCTTGGCCCGCTGACCAATCCGGCCGGCGCGCCGAATATCCTGATGGGCGTGTTCCACCCTGACCTGGTCGGTATCCAGGTGCGCGTGCTGCAACGCCTGGGCGCGCAGCATGCGGTGGTGGTGTATGGCCGCGACAATATGGATGAAGTATCCTTGGGCGCGGGCACCATGGTGGGTGAACTGGTCAACGGCGAAATCCGCGAATACGAGATCCACCCTGAAGACTTCGGCCTGTCGATGATCGCTTCGCGCAACCTCAAGGTGGCCGATGCGACGGAGTCGAAGGCCCGCGTGATGGAAGCGCTGCGCGGCGAGCCGGGTCCGGCATCGGACATCGTGGCGCTGAATGCCGGTACTGCCCTGTATGCGGCAGGCGTGGCGTCCTCGATCGAGGATGGCCTGGCGCGCGCTCGCGCAGCCGTGTCCTCCGGGGCGGCCGTCGCCAAGCTGGAACAGTTCGTCCGCGTCACCCAGGAACTCGGCCGGGAGGGTTAAGCGATGTTCGGCATCCACGACCTGACGCTGTTTGTAATCTCCGGTCTGCTGCTGAACATCATGCCTGGACCGGACTCATTGCTGATCATGGCGCGCAGCGCCACGCAGGGCTGGCGCGCGGGTTGCGCCGCAGCCCTGGGCATTGGCGCCGGCACCATGGTGCATATCGGCGCGGCGGCGCTTGGCCTGTCAGCCGTGCTGGCCACTTCCGCCACCGCTTTCACCGTGGTGAAATGGGTTGGTGCGGCGTATATCGTCTGGTGCGGCATTGCCATGCTGCGCGCGCGGCTTAAGACCAGCGAAACCGGCAAACCGGCCGGATCGGCCGTCCCGCCTGACCCATTGGGTCAGGCACCGTCCTACCGGTTTGCGCCGCCGGCTGCCCTGCCCTACCGCAAAATCTTCGCCCAAGGCTTCCTGACCAACGTCCTGAATCCGAAAGTCGCGTTATTCTTCCTGGCTTTCGTGCCGCAGTTCATCGACGCGAATGCGGCCAACAAGCCACTGGCCTTCCTCGTCCTTGGCTGCATTTTCAATTTCAACGGCATGCTGTGGTGTAACGGCCTTGCCATCTTTACCGCCTTCGCGAGCGCGAAGCTGAAGGTCAAACCGCTGGTGGCCCTGTGGCTGAACCGCGTGACCGGAGGCCTGTTCATCGCGCTCGGCGCACGCCTGGCCCTGGCCGAACAACACTGAGAATCATCATGTCCGATATCCTGAACAAAATCCTGGCCGTCAAGGCCGACGAAGTAGCCGCTGCCAAGAAGCACCGCAGCCTGCAATCCCTGCGTGACGAAGTGGAAGGCGACAAGGACTTGCGCGCCGGCCTGCGCGGCTTTGAAGCCAGCCTGCGCAAGAAAATCGAAGGCGGCCATGCCGGCGTCATTGCCGAAGTGAAGAAAGCCTCGCCATCGAAAGGCGTACTGCGTGCCGACTTCCGCCCTGCCGACATCGCCCAGAGCTACGCCGAAGCCGGCGCGGCCTGCCTGTCGGTGCTGACCGACGTGAACTTCTTCCAGGGCGCGAACGAATACCTGCAGCAGGCGCGCGCTGCCTGCGACATTCCCGTGCTGCGCAAGGATTTCATGGTCGACATGTACCAGATCTATGAAGCGCGCGCGATGGGCGCCGACTGCATCCTGCTGATCGTGGCGGCCCTGGACCATGGCCTGATGGCGGAGATGGAAGCCTGCGCCCACGAACTGGGCATGGACGTGCTGATCGAATCGCACGACGGCGACGAGCTGACTGCTGCGCTGAACCTGAAGAGCCGCCTGATCGGCATCAACAACCGCAACCTGCGCACCTTCGACGTGACGCTGGACACGACGCTCAACCTGCTGTCGCGCATCCCGCAAGAACGCATGGTGATCACCGAATCCGGCATCATGACCCCGGCCGACGTGCAGCGCATGCGCGAAAACGACGTGCATGCGTTCCTGGTCGGCGAAGCCTTCATGCGCGCGCCCGACCCGGGAGCCGAGCTGCGCAAGCTGTTCAGTTAAATCCGCAGCGTTCCGATTTCATGGCGCCGGCGCGGCGCCATTCGGTAAACAGGCCCTTCGACTGCGGCTCGAACATGGTGATGGTCTGGCCATCGAGGCTGATCTTGAAGGCCTCGATGCGTTCAACCGTCATCCATGGTTTGTCGGCCAGCGGCACCTGCCATACGAAGTTGCGGTTGCGTACGGCCCATTCACCCTGCTCCTCCTTGACCTTGTCCTCTTTGCCCTTCACCGGCAGCACAAAATAACTGCCGTCATCGCGCATGAGCACCCTGCCATCCGGGCCGATCTTGCTGGACTCCCAGATGCCGACGATTGCGCAAGGCTGTGGATGGCTGCCCAGTGCTGCTTCGACATGCTTCTCCGCAGTCTGCTTCCCCAGCCCGACCAGGCCAGCCACGCCTAGCGCGGCGATCACGCCGACGATGGTCGACGGGAGAATGGCGTGGTTGCCGCCGCGCAGGCGAACGATATCGTCGAAGGTAGCGCCCAACCAGCCGGTGCCGATTTCATTTTCACGCAGCGTCACTTTGCCGCGCCGGATCATCAGCAGCAGAACCAGGATGTTGGCGAGCGGGATAATCATGAAGGCCACCGCCAGGATCCGCATGACAATGTTCGATCCGGCTCCCTTGGCCAGGCGATAGACGGCAGCCATCGCCAAGGCGGTAACGGAGATCGCCAGGACGGGCGCCGGCCAGCCGGCCAGGCCGCGGATGAAATAGCTCGCGGCCACGTAAAGCACGCTCGCATATATCGTCAGGCGCAGGCCATCGGCCAGAATGTACAGGCCCGGGTCTGCGCCGGAATCACGCGCCGCAACCATTTCCGGTTCCGGCTCACGGCGCGACAACGGCGGCATGGCTGTTGTCGCTTCTGCTGGTTCCAGCGACAGGCCGGCTGCCGCCGGCGCCCGCTTTGCAACGGGCGGGCGTGCCTGCGGCGGGCTTGGTGGCGGCGGCGCCTGGCCTATCTCGCGGCCGGATTCCAGGTTGAGCGTGGCGTGGCAGCCGGCACGCTCTTTCAATGCGTCGACATAATGCTGGGCCTGGGCGCGCAGCACGCCTTTCTTGACGATGGTCCGGCGCCCGCCCGACAGCAGCGCCAGCATTTCCGTTATCGGCTTGCGCATCAAAGCCGCAAGGCGCCGGGCGGCTTCGCCCAGCTCCACGCCTGGCGCCGGGCCTTCCAGCACAACCTGGTAAAGCGCAGGGCGGTGCACTTCGCCGGACTGGTTGTCCACCACCGTCAGGCCGAGCTGGCCGGCCAGATGGAGCACATGCGGCATGACTTCGTCGCGGCGATAGGTCACGCTCAGGCGGCCAGCATCGCCGGCGAAATGGCCCTCCGACCATGGGGTGTCCGGGAACAGCGCCACCAGCGCGTCGTGAAAGCGCTTCAGCAAGGCCGACGGCGGTTGCCCGCCGCTTTCTTGCCTCAACTTGTTCATGAAGGGAAAAACGTCCAGGTCCGCCTCAGGTGTGGCGACCGACGCCAGTTGAATCTGGTAACTCATGCAAGCCAATTAAACAATTAACAATGCATGGTAAATTACTATAGTGCAAAAATAAAGACTGGCGAGACATGAAAACGACAACTCGCCTCGCCATTCTCGCCGGCCTGGCCGGTTTCTATTTCTATGCGATCGCGCCGATCCGCATCGATCTCAAGGCAGGTAGTTGACGAAAGCGTATGCGCCAGCTGCCGCGAGGACCAGCAGTGCGAGCAGCAGTTTGGTGGATGGCAGCATCCCTTCGCGGCCGCCCAGTTCGCGCACTTCGTCGGCGTCCAGCAAGGAGTTGCTGGTGGCAAGGCCGTTCTCTTTCAGGACACTCGCGGCGCGGAAATAGCTCCAGGCGGCCAGCAGGCTGCCCACGCCGGGAACCAGCGCCAGCGGCGCGAATACGAAGCGGAACAGGCTGGAGCCAGTCGCCTGGCCGAGCTGGAACACCGCGATCGCGCCCAGCACATTCATCGCCAATGCCAGCGAAATCAGGTAAGGCGACTTGAGGCGAAGGACCATGACCAGCAACAGCACTGCAATACTGATGCCCAGCGCCCGGGCAGCCATGCGCTGGGATTCTGCGGCCTTGAACATCTTGTCGTCCGGTTCGATGCCGACAAAGGCCGGCTGGTCGAAGCTGGTTGCCGGCTGCGGCTGCGGCTGCGCCACACGCGCCGGCGGCGCGCTTGGCGCCTTTGGCGCCGCCTTGGCAGCGGCTTTGCGCGGCTCGGGAGAAACCGTGGCGCGGCAGCTCGCCCGGTCGCGCAGCGCGGTGACGTAAACCTCGGCTTGTGCGCGGGTCAGGCCTTTCTTGACCAGGGTGCGGCGGCGCGAATGCAGCAGCAGCACCATCTGCGGCAGCGGCTGGTTCATCAACTCCGCAAGCTGGGTCGCGGCGACTTCGATTTCCACGCCTTCCAGCGGGCCCTCCAGCACGACCTGGTAAGCCAGTGGCCGGTGCACGGCGCCGTTTTGCTCGTCCACCACGGTCACCCCAAGGTCACTGGCAATGCGCAGTACGTGAGGAATCACTTCATCGTGGCGGCGCGCGATCGCTACGCTGCCATAGCCGCCCTTGAAGTTGTCGGCCAGCGGGCCATCCGCCCATGGGCAGGCATCGACGGCCTTGTCACCTGCACCATAACTGGTCAGGCAGGGGAACAGCTTCAGGATGGCATCGCGAAAACTTTTTAACTGCTGGGATGGCGCAATGCTGATGGTTGCGCCGGCAATCTGTTCCAGGAATGGGAGAACTTCCGCATCGTTGGCAGGAACTTCGCGCGCGACGATGTGCAGTAGATAAGTCATAAATTAAACGTAGCCAAACTCGTAATGGCTGATGTTAAATTACCGGCGGGCAAAATAATAGTCTCTGCGGCATGAAAACGACAGCCGCCAACGTGGCGACAGTCAAGCCGCTAAAGGTGTATGAGCCGCTATTTCAGTGCGGTTGCGGCCATTTTCCTTGGCCCGGTACAGGGCCGCGTCGGCGCGCGACAGGAGGCTGTCCAGGGATTCGCCCGATGTTTGCTGTCCGGCAATACCGATGCTGATTGTACAAGCCGGCAGGCCTGGCTGTTGGCATTCATGCAATTGAGACTGGATGCGCTGCGCCAGTTGCTGCGCGTGCGGCAGCGCGGTATCCGGCAGCAAGACCACGAACTCCTCGCCGCCGAAGCGGGCCACGAAATCGCACTGGCGCACCGAGCGCAGCACCACCGCCGCGACATGCACCAGCACTTTATCGCCCTGTGCATGGCCATGCTGGTCGTTGATGGCCTTGAACAGGTCAAGGTCGATGGCCATCAACGCCAGCGGCGTATCATGGCGCTGCTGGCGGGCCCGCACGCCGCTGAAGCATTGCAGGAAGCCGCGCCGGTTCAGCACGCCGGTCAGGGGATCATGGGTGGAACGCTGTTCCAGGATTTTCTGCAGCTTGCGCGTAGCCAGCATGAGGAAGGCCACCGTCATCAGCAAGGTCATGAAGTTGGCCAGCGCCAGGTAGACGTTGACGAGCGGGCTGCGTTGCATCAGGTCCGCCGCCTCGCCGCTGATAAACATGGCGGCCACGCCGCGCGTCAGCACATTCACCACTTGCAGCGCCAGCAGGATACCGAAGAACCAGCTGGTAAAGTGCGGCGTGCGATAACGCCAGACCAGGCGCAACTGGTCAACGTAGAACACCGCGACCAGGAAGCTGAAGGCCGTTGCGCGGCGCGGGAAATTGGGTTCGGCCAGCAGCCACCACAGGATGGCCGCCAGCTCCAGCACCCACACGGCATGGAAAATCGTCCATCCCGGCGGCACGCCAAAAAAGCGCCGCGTCCCCACCATCGAGAGGCCGATGCCCCACATCAGGCAGGTATTCGCGGCCGGCAGCGCCACTTCATCGGGCAGCGTCCCGCGCGACAGGAACAGCCCGCCGGCGCCGACCATGCAAAGCAAGCCGCCCGCCCAGTGCCCGACACCGGCCACCTCGCGGCGGAAGCTCATATGCATGGAATACATGGCTACCGCCAGCACCGCGCAGGTCAGCGTGGTGGTGAACAGGATGGTGAACGGGTCCAGCGCGAACTTCACGGCATCTTCATGCGCTTGGGCGGCGCAGGCTGGTCTTCTGCTGCTCCACTGCGATGGTGATGCCCGGCACACGGTCGCCTTGCAGGACCACGTCGAAGGCCATCAGCTCGTCGCGGCGGAAAGCATGCACCTGCACCGTCTCGCCTACCTTGTAGCGCGACAGCAGGCCGTCCACATTGGACGGGTTGCCGCTGACGCGCAGGCCGTCGATCGCCACCAGCAGGTCATTGGCCGACAGGCCGGCCTTCTGCGCAGCGCCGCCGTCGTGCACGGCGCTCAGCTTGCAGTCGGCGCCTTCGCGTCCGATATTGACGTCCAGGCTAGGCTTGGAAGCCTTGCGCTCGTCCTTGTAGCCCACCCCGAATTGCGGCAGCAGCTTGGCCAACGGCACGTCGTCGGTGCCGCGGATGTATTTGTCGAAGAAAGTCTTCAGCTTGAAGCCGGCCACGCTGTCGAACAGCGCTTCCACCTCTTCCGGGGTCACGCCGCGCGGTTTGCCGTTGTAGAAGTCGCGGCCGAACTTCTGCCACAGCGCGCGCATGATGTCGTCCAGCGAGCGCTTGCCATTGGTCTTGGCGCGAATGGTCAGGTCCAGGCCCAGGCCGATCAGCGAGCCCTTGGCGTAGTAGCTGACGATGGCGTTCGGCGAATTCTCGTCCTGGCGGTAGTATTTGCCCCAGGCGTCGAAGCTGGAATCGGCCACGCTTTGCTTGGTGCGGCCGCTGCCGCGCAGCACGGCGCCGACAGTCTTGCCCAGCATCTTGAAGTAGCCCTCTTCCGACAACAGGCCGGCGCGCACCAGCATCAGGTCGTCGTAGTAGCTGGTAAAGCCCTCGAACAGCCAGAGCAGCGGGGTGTAGTTCTCCACCTGGTAATCGTAGGGCGCGAACACTGCCGGCTTGATGCGCTTGACGTTCCAGGTGTGGAAGTATTCGTGGCTGCACAGGCCCAGGAACTTCATATAGCCTTCGCTCGGCTCCTTGCCTCTCTGCGCGACGGTCGGCAGGTCGGCGCGGGAACAGAACAGCGCGGTCGAAGCGCGGTGTTCCAGGCCGCCGTAGCCGTCGCCCACCACCATCGTCATGAAGACGTAGCGGTCCATCGGGGCTTTTTTGCTGCGCGGCTCGAAGAAGGCGATCTGGGTTTCGCAGATCTGTTTCAGGTCGGCGCAGACGCGGGCGATGTCGAGGTTGGGCACGCGGCCGGTGAATACCACGTCGTGCTGCACGCCCAGCGCCTTGAAGCTGGCCATCTCGAACGTACCCATTTCTACCGGGCTGTCGATCAGTTCGTCGTAATCCTGCGCGATATATGTGCCAAAGCCGTAGCGCTTGGCCTTCAGCTCTTTCAATGCCGTGGCAACGCGCCATTTGGCCGCTGCCTCGTGGCCTGGGCGCTGGATGTCGACCACATGCGGCTCGCCTTCCTGTCCAAGGGCACGCAGGAACACGCTGGTGCCGTTGAAGAAGCCGTGGGTCTGGTCGAGGTGGGCGGCGCGCACCGACAGGTCCCAGGCATAGACTTCGTAATGCACGGTGAGCTTGCCCTTGCATGGCGCGGCCTGCCATGAGTGCTTGTCCAGCTTTGCCAGCTCCACCGGCTGGCCGCCCGCTTCGGCGCGGATCTGCACGATATTGCGCGAGAATTCGCGGATCATGTAGCTGCCCGGGATCCAGGCTGGCAGCACCAGGACCTGGCCCTCCGGGGCCGGCGCTTCAATGGTCATGCTGACCTGGAACATATGGGTTGCCGGGTCTTTGGCGGCGATGGTGTAGCTGATTTTTTTCATTGGATGTCGGACGGCGTGTCGATGTCTTGCAGGATGCCGGGATCGTCCACCGTCAATTCGTTAACCGGGTTGTTCTTCAATATGCTGCGGGCGCCCTGGTCGCCGGCCAGCGCCAGCAAGGCCGGCAAGTGGGCGTGGCCGAAGGCGACGGGATTGCCGCGCCGGCCCTGGTACAGTGGCGCCGCAATCGCAGCCGGGTTTTGCGCGCCCGGGCCGTGCCCTACCGCCTTTGCCAGCGCGGCCATCGTGGACGGCTGTACATAAGGCATGTCGGCCAGCGCAATCAGCCAGCCGTCGGCCTCGCGCGCATGCTGTACGCCGCATGCCAGCGAGGCAGCCATCCCTGCGTCGGCATTGGCGCAGGCGATGACTTCGCAGCCGGCGGCCCGGAGCTGGTTGGCCGTTGCCGCATCATCCGGCCGCACAACGGCAACCACGCGCTGCAGTGCAGCCAGCATGGCGCGGGCACTGGCGACGGCAACCGGTTCGCCGTTCGGCAAAGCCTGCAGCAGTTTGTAACGCTCGCCTGTCGGATCGAACCGGCTGCCACGGCCGGCGGCCAGCAGGACGCCGACGACTGTGCCGCCGCCCGTCGTGACGCCCGCATCCGCAGCAGCGGCGGATGCTTGGGCGGCAGTGGGGGCGGTCACGTGCAACGCCTGCCTCAGGCCTTGCTCAGGTCGAACGGCAGCTTGCGAACGCGCTTGCCGGTCAGTTTGAACACTGCGTTGGCCAGGGCCGGCGCCAGCGGCGGCAAGCCTGGCTCGCCCATGCCGGTCGGATTGTCGGTGGAAGCCACGGTGAACACTTCCACCACCGGCATGTCTGTCATGCGCGCCACCGTGTAATCGCTGAAGTTCGACTGCTCGACCACGCCATCCTTCAGCGTGATCGCCGCGCCAGGCAAGGTGGTGCCCAGCCCCATCAACGCAGCACCCTGCACCTGCGCTTCGATGGTCATCGGGTTCACCGGCAGGTTGCAGTGCACACCCGCGGTTACCTTGTGCACCTTGGGCTGGCCATTCTTCATCGACGCCACCACCACGTAAGCCACGGAGGTCTCGAACGACTCGTGCAGCGCCACGCCCCAGGCCTGGCCTTTCGGCAGCTTGCTCTTGCCATAGCCCGACTTCTCGACCGCCAGGTTGAGCGCCGCCAGTTGGCGTGCATGCTTGGGATCGATCAGCTTGCGGCGGTATTCCACCGGATCCATTTTGGCGACGTGCGCTGCCTCGTCGATCAGCGTCTCCATCACGAAGGCGGTGTGGGTCGAACCCACGGAACGCCACCACAGCACCGGCACATTGGCCTTCACGTTATGCACGCTCAGGTTCATCGGCACCGAGTACGGATCGCCCATGCCTTCGACCATGGTGGCGTCCACCCCATCCTTGACCATCATCGGCTCGAACGGAGTGCCGGTGATGATGGACTGGCCAACGATCACATGGTTCCAGCCCACGATATTGCCCTTGGCATCAAAGCCGATATCGGCCTGGTGCACATGGGAAGGACGGTAGTAGCCGCCCTTGATATCGTCCTCACGGCTCCAGATCAGCTTGAGCGGACCCTTGCCCCAGGCCTTGGCCACGTTCACCGCTTCCACGATGTAGTCGGAGGTCGGCACCGCGCGACGGCCGAAACCACCGCCGGCCATCATGGTGTTCAGCGTGACCTTGTCCGGTGTCAGCCCGGCAGCCTTGGCGGCGGCTACCGCGTCCAGCGTCTGGAACTGGCTGCCCGCCCAGATAGTGCAGGAATCGGCCTTCAGGTCCACCACGCAGTTCAGCGGCTCCATCGGCGCGTGCGCCAGGTAAGGGAACTCGTAGGTTGCGCTGATTTTCTTCGGCGCCTTGGCGATGGCTGCGACATCGGCCTTCTTCACCGGCGTGCCGGCCTTCTTCGCCAGCGCCTTGTACTCGGCGAGCTGTTTCTTGCTGCTGATCTTTTCCAGGCCGTCGGTATCCCACTCGACCACCAGCGCCTCGCGGCCCTGCTTGGCCGGCCAGTAGCCGTTCGCCACCACCGCCAGGCCGCTGCCGCCACGATCGGTATCGACCTTGACAACATCGATCACGCCCGGAATGGCCTTGGCCTTGGAGGCATCGAACTTCTTCACCTTGCCGCCAAAGACCGGGGCACGCATCAGCACCGCCACTTTCGCGCCCTCCGGCTTGAAGTCCATGCCGAATTGCTGGGTGCCGGTCGACTTGGCGCGCGCATCAAGGCGAGGCGTCGGCTTGCCGATGATGGTGAAGTCCTTCTGGTCCTTCAACTTGACTTCCTTCGGCACAGGCTGCTTCATCGCCGCATCGGCCATCGCGCCATAAGTCGCGCTCTGGCCGGACGGGCCGGTCAGCATGCCCTTTGCAGCACGCACCTGCGAAACAGGCACCTTCCACTGTTCGGCCGCTGCGGCAACCAGCATGGCCCGCGCACGGGCGCCGATTTCGCGGTGCTGCTGCCAGGAGTGCTTGACGGCGGTGGAGCCACCCGTCATCTGGATACCGAAGTTGGGATCCTTGTACGGATCGCCGGCCGGCGCCAGCGATGAACGCACCTGCGACCAATCGGCGTCCAGCTCCTCAGCGATCAGCATTGGCAGCGCGGTGTGCACGCCCTGGCCGAATTCGAGGCGGTTGACCTGGATGGTGACGGTATTGTCAGGTGCAATGTGGAGGAAGGCGTTGGGCGCCACAGGCGGCTTGGCCGGCGCGTCGGCAGCCAGCGCACGGGCAAAGCGCCCGCCGTTGCTGGCCACGTAGAAGCCGAGGATCAGGCCACTGCCGGCCTTCAGGAAAGTACGGCGCGACACTCCTTCAGGAGCCACACCGTCCGCTTGAGCTGCCATGAACCATTCTTTGCGCATGGCGGCCTCCCTCAAGCGATGGATTTCGCGGCGTCCTTGATGGCGGCGCGGATCCGTTGATAGGTGCCACAGCGGCAGATATTGCCCGACATGGCGTTATCGATATCGGCGTCGCTCGGCGCCTTGTTGGTGCGCAGCAGGGCCGTCGCGCTCATCACCTGCCCGCTCTGGCAATAGCCGCATTGTGGAACATCGTGCTTGACCCAGGCATCCTGCACCGCCTTGCCCACCTTGTCGGCGGACATGGCTTCGATGGTGGTGATCTTCTGCCCCACGGCCGCCGAAATCGGCGTCACGCAGGAGCGGATTGCCTGTCCTTCCAGGTGCACCGTGCAGGCGCCGCACATCGCCATGCCGCAGCCAAACTTGGTGCCGGTCATATTGAGGTTGTCGCGCAGGGCCCAGAGTATGGGCGTAGAAGGGTCGGCGTCGACTTGCACGTCGCGCCCGTTGATGTTCAATGTGACCATGCCAGCTCCCTAGTTATACGACTATTTGATGGTGGCGAACTTCGCTTCCAGCGTACGCTGGTCAACTGCTCCTGCAATGCGGCTGCCGTCGGCGAAGAAAATCGCAGGCGTGCCATTGATGCTCATTTTCTGGCCCAGGGCCAGTACCTTGTCGTTCGGCGAGGTGCAGCCATTTGGCGCAGCAGGCGCCGCCTTGCCGTTCAACATCCAGTCGTCCCAGGCCTTGTTGCGGTCGGCCGAGCACCAGATGTTCTGCGATTTGGTGAACGAATCCGGCGACAGGATGTTGTACAGGAAGGTGTATACGGTCACGTTGTCCGTACTGGCCAGCGTAGTCTGGCGGAAGCGCTTGCAATAGCCGCAGTTCGGATCTTCGAAAATCGCCATCACGCGCTTGCCGTTGCCCTTGACGGTCTTCAGCGCCAGTTCGAACGGCAGTTCGTCGAACTTGATCTTGTTCAGGTCATCGATGCGGGCCTGGGTCAGGTCGGTGCGGGTCTGCAGGTCGATGATGTGGCCTTCGACCAGGAAGCGGCCGCTCGGGTCGGTGTAGCGCACCTCGCTGCCGATGGCCACTTCATACATCCCGGCGATCGGGGACTTCTTGACGGAATCGATCTTGACGCCGTTCAGGCGCTCCGCCAGGGCTTTGCGCAGTTGCGCTTCTTCTTTTGCGTTCTGCGCGTCCGCACAGGACATCAGCATGACCGAAGCCAATGCCAATACCAGCTTACTCTTATTCATAGGGTCTCCGCTTTACAGCTTTCCGAGGGCATGTGAAATCAGCCGGCGCTTTACGCCCGGCAATTTATCCAGCAAGTTTAGCCCGAAATTACGCACTGCGCGCACCGGTTCGAGATCGGCGCCGAACAGGCGCTCCAGGCCATCTGTTGTGGCCAGCATCAGGCTCACTTCTTCTTTGCGTGCGCGGGCATAGCGCGCCAGCACGCGGTCATCGCCGATGGAGCGGTGCTCTTCCCGCTCCGCCACGGCTTTCACCAGTTCCTGAACGTCGCCGAAGCCCAGGTTCATGCCATGCCCGGCCAGCGGATGCACCACATGGGCGGCATCGCCCACCAGGGCCACGCGCGGCGCCACCATGGAATGAGGGCGCATCAGCCGCAGCGGGAAGGCCTTGACTACTTCCGGCTGCAGCGGGGTCAGTTTGCCCAGTTTTTCCCGGGCAAACGCCGCCAGCCTTTCGGCCAGCGCGGTGGCGCCTTCACGGCACAGGGAATCGGCCAGCATGTCAGGCGCCGACCACACCAGCGAGACCTGGTTGCCCGGCAGCGGCAGCAAGGCCACGATGCCCTGCTCGCCGGTGAACCACTGGTGCGCCACACCATGGTGCGGCAGCTCGCAGGCAAAGTTCGACACCACGCCGCTCTGGTTATATGGACGGTAATCGAGGCCGATATCGCACTGGCCGCGCACCCAGGACTGGGCGCCGTCGGCGCCTACCACCAGCGAAGCGCCGAGGTGGGAGCCATCGTCCAGCGTGATCACGGCGCCCTGTTCGTCATGCTTCAATGCGACGGCCTTGCCGTGCACGAAATGCACGTTCTGGGCAAAGCGCAGCGCTGCATCCAAAGCCTGGTTAAGGTTGCGGTCTTCCACGATCCAGCACAGGGTGCCGGTGTGGGCGCCGTAAGCATCGAAGTTCAGCGCGCCTGCCTTGCTGCCGTCGCCGTTGACCAGCATGGCGTCGACCGGCGCAATGCGCGACTGGTCCATCGCCCCCCACACTTTCAGGGAATCGAGCAAGCGGTGGGCGGTGTGGTTGAGGGCGAACACGCGGACGTCCCAGCTCGCCTCATCCGGGCGAGTTGGCGCCGGTGGCGGCCCCAGCAAGGTCACACTCAATCCGGACTGGGCAAATGCCAGGGCTGCCGTCTTGGCAATGGCGCCATTGCCGACGATGCAGACCGCAGTCTGCACATGGTGATGCGTGGGCTTGTTCATCCGCGCATTATAGCTTTCCCTCAATGGAAAAAGGCTATTGCAAACCAAGGATTCCCTGCTATAATGCTGCCTCTTGGCCTGGTAGCTCAGTTGGTAGAGCAGAGGACTGAAAATCCTTGTGTCGGTGGTTCGATTCCGCCCCGGGCCACCAAGAATAAAAAGTGAAAACGCCGACCCACGCAGGTTGGCGTTTTCGTTTCTGCCCTCACAGCTTGTTTGCTCCGGCCCATTTCCGTTCCCTCGGTAAACTCGCTACCCGCAGAGAGACTAGATGCTATCCAAGCTGTAGCGTCGGTACATCTGCAAGAATTGGCAAGGGTACCGCCCCGCAGACTCAATCACTCGTCGTCCCTCCCTGCGCCGTCCTCAATTACCAGGAAAGTTGGGGTGTTCGTCGTGGGCACCCACAAAATCCCTGCCAAACCCGACTGAGTTGCTGCGTCTGCAATGAAGCCCGCTCCCGCCCAACCAGCCTTATGAGCCTCATCGTGGAACCATTCGCGCGCACTAAATGTTGCTCGACTAGCACTCCAGAAAGTCACTTAATTGACGACTCTGATCAAGTAGGAAACAGTCACCAATGGCAGTCTTGGAGAACTAGCGCATTGCGTGGCGAATCAGAATCCCGAGAAGCAAGATGGTCGCCGCTGAAACACCGACGAGTACTTGGGTTCGAAGGGTCAGTTGATCAGTCAGCAACTCGATATTGCTTTTGGCTTGAGCTACTGCACTCTTCTTTTCTTGATTCGCCGCATTAACAGCCGCCTTTAGGCTACCGACCTCACTCTCTGCACTGCGGAGACGGGCAGCAAGTGATGCATTGAGTTCCCGATGCTTTTGGTCAGCTTCCGTGAGCGCTACGATTTGTTTTTTTTGCATCACCTTGTGCTCATTGGCCTCAGCCAGTGCCTGCTCGGTTAATACCAGTTGCTCCTGAAGGAAATCGGCCGATGATGGATCGCTGAGTACTGTGCCCAAGATAAACTCTCCTAAGTTACGAACTAAAAACTCGACGTGCTTAGCCTCGCGCTCCTCAGTTGTCACGTCTTCATCGTATGGAAACGCAAATGCTTTCGATACATTCACTTCGACGACCGCAACTTTCGCTCGACGCAAGTCCAATATCTTGTCACCAGGGACAGCATGAGTATGGTGTACTTCTATGCAAACTTCGCCATTCCATTTTTTCGCCAAATAGGTATCGGAGGTGAACTTGAGGTGAACATCGGCGACTCTGCCCCCAGCAGATGGCCCAAGGCGTTTCTCAATTTCGGCAGCCAGGATTGTTACTTTATGATTTCCGAATTTCCCAAGACGCAACTCGGTCGACGGTAATTGCGCGATTGCTTCTTGATATAGCAAATGCGACAGCGACACACCTCCTTCGTCCCCGCCCCCCGATTGTCCATTCATGTACGAGAAGTACGGCGTGCCCTGCTTGATGACATGCTTTAGTCGTTTGCGGTTTCCCGCGCGATGAATGCTCCAGAACTGAATGTCGAGTCGCCTACCAGCAATCTCTTTACGTAGCGCTTTTACCTTGTAGGCAGAAATACGTTCGCGCCCGTGTTCCGACAAAAATGCCCAGCCCTTAGTTTCCGACATTAATACACTCCGATCACCTCTATACACGCTCCACTGATGCACAGCTAAGCGACCAATCTTCGGCTGCGGTCACTTAGCGAGAGAAAAACCATCTGCCAAGGCGCTCCAACAAGTTAGGTTTTCTTGGCTCTACTGCGTTGGCCGAAGATCCTGCACCCTCCGCTGCTTGTGCGAAGTACTGCTGCTTTGCGACGCGATCACGCCGGCGCCCGCGCTCGATCTGCGCATCACTCATATCCCCCGCCCATACCACTCGGTTATTGCGAATCCAATAGTGCGACCTACAGGCGAAACTCCAGTTGCCGATCGACGGGCGCAACGACACACGACCCGCAACGATCTCAAGGGACCACTCTGTTGGCATAAGGGGAGTGACCACCTTTTGCCCACACCCGCAGCAACATTTGTGAACAGCTGTGCCGTATTTCTTCGAGATGTACAGCACCCCCTCTTCCAAGGCCTTCGGCATCAACTCCACGTATTCAGGCCTGATCTCGCTGGCTCTCACGCTTTCTCATCCTTTGTAATCATGTGGGCATTGATGGCATAAACGGACTCGTGTTCATGCATCCGGTCGTCATAGATCCCAAAGTATTTCTTCCAACGGATGACCGCCATGATGGCGTTTAATGCATTCAGTTCAGCGACCTGGATGTTCATCCCATAGTCGTTCTGCAGCTGAGTATCATCGGTAGGAACGCGACGTGAGAAGTGATCGTGCTTCTGCGGCGAACACAAGGTAGTTCGTACTTGCCCAACTAGCGCAGATGCATCCTTTGTCATCTGTATGTGCATGCCAACATCGACGAAAGGAACGCCCCGTGCAATGAGAACCTTACCTACCAGCTCCCGTACCGCTCCCTTGTCAACGCAGATGAACACGAAATCAAAGCCCGCTAGCTGTTCAACATTTACATCGGTGACGTACTCGGTATGCGGCACAATCCCCCGCCGCATGGCGCCGTAGATACGTTCATAACGAAGCGCCTTCGGTTCAGGCGACTGCAATTCAGCGATGGAAGTCGCTCCAGGCGCACGGTATGCATTGTGTGAGTAAAACGCATCGCCATCGAACAAGTGGATTTCGCGTACGTGCGTCTTAGCGACTTGATCCAAGATGTACGATCCCGTACCACCGAGGCCAACGATAGCGACTCGTAAATTTGAAAGTTTGCCAGCGAGTGCCCCAATGCGCGCACGGGTCGATGCCGTATCTGCATAAAGGAAGACCGAGTCTTCTGTCATCAAAGTTGGCTTGTGCAGCTTTGCGGTAACTTGTGGATCAAAGTGCTGCGCAGGCGCGGAAATGACGTTCACATAGTGAGACATCTTCACGTAATAGTCCGGGTACACGCCTGTCAGTGGCGGCTTGGTCGAAAAACCATGGTCCGTAACGATGCCGTCGCCCATGTCGTTTCGGCCGCTTGAGTGAACAATTCCTGGGATTGGCTTGCCCTCTACAGTGCAAGGATGCTCACCAATGAACCATGCCTGGTGATTTGCGGGAGCGTTGGTCAACCCGTGCTCCTTGAGGTAAATGGGGCAGACCAACGTGCCGCGCAAAACTTTACGTTGCGAATTCACGTAAGGTACGTCGTGAATCAGGAGATGCAAGCCCGTCTTGTGCACAATTTCGACGGTGTACCCATCCTCCTGAAGCCTCTGGAGATCGGCATTACGATTTATCAGATCGGCCAACATTAAACACCATTCCTTTCTTCACTTTAATACTGTCGCCGTCCACCATCGAGCCTTCAGGACCGTGGGGATCGGAGTAAGTCACCGTCCAGGCAACGTTGTCGCCGAATTGCCCATCTGGGAACGCGAGCAGGCAGAGCTGCCTGAACGTCAGTTCTTTCTCCTTAACCTCGAAGGACTCCGCATTAATAAAAACCTCAAAGGGCTGCCCGTGATCCGAGCTGTTCGGCGAGTGCCCAGGGTTGGAATTTTGTTGGTTCATAGTCATCTTTCTGTTGGTGAAGGCCTTCGTTGGCCCATGGAAAGGACTATAGCAGCATATTCATTACGTGGCCATAATTTTTATCACGTCATATTTATTTACTCAGGATTAGTGGACTTCTGTATAATCGCGAGCTAACTTGGGGGAGTTGTTTATGGAATCACAGCGCGACACACAGCGTGAGCGTCTTTTCTACATTGATTTTTTGGCATTCTTTATCGGCCAGGTCGCTCGCAAGGACCTGGTCGCGAGATTCGGCATCAGCGAGCCAGCTGCGACAAAGGACTTGTCGCTATATGCCGAAATGGCTCCAACAATGTTGGAGTACGACTTACGGCAGCGGTGCTATCTGTACGCGAACGGAACGCCGCTATTCCGCCACGATGTCGATCAAGCGTTGTACTCGCTATCCGGTGAGCGCGCGATCGCGCTCAACCCTGAACACGCCAAACGCCTTTCGAGCAGCGTGCAAGTATCTATAAAGAGAAAAATGCCCGTAGAGCTTGTGGCGGCACTGACCCGAGCGATGTATCAACGCAGAAAAGTCTCAGCCAACTATGGCTCTCTTGAGAACGGGGCGGCCGATCGCATTCTGTCCCCGGTGGCGCTGGTTCATGACGGATTGAGGTGGCATATACGCTGCTTCGATCATGCAAAACCCAAATTTAAGGATTACAACCTTGCCCGCTTTATCTCGGTCGTCGAGTCTGAAGCATCCGAAGTGTCCATTGATCAAGACGCAGAATGGGCAAAGGAAGTCCCTGTTGTGCTAGGTCCTCACCCGCGATCAGAGCATCCCGAAACTATCCGCTTAGATTACGGAATCGAAGCTGAGGTCAAACTTGTAACTATGCGGGTATGCCTAGCGCCTTACTTCTTGCGACACTGGCATATCGATACGACTCCAACCGCTACAAAGAACCCCAAAGAGCATCAGCTATTCCTGCGTAATCGACAGGAACTGCTTGACGCAGGCGTGTCCGCCTGGGTCTTCGACGAAGACGTTACATAGGATTCATGAGTCTTGAACAGGCAGTTCTAGCACGTAAAATGTGGTGACAATTTTGTACGACGATTGCATCGACCGGTCTCAGGAGAGTGGAATGGCGGCACAACAATATCCAGTGGAAGTGCAATCGGATTTTCTCCAGAAAATCACCCGAGCCAAGCCTGTACCGGCGCTGGCTGAACTCATTTGGAACGCGTTCGACGCAGATGCCTCTGCCGTGCATGTGTCCTTCGAGTACAACGACCTCGATGCGTTAGATGCAATCATCATTAAAGATAACGGGGACGGCATTGCACGCAATGACGCCCCAACTTTCTTCAGCTCACTTGGCGGCTCATGGAAGAAGCCTGGCGCGCAGACTGCTTCCGGTCGTTTTCTGCACGGGCAAGAAGGCCGTGGAAGATTCAAAGCATTCGCACTCGGCAATTTAGCGGAATGGGCAGTAGTTTATCGGCGTGACGGCAAACTGTGGTCGTACTCAATCAAGATGAGCGTGAACGACATGCGCCACATCAGCATCAGCGACGAAGTCGAAGTCGGGAGCGTTACGCCGACAGGGGTCACGCTCACAATCTATGAGCCGTCGAAGGATTATCGGATATTCACGTCCGATAGCGGGCGCCAAGAATTGACAGAGGTGTTCGCTCTCTACCTGGCCGACTATGACGGGAAAACTCAGATCATTCTCGACGGTCGTGCAATCGACCCGAGCAATGCCATTGCAAGCCGAAAAATATTCAACCTCACGGACATCGTAGTCGACAACAAGGAATTTGGTGCCCGGTTACACGTCGTCGAGTGGAAATCGGCGGCCAATCGTGCACTTTACCTCTGCAACCAACAGCGCTTCCCTCTTTTGCAAGTTGACCGCCGATTCCATATAGGCCTTTTCCAGTTTTCCGGCTACCTGTCATCTCAATACTTCGACGTTGCGCAGAAGGACGGCACGATGGAGTTAGCAGAGATGCTCCCAGCGGTCGTGGCTGCAGTCGATGAGGCCCAACAAACCATCAAGGATTACTTCCGTACGCGAGCGGCGGAAGAAGCACGTACCGTTGTGGAGGAATGGAAGGACGAGCGGGTCTATCCGTTTGCTGGTGATCCAACATCACCTGTCGAAAAAATCGAGCGACAAGTCTTTGACATTGTCGCAGTCAATGTCGCCCGCCACCTGCCTGACTTCAGTACAGCGCAAAGTAAGAACAAAGCATTCCAGCTTCGTATGCTCAAGCAAGCGATCGAGAAAAGCCCTGAAGAGTTACAGGTCATCTTGGATGAAGTACTGCGTCTTCCAAAACGACAACAAGAAGAATTCGCACACCTGCTCCGCGACACATCGCTTTCATCGATCATCGGCGCAGCGAAAATCGTGTCGGACCGCCTAAAATTCATCACTGGCCTTGAAGCTGTGCTGTTCGATCCAGAGCCGAAAAAACGCCTGAAAGAGCGGACACAGTTGCATCGCATGATCGCCGAAAACTGCTGGCTGTTTGGAGAAGAGTTCAGTCTTTCAGTAGATGACCAGTCTCTTACAGCAGCTCTGATCGAACACAAAAAATTGCTCGGGTCCGAAGTCATCATTGACGCGCCGGTGAAGCATGTCTCCCAAACGCGAGGCATTATTGATCTGATGCTGTCGAAGGCAACCAAGCAACATCGTGCAAACTCGTTGTCGCACCTGGTCGTTGAACTAAAAGCGCCGAAGGTTAAAATCGGCGCTGATGAGGTGACACAGATCCAAGGATATGCATTCACAGTCATGAAAGACCCGCGTTTCTCGAAGGTCAAGGTAACTTGGAACTTCTGGGTAATCAGTGACGAACTGACGCCTTATGCTGAGGAGTTAATTCAAGATGAAACCGGGCTTATTCTTGCGAAACCGAACGTTTATATTTACGCAAAGACATGGGCGCAAGTTTTCGACGAAAACCGGGCGAGGCTTAAGTTCTTCCAGGACAAGCTCGAAGTGCAGGTAGATAAGGCAGCGTCGCTTAAGTACCTGCAAGACCGCTACGCTGCCTACTTAGAAGGCGTGTTCGAAATCGGTGATTCGGAAATTAACGTTGACTCGGCCGCTGACGCTGAGTCAATCGATGCTGAAGACGCTCCTGCTTGAGCACTCTGCACGCCGGTGATTCGTGCGGAGTGTTTGATGTGATGAAGGTGAACGCTAACAAAGGCTATTGCGCCCGATACTTTCCTCATCAAACAGATCGCTGTCTGTAAGATCGCCGGTCATTCTCCGGCCTTCGCGCGTACGATGCACCGCGATCTACAGCAATTGAAGCTTTGATGATTCTTGCTTAGGTCCGGATGTTAGCGGCACGCTCTCCCTTCCACAGCTTGCATAAGGGTTCGACCGGCCTGCAACGCCGGGCTACGGCTAGAACATAGCAAGACGTTGAGCAAACGGATCAGGCGCCAACTTCGTTCTGCGACGTTCGACTGGAAAATCCTTGTGTCGGTGGTTCGATTCCGCCCCGGGCCACCAAGAATATCCCTTACAAAACGCCGATCCATGCAGATCGGCGTTTTTGTTTTCGGATTCAAGGAGTCCTCGTATCCGGTCTATTTCCGGCTGGGCAACCGTCTGGCGACACAACCGCCCGAATCGTCCAATCGCCCGGAGCGCTCAACTCTTCGCTCCGCATACCAACATCGAATGCGCAACTCATTCAATCGTCTGCTTGTCGAGCCACCCAGGCTTGCCAAAGATGAAATGAAAGAACTTCAGATCTTCACGATCACAGAAGTCTCGTATGCACCGTTTATACCCATTTAGGTGAGGTGAGCGATTTCTGCTCCAATGGCGTTCAGCGGAATGGTTGCATCCAAGACCGGTGGGCGTCCATCTCTAATGCCGGTCTTTTCATGACTTGGAGTGGAAGACGAACGACTCAATGCGGAAGAAAAAGTTCCTACCAGGTCAGTCCCTGCGAGGTAGTCCAAATACAAGAACTGCCCAGCTGGGTTTACTTCAAAAAAAACAAACTCACCATCAGGACGCTCTCTCAAATCAATAGCCGCGTAGTTTAATTCAGATAAGCTACAGAATTTTTGAATTTTTTCAAAAATTTTTAACGGCAAAGTATGTTTTGAGGCCTTAATTCGCGTATCTATTCTTACATCATATTTATACCGCGATTGGTTCAGATCAAACGCAACGACCTCTACTTGTCCGTCAACAAAAGTAACTCTCAAATCTCGACATCCTTCGATATATTCCTGAAATATCACAGGCCCCATAGAAAGCAAATGAAGGTTTTCGATTATGCTTTTATCCACCCGGCGAGTCGGCTGCCAAAAATCCTCTGTTCCCCAAAAGCTCTTATATATTGCTTCATCAATGCTATCCAAAAATTCTGCAGCCTTAGCGGCATCACTAGTAATGCAAGTAGCTGGAATTGAAAGCCCTACTTCGGTAGCGCATCGCAGCTGGTACGCTTTTCGATCCATTTTTGCGTGAGCATCTGGGTGATTGAAGAACTTTGTTTCATGCGGCATCAAAGAAATTAATCCATCCAGAAACTGCTTCTGTTCAAATTCGAGGAACGATTTATATCGTTCTTCGCAGTTTTTTGGAGCACTAAGATAGGTTGGGCGCCTCCACCATACTGATTGCACCGACTGGAGACAGACACCTTCACCAGAAGGCAACCGGAGAGAAATTTCACCCTGAACCAATGGATTCAGGGATCCGACAAGTCCAGACCCGAAGTCGCGAAGATCAATAATCAATGGCGTACAGGTGTGCGGAAGGCGACGCAATACTGCTTGCGCGTGTTCATCGCGAGCATGCGAAAAAATTAGAATATCTGGCGATAACATTGATCAATATCCGTCGTCTCGACTTTTTGAAATAGTTCCGCCATCATCCAGCCATTTCGTGATGGTGCCAGCACTCCGGGTATCGTCCATGCTCTTTCGAATCGTTCCGCCGTCGTCCATCCATTTAAGAATAGTACCGCCAGGAATGGATGGCCCAGCCAAGAATTCTTTTGCCTTGAATTTAAATATAACGTCCGCTTCAGGGTCCAGAAATAGCCGCATAAGTGGCGTTGATGAAGTGTCTGCGGTCACTTGCCTCTGAATCCCACCGCGACTAATTAAAATAGTCATGCCATCCGCCAATAGAACTTCAGCAGGATCCGACTTATCGTCTGCAAGATACCCCTCAACCACCACGAGCTGTGTCATATTGGCCTCCAGATAAATGAACAAGTATTCCTTTATTGCACAGCTTCAAAGAGAGGTCAAGAAGCAAATACCGGCATAGAATACTTGCATTTGACAAGCCAACACCATGAGGACTGCTTCTGCTCGTCAATTGGGAAACGTTCGTCGGTTTTGTTGATTAAAAGTTACACCTCGGCAATTACTTGATTGGCATCGAAATTGAAAGTCCTTGTGTCGGTGGTTCGATTCCGCCCCGGGCCACCAAGAATTTCCTTACAAAACCGCCGATCCATGCAGATCGGCGGTTTTGTTTCCGGAGCAGGAAAGTCCTCGCGTCCGGCCAATTCCCGGCCACATCCCCACGGCCACTAGATATAACAAAACGTCCAACACTTCAAATTTAAGACTAGGCTCGACTAACCAAATCGACCACCTGCGGCGCTTTACCGTCCTAACCGGGAAGGAATGTCGAGCCCTCCCCTTAAAGTTCTCAAAATCTCGATATTGGCCTAATATTTCCTCCATTTATTAAGGAGGCACTCTTTTGACGAGCTTTTTCAGCGCAATCCAAAACTGGTTCGGCGGAGATTACTACGGACGCCATTTGGGACTCATTCTCCAGGAAATCGGGATGCGACACCCGAAGGCATTGTCCAGCTTTATTGCTGAGGCATGCGAGCTGCCCCTACAAGATTTCAAGAATGCTCGCTTCAAAGCTGAATGGGCGTTCCCTGGAAAAACAGGCAGTAGACGACGTGCAGATCTGGCCGTGTTCTTGGAGGACGATGCCCCTTCAATCCTGATCGAAATCAAGTACTACGACAAGCCGATTCCCAAAACCGAGACCAAGGCTGCGCAATTAGAAGACTACCGGGCATGGCAAAAGAGTAGAAGAGAAACCAAATATCGACGTGTGCTTTTATTGTCTCGGGAACTTTATACAGACGACGACATTTCGGTACGACGCTGGAGTGCCCTCGCCCGTCATCTGCGAGAGTACCACCGTCAGTCTGACTTGATTGACATGCTTGTTCAATACCTGGAAGAAGAAGGAAATGCCATGCAAGACATACACGGTTCCGCTCTCACAAAATACATGAAGCGCTATCTTTGCCATCGCAAAATGGGCGCGAACAACCTTGACGGCCCCGTTGAGTTTTCTAACTTGCTAAAGAATATGCAACTCATGTCAGGCAACTTCCATAATCAGTTCAAGGATTCCTGGAAGGCTGCGGGCATCAAGCTAGAGGGTGAGGCGTACGACAAACGCTCGAAAGTCGCCAGCATAGATTTTGATGTGTGGAACCGGGTGAACGAACGACCTGGCAGACCGGTGCTGGACGAGTATGGTGGTCTTAGAAGCGAACTTAAAGCAGGTGGCGAAGTCTGGGTCTACGCACGCCACTCAATGGGTCATGCAAAGGATTGGCTGCGCATCAGCTATGGCATCATTTTTGACGTTAGTCCCGACGATAGCGATAGGAAGCCGCCTGTAACTTACCTCTTCGCTGCCATATATGGGGCCGCGTTGGAGCGCGGCGACGTGCAAATCGAGGAGCGCAAAAAGATCAACTACCAGTTGGTGACCAGAGATGCCGACCTGAAGTCCGACATCGTGGAGGCTCATTTGCGCTCACTAATCTTAGTAGTAATTGACGAACTCAAGGAATGCAAGCTGCCACTGGTCCCACAACAGGTTAAGGGGTTGGCCAACTTGCGAAAGTCTATCAGCAGCGACTCCAAGCCCTACTTAAACGCCGCCTGATTGAGACAAGTACCAGCATTGCAAGGTGATTGAAAATCCTTGTGTCGGTGGTTCGATTCCGCCCCGGGCCACCAAGAATAAAAAGTGAAAACGCCGACCTTCGAGTCGGCGTTTTTCGTATACGCCGCTCCCTGTGATCGGCGTTTTATTTTCGCTGGCGTTTGCTTTTGTGAGAATTGACGCATTTTAAGCAGGTATCAAAATGATACTATCTCGCGTTTTCTATTTCCTAACAGCAAATTAAATAAATGACCAGCATGAAAAAAACTGCGTTCGCCCTCGCGGCACTGGCAATCGCCTCCTCCTCGTACGCCCAGGTCGCCGCTGTCCCTGCAAGAACGGTGCACGGCTTTGTCGGGATCGGCGCCACCGCAGGCGGCGATAAACTGGCAACCGCCGAGTACACCAACGGCGACACCGCCAGCATCAGGGCCGGCAGCGGCGTGTACTTCACCGGCGGCCTGGATTTCCGTATCAACGAGCAGTTTTCCGCACAGGCCAGTGCAAGCTTCCATGTGGACGACCAGAGCGCGCAAAACGGCAGCATGAAGTTCCAGCGTTTCCCGATCGAAGCCCTGGTCTTCTACCACATCAACGAGCAATGGAAGCTAGGCACCGGCCTGCGCTACATCTCCAGCGCGAAGCTGAGCGGCAGCGGCGCGGCCGAATTCGACGACGTGAAGTTCGACAGCAGCCTGAGCAATGTGGTCGAAGCAGAGTACATGTTCACGCCACAGTTCAGCGTCAAATTGCGTTACGTGAATGAAAAGTTCGAAGTCAAGGACCGGTACTACCAAGGCGAGGCGAAAGCCAACCATGTTGGCGTCTCGGGCAACTTCTACTTTTAAGCGCAACACGCCCTCCTGAACTGAACCCAGAAAGCTGGACACCGGCTTCCTGGGTTTTTTCATTTCGCTGGCTTCCCCAGCACCCGCCCCTTCAGGCACTGCGCCTGGTCACCACGACCTCAAGGTATTCCCCCGGGACCACTAGCGCCGCTGTGCCAGCAGTATTAAACCGGTCCAGCAAGGCCTTTATATCCGTCTCCAAGGCCTGCTCGCCATCTGCGCCGACCGCGGCAAATGCCTTGTTGACCGGTCCGTAATAATCGCGGAACACCTGCAGCCAATGCGCGGCCGAGGCATAGCGAAAGTTAAAAGTCTTGCGCGTCGCCTGGATGCGTGCAGCATTATCGCCAAACAGTTCGCGCAAGTAGTCCTCAGTGCCCCACATGGCCGGCGATTTCAGGCCTGCCGGTGGCGGCACATGTTTCCCTATCGTCTTGAACAGCTGCCCGATAAATCCCTCCGGAGTCCAGTTGGCCATGCCGATGCGGCCCCCAGGGCGAATCACTCGCATCATCTCGCTGGATGACTTGGCATGGTCCGGGGTAAACATGACGCCGAACGTGGACAACGCCGCGTCGAAACTGGCGTCGGGGAACGGCAGCGCCTCGGCGTCAGCTTCGCGGAAGGTCACCGACAACCCTTCGGCGGCAGCACGGGCCCGCCCCTTTTCCAGTAGCGCAGGGACATAATCGGTGGAGGTGACCTTGGCGAAACGGCGGGCCGCTGCCAGCGTTGCGTTGCCGTTACCAGCAGCGATATCGATCACCCGCTCATTGGCGCGGATGTCTGCCGCCTCGGCGAGCGATTCGCCGACGATTTGGAGCGTGACCCCGATGATGGCGAAATCTCCGCTCGCCCAGGTCGCTTGCTGCTTTTGCTTGATGGCAGCAAAATCCGGTGCATTTGCGTCCCGCTGCCGGGATGACGTCGTTGACTGGCTTGGTTGGCTCATGGCGTTCTCCTGATGAATGAATCGGTCCAACTCCACCACGTTAGGTGACAAAGGAACAAAGCACCAGAACAAGCCATTTTGTCGGGAAATTTTACACATTGACAGTCTGCCAATTAATTTCACCAATAAAACAAGCCATGATTGCTTGTAACTACAGGTGATCCTGGCAATATTGTTGTTATGGCATGATTTGTGCTACGCCT
>Ga0102592_1001181_pt1 | contig 31688 bp, 23 predicted proteins | sample AraplaCol_mMF_r2_FD_76861 | JGI IMG/M metagenome (GOLD analysis project Ga0102592, IMG submission 76861) | Arabidopsis root microbial communities from North Carolina, USA - plate scrape MF_Col_mMF_r2 (SPADES assembly) (version 2) | ecosystem: Host-associated > Plants > Roots > Endosphere...
GCTTCTCGTTCTGGACGACGCCGCGCTGCTCGTCGAGCACGTCCTGGGTGATCGCGCCGAGCAGATAGCCCATGCGGTCGCTCTCGAGGAACAGCGCGCGGTCGAGCGCCGGGCGGGGCACGGTCTCGAAATAATTGGTGCGATCGAAGCTGGTGGTGCCGTTGAAATCGGTGGCGCCGACCTGCTTCAGCGGCTCGAAGAAATCGCCGGGCGCGTTCTCCGAGCCGTTGAACATCAGATGCTCGAACAGGTGGGCGAAGCCGGTCTTGCCGGTCGGCTCATGCTTGGAGCCGACATCGTACCAGGTCGACACCGCGACGATCGGCGCCTTGCGGTCGGTATGGACCAGCACGCGCAGGCCGTTCTTCAGCGTGAAGGCCTCATAGGGGATGTCGACCTTCTTCACGAGCTCCGAGACCGGAACCGGCTTGGCCTGGGCCGAGGCGGGTGCAGTGGCGGGCGCCTGCTGGGCGATCGCCGGCATCGCGGCGCCGGCCGCCAACGCGCAGATCGACGCACTGCAGAACATCTTGAACGACTTCATCTGATTCCCCCGAACGGACTGGATGGCAGGACCATAACGCGGTGTATCAGCCCCGCAAGTCAGTTGCGCGCGATACTATTTGCTCTAGCCTGCCGGAAACTGCGCCATTTCGGGGAGAATCCATGCGCCTGACACCGTTTCTCATCGCGTTCTCGCTCGGCCTGGCCCCGGCTCCGGCGCTGGCCCAGACGGCGACGGCAGAGCCGGTGTTCAGCCCCGACGAAGTGCGCGCGCATGTCGAGTTCCTCGCCGACGACCTGCTGGGCGGAAGGGACAACGGTACCGAAGGCTTCGATATCGCGGCGCGCTATGTCTCCAGCCGCTTCGACGCGATGGGATTCAAGCCCGGGGGCACGCAGGGCTGGTACCAGCCGGTGAACATCGCCGACTATGTGCTCGACGCCGACAAGCCCGCCTCGATCACCATCGGCACCAAGGCGTTCGCGGGCGGCGAGGACGTGCTGTTCGGACCTAGCCCGCTCTATGGCGACGAGACCCAGATTCTCACCGCCGACGCGGTGTTCGTCGGCCATGGCCGCGAGGAGGATTATGCCGGGCTCGACGTGACCGGCAAGTTCGTCGTCACGCTGCTCGGCAACCCGCCGGGCACCCCGCCCGGCACGCTCGACCGCGCCGCGGTCGCCGGCAAGCATGGTGCGCTGGGCACGATCTACCTGGTGACGCCCGACAATCTGAAGGGCGCCTTCCCCTGGGCGCAGGCGGTCAGCTACTTCCAGCAGCCGCAGAGCAACTGGCTCGATGCCAAGGGCTTTCCCAAGGGCGAGAATCCGGGCCTGAAGATCGGCGCCTATGTGAAGGGCGCCGCCGCCGAGGCGATGTTCAAGGGCGCGCCGATGAGCGCCGCGCAGCTCTATGCCGCGCTCGCCACGCCGGAGGCCAAGACCGGCAGCTTCGCGCTCAAGCAGCGGCTGACGCTGCAGCGGACCAGCATCGTCACGATCAAGAAGAGCAACAACGTGATCGGGGTGCTGCCGGGATCGGACCCCAGGCTCGCCAACGAATATGTCGTGCTCTCCGCGCACCTCGATCACGAGGGCACCCAGCCCGACATCGAGGGCGAGGACAAGATCTTCAACGGCGCGATGGACAATGCCGCCGGCGTGGCGAGCATGCTCGAGGCCGCGCGCGCCTTCACCCAGACCGGCAAGCGCCCGCGCCGCTCGATCCTGTTCGTCGCACTGACCGCCGAGGAGGACGGGCTGATCGGCTCCGAATATCTCGCGCGCTATCCGGTGACCGGCAGCGGCAAGGTGGTGGCCGACGTCAATCTCGACATGCCGATCCTGCTCTACGACTTCCAGGACGTGGTCGCCTTCGGCGCCGAGCATTCGACGCTCGGCCCGATCGTCGAGCGCGCCGCGGCGAAGATGGGCGTCACCCTCTCGCCCGATCCGATGCCCGAGGAGCAGCTGTTCCTGCGCTCCGATCACTACAGCTTCGTCAAGGCGGGCGTGCCTTCGGTGTTCCTCGTCACCGGCTTCAAGAATGGCGGCGAGAAGGCGTTCCGCGACTTCCTCAAGACCAATTACCACAAGGTCACCGACGACATCCGCCAGCCCTTCGACTGGAAGGCGGGCGCCAAGTTCGCGAGGATCAATTACCTGATCGCGCGCGAGATCGCCGATGCCGACCAGGAGCCGCGCTGGTACGAAGGCAACAGCTTCGGCGAGCGCTATGCCAAGGACGCCCCAAAGGCGCCGCGCCCGGCCGGCGCCCCGGCCGCCGCCGCGTCCAGGGCGGTGATCACCATCCCGGTGCCCGCGAAGAACTGACACCCCCGGAGCGGGGGCATTTGCGCTTTCGCGCGGCGGCCAAAGCCGGCAATCTCGCGGCAAAGCCCTGCGAGGAGCCGCCGTGTACGACCGCGCGAACCGCAAGCCGAAAGCGGAGCCGCGAACCAGTGCGGCTCCGGCTGCAGCCGCGCCGGTGCAGCGTGCGGCGGCGCCGATGCCCTATCACAGCCTGCCCGGTTCGGTCGGCCTTGCCCAACCCAACCGCACCGGCCTGCCCGGTGGGCTGAAGGCCGGCATCGAAGCGCTCTCCGGCCTGTCGATGGACGATGTCCGTGTGCATCGCGGATCGAGCCGGCCCGCTGCGATCCAGGCGCATGCCTATACCCAGGGCAGCGAGATCCATCTCGCACCCGGCCAGGAACGGCATCTGGCGCACGAGGCCTGGCACGTCGTCCAGCAGAAGCAGGGCCGGGTCGCGCCGACGATGCAGTTCGGCGATACCGCGATAAACGACGATGCCGGGCTGGAGGGCGAAGCGGACCGGATGGGTGATCGGGCGCTGGCCAGCCCTTCGGGCTCAGGCATCGGCCCGGGCGACGCCTCCCACGCCCTGCCCGCATCCGGCGGCGTGGTGCAGGGCAAGCTCTACATGTCGGGCTCGCCGATCGACACGGGCAAGGAGCGGCTGAGAGCCCTCTACATGCACAAGCAGGGAACCTCGGCCCGCAAGCTGGCGGGATCGCAGGTGAGCTTCGATGAGGTCTATGCCCAGATCGATAGCTGGGCGAAGGACCTGGTGGACGACAGGAGCCGCGATTATTTCACCTATCAGCCGCTGTTCAGGAACGCGGTGGGCGCGGTGCTCGAGCGGAAAAAGGCCGAGCGCGGCGTGGTCGCCCCGGTCACCGCCTTCGATCCCCTGGGGCCCTCGACCGATGCGGCGCCCTTGCTGGGGCTGGGGTCGCCCGACAAGATCACCCGCAGCATCAGCCTGCGCCGTAGCGCCTCGATGGCCGCGGAGGATTCCCGGGGCCTGCGCACCGACAGCAACCGCCTCTTCCGCCACAAGGACGACGAGGCGCTGGAATACCGCGTCAGCGGCTGGGGCCACAAGCTGGACGGCGGCGCGCTCGATCACACCTATTCCGGCCTGATCGGCAAGCTGCGGACGCGCGAGCGCACCGACCGGGACATCGCGAAGATACTCGCCGATGCGCTCGAGGGCGGCGACTATCCCGAAGGGTCGCGCGACGTCGTCCGCAAGTTCGTCGCCATCGTGCACAGCTCGGAACTGGCGCGCGCGGCGATCAACCCGGCGGCGATGTACGCCGCGCTCCGCAATTTCGCCGACGGACGCGCCACGGACGACAAGGGCCTGTTCCATTATCTTCAGAACAACGTGCTCTTCGTGATGGCCGAGGCGGACAATGGCGGCCTTGGCGGATCGAGGATGAGCCAGCATCACCGCACGAGCCTGACGTTCGATCGCCAAGACACCGCATTCAAGCGCATCGCGGCCGCCGAGCATGATGCGCTGGCGCTCTATGCCGCGCATAAGGGATACGACCTTGATGAGGTGGGTGCGTTCGAGAGCTTCGTGAAGCAGCTCACGCTCTATCTGGAAAATGCGCGCGCGACGCTGTTTCCGGAGAAGCATCGCAGCTTCAAGAAACCGCCGTCCTCATCCCTGGCCGCATCGAGCGTGCCGGTGCGCGACGATCCAGGCATATCGAGCGGTCCGGTCCACGACCCCGGACCGCTGCTGCCGGGCACGCCTCCGCTCGATACGCTCCCCGATCCCGGTACCCCGGTGATCGAGGTGGGAGAGGAGGAGGAGGAGGAAGAGCCGTCCCTGTCAGGGACCCCGCCGCTCAAGCGCTCGTCGTCGAGCGCGAAGCGGAGCCGCAGTCAACGCGACGTGGAAGTACCGGTCAAGGGGCAGCCCGTGCTGAAGGAGGCGCGTACCCCGCAAGGCGTGCGGATCTCCGATCTTCGCGACGCGGTGGAGTTCGAAGACCATCTGTTCGCGCCCAATGTCGAAGGCGTGCGCGATCTCGGCGAGTGCCTGTGGGATACGCTGCGCCGGCTGGGGGTAACCGATACGCAGCTCGGCGAGGCGGCCGGGCCGGCGCACGTGACCGTCGATGCCCATGTCGACGTCCAGGACCTCGCACCGCTGCTCGACGCGCTCAGGGATCGTGGCGTGACGATTCGGGTCCGGCTCGTCAGCATCGATCTGAAGTTGCTCTGGGTGACCGGCGCGGTGACCTACGGCACCGCAGGCCCCACCGCCTATATCGGCCTGTTCATGCAAGGCCCTGACGGGCATTTCGTCCCGGGCGTTCCCAAGAAGAAATAGCCGCGAAAAAGGCCGGAGCTTTCGCCCCGGCCCTTCCCCTTTCCTCCCCTGCCGTCCGTGGGGAGGCGCGGCTTAGAAGCCCGCCTTCAGCGTCACGAAGAACTGCTGCGGCGCGCCGACCATCAGCGTCATGTTGTCGCCCGAATTGCCGAAGCCGTTCGTGCCGATCGTCGAGACATATTTCTTGTCGAACAGGTTGGTCGCGTTGGCCTGGATCTCCAGCGTGCGATCGCCCAGATCGAACTTGTAGCCGAGCGTGGCGTCGACCAGCACCCGACCATTGACCGACTGGTCGTTGGTGTAGGTGAAGTAGCGCTTGCTCATGTAATTGGCGCCGAGGCGGGCGTTGAAGCCGGCATGATCGAAGGTCAGCTCGCCCTTGAGCAGGTGCTTGGGCGCGTCGACCACGGTCTTGCCCTTGGTCGCCGCGAGCAGCGCGCCGGCCGCGTTGCGGACGTCGTCGCGATAGGTCGAGTCATTGTAGCTGTACGACACGAAGGCGCCGAAGCCGGCCGGCAGCTTGAGATCGCCGGTCGCCTCGAAGCCGAGCGCGCGCACGTCGCCGACATTCTGCAGCGTCACCGGATTGCCGACGATGCCGGCGCCGGTGGTGACGCCGAGCAGCCGGTTGCGGAAGTTGACGTAATAGCCCGCCAGCGAGCCGGTGAACGGCCCCGAACGGAAGCGGCCGCCCAGCTCATAGGTGTCCGACTGCTCGGGCTTGAGCTTGGTCGCGCCTGAGAGCAGCGCGTTGAAGCCGGCCTGGGTGGTCGCGAACGGGCCGGTGGTGGCCGAGGCGACGAAGGCGCGGCTCACCTGGGTGAAGCCGCCGAACAGCTCCGCGCCGGCGCCCAGGCGATAGTTGAAGCCCGCGCTCGGCTGGAACCAGTCGGTGGCGTCGATCTTGCCGCGGGCGAGGCTGCCGGCGACGTTCGGATCGGCCGCGTTCTTCACCTTGAAGCCCTTCCAGCCGAGATTCAGCGTGAGGTCGCCGAAGGTCAGCTTGTCCTGGACATAATATTGGAAGGTGTCGGTGGTGTAGTTGTAGTCCCACTGGGTCGCGAACGGATCCGACTGGAAGTCGAGGCTGTCGCGGGTCACGGTGGTGCGGCTGGACAGGGCATAGAAGCGGCGCGCCTGCCGGAAGTCGTTCCGCTCGTACCAGAAGCCGACGGTCAGGTCGTTGTGCGAGCCCAGCTCGCCGCCGACATTGCCGAAGATGCCCTTGCGGTCGATGTCGTACTCGGTGGTGCGGATCGAGATCGGCGAGGCGCCTGCGCCCGGGCTGCCGACATAGGGCGTGTACCACAGGCCCTGGCCGTGGTTGTTGTGGTAATAGGCCTTGAGCGCATAGCGCACGCCGCCACTCTCGCCGTCGAGGCCGAGCGAGCCCAGCCAGTCGCGGCGCAGGCCGGCGGCGTCGTAATAGGCGTCGTCGATCGTCTGGAACGGCGCCGGGAAGGCGGTGCCGGCGGCCGGGTTGCTCGGCGCCAGGCCGGTGATGTCCGACAGGCCGTCGGCACCCGCCGCGCCGGTGCTGTTGTTCACATTGTCGATGTTGTTGGCGATATCGGCCAGGCGCACCGCCAGCGCATAGTCGTTCGAGATATTGTCCCAATTATAGCCCAGCCGCTTGATCATGCCGAGCGACAGGTCCTGATAGTCGTTCTCGCGACGGTCCGAATAGCTCAGCGTCGCGACCCAGCGGATCGCGTCGCTCATCGGCGCGACGAGCTTGGCGTTGACCTGGTTGGTGCGCTGCGAGCCCCAGCCCTTCCACTTGTCCAGGTCCGAATAGACATAGGACACATAGCCCTTCACGCCGGCGCCGATGTCGCCGGTCTCGAGCCGGCCGAACAGGCGCACGGTGTTCTCGGTGCCATAGGTGCCCTCGGCATGGATGCCGAAGCGGTCGGAAGGCTCGCGCGAGGTGAATTCGAGCGTGCCGCCCAGATTGTTGGTCGCCTGGGTGCCGAGCGAGCCGGCGCCCTGCGAGACGCGGACCTCGCCGACATTCTCGCTGGTGATCGCGCGGCTGATGTGCAGGCCGTTGACATTGCCATAGCTGGCGTCGCCGAGCGGGATGCCGTCGAGCGTGAAGCCCAGCTGGTTCTGGTTGAAGCTGCGGATCGAAACGCGCTCGGCCCATTCATAGGCGCCGAAGGGATCGGCCGCGGTGAAGTTGACGCTGGGCAGCTTCTCGATCGCCTTGAGCGGGCTGGTGCCCGCGGCGAGCTCGGCAATGTCGCTGCTCGACAGCTGCTGGACCTGGCGAGTCTCGCCGCGGCCGATCACGACGATCTGGCCCTCCGACGAGCCTTCGTCGGCGGCAGGAGCCGGCGCGACCGTCTGCGCGTCCTGCGCGAAAGCGGCTCCGGAAACCAGCATCGAGGTGCCGGCGAGCAGAATGGAAAGCGTGCGCATTGGGCGTGGTTCCCCCCGGGATATTATCGGCTCGGGCACTGTGCCCGGCGGCGAGGGGCTAGGATTTGTGCGTTGCAACATCGCGTAGCGGCGATGGCAGTTGCGCGACGGTGAAGTTACAGGTTTCGGACACGCAACGAGCGCCGTAGCGGCAACCGCCATAACGAAGCTAATCGTCGTTCCGCTTTGCGGCGGCCTGCGCCATACTCACGCCGAGACGGCCCGCGGAGGAGGAAGCGGATGCATGCCCGCCTGCACGCCAAGCCCGGCCCGTCCGTCCGCCAGGAGCAGCTGCGCAAGCGGGCTCCGGCGGAACGGCCGATCGCCCAGCTTTCGGCACTGCATCCAGCGGCGGTCGTCGCGCAGACCGGCTTTCGCCGGGAGAGCGTCGCCGACTTTGCCCGTTCGCACGCATCGGGGGTGGCACGTGCCGCCGCGGGGCCCAACCGCACCGGCCTGCCCGATGGCCTGAAGAACGGGATCGAGACGCTTTCGGGCATCGCGCTCGACGATGTCCGCGTCCACCGCAATTCGTCGCAACCGGCCCGGCTGCAGGCGCATGCATTCGCCCAGGGGAACGATATCCACCTCGCCCCAGGCAAGGAGCGGCACCTGCCGCACGAGGCCTGGCACGTCGTGCAGCAGAAGCAGGGACGAGTCGGCGCGACGATGCGGGCCGGCAATGTGCCGGTGAACGACGACGGCGCGCTGGAGAGCGAGGCGGACGCGATGGGCGCTCGCGCGGCACGCGCGCCGCTGCCCGGCAATGCGGAACCGCTCGCCGCCGCGCCGGCCCCAGCCGGAATCGCCCAGTGCATCCAGGTGGACGAGGACGATATCGGCGAGTCCTTCGAAGTGACGACGGTCGACGGAGTCCGCCAGGAAGGCGAGCTCGAGGAAATACGCGGCGGCGGCTGGTATCTGTTCGACGTCGGCCTGGTCCGCGGCCAGCGCAACATCCATCGGCGCGTCAGCGACATGGAGGAATCGTCGGACGAATCGGATTCCGGCACGGATTCGGACGTGGAGGATTCGAGCGACGAAGACGACGAGGACATGAGCGGGACGAGCTCGCTCACCTACAGCAACGCCCGCGTCTCGACGAGCGACGGTGAGTTCAACATCGCCGACATCGCCCGCGCCAACAATGTGAGCGTGCGCACCGCGCTGATGATGATCCGAAACAGCTACCGCGTCATCCCGCGTACGCTGCGGCTTCACTATCCGTTCGGCAGCAAGACCATGTCGCGCGGGGGCGAGGCCTTCGACACGCCCGAGGAGACGACCAAGCAGCCCCAGGGCATGATCGGCTATCGCGGCGGCGACTATGGCAAGAAGCACAAGAAGGTCGGCAAGGACTATGACGACTGGGCCGACGAGCTTTCCGACGACGAGGAGGACGAGGAGGACAAGAAGTCGCGGGCGCGCGACATCCTGACCTTCCTCAACGACGACGAGACGATGAAGTTCAGCGACCTGACCAGCCGGCAAAAGGCCGCGCTCGGCGGGTTGCTCTCGGTCGCGCTGCTCTCCGACCCGATGCGCACGGAGTTCGATTCGCGGCGCACCGAACGCGACTTCATCCAGCAGCTGCGCGCCCGGGCGCGCGGCGAGACGACGTTCCACGAGATCTTCGGCAGCAAGACCACCTCAACCTTCCTGCCGGCGCGAAAGGGCGGCTCGAAGGACCAGCGCAAGGCGCTGCGCAGCGAGACCGACAAGGCCAAGAAGGAGCTGCAGGGCCGCGCGGCGCTGTGGCAGAACAACTGCCTGATCAACGCGATCTGCCTGGCCGCGCATGGACGCACCGCCACCCTGATGGAGCTGCTCAGCATCCGCTTCAATCTCAACAATGTCGGCGAGATGATGGTGGCGACCCCGAACGCGGTCGGCGTGATCCGGCAGGTGCTGGGGATCAACAACCAGATACTGGTCCGCTATCCCATCGGCAGCGGTGCGCTGAACGAGACGATCATCGGCGTCCCGCCGACGCTGACGATCTACCATACCGGCGGCGACCACTTCCAGCACACCATGCCGCTGGGCGTGTTCTATCAATGAGACACAAGCTGCCCGAGCAGCCGCGCGCGGCACCACCCCCCGGCCCGGTGCGCGCTACATCGCCGGCGCGCCGGAGCGAGCCGGCGCCGGCGATGCCGCTGCACGCGCCCGTCCAGCTCCGTTCCGCGCAGCCGGGCACCGCCGTCGCCGCCTTCGCGCGCTCGCATGCCGATTGCGCCGCGCGCACCGCGAACCGCACGGGCCTGCCGGCAGGGCTGAAGAACGGCGTGGAGACGCTTTCGGGCATTTCGCTCGACGATGTCCGCGTCCATCGCAATTCAGCCCGGCCCGCCCAGCTCCAGGCGCTCGCCCATACCCAGGGCAGCGACATCCATCTCGGGCCGGGCCAGGAGCGCCATCTGGCCCACGAAGCCTGGCATGTCGTCCAGCAGAAGCAGGGCCGCGTGCGCCCCACCACGGCGCTCGGCGGCACCGCGATCAACGATGATGCCGGGCTGGAGCGCGAAGCGGACTCGATGGGCGTGGCGGCCGCGCAGTTCGCGCAACGTCCGCTTGCCAACGCACATCCCATGTCCGGCACCATGCACTATGGCGAAGCGCGACACGCGCACGGCCCCGATGTCGTCCAGGGCTTCGGCATACCGGCATGGCTATCGGGCGCGGCCCGCAGTGCCTCCGACCGGGCATCCAGCGCGGCGAGCAGCGTGGCGGACAGTTGGGCGAGCTGGCGGCGAGGGCCGGTGGTAAATGCCCAGCGCGCGCAGTTCAACAGCCAGCAGGGGCCTCCGCCCGCACGCGGCTCGATCGTCAACAACACGCAGATCGCGCTCGGCGCGCTCGACGGTCAGATGGCCAAGTTGCCGCGACTACGCCAACTCCTCGATGCGCTCATCGCGCTCCATGCCGACGGCATGCTGATGCAGATTCAGGGGATCAATGCGGCGGGTCATGGCAAGGCGCAGCGCAGGGCGCTCTACAAGGACAAGCGCGATCTGCTCGCGCTTCGGCTCGAGATCGAGAAGAGCTACCAGGCACTCATCCGGGCCAAGTCCGCCCCGTCCGCGGCAGTGCTTCTGCAGCACCGCACCGCCATACAGAATGCCGGTGCGTTTCTCGCGGGCCGCGCGGCGGCAATCAACACGACGGTGAACCAGGCCCCGGGCAACAAGACCGGACAACGCGAACCCCACAGCTATACCCAGGGCGACGTGGATGTGGAGGATCGCGCGATCGACATCCGCGCAACCGCTTTGGCCCGAGCGGTTGCGGCGGACGGATTCATTCCCAAGGTCGTCATCGGCCTGCCGACCGGGGGCATACAGATCGCCGCGCGGGTCGCGGCCTATTTCCACGCGACGGCCTTGTCGCAACCGAAATTGCTGGCGCTGCGGCCACGCTTCGTGAAACCGCCCGGCGCGGGCGCGGCGATCACCCCGCAGCAGCAGGAAGCGATCAACGCCAACGACTTGACCAGTGCGATCATGGCGCACCAGCTCGATGCCGCCGACGGGACACTGAACATCCTCGTCGTCGACGATTTCTCGCTGTCCGGCGGCAGCCTGATCGATGCCAGGGACCAGATCGCGCGGCAGTTCACACATATGGGCTTCACGATCGACGTCCGGACCGCGGTCAGTCGATACACGACCGCGCAAATGGGCGGGCAGATCGGCCCGCACAATGTCCCCAACCAGATCAATTATCTGACGGGCCAACACGCCAGCGGCACCCGTGCTTCAGTCAGCAACCAGTTCCTCGTCGGCGACGACCGCTATTCCTTCACGGATATCGGCATGGACAATGCCGCAACGGTCGGCAGAGGCTGGCTCGAAACAGGCGAAGATGCTCTTCGCGGGATAGGGTTGTGAGCCCCCCGTGTTAGGCGAGGCGCCATTCCGCCGATGACGCCAGCACTTGTGTTGCACAATGGCAACACTACTTTGGCTCTGACCGAAACAAGGGGCCAGCATGAACCTCGAGAAATTCACCGACCGCGCCAAGGGGTTCCTCCAGTCGGCGCAGACCGTCGCGATCCGGATGAACCACCAGCGGATCGCCCCCGAACATATCCTGAAGGCGCTGCTCGAGGACGAGCAGGGCATGGCGAGCGGACTGATCCAGGCAGCCGGCGGCGATGCCAAGCGCGCGCTCGGCGAGACCGACCTGGCGCTGTCCAAGATCCCTGCCGTCTCCGGCTCGGGCGCGCAGCAGACGCCGGGCCTCGACAATGACACGGTGCGCGTGCTCGACCAGGCCGAGCAAATCGCGCAGAAGGCCGGCGACAGCTTCGTCACCGTCGAGCGGCTGCTCGTCGCGCTCGCCCTCTCGCTCAACACCGCCGCGGGCAAGGCGCTCCAGGCCGCCGGCGCGCGGCCCGAGGCGCTCAACGCCGCGATCAACCAGCTGCGCGGCGGCCGCACCGCCGACACTGCCGGTGCCGAGGACCGCTACGACGCGCTCAAGAAGTTCGCCCGCGACCTCACCCAGGCGGCCCGGGACGGCAAGCTCGATCCCGTCATCGGCCGCGACGAGGAGATCCGCCGCACCATCCAGATCCTGGCGCGCCGCACCAAGAACAATCCGGTGCTGATCGGCGAGCCGGGCGTCGGCAAGACCGCGATCGCGGAAGGCCTGGCCCTGCGCATCGCCAATGGCGACGTGCCCGACAATCTCAAGGACCGCACGCTCATGTCGCTCGACATGGGCTCGCTCATCGCTGGCGCGAAATATCGCGGCGAGTTCGAGGAGCGGCTGAAGGGCGTGCTCGACGAAGTGAAGGGCGCCGAGGGCCAGATCGTGCTGTTCATCGACGAGATGCACACGCTGATCGGCGCGGGCAAGACCGAGGGCGCGATGGACGCCGGCAACCTGCTCAAGCCCGCGCTCGCCCGCGGCGAGCTGCACTGCATCGGCGCCACGACTCTCGACGAGTATCGCAAATACGTCGAGAAGGACGCCGCGCTCCAGCGCCGCTTCCAGCCGGTGTTCGTCGGCGAGCCGACGGTCGAGGACACGATCTCGATCCTGCGCGGGATCAAGGAGAAGTACGATCTGCACCACGGCGTGCGGATCAGCGACGGCGCGATCGTTGCCGCGGCGACGCTGTCCAACCGCTACATCACCGACCGCTTCCTGCCCGACAAGGCGATCGACCTGATGGACGAGGCCGCCAGCCGGATCCGCATGGAAGTCGAGTCCAAGCCCGAGGAGATCGAGAATCTCGATCGCCGGATCATGCAGCTCGAGATCGAGCGCGAGGCGCTGCGCAAGGAGACCGATTCCGCGTCGAAGGACCGGCTCGCCACGCTTGAGGGCGAGCTCGCCAATCTCAAGCAGCAATCGGCCGAGCTGACCGCGCGCTGGCAGGCGGAGAAGGACAAGATCAACGCCGAGGCGCAGATCAAGGCGCAGCTCGACGCCGCGCGCGGCGAGCTCGACCAGGCGCAGCGGGCCGGCGATCTCGCGAAGATGGCCGAGCTGAGCTACGGTGCGATCCCCGCGCTGGAGAAGCAACTGGCTGAGGCGCAGAACACCACCAAGGGCGCGATGCTGCGCGAGGAAGTCACCGCCGACGACATCGCCGCGGTGGTCAGCCGCTGGACCGGCATCCCGGTCGACAAGATGCTCGAGGGCGAGCGCGAGAAGCTCCTCGCCATGGAGGAAGTGATCGGCAAGCGGGTGATCGGCCAGGCCGATGCGGTGAAGGCCGTGTCGACCGCGGTGCGCCGCTCGCGCGCGGGGCTACAGGATCCGAACCGGCCCTTGGGCTCGTTCCTGTTCCTTGGGCCGACGGGCGTCGGCAAGACCGAGCTGACCAAGGCGCTCGCCGAGTTCCTGTTCGACGATCCCAACGCGATGGTGCGCATCGACATGAGCGAGTTCATGGAGAAGCACGCGGTCGCGCGGCTGATCGGCGCCCCTCCCGGCTATGTCGGCTATGAGGAAGGCGGCGTGCTGACCGAGGCGGTGCGGCGGCGTCCCTACCAGGTCGTGCTGTTCGACGAGGTCGAGAAGGCACATGGCGACGTGTTCAACATCCTGCTCCAGGTGCTCGACGACGGCCGGCTGACCGACGGCCAGGGCCGCACGGTCGACTTCTCGAACACGATCGTGATCCTGACCTCGAACCTCGGCTCGCAGTTCCTCACCAATCTTGGCGAGGGCCAGCCGGTCGAGAGCGTCGAGCCGCAGGTGATGGAAGTCGTCCGCGCGCATTTCCGCCCGGAGTTCCTCAACCGGCTGGACGAGATCATCCTGTTCCACCGGCTGGGCGCCGAGCATATGGCGCCGATCGTCGACATCCAGGTCGGCCGCGTCGGCAAGCTGCTCAAGGATCGCAAGATCGCCATCGACCTGACCGATGCCGCCCGCGCCTGGCTGGGCCGGGTCGGCTATGATCCGGTCTATGGCGCACGCCCCCTCAAAAGGGCGGTCCAGCGCTATCTGCAGGATCCGCTCGCCGACATGATCCTGCGCGGCGAGGTGAAGGACGGGTCGACCGTCGCGATCGACGAGGGCGACGGCGCGCTGAAGCTCAGCGTCGCCTGATCCGGCGAAGGGGTGGCCGCGAGGCTACCCCTTCGTCAGTCGTGCGCGGGGATCAGCAGCCGCCCTGCTTCTGGCAGCCGCCGACCTGGGCGCGCTCGATATTCTGGCGGTCGAGCATGCGCTGCTCCGCCCATTGCGCGCGCGTCATGCAGGTCTTGTGAGTCTGCAGGCGGCTGCCCAGCACCGGTTCCTTGCGGCAGATCACTTCGTTCGGATCGGGCGTGCCGTCCTTCTTCGGCTTCTCCTGGGCGGAAATCGGCGAGAAGCCGGACAGCGCCACGGCGACCGTGCAGGCGATCAAGGCAGAACGGATCATTGCAACCACTCCCAACAAGACTGCGGCCGGTCGACTCTCCGGCCGTGTACCAGTCGAATACTACAGTGAATAACCGAAGCGTTCCACCCATGGCGCGAGGATCGGCATCACCGGGCGGAGATGCTCGCGATAGGCCTGCCAGCGCCCGGCCGAGCGGGTGTAGATCGGCTCGGTGACCTGCGAATAGCTGGCGGTGGTGATCAGCCCGCGCGATCGCGCGGTGCGCGTGTGATCGAGCGCCTCGGGCCGCCAGTCGAGCCCCAGCCAGTCGAACAGCGGCCTTACCTCGGCTTCGACATCGGCGACCAACTGCTCATAGACGATCCGGTGCACCGGCATGTCGAACAGCGCCTGCGCCGCCTCCCAGTGCCGGAAGCTCAGGTCGTAGAGCGCAGCCGCATCCTCGGGCCGCAGGAAGTTGGACATCGCCCGGTTCAGGCGGAAATTGCTCATCAGGCAGCTGAGCAGCACGTCGCACGGGTGGCGCAGCGACAGGATGATGCGCGCCTCCGGGAACAGGCGGCGGATCAGCGGCAGCTTGTAGAGATAGAGCGGCGACTTATCGACCAGCATCTGCCCCGCGGCCAGATCGACATGGCGCGCGACCTCCTCGAAATAGCGGGCGCGCGCCGCTTCGATCGCACCGGCATCCATCGTCGCGAGCGCATCGAAGCCGCCAATCTCCTGGTCCACCACCAGCAGCGTCGGCTTCTCCTCGAGCACCACCGTCCCGGGATGCCCCATCAATATCGTGTCGAGCAGCGTCGTGCCCGAGCGCGGGAAGCCGAGCAGGAATACCGGCGTGGTCGCCGCCGGCGCAGTGTCCGGAGTCCAGCTCCGCATCCATTCGGGCGTCATCCGCCCGATCTCGTCGCGCACCTCGGCACGCAGTTCGGCGGCACGGCCGAGCGGATCGGAGACATGCGCGGCATGGCGCCGGCCGGCTTCCTCGATCCAGGCAAAGGCCTCGTCGCTGCGCCCCAGGCGATCAAGCAAGGTGGCGCGCAGATGCGCGGTGCGCTCGGGCTCGATATCCTCGGGCACCTCGTCCAGGCAGTCCAGCGCCTCCTCGAAGCGCCTGGTGCGGCGATGCTCAAGCGCCGACAGGAAGTTCAGCGTGCCGGCATCGATATTGTTGGCCCTGGCCAGCTCGGCGAGCGGCGCCAGTTCGTCCTCGCGATTGGCATGCTCGTAATGGATCGCCAGGCCGAGATAGGCGAGCTGCTCCTGCGGGCGCCCGGCGAGCACCCGGCGATAGGCGGTCTCCGCCTTGTCCGAATCCATCACCAAGCCATATTCGATGGCGAGCTTGAGCTGCACCACCATGTCGTCGCCGTCGCGCGCAGCGGCGGCTTCGAGCGTCTCGAGCGCCTCGGCGTGGCGGCCGAGTTCCTTGAGCAGCATGTATAGCTCGTGCAGCGGACGGGCATCGCCAGGGAAGTCGCGTGCCGCGTCGCGCAGCGCTGTCTCGGCGGCTTCGGCGCGGCCCGCCGCGCGCAGGGTCAGCGCATGGTTCAGCCGGGTCGGCGCGGCTTGGCGGTCGAGCGCCACGGCACGTTCGAGCGCGGCGATCGCGCCGTCGAAATCGCCGAGCGCCGAGCGCGCATTGCCGAGGTTGTTCCAGCTCTCGAAATCGTCGGGCGCGCGGGCAAGCACGAAGTCATAGGCTTCCGCCGCCGCGTCGAACCGGGTGAGCTCCTGCGCGACAAAGGCGCGGTAGCGGGCGATCCGCAGGCTGGGATCGGCCTGGGCGCGGGCCATGGTCGCGACGTCGAGCGCAGCCTCGTGGTCCTTGAGGTCGATCGCCACCGCGATGCGGTTGCAGGCGATGGTGACGTCGTCCGGGCGCAGGCGAAGCGCCTCGGCAAGATGGGTCGCCGCATCGGCGAGCACGCCGCGGCGGGCGCAGACCATGCCGAGAAAGGCATGCAGGGGCGCGGGATCGTCGGCCTGGCCCAGCCCGGCCTCGACGATCGCCTGGGCGCCGGCAAAGTCGCCGGCCTGGGCGCGCGGCATCGCGGCGGCAAGAATCTCCCGGCTCGTGCGGGCCGCGGTGGAAGCCTGGTTCATGGCGATGATTATGGTCCGCTAGCTACGGCAGATACAAGAGAGGGCGGCCGGCAGCTGCCGACCGCCCCCTCGTCACTTCGATCCGGGAAGGATCAGAAGTTGAGCGTTGCACCCACGAACAGATAGCGGCCGAGCGCATCATAGGTCGCGGGATAGGTGTTGCCGTTGCACGGACCGGTCGGGCACTGGTTCGAACCGGCGCGGCCGGCGTTGCCCGAGGTCACCAGCGGCGGCTCCAGGTCGAACAGGTTGTTGACGCCCAGTCGGAACGTATAGGCCTTGCCGACATTGAAGGTGCCGGTCAGGTCGATATAGTTGAACGGCTTCAGGCGCGAACCCGGGTTGAACACGAAGGGCGCATTGAGCGCTGCATCGGGGCTGCGCGCCTGCGACTGGATCGCCCCGATATAGCGCCACTGCGCCGACAGCCCGATGCTCTCATTGGCCTGCCAGCTGGCACGCAGCTTGTGACGCCACTTCGGCAGCGGTGCACCCGCATCCGTGGTGCCGCCGATGCTGCAGGTCGAGCCATAATAGCCCGCGCAGTCATAGATACCGTTCGGCAGGCCGTTGTTGATCTTGTAGCTGTCGAGATAGGTGCCCTGCATGTTGAGCGACAGCTTGCCGAGCGAGCCGAGCCCGATCGAATAGCTGGCGCCGACCTCGATGCCCTTGGTCTGCAGTTCACCGACGTTGTTCGGCAGATCCGACACATAACCGCCCGGGGTCAGCCAGAGCGAGCCGGCTGCGTCGCGATGGACCAGGCTGCACGACGCCGGCGTGAAGGTAGCCGTCGCCTTGGCGCAATCCTGCAGGATCGCATCCTGTCCGAACGAACGGATCGCGTTCTTCACCTTGATGTCGAAATAATCGACGGTGATGGCCAGCTTCCGGATGAAGCTCGGCTGGAACACGAGGCCGAGCGTCTTGGTCGTCGCGATTTCCGGATCCAGGTTCGCGTTGCCGCCGATCAGGCCGTTATACTGGCCCGCCGGGTTGCCGGTGATGCCCTGGCCCACCGCGATGCCCTGCGCGCGGCAACCATAGTTGGTTGCCGAGATCGGACCGATATCGGCGCACGGATCGACCGACCCGTTGAGGCCGACCGTCGGGGACGAGAACAGTTCCTGCAGGTTCGGCGCACGCACCGCGCGGTTGTAGGTAGCGCGGAAGCGGATGTCCGAGACAGGCGCGAAGTCGATGCCGATCTTGTAGGTATCGGTGTCGAACTTGTTGCCGCCGCTCGTCTTGTACGACGAGTGGCGATAGCCCGCGTTCAGCGCCAGCGTGTCGATGAAGCTGTTCTGCACGATCGGCACCTGGGCCTCGCCGAACACTTCGAAGACGCGGAAGTTGCCCGAGATCGGCAGCGTCGCGCCGCCCTGGCCGGTCAGGTCGCCGGCCTGGAAGGCACTGTCGGTCTGCAGGTCAAGCGACGAACGGCGCCATTCCGCACCGACGTTCACGCCGATGCCGTCAGCGGCCCAGGGGAACTTCACGCCATACTCGCCGAGATCGCCGGTGAACGAGACGTTCGCCACCTGCTCGGTGGTGTTGCCCTTCTGGAAGCCGGTGGCGCTCAGATAGGCAACCGCCGCCGCGCTGGCCTGGCCCGGCCCCGCGAAGACGTTGTAGGGAACGCACGCCGGATCGCTGCCGTCGAGCGCCGAGCGGCAGACCGGGTTCACGCCCGCGACGTTGGGATTGTCGACGACGTCGAGCGCGCGGGCCAGGCGAGCCGCCGAGAACTCGTTCGAATAGACCTGCGAGTAGTTGACCCGGCCATATTGATAGGCAGCGTCATAGCTCCATGCCGACGACAGCTCGCCCTTCGCACCGATCACGCCACGGAAATTGGTGTGCTGCAGGTCCGCCTGACGCGGGCCACCCTCGGTGTTGCGGCGCAGGAGCTGCATGAAGGCACGGTTGTAGGGCGTGCCGGTGATCGGATCGAAATAGGTCAGCGGCGCGGCACCCGGGTTCGGGTTGTACGGCGCTGCCACGGCGAGCGGGAAGTTGCCGAGCGTGCCGTTGATCAGGTTGCCCGGGGCGCAGATCTTCGCGCGCTGGACAGCCGACATCAGCGGGTTGTCGCAGTTGACGGTCAGCGTGTTGCCGAAATCGCCCGACGGCGCGATCTGCGCGACGGTGCGATCGTCCATGAACATGAATTCGAGATAGGGCTTGAACGAGTCGCTGACGTCGTAGTTCACGAACGCACCACCCGTGAAGCGCTCGTCCGGCCGCTGGAAATAGTTGGTCGGCGCGAAGTTGAAGCGCGTCGTGGTGTTCTCGAAGCCACCATTCGGCATGAAGGTGTAGACGGTCGACGACGCGGTGTTGATCGTCGGATCGAACAGGATCGCGGTGCCGTTGCCCGAGGTCAGCGAGCCGCCGCACTGCAGCGCGCCGGTGCCGCCGTTCTGGATCGTGCAGGCGCTGTAGTCACGACGCGACTGGGTGACGGCATTGACCTTGCGGTAGCCGAAATAGGCCATCGCATGGCCGCGGTCGCCGAGCGAGGTGCCGAACGCGATCGTCCCGTCGAAGGTGCCGCCGTCGGAGATGTTGCCCTTCGGATAGTTGAAGCCCGGCTGGCCCGCAGCGGTACGCGCGTCGAGCAGCTTCGGGGTGACCGTGTTGCGGTTGTTGTGCTGGTAGAGGCTGTACTGGCCGTCGACCCGGAAGCCTTCGAAATCGGTGTCGAGGATGAAGTTGACGACGCCGGCGACGGCGTCCGCGCCGTAGGTCGACGAAGCGCCACCGGTCAGGACTTCGACGCGCTTCACCATCGCCGCGGGGATGATGTTGATGTCAGCGGCCGAGCCGCTGGTCGGGCTGGGGTCGCCCGGCATCAGGCGGCGGCCGTTGACCAGGGTCAGCGTGCGGCTGGTGCCGAGACCGCGAAGATCGACCGTCGCGGTGCCGTCCGCGCCGTTCGAAAGCGAGCTCGCCTGGCTGGCCGAAACCGAAGGCAGCGAGTTCAGCATGTCCTCGACGCGGGTCGTGCCCTGCTGCTTGATGTCCTCGGCGCTGACGACGGTGACCGGGGCGGTCGAGGTCAGGTTCGGCTGCGGAATGCGCGAGCCGGTGACGATGATTTCCTGGCCCTGCGGCTCGTCCTGGGCGGTCGCCGCCGGAACCGTGGTGGTGCTGCCGGTGTCCTGCGCCATCGCAGGCATAGCCACAAACGCGCTTGCGAGAGCCAGCGCCGTAAACGCCGTCCCGCCGCGCAGATTGATCTGCGTACTCTTCATGTTGATCCCTCTTTGTTCCGACGGTTGTACTTGCGCACTCCGCCGCGTTGTCTGCCCACTTCGCCATCCATTCGTGTGCAACTCACGTGTCGGGATGGGGAAGCTTGGCGGGATCGTGAATTGAGAGCCTGTTACTGTAAACTGCGCATAGGAATGCTGCGCGCGCTTTCAAGCCGACTGTAGCGGAAATATCACATACACAATCCGAATATTGCGCAGCAATGCGGAGATATGTTTCTTTATGTTGCAGCGCGACACATTCGCGCCTCAATCGGTGACCGGCATCGCCCCCGCGACCAGCAGCGGATCGATCCGCGCATCGCGCCACTTCAGGCTCCAGTGCAGGTGCGGCCCGGTAGCGCGCCCGGTCATCCCCACCGCGCCGATCGGCTGGCCGCGCCGGACATGCTCGCCCACCCGCACATCGATGCGCGAGAGGTGCATGAACGCGCTGTTGAGCCCCGCGCCATGATCGACCATCAGCAGGTTGCCCTCGAGGGTGAAGGGCCTGGCCGCCGCCAGGATCACCACCCCGTCGGCGGGCGCGAGCACCACCGTGCCGGTCGGCCGGGCGATGTCGATGCCCGAATGATAGGAGCCGGGCTCCCCGCGATAGATGCGCTGCGAGCCGAACAGGGTGGAGATGCGGCCGACCGCCGGCCAGAAGAACGGCATCTGCCGCCAGCCCTGCGCATCGGTCTGCAATTTCCGCGCAGCATTGATCTGGGCAAGCTCGGCAGGGCGCAGCCGCTCGAATTCGGGGCGCGGCACCGGATATTTGGGCAGCGTGTTGAGCCGGGAAATGTCCCAGGCGCGCGGCGCGATCGCCAGTAGCTGGCGCTGCTGGCTGCCATCGCTCAGCGTCGCCACCAGGGTCGCCGAGGGCCCATGATCGCGGTCGAAGGCGATCAGGAAGCGGCGGTCGGAAGTGACCGGCACCGATTCACCGTCGAGCGTCAGCAGGCTGGTCCCCCGGGGCGCGGTGCCGATCACCGCGCCGCCCTGGATCAGCTGGCCCTGGAAGGTGAAGGGGCCCGCGACATCGGGCGCAGCCGGGATCGGCGCGGCAATCGCTTCGGGAAGCGCGACGCCCGGCACGGCGGGCAGCTGCGCGCTGCCCAGCAGGATGAAGCCGAGGATCGCGGCGGGCAGCCGGGCAGCGAGTCCCATCAGCCGCGCCCCCTCAACCGCGCATCGCCTGCATCGCCAGCGCGGCGGAGGCATAGGGTTCCTGCCGTTCGACGCTCCAGTAGCGCAGCAGCGGCAGCGGCACCTTCTCGCCGCTCACCGCGCAGACGACGTGATCGCCCGGCACCAGCACGCGGAAGCTGTTCGCCATGAAATGGAGACGCGCCGCGCGGGCGACGGGGTTCGACATCAGCATGACGGCATCCTCGGGACGTTCATTTTCTACAACAGGCTGGGCTGTTCGGGCTTGGGCGCATCATAGGATTTGCCGGCCGGCCGCTCAACCCGCGCATCCACCGAACCGTCGATGAAGTGGAGCGTCACGGCCCCGGCGGCACGCGCGCCTTCGGCCGTACCGATCACCTTCTTCGTGCCGCGCGCCTCGACCCAGGCATAGCCCTTCTCCAGCGGGCGATTGGGGTGGACCAGCTCCAGGTGCCGGCCGATCCCCTCCAGCCGCTGCTTCGCCGCCGCCAGCCGGTGGTCGAGCATCGCCGGGCGCAGCGCGCCGGCCGAGCGATCGAGCACGCCCCGCGCCACGGTGACGCGCCGTTCGAGCGCACGGTCGAGCCGGCCGCCGAGATCGTCCATCTTCTGCCGCTGCGGCCCGAGCAGCGCGTCACGCCGCGGCAGCACCCGGACCAAAGCCGCCAGCCGCTCGCCGGCCCGCTCGTGATAGCGGCGCGCGCAACGCTCGGTGCGGTGCGCCAGCGTCGCGATGGTGTGGCGGACATCGGCGAGCACCGGCACCGCGATCTCCGCCGCGGCGGTGGGCGTCGGCGCGCGCAGGTCGGCGGCATAGTCGCAGAGACTCGTATCGGTCTCGTGCCCCACCGCCGAGATCACCGGGATGCGGCAGGCGGCGACGGCGCGCACCACCACTTCCTCGTTGAACGCCCAAAGGTCCTCGATCGAGCCGCCGCCGCGCGCGACGATCAGCAGGTCCGGCCGCGGCACCGCGCTGCCCTCCCCCAGCGCATCGAAGCCGCGGATCGCATTGGCGACTTCCTGCGCGGCGCCGTCACCCTGCACCTTGACCGGCCAGACCAGCACATGGCTGGGGAAGCGGTCGGCGAGCCGATGCAGGATGTCGCGGATCACCGCGCCGGTGGGCGAAGTCACCACGCCGATCACCTTCGGCATATAGGGCAAGGGCTGCTTGCGCTCGCGATCGAACAGCCCCTCGCCCGCCAGCTTGGCCTTCAATTTCTCGAACAGCGCCATCAGCGCGCCTTCGCCGGCCAGCTCCATCCGCTCGATGACGATCTGGTATTTCGAACGGCCCGGATAGATGGTCAGCTTGCCGGTGACGATCACCTCCAGCCCGTCCTGCGGCGCGAACGGGATCGCGCTGGCGGCCCCGCGCCAGATCACCCCGTCGATCACTGCGTCGGCATCCTTGAGCGCCAGATATGCATGACCGGAAGCCGCCCGCTTCCACCCGGAAATCTCGCCGCGCAGCCGGACATGGCCGAACTCGCCCTCGACCATCCGCTTCAGCGCAAGAGATAATTCGCTGACCGATAGCGCCGGTGCGTTGTCGCCCGCCACCGGCTCGGCTACGAGCCGCGCTGGCGTATCGAAGAAGGGGTCGCTCATGAATGTCCTGTTGCTTGGCTCGGGCGGCCGCGAACATGCTCTGGCCTGGAAGCTCGCGCAATCGCCACTGCTCGAACGGCTCTACGCCGCCCCGGGCAATCCGGGAATAGCCGAGCATGCTGAAATCGTGGACATCGCGGTGAACGACCACCGGGCGGTGATCGATTTCTGCCTGCGCCACTCGATCGGCTTCGTCGTGATCGGCCCCGAGGCGCCCTTGGTCGCCGGGCTGGGCGATAACCTGCGCACCATGGGCATCGCCGTGTTCGGGCCGAACAAGGCGCCGGCGCAGCTCGAAGGCTCGAAGGGCTTCACCAAGGATCTGTGCGCACGGGAGAAGATCCCCACCGCCGGCTATGTCCGCTGCGAAAGCCGTGACGGCGCGCTCGCCAGCCTGGAAGATTTCGGCCTGCCGGTGGTGATCAAGGCCGATGGCCTGGCCGCGGGCAAGGGCGTCACCGTCGCCTTCACCCATGAGGAAGCCGAGGGCGCGGTGCAGGCGATCTTCGCCGAAGCCGGCGCCAACGTGGTGATCGAGGAGTTCCTAGAAGGCGAGGAAGCCAGCCTGTTCGTGCTGACCGATGGCGAGGCGCTGGTCTCGTTCGGCTCGGCCCAGGATCACAAGCGCGTCGGCGACGGCGATACCGGCCCCAATACCGGCGGCATGGGCGCGTACAGCCCCGCCCCGGTGCTCACCCCCGAGCTGGAGACCCAGGCGATCGACGAGATCGTCCGCCCGACGATCGAGGCGCTGGCCCGGGTCGGCACCCCCTATTCGGGCGTGCTCTATGCCGGGCTGATGCTCACCCCGACCGGCCCCAAGCTGATCGAATACAACGCCCGCTTCGGCGATCCCGAATGCCAGGTGCTGATGATGCGCTTCACCGGCGACATGCTCGAGCTGATGCTCGCCGTGGCCAAGGGCGAGCTGGCCAGCCACCCGGCGCCGACCTTCGCGGCGAAGACCGCGCTCACCGTGGTGATGGCAGCGAACGGCTATCCCGGCACGCCCGAGACCGGCGGCGCGATCGCCGGCATCGACAAGGCAGAGGCCACCGGCGCCAAGGTGTTCCACGCCGGCACCCGGATGGAGGGCGACACGCTCGTCGCCAGTGGCGGCCGCGTGCTCAACGTGACCGCGCTCGGCGATACGGTGAAGGAAGCGCAGGAAGCGGCCTATCGCGCCGTCGATGCGATCGACTTCCCCACCGGCTTCAGCCGCCGCGACATCGGCTGGCGCGAGATCGCGCGCGAGGGCTAGGAGCCGCCGCAACCGCCCTTGGTGGAATTGCACCATTCGACGGCTAGGTGACGCAGCAGGAAATCCCGGGGCGCCGGATCGACCGCGACCACGCGGTCGGCGTAGAAGATCCGCGAATATTGGCCGAGATGGCCATATCCTCCCGGGGTGACCGTCGCCCAGCCTTCGACGGTGAGCGTGGCGACGCCGTCGTCCGGCCCTGGGTCCAGCCCCTCCAGCTTGCGGGCGAGCACGGGATCCAGCTTGCGGCTCCCGCTGGCGTCATACCAGACACCGCCCCTCCCGCCCTGCTCCGGCGCGCGCTCCAGGTCGGGCGAATGCAGGCTGGATTCCTCGAAGCCGGTGACCAGCACGCCCCGCACCCGCTGCCTGGGGCCAAGGATGGTGCAGCCGAGGGTATCCGCGCTGATCTGCGGCGGGCGGGAGAAATTGGGCAGGCCCATCCTGCAAGCCGCAGCCAGCGCGGCGGTCCGGTCGTGCCGATACCAGAGCGCACCCGCGACCACCGCCGCCACACCCGTCACCAGAAGCGCAAGACCCGTCCATCGCAGCAGCCGCATGGCTTTCCCCCTCACGGAAAGCCTAGCCGGACCTTATGGATGATACAAGATATCATGCGTGGGGCGTATCGGGCAGCACGCCATGGCCTTCGATGAGCCTGCGCACCGCGCGCCCGAGAGCGGCGGCGCGATCGACTTCCCCACCGGCTTCAGCCGCCGCGACATCGGCTGGCGCGAGATCGCGCGCGAGGGGTCATAGCCCGGTACATTCCTTCTCCGTAAAGCCCGCCTTCCGGTATTCGGCCCGCACCCGGTCGAGCAGGTCGGCAGGCGGAGGGCCGACCGCGATCACGCGATCGGCGAAGAACTCGCGCGAATAGATTCCCATATGGCCATAATGGCCAGGCGATAGCGTTGCCCATCCTTCGACGGTGACGCTGGCGAAGCCGATGCCGCAGAGCCCCGGAATCGGCTTGGCCAGCTGGCGATCAAGTGCTTCCTCGCCCTTCGAGGATCGCGTGCTCGAATACCAGGTGCCACCAAATCCGCCGCCCTCGGGCGGCGCCCCCAGTTCAGCGGAATCGAAACTCGAGACCTCGAAGGCACTGACCAGCACGCCCCGCACCCGCCGTTTCGGCCCCAGGATATGGCATCCGACCTCGTGCGGCTCGATCGCCTCGGGGCGGGAGAAATTGGGCAGGCCGATTCGGCAGGCAGCGGCCAACGCGGCGGGCCGGTCGAGCCGATACCAGAGCGCACCCGCGATCGCCGCCGCCACGCCCGTCACCAGAAGCGCAAGGCCCGTCGATCGCAGCAGCCGCATGGCTTTCCCCCTCACGGAAAGCCTAGCCGGACCCCATCAATGATACAAGATATCACGCATGGGGCGTATCGGGCAGCACGCCATGGCCCTCGATGAGCCTGCGCACCGCGGCGTCCCAGTTGGTGAAGCCCCAATGCGCCGGGTCCTCGGTGCCGACCACCCGGTCGCCGGGTCCGCGGAACAGATCCTCCAGCGGCACCGGCCGGCGGGTGATCGCGGAATGGAAGGTGCGGATCTTGCTGCGCGTCTCCTGCGTGCCGTCGGGCAGGACCACGCCCAGCCGCCCGGACTGCATCCGGACCAGCCAGCCGGTCGGCGCGACGCCGATGCTGCGGCAGAAGGCGAAGAGCAGCTCGGTATCGAAATGGCCCTTCCAGCCATGCATCTCGGTCACCGCCCGCAGCGGCGTCCAGCGATCCTTGTAGGCCCGGTCGGAGGTCAGCGCGTCATAGACGTCGCAGATCGCGCCCATCCGTGCGGCCAGGCTGATCGCCTCGCCCTTCAGACCGAAGGGATAGCCGCTGCCGTCCATCTTCTCATGATGCATCAGCGCCACGTCGAGCGCCTGCTGGTTGATGCCCTCGGCGCCGTGCAGCATCGCATGCCCGGTCTCGGGATGCTGCTTGATCAGCGCGAACTCCTCCGCATCCAGCCGGCCCGGCTTGTTGAGGATCTCGGCCGGCACGGTCATCTTGCCGACATCGTGGAGCAGGCCCGCCAGCCCCATCGCCCGCACGGTCTCGTCGTCGAGCCCGATCTCGCGCGCCAGGTTGACCATCAGCCCGCAGACCGAGACCGAATGGAGATAGGTATATTGATCCTTGGTCTTCAGCCGCGCCATGTCGACGAACATCGCCGGATTGCGGGCGACGCATTCGGCGATCTCGGCGACCACCGGGATGGCATCGCGCGCATCGATCGACAGGCCCTTCTCGGCATTGCCATAGATTTCCTGCGCTACGCCGCGGGCGTTCGCGATGGTCCGGCGGGCATGCTCGCGATCGGCGCGCAAGGTTTCCGGGGAGAGGGGCCGCGGAGGCTCCGCGACGGCTTCAGGCAGCGTCGCGGCGGGATCGGGCGCGACGCCGCGCGACACGTCGATCAGCACGGCGGCCACGTCGCTCGCCTTCAGCAAGGCGAGATCGGCGGGGCGTTCCAGCAGGAACCGCGTACGCCAGAACGGATGTGCCATCCACGAGCCTTCGAAGCCGTGGATGAACATGCCGAGCTTTGCCTCTCCTGGTGGGATTCGTTTCAGCAATCCATTCTCGCAGTCCCCGGCACAAGCCTTAGGAACGCACCGTTTCCCCGAAGTTAAGGCGGGGTATCCGGGACTTGGGGAATGTACGTAAGCACAGTCGGATGATACAAAGTTACATCTGTTCATCTGCCGCTCATCGCGCGGGAGCAACATTCCATCCCATGGGCGCGCAGCGACTCGCGCGCCGCACTCTGAAGGGGAGAGTTGCCATGTCGCGTTCCGCCTTGCTGCTCGGTTGTACTGCCCTGCTCACCACCTCGGCCGCGCCGCCGCCCTTGCCCAGGGTCGCTCCGGCCGCCGCTGCACAGGACCGCCATTCGCCCGTCCGCTGCGTGAAGCAGGCGCCGATCTATACTTCGGGCACCGTCGTGCGGCGCGGGCGTGGCCCGGTATCCGCGCCCGTGCCGACGCCCCCGTCCATGCCGATGTACGCGCCGCTGCCCTCGCCCCCGCCTCCGCCATCCAGCGCAGGCGTGGTGATGCAGGAGTTCCGCGCCGCCCCCGCGGCCAAGGTCGCCGCCCCCGGCTACGGCACGCCGGGCAATACCGAGCGCTATGACGGCCGGGCCGTCGCCGCGATCCAGTCGGTCGCCGACCAGCCCGTCTCCACCTTCTCGGTCGATGTCGATACCGGCGCCTATGCCAATGTCCGCCGCTTCCTCAGCCAGGGGCAGGACGTGCCGGCCGAGGCGGTGCGCACCGAGGAGATGATCAACTATTTCCGCTACGACTATCCTCGCCCCGCCTCGCGGGACGTGCCGTTCAGCGTGACCACCGATGTCTCGACCACGCCGTGGAACGCCGAGACGCGGCTGCTCCGCATCGGCCTGCGCGGCTATGACGTCGATGCGAAGGGACGCCCGCCGGCCAATCTGGTCTTCCTGGTCGACGTCTCGGGATCGATGGAGAGCCAGGACAAGCTGCCCCTGGTCAAGAAGGCGCTGACCCAGCTCGCCGACCGGCTGACGCCGCGGGATCGCGTCTCGATCGTCGTCTATGCCGGTGCCGCGGGCATGGTGCTCGAGCCCACGAACAAGAAGGAATATGTGAAGGCGGCGCTCGACTGCCTCTCGGCCGGCGGCTCCACCGCGGGCGGCGACGGCATCAAGCTCGCCTATTCGGTCGCCCGCGCCACCTTCGTCCAGGGCGGGATCAACCGCATCTTCCTGGCCACCGACGGCGACTTCAATGTCGGCATCAACGACAAGTCGGCGCTCGAGGCGCTGGTCAAGAAGAACCGCGACGACGGCATCACGCTCACCACGCTCGGCTTCGGCACCGGCAATTACAACGAGGCGATGATGGAGCGCATCGCGGACGTGGGCAACGGCAACTATGCCTATATCGACAGCGCGATGGAGGCGGCCAAGGTGCTCGACGACGAGCTCTCCGCCACGCTGTTCACCATTGCCAAGGACGTGAAGGTCCAGGTCGAGTTCAACCCGGCCCAGGTGAAGCAATACCGCCTGATCGGCTACGAGAACCGCGCGCTGGCCGAGGAGGATTTCGACAACGACACGGTCGATGCCGGCGACATCGGCGCGGGGCACCAGGTGACCGCGCTCTACGAGGTCGTCCCGGCCGGTGCCAATGGCTGGACCTCGGAACGGCGCTACGACGCCAACCGCATCGCCGCGCCCGCCGGCAAGGGCGACGAGATGGCCTTCGTCAAATTGCGCTACAAGCTGCCCGGCAACGAGACCTCGAAGCTGATCGAGCGCCCGGTCTCCGCCAGCCTGATGCGCAGCGCCGCCGCGCCGCGCGGCGACATGGCCTTCGTCACTTCGGTCGCCGCCTTCGGCCAGCATCTGCGCGGCGACAAATATCTCAACGGCTACAGCTACACCCAGATCGGCGCACTCGCCCCTGCCTCCCAGAATTACTGGCGCAGCGAGTTCGCCCGACTGGTGAAGCTTGCCGATTCGGGACAGCCGGCGGGCAGTTCCAGCGATTAGCTTGTCGCGCTGCGCCGCACCACGTTATGCATTGGCGAGAATCGACAATTGCACGGACGGGGTTGGCGCAGATGAACAGCACGGAACCGCTCTACGAAGGCGCGCCGATTTGGTTGACGCTCCCGTTCGCGCTGATCGCGGCGGGAGTCGTCTTCGCGCTCCTCATCCTGTTCTGGGGCGCCCGCCTCGCCGGCCGCCGCCGCAGCGCACGCCGGGAGATCGAGGAATATAATGAGGAGTATCGGGAAGAGACGGCCCCGTCGCGCCCGATCACCCCGCCGGTAGCCCCGCCGCCCCCGCCGATCGCCGAGGCCCCGCTCGCGCCGCCGCCTGCTCCCGAGCCGGAGCCCGTCGCCGAGGCTCCTGCGCCCGAACCCGTAGCCGAGGCCCTCGCCCCGGAGCCCGAGCCGGTTGCCGAACCCGAGATCGTGCCTGCCCCGCTGCCGCCGGTGGTCGAGGAAGCTCCGGCGCCCGAGCCCCTTGCGGACGAACCGATCGCCGCGGCCGCGCCGCTCGAGGCGTCGCCCGCCTCGCTCGCCTCGGACATCGCCGAGCCTGCGCCCGAGCCGGCACCGGAACCCGAGCCGGTCGCAACTGCCACCGCGCCGGAACCTGCCCCCGCCGCACCGGCAGGCGATGATCTCACCCGGATGAAGGGCGTCGGCCCGCGTCTCGGCGAGAAGCTCAACAGCGTCGGCATCACCAGCTTCGCCCAGCTCGCCGCGCTCACCCCCGAAGAGGCCGATGCGCTCGATGCAAAGCTCGGCGACTTCCAGGGCCGCATCCACCGCGACCGCTGGATCGAGCAGGCAAGCTTCCTGGCCAAGGAAGACATTGCCGGCTTCGAGGGTGTGTTCGGCAAGCTCTGAAGCCCGTCGAGAATTCCCCTTCAGTTCCCCGGCGAAAGCCGGGGAGCAGTTCCACGCAAGGATTTCCTCCGCCTCAGCCGGCCCTTCTGCGATCTGTTGGAAAAATAGGACCACACAGACGCAAGAAAGTTGCGCGATGTGCCGCACTCCCCGGACAACAGGGCAATGGCGCGCCGCAAAACCAGCCTTTGGCGTGTACTTCGTGGACTTTGGCGAGCCGCGCCCGCGCACCCCGTTGGAACGCGCAGCCCCCGCCCGTTACTTCTCCGCCCGCTCAACCAGCAGCTTGTCGATCTTGCGCCCGTCCATGTCGACGATCTCGAAGCGCCAGCCCTGCTCGACGAAGAAGTCGCCTTCATTGGGCAGCCGCTTGAGCACCGCCAGCGCCAGGCCGGCAACGGTGGCATAGTCGCGGTCCTCGTCGAGATCGAGGCCGAGCTTGTCGGCGAGCAGGTCCGCCGGCATCTGGCCCGAGACGAGCAGCGAGCCGTCCTCGCGCGTCACGATATTGGGATTGTCGCTGGGATCCACGTCCGACGCCAGCTCGCCGGCGATCGCCGCGAGCAGGTTCGCCGGCGTGACGATGCCTTCGAAATGGCCGTACTCGTCATGGACCAGGCCCATCGGCACCTCGGCCCGGCGCAGCGCGCCCAGCGCGTCCATCGCGTCGATCGTGTCGGGCAGGATCGGCGCCTCGCGCATCAGCTTGCGCAGGTCGAGCGCCTCGCCGCGGAACAGCGCCGCGGCGATGTCGCGCGCCTGGACCACGCCGATCACCGTGTCGACCGATCCCTCGGCCACCGGCAGGCGCGTGTGCGGCGTAAGCAGCAGCGCCTCGCGGATGCCGTCGGCATCCAGGCTGACGTCCACCCAGTCGACATCGGTGCGCGGCGTCATCACTTCGCGCACCGGCCGGTCGGCCAGGCGGACGACGCTCGAGATGATCGAGCGCTCATGCTCCTCGATCACGCCCGACTTGCTGGCCTCCGCCACGATCAGGTGAAGCTCCTCGGCGGTTACCCGGTTCTCCGATTCGCGGTTGAGCCCGATCAGGCGGAAGATCAGCGCGCTGGTCGAATCGAGCAGCCAGACGATCGGCGCGGTGACCCGGCTCAGCCACAGCATCGGCACCGCCATGATCGCGGCGATCGGCTCGGGCGAGCGCAGCGCGAACTGCTTGGGCACCAGCTCGCCGATCACCAACGAGAAGAAGGTGGTGATGCCGATGACGATCGCGATGCCCAGCGTGTGCGCCAGTTCCTCGTTCACCCCGAGCAGCTCGATCCGCTGCGCGGTCGGCTCGCCCAGGCTCGCGCCCGAATAGGCGCCGGCGATGATGCCGATCAGCGTGATGCCGATCTGGACGGTGGAGAGGAACTTGCCCGGATCGGCGGCGAGCTGGATCGCGGTCCGCGCCCCCGCTCCGCTGCGCCCGACGCGCGCCATCGCCTCCAGCCGCGCCGTGCGCGACGAGACGATCGCGAGTTCGGACATCGAAAAAAGGCCGTTAAGAACGATCAGCGCGAAGATGATCGCTACGTCTATCCAGGGGAAAGGCGCCAACATGATGTGTTGCCCTCATATCCGCACAGGGGGCCGCGCGGCAACCGGTGTTGCATGCGCGCAATGAAATGACAGATCAGCTGCGCCGTTCGCGGAAGAAATCGCGCAGGATCTCGCCCGCCTCGGCCTCGCCGATGCCGGGATAGATTTCGGGGCGGTGGTGACAGGTCGACTGCCCGAAGAAGCGTGGGCCATGCTCCACCGCACCGCCCTTGGGGTCGCTCGCGCCGTAATAGACCCGCGCGATTCGGGCATGGGCGATCGCTCCGGCGCACATCGCGCAGGGCTCCAGCGTCACCCACAGGTCGCAATCCTCGAGCCGCTCGCGCCCGAGCTTCTCTGCCGCGGCGCGAATCACCCGCATCTCGGCATGGGCGGTGGGGTCGTGGAGCGTGCGCGGCGCATTGGCCGCGGTGGCGATCACCTTGCCGCCATGGATCAGCACCGCCCCCACCGGCACCTCCCCCGCCTCCGCCGCCGCACGGGCAGCATCGAGCGCCAGGCGCATCGGTTCGGGGAGCGGGAACATGGGAGGGTGCGTAGCGCGGACCGGCCTCCCCGTCACGAGCGCCTTATGCTTTCCCCGGCGAAGGCCGGGGCCCATGCTAAGCAGTGCGCGGCGAAGACGCGCCAATGGCGCGTGACGTTCAAGGACTGGGCCCCGGCCTTCGCCGGGGAGAAGCTATGCGGTAAGCGCCGGCTCAGGCCCCATGGGCTCGGCGGGCGTCGCCAACGAACCACGCAGCACGCTCCACAACGCAAAGCCGACGCCGGGCAGGAATCCCAGCACCGTCAGCCCGGTGGCAATCCAGAAGTCGCGCCCCGCACCCCTGGCCAGGTACGTTCCCAGCGGCGGCAGCAGGATCGCCGCCACGATGGGTCCGGGGCGCGCTGCCATCACTTCGCGGCGGGCGTCGGCGTCGGAGTGGCGCCGGCCTGCTTCACTTCGATGGTGGGCAAGGTGACCGTGGTGTTCTTCATCTCTACCGTCGGGACTGCAACGGTCGTATTGGTCGATCCGATCCCCACCGAACCCGTTTCGGCCTTGAATTTGGGCAGCTGGCCGCCCTTCGCGTCGAAAGTGATCGACGGCATCGTCGCGCCCTGCTGCTGCTCGATGCGCAGCATGCCGACCGACATGAGCACAACCACGGCAAGCGCGACGAGACCGATCAGCACGAGAATTCCACGCATCGTTTCATCTCCCCATTTGAATCGTTTGCGTAATCAACGTCGCATCAACCATGGCGGTTGCATGGGGACAAGGCGTTTCTTGGAGCGAATCGGTTGACGCTCCGTCCCATTACGGTTATTCGCGCCGCCTTTCCGGCCGTGGTTCGCCAGGGCTCAAACCAGGATATCAAACGATGTCGCG
>Ga0102592_1001185_pt1 | contig 31550 bp, 26 predicted proteins | sample AraplaCol_mMF_r2_FD_76861 | JGI IMG/M metagenome (GOLD analysis project Ga0102592, IMG submission 76861) | Arabidopsis root microbial communities from North Carolina, USA - plate scrape MF_Col_mMF_r2 (SPADES assembly) (version 2) | ecosystem: Host-associated > Plants > Roots > Endosphere...
TAGCGAGTTGTTTTTGACCCCGTCTGGACCGAGCACCGCAGGCTGCCCGTAGCGAAGCGAAGGGACGCAGCAACCAGGGTCGCCTTTTCTTTTGCTTACTTTTCTTTTGGCGAAGCAAAAGAAAAGTGAGTTGCCGCCGGGCAACCCCGGCCAACAAGCCCCAGCAGCGAGCACTCTGCCAGAGCAAACAAGGCTTCGACAGGCTCAGCCCGAACGGAAGAGGCAGAAGAAAGAGGAGGAAGGAGTAAGCGCGAGAGGCCGGCGCAGGACCCGGCCTTACTGCGCAACCTTCTCCTTGGCCTCTCTGACCCGACCAGCCAGATGCTCAAGCGCCTCCTGCACCTGGTCAACGAGCACCAGGCAAAGATCGCCCGGTGACAAGCGCTCAAGCGCCGCATCGATGGCGATGAACTCACCGCGGATTTCGTCGATGCGTTTCGTGCGGCTCGCGCCTTCCAGCCCCTGGCGCAGCAGGGCCATGACCTCGCCGTCGGCGCGGCCGCGCTGGGCGGCGTCCTGGTAGAGGATGACGTCGTCGAAGGTGCCGCCGAGGATGATGGTCTGGTCGCGGATATCGTTGTCGCGGCGGTCGCCGGCGCCGCTGATGACGACGCTGCGGCGCTGGCCGGGTGTGGCGGGCATGGCATCGACGGCGGCGACGAGGGCGCGCATGGCGTCGGGGTTGTGGCCGTAGTCGGCAATGACGGTGGCGCCCTTGTAGTCCATGACGTTGAAGCGGCCGGGGGCGTTGTGCGCGTCGTTGACGAAGCTGGCCAGGCCGCGCTTGATGGTGTCCCAGTTGAGGCCCGCGCCCCAGGCGGCGGCGACGGCGGCCATGACGTTTTCGACCTGGAAGCTGATGCTGCCGCCGCGGGTGACGGGCACGCCCTGCAGCGGGATGCGTTCGATCCAGGCGCCTTCGGCGGCCACCAGCATGGGGCCGTCGACGTAGACAGTGCGCTTGCCCTGGGCGCGGTGCGTGGCCATGAGCGGGTGATGGCGGTCGGCGGCGAAGAAGATGATCTTGCCGGGGCAGGTGGCGGCCATGTCGGCGACGATGGGGTCGGCGGCATTGAGCACGGCGTACCCGCTGGCGGCGACGTTCTGCACGATGACGCGCTTGAGCACGGCTAAATCTTCCACCGTGGTGATGTAGTTCAGGCCCAGGTGGTCACCGCGGCCGATGTTGGTGACGACGGCGACCTGGCAGCGGTCAAAGCCCAGGCCTTCGCGCAGCACGCCGCCGCGGGCGATCTCGAACACCGCCGCGTCGACGTCGGGGTGCATGAGCACGTTGCGCGCGCTCTTGGGGCCGCTGCAGTCGCCGCTGTCGGTCTGGCGGCCGTTGATGTAGACGCCGTCGGTGTTCGTCATGCCGGTGCGCAGGCCTTCGGCGGCCATGAGGTGGGCAATCAGGCGGGTGGTGGTGGTCTTGCCGTTGGTGCCGGTGACGGCAATGACGGGGATGCGGCCGTTGTCGTTGGGCGGGAACAGCTCGTCGATCATGGCCACGCCGACGGCGCGGCCCTTGCCGTAGGAGGGCGACAAATGCATGCGCAGGCCGGGCGCGGCGTTGACTTCGACGACGCCGCCGTTTTGCGATTCGAGCGGGCGCAGCATGCTTTCGCAGACCACGTCGACGCCGCAGATGTGCAGGCCGACCATCTGCGCGGCGGCCACGGCGCGCGCGGCGACCGAGGGGTGCACATCGTCGGTGACGTCTGTGGCGGTGCCGCCGGTGCTGAGGTTGGCGTTGTTGCGCAGGATGACGCGCCGGCCCTTGGCGGGGATGGAGTCGGGCGTGAGCTCCTGTACTTCGAGGCGTGCGACGGCGATGTCGTCAAAGCGGATCTTGGTGAGTGAAGTGGCGTGGCCTTCGCCGCGGCGCGGGTCCTGGTTGACGATGTCGACCAGCTCGCGCACGGTGTGCAGGCCGTCGCCCACCACCTGCGGCGGCTCGCGCCGTGAAGCGGCGACCAGCTTGTTGCCGACGACCAGCAGGCGGAAGTCGCTGCCGGGCAAAAATTTCTCGACCATGACCTCGCCGTATTCGGCGGCGGCTTTGTAGGCGATCTCGAGGTGTTCGCGCGTGGTGATGTTGACGGTCACGCCCTTGCCTTGATTGCCGTCCTGCGGCTTGCAGACTACGGGCAGACCGACCTGGCGGGCGGCGGCCCAGGCGTCTTCGACGTCGGTGACGGGGCGGCCCAGCGGTACCGGCACGCCAGCGGCGCGCAGCAGTTTCTTGGTGAGGTCTTTGTCCTGCGCGATGGACTCGGCCACCGCGCTGGTGGAATCGACCTCGGCGGCCTGGATGCGGCGCTGCTTGGCGCCCCAGCCGAACTGCACCATGCTGCCCTTGGTGAGGCGGCGATAAGGAATGCCGCGCGCGACGGCGGCATCGACGATCGCGCCGGTGCTGGGGCCCAGGCGCTCGTCTTCGTCGAGGTCGCGCAGCTGGGCGATGGCGGCTTCGAGGTCGAAAGCGGTGTCGCGCAGGGCCGCGTGGATCAGGGCCTGGGCCAGTTCAAAGGCCAGGCGGCCGACGGCTTCCTCGCTGTATTCGACAACGACCTGGTAGGTGCCGGCCTCGACGGTGGCGGCCGTGTGGCTGAAGGTGATGGGGCAGCCGGCGGCGGTTTGCAGCGCCAGCGCGGCGGCTTCGAGCACGTGGGCCAGCGAGACGGGGCCGGTCTGGCCGGTCTGGCGCAGCGCCCCCATGCCGGGGAAGAGCGCGCGCACGCGGGGCTCGAAACCGGCCAGGCCGGCGATGTTGCATTCAACGGCGCTGCAGGCAACGATGGCTTCAAGCGCGGTGTGGCGGCTCCAGAGGTTGGGGCCGCGCAGTGCACGGATGCGGGACACTTCCATTATTCGGCACTCCCGGCGGTTTTAGGGGTGGTTTCAAAGGCTTCCATGCCGGCGCCTATCAGGTTGAGCGGTATGCCGAGTGCCCATGCGGCGCCCACGGCGGCCAGCAGGGCTTCTTCGGTGAGGCCGCGGCGTTCGCGCCAGGCGCCCAGCTTGCCCAGGCCGGGCAGGAAGGCCTCGCTGTTGCCGGTGGCCAGCGCCACCTGGTCTTGCCGCAGGAAAAGCGCGCGGCCGCCCTGGGCGCAATGCGAGACGACGGCCGCGGCCTTGGGGTCGGTGCTGTAGAAAATCACTTCGCCGTCGCAGAGCTCGGCCATCTCGGCGATGCGCGGGTCGCCGGCATTGAGCACGGCGGCGCCGCTGGGCAGCACCACGTCGACCTGCGAGCGCATGACCTTGAACATCTGCTCGTCTTCGGTGATGTCGAACTCGGACAGGCCTTGCGCGCCGCCCAGGTCGGTGACGACGCCGACCTGGCATTTGTCATACGGCAGGCCGGTGCGCAGGATGGTGTCGGCGCCGTTTTCAAAAACGGCGGCCTGCACCGCGCGGTTGATCAAGAGGCGCTGGCCGGCTTCCCAGTTGGCGCAGTCGGAGGCGTCCACGCAGCGCTGGTCCAGGAAGAGGCCGGCCTGGCAGGCCAGGCCCGTGTGCCGGCCCGACAGGTGCAGCAGCCAGGCCACCAGCCGCGCGATTCGGTAGTTGCCGGCCGAGCCGGCGATGCCCACGATGGGGATGCGGCCGTCGTTGGGGCTGTCGCTGTCAGGCGATTGCGGGAACAGGTGGTCGCAGATGGCGCGGCCCACGGGGCGCGGCGAGCCCTCGGCGGGCTTGAGGTGCATCAGCAGGCCCGGGCCGGCGTTGACTTCGACGATGGCACCCCCCTGCTCGTGCAGCGGGCGCGAGATGTCCTGCGCGACCACGTCGACGCCGGCGATGTCCAGGCCCACGACGCGCGCGGCCAGTGAGACGATGTGGTCAACCTCGGGGTGGACGGCGTCGGTGCAATCCAGCGCCACATTGCCGTTGCGCTGGATCAGCACTTCGCGGCCCGCTTCGGGCACGGCATCGGGCGTCAGGCCCTGGCGCTGCAGGTCGAGGATGACGGCGCCGTCTTCGGCGGCATTGATGCGGCCCAGGGGGAAGTCCTCGCCCTGGCCGCGGCGCGGGTCGGTGTTGAGCTGAGCGTCGACCAGCTGGACAACGGTGGAAGTGCCGTCGCCGGTGACCCAGGCGGTTTCGCCGCGCGCCGCCGCGACCACGCGGCCGCCGACCACCAGCAGGCGGTGCTCATGGCCGCGCACAAAGCGCTCGACCATGACTTCGCTGCCGTGCCGCTCGGCCACCGCGAAGGCGGCCTCGACTTCGGCGCGGGTTTTCAGGTCCAGCGAGACGCCGCGGCCGTGGTTGCCGTCGGAGGGCTTGACGACGACCGGCAGGCCGATGTCTTCGGCCGCTTCCCAGGCCTCCTCGGCCGTGGCGACGATCTCGCCCTCGGGCACGGGCACGCCGCAGGTGGCCAGCAGGCTTTTGGTGAGGTCCTTGTCGTGGGCGATGCCTTCGGCGATGGCGCTGGTGAGGTCGGTTTCAGCCGTCCAGATGCGGCGCTGGCTGGCGCCGTAGCCCAGCTGCACGAGGTTGCCTTCGTTGAGGCGGATGTGGGGAATGCGGCGGTCGGTGGCGGCGGCCACGATGGAGGCGGTGCTGGGGCCGAGGTAGCAGTCGTCGACCTTGTCGCGGATTTTGTCGACCGCGGCGCGCACGTCGGCCTGGCTGTAGGGGGTGTTGTTGATGGCGGCCATCAGCAGGCGGTGGCCCTCGGCCAGGGCGGTGCGGGCGACCTGCTCGTCGCGCGCCCGGAACACCATGCGGTAGACGCCGCGCTGCGAGGTGCTGCGCGTCTGGCCAAAGCCGGTGGGCATGTCGGCCAGGTTGAGCAGCTCGATCACCACGTGTTCCAGCACATGGCCGGACCAGGTGCCTTCCAGCAGGCGCTGGATGAAGCCGCCGCGCTCGCCCACGCCGCAGTGGTGCTCAACCAGGGCCGGCAGCAGGGCGACCAGCCGGTCGTTGAAGCCGGGGAGTTCGTTGGAGGGAAAGTCTTCGAGCTTGCCGAGGTCCAGCCAGACCTCAAGCACAGCCCGGTAAGTCCAGATGTTGGGACCACGCAGGTAATTGATGCGCAGCAGCTTGATGTCGTCCTGAGGGCTCATTGTTCTCAACATGGTCGGCCGGGCGGGTGGCCGCACCCGTCGGTGCAGACCCGGCTCCCGGCCGATGAATTTCAGTGTGGGGCTTTTGACGGCCCCGGTGGATCCCCGTTTGTCTCGTTATGTGCGTGATGTATTTGTTCTTATCGCGAACGGGCCGGTGCCTGGGGCCGGTGGGGCCGGTTTCGCCATTTTCGGGGTTGAAAGGTCAAACTCTGTCGTTCGGGGCTGCATTCGGCGAAAATCCCCTGTTCGGGTTCCCCACGCGCGAAGACCAAGACCCTGCGAAAACCCAGCCGCGCCAGATGCGGGACGCCAAGAATTCACCAACACAATGCAACACAAACACCCGGCAGACGACTCCAGCCTTACCGACCCCGCCTTGGCGGGGCTTCGCTCACAACTTGCAACCCAGGAAAACGTCCTGTGTACGCTTACGGTTGACCTGGACAGCCAACTTCGTTTCGCCCCCGGCCTGCTGGCCCTGACCGACCGCCGCCTGCTGGCCCGCAATCCCGCTGGCGCTGAAGGGGAATGGGCTTCCTGGCCCATGGTGGACGCCGCCGGCAAGGGGCTTGCGGGCCTGTCTCTGCACCATTTCGACCATGCCGGCGTGGGCACGCTGGAGCTGCACCAGAACGGCAAACGCCTGGCCGGCTGGCGGTTTACCCTGAGTGCCAATGTGCAGGCGCTTCGCCTGGTGCGCCTGTTTGCCCAGCAGCAGGCCGCCCAGGGCCTGGCCGAGGCACCCCCGGCCGACGAGGCGGCCCTGTGCCCCGAATGCGACCTGCCGCTGCCACCCGACAGCGAGGAATGCCCGGCCTGCGCCCGCGAACTGCATACGCCGCCCTCGACCTGGGTGCTGCTGCGCCTGTGGCGCTTTGCCCATCCCTACCGCGGCCAGTTGCTGGCCGGGTTTCTACTGACGCTGGCCTCCACCGCCGCTACGCTGGTGCCGCCCTACCTGACCATCCCCCTGATGGACGACGTGCTGATCCCCTTCCAGAACGGCGAGCGCATCGAGGCCGGGGAAGTGGCGGCCTTGCTGGGCGGCCTGCTGGGCGCGGCGCTGCTGGGCTGGGCGCTGAACTGGGCGCGCACCTATTTGCTGGCGCTGGTGTCGGAACGCATAGGCGCCGACCTGCGCACCGCCACCTTTGACCACCTGCTGGAACTCTCGCTGGATTATTTCGGCGGCAAGCGCACCGGCGACCTGATGTCGCGCATAGGCTCGGAAACCGACCGCATCTGCGTGTTTTTGTCGTTGCACGCGCTGGATTTCGCGACCGACGTGCTGATGATCCTGATGACCGCGGTCATCCTGTTTTCCATCAACCCCTGGCTGGCCGTGGTGACTTTGCTGCCGCTGCCCTTCATCGCCTGGATGATCCACGTGGTGCGTGACAAGCTGCGCACCGGCTTCGAAAAAATCGACCGTGTCTGGTCGGACGTGACCAATGTGCTGGCCGACACCATTCCCGGCATCCGCGTGGTGAAAGCCTTTGCCCAGGAAAAGCGCGAAGCCCAGCGCTTTCGCGAAGTCAACCAGCACAACCTGGCCGTCAACGACAAGCTCAACAAGACCTGGTCGCTGTTCACGCCCACGGTCTCGCTGCTGACCGAGGTGGGCTTGCTGGTGGTCTGGGCCTTCGGCATCTGGCTGGTGTCACGGCAGCAGATCACGGTCGGCGTGCTGACCGCGTTTATCGCCTACATAGGCCGCTTTTACGGCCGGCTCGATTCCATGAGCCGCATCGTCTCGGTCACGCAAAAAGCCGCGGCTGGCGCCAAGCGCATTTTTGACATCCTGGACCATGTCTCCAACGTGCCGGAAACCGCCAACCCGGTGAAGACGGGTGTGCTCGAAGGTCGCATCGACATGAAGAACCTGGGCTTTCGCTACGGCAACCGCTCCGTCATCCGCGGGCTGGACCTGCAGATACGCCCCGGCGAAATGATCGGCCTGGTCGGCCACAGCGGCTCGGGCAAGAGCACGCTGGTCAATTTGATCTGCCGCTTTTACGATGTGAGCGACGGCGCCATCAGCGTGGACGGCACCGACATACGCCGTTTCGGCGTGGCCGACTACCGCCGCCATATCGGCCTGGTGCTGCAGGAGCCATTCCTCTTCTTCGGCACGATCGCCGAGAACATCGCCTACGGCAAGCCCGGCGCCACGCGCGGCGAGATCGTGGCCGCCGCGCGCGCCGCCCATGCGCATGAATTCATTTTGCGGCTGCCGCAAGGTTACGACTCGCTGGTCGGCGAGCGCGGCCAGGGCCTGTCGGGCGGCGAGCGCCAGCGCATCTCGATCGCGCGCGCGCTGCTGATCGACCCGCGCATCCTGATCCTCGACGAAGCGACGTCCTCGGTGGACACCGAGACCGAAAAGGAAATCCAGCGCGCGCTCGACAACCTGGTGCAGGGCCGCACCACCATCGCCATCGCCCACCGCCTCTCGACGCTGCGCAAGGCCGACCGCCTGGTCGTGATGGACCGCGGCCAGGTAGTCGAAGTCGGCCCGCATGACGAGCTGATGGCAAAGCAGGGCGCCTACTGGCGGCTGTATGAAGCCCAGGCACGCCAGGTCGACACCGAAGAAGGCGGCCAGGAAGGCGAAGAGCGCCGCATCGCGGTGGCCACCTCGCAGATCGCCCACGCCGCCCAGCACACCGGCAACGCCTGAGCCCAGGACTTTCCATGACTGATTCCACCTCTGCTTCCACTTCTGCTTCCACCTCCCTTCAGCTGGCTCGGGAAGCCTCAGGCCGCCTGGTATTCATCGACGCCGCCGGCCAGGCCCATACCGGCGTGGTGCCGGTGCGCGCCTTTCCCATCGCCGCGCCTGACGAAGGTATCTCGCTGGTCAACACCGAAGGCCACGAGGTCGCCTGGATAGACGACCTGCAGGCCGTGGCCCCGGCCCCGCGCGCGCTGCTGCAGGAAGAACTTGCCCTGCGCGACTTCGTGCCCGAGATCACGCGCCTCAAAAGCGTCTCAAGCTTCGGCACACCCAGCGTCTGGACGGTGGAGACCGACCGCGGTGAGACCTCTTTCATCCTCAAGGGTGAGGAGGACATCCGGCGGCTGGCGCGGACCGGTTTGTTGATCGCTGGTAGCCAGGGGGTGCAGTACAGTGTTCGGGATATGACGGCTTTGGATCGGGCTTCCCGGAGGTTGTTGGAGAGGTTTCTGTAGCCGGGTCTTGCTCCGGCTTGCGCGGTGTTCTCTCTCTACCTCTGCGTCTTACCTTCCCTCTTCTTGGTTCAGCTGGCCGGGGGTTGCCCGGCGGCAACTCACTTTTCTTTTGCTTCGCCAAAAGAAAAGTAAGCAAAAGAAAAGGCGACCCTGGTGTATGCGTCCCTCCGCTTCGCTGCGGGCAACCTGCGGTGCTCGGTTCAGGCGGGGTCTCGCTAAACTCGCTTCGCTCAGACAACGCGAGCCCTGATCCGCCTGAACCTCCGCTCCTCGGCGCATACACAAGGGGACCCGAAATACCAAACAGCCGAAGACAGAAACCGAATACTCAAGAAACAAGGACTCGCCACGGCGAGTCCTTGTTGGTATTGGTTTCTTTGTCTTTCGTCCCCGCTCCCGATCCCGATTGCCCCGTTCTGGCTGGGCCGAGGAGCGCAGAGACAAGCGGATCAGGGATCGCGTTGTTTGAGCGCAGTGAAACGGAGCGAGTTTAGCGAGACCCCGCTTGGCTCGAGCACCGCAGGTTGCCCGTAGCGAAGCGGAGGGACCCAGACTGCGGGTCGCCTTTTCTTTGGTGACTTTCTTTTGGCGAAGCAAAAGAAAGTTACTGGCCGCCGGGCCACTCCCGGCCAACAACCCTCAGCAGAGAAACCAAGCGACGCACAAGAAGAAGAGGAAGAAGGGGAAAGCGCGCGCAGGCCGGAGCAAGACCCGGCCTAACGCGACCCCCTATGCGCCCACCCCGTCGTATGCCTCTCCACATAGCTGAACAGCTCATACATCGCCATGGCCATCGCCCCAATCACTACCAGCCCGGCAAACGCCAAGGCCAGCCGCTGCTGCGAACCGGCACTTTGCATCAGGTAGCCGATGCCGGAATCGCCGGCTGTCATTTCGGCCAGCACGGTGCCGACGAAAGCCAGCGTGATGGAGACCTTGAGTGAGGCGAAGAAGTAGGGCATGGAGCGCGGCAGGCCGACCTTGATGAGCACGTCCCGGCGTTTGGCGCCGAGCACGCGCAGCACGTCTTCGAGTTCGGGCTCGAGGGTGGCCAGGCCGGTGGCCATGTTGACGGTGATAGGGAAAAACGAGATCAGGAAGGCGGTGAGGATGCCCGGGCCTATGCCGATGCCGAACCAGACGATGAGGATGGGCACGATGGCCGCCTTGGGAACGGCATTGAAGGCCACCAGCAGCGGATACACCGCAGCATAGGCCAGGCGCGAGGAGCCGACCAGGAAGCCCAGCAGCACACCGACCACAATGGAAATGCCAAAACCGACCAGGGTGACCCAGAAGGTTTTCCAGGCGGCTTCGGCAATCGGCGTGGCGAACTCTGCCATGGCCTGGGCAATGGCCAGCGGCGCCGGGAATATGAACTCGGGCACCGAGAAGGCGCTGCACGCCAGTTGCCACAGCGCCACCACGGCCACCAGCAGCAGCCAGGGCGCCCAGCGTTCGAGTTGTTTGCTGTGCGTGTTCATGGCGCGGCCCCGCCGCGCATCGCGCCGATGTGGCCGCGCAACTCGTGCACGATGTCGCTGAATTCAGGGGTGTAGGTCACTTCGAGGTCACGCGGGCGCGGCAGGCCGATCTCGCGCCGCACCACGAAGCGGCCCGGGCTTTTGCTCATCACGTACACCGTGTCGGCCAGGAACACCGACTCGCGCAAATCGTGCGTCACCAAAATCACGTTGAAGCGCTGCTCGGTCCAGAGGTCGCGCAGTATGCACCAGAGCTCTTCGCGCGTGAAGGCATCGAGCGCGCCGAAAGGCTCGTCGAGCAGCAGCATCTTGGGCTCATGGATCAGCGCGCGGCAGATGCTTGCGCGCTGCTGCATACCGCCGGAGAGCTGCCATGGGAATTTGTCTTCATAGCCGGCAAGCCCCACCTTTTGCAGCAGGCGGCGTGCGCGTTCTTCAAATTCCTTGCGCCTGGCCTTGAACTGGCTGCGGTAAGGTTCGACGATTTCCAGGGGCAGCAGCACGTTGCCGACGGTGGTGCGCCAGGGCAGCAGCGAGGGCGCCTGGAAGGCCATGCCCGAAATCTTGAGCGGGCCGGTCACGGGCCGGCCGTCGATCAGGATACGCCCGGCGGAAGGCATCTTCAGGCCGGTGGCCAGCTTCATGAAGGTGGACTTGCCGCAGCCCGAAGGCCCGACGATGGCGATGAACTCGCCCTGCCGGACCTGCAGATCGATGGCCTCGACGGAAAACTGCTTGCGCGCGAGCAGCTCGTCGTTATAGGCGAGCCAGACGTCTCTGAAGTCAACGAAGGAATTGTTGTCGGCGGTAGCCAGGGACATGCTTGTTCTTATTTCTTCGGGACAGGCAGTACATTGAGCTCGGCGGCGGTTGGCAGGAACGAGCCATTCCAGACCACAGCGGGGTCCACGCGGGTCTTGGTGCCGAAGGCGTCAGACACCTGCGAGGCCATCAGCGTGAGGCGGGGCATTTTCACCTGGCCGAAGCCTTCGGCGCGCGCGTCGGGGCTGTTGATGACGGTGTCTATGGCCAGGCGCAGGCGGCGCACTTCCAGCGGCACGTTGATGATGCCGTCGCGGGCTTTGACGAATTCAATCGCGGCGGCGGGGTCGGCCACCACGTCCTTCACGCCCTTGGTGAAGGCCTGCAGGAAGGCCTTCACGGCGGCCGGGTTTTCCTTGATGAGCTTGGGCGAGGCGATCACCACGTTGCCGTAGTGCTTCACGCCGAAGTCGGCATAAGGCAGCACCACTACATCCTCGGCTTTGACGCCACGCGCCTCCAGGTTGAGCAGAGAGGTGAAGGTAAAGCCGGTGATGGCATCCACGTCGCCGCGCGCCAGCATGGTTTCGCGCAGCGGCGGGTCCATGGAGGTCCACTGGAAGCCGGTGATCTTGTTGGCCTTGGCAAACACCGGGAAGGCGCGGCGGCCGGCGTCGAACACCGGTGCGCCCATTTTTTTGCCGTTGAGGTCGGCCGGGGTCTTGATGCCGGATTTCTTGAGCGCCATGACCGAAGCCGGCGTGTTGTTGTAGACCATCATCACGGCCACCGGCTTGTTGGGCGCGTCGGGGTTGTTGGCATGGAACTCCATGACCGAGGCCAGGTCGGCAAAGCCCATGTCATAGGTGCCTGAAGCCACACGGGTGACCGCGCCGCCCGAGCCGTTGCCGGCGTCCACCGTGACATCCAGCTTGTTGGCCTTGAAATAGCCCTTGGCCACAGGCGTGAGGAAGAGGGCGGCGGGGCCCTCGAAGCGCCAGTCGAGCTGGAATTTGATGGGCGTGTTCTGCGCGTGGGCGCTCAAGGCCGTCAGGGCCATCACCGCCCCGGTCATTCGGGCGGCCAGCTGGGGGATAGGGAGGGCAAATGCGCGGTTTTTCATGTGGAAAAGCTTCTTGAAGGTGGTGCGGGAGCGGCGGCGGGGGTGCCCATGAAAGAGGCCGTACCCGAAGGAAGGCAAACCCCCAAAACGATACAGCAAAAAAGATGCCGGACCTGCCCCTCGGGTAGAACTTTGGCATTGCCTTGGGCGCCTGGTGCGGTTCTGACACCCGACGGCGGAGGCGCGCTTTGGCTAAAGCGCAACAGATAGGCCGCGCGGGTGCTGTCAGTCCTCGCACCTTGTAATTAGTCACCAGGCGGGCTTTGCAATGCTTAGGTCTCTTTTTATTAGGGTATCCACCAATCCGGGTTTTCTGCCGGGTCATGCTGCCGGTTGCCCAGTACCCAAGAGTGTCGCGGACCTGTCAATGCAAAAAAAGGGGCGTTGTCTCCGCGCGAGCAGGCAAGCCTGCGATGGCACGAGGTGTTACAGCTATTTACGTTTGAACTCGGCAGGTGAAACCGCCTGCCGGGGTGTTGGCTGCTTTGACCTGTCAGTCCTGACAGGAAACGCACCTCAATCAGCCTTTGACTATTTTCGGGGCTCGTTCATAGAGTGGCAATGTGTGAGAGGGATCAAGCCGCATGGCCGCCCAGCTCCCCGGCTTGAGAAAGCCATGGGGCAGCGACCAAGCGATTAATAACGATATTCAACTGGGTCTTCATGAAAACGCCTTATTCGCAGCTTCGCCGGCAGATGTTGTCAGTCCTGGGCCTGGGCGCCCTTGCTGGAGGAATGGGCGGGGCGGGCAGTGCCTGGGCCCAGGCCGCGGCTGCCGCCAAGAAGCCGGCCGCACCGGCGGCAGGCGCGACCTGGCGCCTGCTGGTCAATGAAGCGGTGGGGGGCGATACCAACTCCTTTGTGCTGACCAACCGCTACCGCCAGGTCGCCGACTTCATCACCGCCCAGCTCAAGGGGCGGCCCATGGTTGTGGAGCCCATGGTGGACATCAAGCGCTTCATGGCCGCGGCGCAGGGCGCCAGCAAGCCAGAGTTCGTCTTCGGCAAGTCGGTCAACCAGCTGGCCAAGCTGGTGCGCGACAGCGGCTACCAGCCTGTGGTGCGGCGCGCCGATCCCTACAAGGCGGCCTTTATCGTGGCCAAGGAGTCCCCCATCAAAACTCTGGCCGATGCGGCGGATTCAAAAATCATCATGCCCGACGAGTTCGCCGCCACCAGCGCCGTGGCCCTGGCGGAACTGCGGCGGCAAAAACTCAGCCAGGTCCGCGTGACACATGTGCGCTTCCAGGAGGAAGTCGCGCAGTTCGTGAAAACCGGAATGGGCCAGATCGGTGTGGTCAATCCCACCATCGCCAAGAAGTGGGTCGAAGACGGTGGTCGTGTGGTGGCCGAAACGCAGCCGGTGGTGAACTGGTCGATGCTGGCCGGCCCCAGCGTGAGCGCGGAGATGGTGCAGCAATTGCGCGATGCGCTGATGGCGGCCAGCCCCGAAAGCGCTGCCGTGATGGCTTCCATGGGTGTGAAGGCCTGGGCCAAGGCCGAAAGAAAGGATTACCTGGATTTGTTGGACTACACAAGGGAGTAAAAAAATGAATGCGTTGATCCAAACAGGCCTGCTTTTGCCTCCGGCGTGGCGAACCGGGCTGCTGGCCGCCTTGCTGGCGGTCTCCTGCGGCGTTCAGGCCCAGGAAAAGAAAGCCATACCACCTGCTGTCACACAGGCCGCGGCGGAAATCGCCGCGGAACTCGCCGCCAACTGCCCGCTGGCTCCGGCCGGCGACGTCGATGCCTACACCCAGTGCCGGCAAAAACTCTTCGGCGCCAGCCAGTTGCGAGCGCATGTGGCGTCCATCGTGCTGTGGGGCCGGCAAAACAAAAAAGAGAACGCCACGCTGCGCCAGACCAACCTCACGCAGTTCGCGCCCGACGCCTGGACCGGTATGTATGCGCCGCTGTTCATGTTCAACGGCCGCCATACCGTGGAATGGGTGGCCGACGAGAGAATGTTCCTGGTGCGCCTGGAAGCGGCCTTTCGCAACCGCCTGCCGCCGGGCCAGTTTCCCTACCCGTTCTGGCATGAAGAGGCCAAGTGGGCCATGTACGAGAACGCCCGCACCGTGATGCTGTGGATGAGCCCAGAGGCCACCATCAAGGTGGCGCAGTTCACCGACGTGTCGCCCACGCCGCTGCTGCAGCCGGTGGTGGCGGTGGCGCACGAGAAATACCAGGGCCCCTGGCTGTGGACCGACGACAAGGGCCACACCCAGCCGGCGGTGACCCTGTTCGACGGCCTGTACCGGCCCGAGAACCCCTACCTCAGCAGCGTGGACAAGCGCTACCGCGACCTGGCGCTGCAGATGCGCGAGTCGCAGTGCGTGAACTGCCATGTACCCAACAACCCCGACAAGATGAGCCGCCTGGTGCTGCTGTCCACGCCCGCGCATGCCGCGGCCGAAGTGGACCGCCTGATCAAGGCCGTTCGGGAAGACCGTATGCCGATGGACGAGTTCAGGTTGAGCTACGCCCTGTCCGAAGACAACAAGAAATGGCTGCTTGAGAGTGCGATGGCATTCAAGGCAAGCCTGACAGCTGCCAGGCAATGGGAGGACGAGGCAGCGAAGAAGACTGTGCAATCCGCAATCAACCCTACAAAGGTGATCAAATGAATACAGTGCTGTCACACGTAACCGGTCGCCGCGCGGTTCTTCGCGGCGTGGTGGGCGCCGCGGCCGCCGTGGCCTGGCAGGGCTTTCCAGCCATCAGCTGGGGCCAGCAACAGGCGGGGGGCGCGGACCGCTGGCGGCTGCTGATCAATGAGGCGGTCACGGCGGACCTGAGCATCTCCATGCTGGCCCTGCGCTACAAGGGCCTGGCCGACTACCTGGGCGGGCAGATCCGCAGCAAGCAGGTGCTGGTCGATCCTGTCATCGACATCCAGAACTTCGTGCGGCAGGCCTCGTCGGACCAGAAGCCGCTGATGGTGTTCGGCAAATCCGTCAACCAGCTGTCCAAGCTGGTCCGCGACGGCGGCTACCAGCCCCTGGTGCGGCGACCCGAGCCCTACAAGGCGGCCTTTATCGTGAAAAAAGATTCGTCCATCAATGAGATCGGGCAGTTGAGCGGCAAAAAAATCCTGATGCCCGACGAGTCTTCCGCCACGGTGGCGGTCGCGCGTGCCGAGATGCGTCGCCTGAATGTGCGCGAGCCCTACATCTCCTACACGCGCTACCAGGACTCCGTCTCCACCCAGGTGGCCGCGGGCCTGGCCGAGGTGGGCGCTGTGAACCCGACCATCGCCAAGAAATGGCAGGAAAGCGGCGGCCGCGTCATCGGTGAAACCCAGCCGGTGGTGAATTGGTCGGTGCTGGCCGCTCCCGGCGTGCCGGCGGATATGGTCAGCAAGCTGACGGAATCCCTGCTGGCCCTGAACAGCCAGCCGGCCGGCATCCTGTCCGAGATCGGCGTCAAGCAATGGGTCAAGGCCGACCGCAAGGAATACCTGGCGCTGCTGGACTACACCCACGAATAAGCGGAACAAGCACAACTGGCGCACCCGCGCCGCGCTGTTGCGCAAAGCAAAACACCCGCCGCGGCGGGTGTTTTTTTGGGGGAGGGTGAACCGGCGGTCCGTTCAGGCCAGCAGGTCGCGCAGCGTGCGCGCGATCACCTTGGTGGCGCGGCGCAGGTCTTCGAGTTCCAGGCGCTCGTCGGCGCGCTTGGCGTGCGACTCCAGCACGGTGCGCGGCCCGGCGCCGTAGATCACGCCCGGGATGCCGGCTTCGGCATAGAGGCGCACGTCGGTGTACAGCGGCGTGCCCATGGCCGGGATCTTCTGGCCGAACATGGCCTCGCCGTGCTTCTGGATGGCCTCGACCAGCGGCTTGTTGCCCGGCAACGGCCGCATGGAATTGGCCAGCAGCAGTCGCCTGATGTCGACCGTGATGCCTTTGTACCCGGCGGCCGCATCGGCAATCACCTTGCGGATGTTGGCTTCGACTTCGGCCGGGTTTTCTTCGGGGATCATGCGGCGGTCCAGCTTGAACACCACCTTGCCGGGCACCACATTGGTGTTGGTGCCGCCCTCGATGCGGCCCACGTTGAGGTAGGGGTGTTGGATGCCCTCGACTTTGGACGTGACCTGCTGGTAGAGCGCGTTCTGCGCATAGAGGGCGTTGAGGATGTGCACCGCGCCCTGCAGCGCGTCGACGCCGGTGTCGGGAATGGCGGCATGCGCCATCTTGCCGTGCACCGTCACTTCCATCTGCAGGCAGCCGTTGTGGGCGGTGACGACTTCGTAAGAGAAACCGGCCGCGATCAGCAGGTCGGGTTTGGTGAGGCCTTGCTTGAGCAGCCAGCCCGGGCCCATCTCGCCGCCGAATTCCTCGTCGTAGGTGAAGTGCAGTTCGATTGCGCCTTTGAGCGGCGCGCCCAGCGCTTCGAGTGCGCGCACCGCGAAGGTGAAGCTGGCGAAATCGCATTTGCTGACGGCGGCGGCGCGTCCATAGATCTTGCCGTCCACAATCTCGCCGCCGTAGGGGTCTTTGGTCCAGCCTTCGCCGGGCGGCACCACATCGCCGTGGGCGTTGAGGGCGATGGTCTTGCCTTCACCCTTGTTGCCGTAATGGCGCCGCACGATCAGGTTGGTGATGGATTCCATGCCGTAGCCGCGCACCTCGGCTTCAGGGACGGGATGCTTCTCGGCTTCAAAGCCGAAGGCCTTGATCAGTTCGGCCGTGCGGTCGGCGTGCGGCGCGTTGTTGCCCGGCGGCGTGTCGGTGGGCACGCGTATGAGCTGCTGAAGGAAAGCGGTTTCCTCATCGAAGTGGGCGTCGATCCAGCTGTCGAGCTTTGCGTAGTCGGTGGAGAGGGTCATGGTGTTCAGGGTGCGAGATGGGTGAGCAAATGGGTGAAAGCCTGGATGGAAAGCTCGATGTCGTCGCTGGTGCTGCTTTCCAGCGGGTTGTGGCTGATGCCGGAGTTCTGGCCGCGCACAAACAGCATGGCTTGCGGCATCACCTTGTGCAGCTTCATCGCGTCGTGGCCGGCGCCACTGGGCATGGCATGCAGCGGCACGCCCAGCGAATCGACCGCGCGCTCCCAGCGCTGCTGCCACGCCGGCGCGCTGGGCGCGGCGGCGGCGCGTTCGGTCAGCTCGGTGCTGAAGTGCACGCCGCGGCGTTCGCAGATGGCCTGGAGCTCGGCCAGCACGTCGGCCACCAGCGCGTCGCGCTGCGTGTCAATGGGCGCGCGCAGGTCCAGCGAGAACAGGCAGCGCCCCGGCACCACGTTGATGGAACCGTTGGGCACCTGCAGCATGCCCACGGTACCGACCGAGTCGCCATCTTGCGCGGCGCGGCGCTCTACATACAGCACCAGCTCGGCGACCGCGGCGGCCGCGTCGCGGCGGCGGGTCATGGGCGTGGTGCCGGCGTGGCTGGCCATGCCGGTGACTTCGCAGAGGTAGCGCACATTGCCGTTGATCGAGGTCACGATGCCCAGCGGCAGGTCCAGCTCGTTGAGCACCGGGCCCTGCTCGATATGCACCTCGATAAAACCCAGGTAGTTGCCGGCCTCGCGTTTGATGTTGGCGATGTCCTCGGGCTTGAGGCCGGCCTTGTGCATGGCCTCGCGCATGGTGATGCCGTCGGCGTCCTTCTGCTCCAGCCACTCGGGCTTGAAGTCGCCGATCAGCGCGCCCGAACCCAGGAAGGTGGCCTTGTAGCGCTGGCCTTCTTCTTCGGCAAAACCCACGACCTCGATATTGAAGGGCAGGCGCTTGCCCTGGCGGTGCAGATCGCGTACGCAGGCCATGGGCACAAAAATGCCGAGCCGGCCGTCGTATTTGCCGCCGTTGCGCACGGTGTCGTAGTGGCTGCCGGTCAGCAGGGTCTTGGCGCCCGGCACCGAGGCCTTGTAAACACCCACCACATTGCCAACGGCATCGATATTCACCTCGTCAAAACCGCACTCACGCATGGTGCTGCTGATGTAGGCGGCGCAGGCGCGGTGCGCGTCGGTCAGGTAGGTCACCGTGAGCTGGCCTTTTTCGAGGTAGCCCGGATCGCTGTATTGCGACATGGCTTCGTGCCAGTCCCAGACGTCATTGCCCAGCGTGGGCGCGGCGTTGAACTTGTCGTTGAGTCTCAGTTCAACGATGCGGTGGATGTTGCGCAGGTTTTCCTGCAGCTCGAAGTCGGGATGGCTTAACACGCGGCGCGCGAAGGTCTCGATGATCTGCTGCCGGCTGAGGCCGGTGCCGCGCGGCCCGCGCACCGCGAGGATGAAGGGGAAGCCGAACTTGGTGTTGTAGTCGCGGTTGAGCTGCTGCAGGGTTTCAAATTCCTGCGGCGTGCAGTCGGTGAGGCCGGCCTTGCCCTGTTCATGGGTGGATTCGGCCGTGAGGCTTTTGCTCACCATGGCCTTGCCGGCCAGCTCCGGGTGGGCCTTGATGAGCTGGACCTGTGCATCCTTGCCGGCCGCGCGCAGCACCTGGGCCATCGCGTGCTTCAGATGCGCCAGCGAGCGGAAGGGGCGGGCGTCCAGCGCTTTTTCGGCCACCCAGGGCGAGTGCTCGTAAAGCCCGTCCAGCAGCTGCAGCGCCTGCTCGCGCGGCGCGGTATTGACCTGTTCAAGGGTGATGGCCATGTTCAGCTTTCCTGACGGGGCATGTAAGGGTGGGTGGCCTGCCAGTGGCGGGCGATGTCGATGCGGCGGCAGACCCAGACGCGCTCGTGCTTCTGCACGTGGTCCAGGAAACGCTGCAGCGCCACGATGCGGCCGGGCCGGCCCAGCAGGCGGCAGTGCATGCCTATGCTGAGCATCTTGGGCGATGCATCGCCTTCGGCGTACAGCGCGTCAAAGCTGTCGCGCAGATAGATGAAAAAATCCTCGGCCTGCGAAAACCCCTGGGGCAGGGCAAAGCGCATGTCGTTGGTATCCAGCGTGTAGGGCACGACGAGGCGGGGCACCACCACGCCATCAGTGCGCGCGACCTCGGTCCAGAAGGGCAGGTCGTCGCCGTAGTAGTCGCTGTCGTATTCAAGCCGGCCGTCGTCGGCCACCAGCCGGCGCGTATTGGGGCTGTCGCGACCGGTGTACCAGCCCAGCGGCCGCGTGCCGGTGAGCTTTTCGATCGCGTCCAGGCCCAGGCGCATGTGCTCGCGTTCAGTGGCTTCGTCGACCTGCTGGTAGCTGATCCAGCGCCAGCCGTGGCAGGCGATTTCATGGCCGAGTTCGGTGAAGGCGGCCGCGACCTCGGGGTGGCGCTGCAGCGCCATGCCCACGCCAAAGACGGTCAACGGCAACTGGCGTTTTTCAAACTCCCGCAGGATGCGCCACACGCCCACACGCGAGCCGTATTCGTAAATGCCTTCCATGCTCAGGTGGCGGTCGGCAAAGCTGGGTGGGTTGGCCATTTCGGACAAAAACTGTTCGGAGCCGGCGTCGCCGTGCAGCACGCAGTTCTCGCCGCCTTCTTCGTAGTTGAGCACGAACTGCACGGCGATGCGGGCCTGGCCGGGCCACTGCGCGTGCGGCGGGTTGCGGCCGTAGCCGGCAAGGTCTCTGGGGTAGCTGGTATTCATCATGACAACGCCATCGAAATATCATTGGTCGGCACCTTGCGGTCGAAGGCCAGGTTTTCCTCGACGTGCAGCAGGTGTTCGGTCATGAGGCGCACGGCCAGGGCTTCGTCCTTGGCGGCCAGGGCCTTGACGATTTCGGCATGCTCGTCGTTGGAATGTTCGGCGGCGCTGGCCGTCTGGTACATCAGCGTGATGAGGGCGCAGCGCGAGATCAGCTCGCCCAGCAGCTGCGCCAGCACCTCGTTGCCCATGAGCTCGGCCATGCGCACGTGGAAGTCGCCCAGCAGTTCGGTGCGGCCGGGCACGTCGTTGAGGGCGGATTTCTCGCGGGCCACATGTTCCTTGAGCGCCTTGATCTTGGCGGGTGTGACCTCGCGCACAAAGGCGCGCGTCATTTCGGCTTCCAGCATGCGGCGTACCGCGAAGACCTGGCGCGCCTCCATCGCCGAGGGCGCGGCCACAAAGGCGCCGCGCGCCGGCTCCAGGCGTATCAGCCGGTTTTGCGAGAGCTGGAACAGCGCCTGTCGCACCAGCGTGCGCGACACGCCGAAATGGTCGGCGAGTTTTTGTTCGGCCAGCTTGGTGCCCGGGTGCAGCCTGTGCTCCACAATCGCCTTGGTCAGCGCCTCGACAATGGTGTGGGTGGTTGATGATTCCATCGGGCCATGATAGCCGCAATCTCCAAAACTGTATACACTTTTGGTAAACCAAATTCAGAAGGACCGCCATGGGCTTGAGCACACATGTACTGGACACCATGCACGGCGTGCCGGCCGGCGGCATGAAAGTCTCGCTCTACACCACGCAAGGCGGGCAGGCCACGCTGGTCAAAACCTTCAGCCTGAACGGCGACGGCCGCAACCCGGATGGGCCGCTTTACGACAGCGCCAGCCTGAAAGCCGGCACCTACCGCCTGGTCTTTGAGGTTGCCGCCTATTTCAGGGGGCGCGGTGTGGCGCTGCCCGAGCCGGCCTTCCTGGACCAGGTCAGCCTGGACTTCGGCGTGGCCGATACCAGCGCCCACTACCACGTGCCGCTGCTGGTCAGCCCCTGGAGCTATTCCACCTACCGCGGCAGCTAAGGCCCTGTGACCAGGCCCTAGGGAAAACATGGTCACCGCCGTGTCATCCCCGCGTCATGGGGCGCGGCGACAATCGACTGTTTTGACCACTTTCCCGCTCCCTATGAATGTCAAGCCAATCGGCGCCCTCAGTCCCCTGAACCGCCGCCAAGCTCTGCTGCTGTCCGCAGGCACCGCCGCCAGCCTCGCGCTTCCCGTCGCCATGGCGCAGGGCCCTTCCGGCGCTTACCCGGACCGTCCCGTCAAGATCGTGGTGCCCTTCGCGCCCGGCGCCGGCACCGACGCGATGGCGCGGCTGGTCGCGCAAAAACTCGGTGAAGTCCTCAACGCTTCGTTTGTGGTCGACAACCGCGCCGGCGCCTCGGGCGCCATCGGCACGCAGTTTGTGGCGCAATCGCCAGCCGACGGTTACACGCTGCTGCTGGTGGCATCGCCTTTCACCACGGTGGCCGCTTCGCTGCCCAGCGCCAACTACGACCCGCTGCGCCAGTTCACGCCGGTCGGCATGATCGCCAGCGGCCCGCTGGTTTGGGTCGCCAACACCAAGCTGCCGGCCAACAACATGAAAGAACTGGTGCGCCTGGCCAGGCAGAAACCCGGCGCGCTCAATTACGGCTCCGCCGGCGCCGGTGGCGTCAACCACCTGGTGCTGGAGCTGCTCAAGTCCCGCACCGGCACCTTCATCACCCACATTCCCTACCGCGGCGTTGCACCCGCCACCATGGACATGATCGGCGGGCAGATCCACCTCGTCACCGGCACCATCCCCGCGCTGCTGCCCTTCATCAAGAACGGCAGCGTCAAGCCGCTGGCCGTCACCAGCGCCAAACGCTCCAGCGCCTTGCCCGATGTGCCCAGCATGGCCGAAGCCGGCCTGCCCAGCATCGACGTGGTCAACTACTTCGCCCTCATGGCCCCCGCAGGCACCCCGCCCGCCATCGTCAACACCCTCAACGCCGCCATCAACAAGGTCGTGGTCATGCCCGAGGTGGTAGCCCGCTTCAAGGCTGACGCCGTCGAAGCCGCTCCTGGTTCTCCCGCGCTGCTGGGCCACTTCATCGAAGCCGATTACCGCGCCTGGCGCAATGTGGTGAAAACCCAGAACCTTCAGATCGAATAAGCATTTGCCCGCAGGGCAGGGCTTGATCAAGGATGGGGCGATGCGAAGCGAGCCGCTCAAAAGCCAGCAGGGGCCGCGGAACCGGCTTTGCCGGGCCGCAGGCGCAGCGCCCCCTCGGGGGGCAGCGAACCACACGAAGTGGGGAGCGTGGGGGCCTAATTTTGCCCTTCGGTCAAGGTGTCCAACTGGAACTTCCCACTCACGTGCCACAACCACGTGTCCGTATAAACCACCTTGCCCATGCGCGTGGGCGCCGGGAAGGGTGATGCATCCTGGATCATTTTGGTGATCTCCGCCATCACCTCGGGCGCATGTTTTGGCGCGCGCATCCAGTCCAGGCGGGTCACGCGGCCGGCGCGGTCTATTTCCACGTTCAGCACACCGACGGCGTACAGCAGCGGCGGCATCTTGCCTTTGTAGATGCGGTCTGAATTGAGGCCGTAAATGTGCGTGGCGCCGTCTTCACGGTAGGCGCGGGGCGTGGTAGCACTCGAACTGCGGGCCGAGCCCTTGGGTCCTGCGATGGGCCCTATCACCGGTGACTCGGGTGCCGCGGCGGGGCCGGCGGGTGCGGGCGTGGCTTCTGGAGCCGTCTTGCAAGCGCTCACTACAGCGGCGGTTGCGGCGGAGAGCAGGCCCACCAGCCAGAAGCGGCGCGGGGCGCCGGAAGCGGGGGAGGAAGCGGAAGAAGGCATCTCTGGTGTTGTCATGGTTTGCCTTTCGGTTCATGGGGTTTTGCATATACCCGCCATCACGCGTGCGAACTGCGCGCTGCCTGGGTGGTGCTAAGGTGTAATTTTGCCGACTATTCCGTTTCCCTACGCCAACCAACACGTCACCAATGGTTTCCTGCAACACCGGTTTGTTACTGGAGTCCCTGCTGGCCCGCCTGGCCTCGTCACCGGCGGTGCTGGTGCAGGTGGCCGAAACGCAAGGCTCTGTTCCGCGCGAGGCGGGCACCTGGATGGCGGTGTTCGCCGATGCGCTTGTCGGCACCATAGGCGGCGGCCACCTTGAATACGACGCCATCGCGCGGGCGCGCGCGGTGCTCCGTGGTGAAGCTTCCATGGATGCCGGTGCGCTGCTGCGCGTGGCGCTGGGCCCGTCGCTGGGCCAGTGCTGCGGCGGCGTGGTGCAACTGCGCTTTGAGCGGGTAGAGGCCGGTGATGCGGCGGCGCTCGCGCAGCGGCTGGGTTCGGCGCGGCTCACCCCGGTCGCATTGTTCGGCGGCGGCCATGTGGGCCATGCGCTCGCGCGGGTGCTTGAACCTTTGCCCTTTGCGCTGGACTGGATAGACAGCCGCGACGGCGTGTTCCCGCCCAGCGTGGCGTCGCGCGTGCGCTGCGAGCATTCCGATCCGGTGCAGGCGGCCGTGCCCGGTCTGGCCCCGCAATCGCGCGTGCTGATCATGAGCTTCAGCCATGCCGAGGACCTGGACGTGCTGGCCGCCTGCCTGAAGCGCCAGCGCGAGCAGGGCGATCTGCCCTATATAGGCCTGATCGGCAGCAAGAGCAAATGGGCGGCCTTCCGGCATCGGCTGGAGGCCAGGGGTTTCACGCCGGATGAGCTGGCGCATGTGACCTGTCCCATTGGCGTGCCGGGCATCAGTGGCAAAGAGCCCGAGGTGATTGCGGTGGCTGTGGCGGCCCAACTGCTGCAAACGCGCGATGCGCCATGAACCGGCGCGTTTCAGTTTTGCGCCCGCGGGCGAAGCCGATACACTTTCACCACCAGGTCGCAGCGGAGCCGGGAAACGCGCTGAACAAGCCCGTTTCTTTTGTTCGTGACCCGTTTTCTGCTTACAGCGCCCGCAGTGGTGAGCAGCCTTTCATAGGTTGAGAGAGATATGGAAAGCTACCTCCTGGACTGGGCCAACCTGCTGCTGCGCTGGGTCCACGTCATCACCGCCATCGCCTGGGTCGGTTCCTCGTTTTACTTTGTCTTTCTCGACAGCAGCCTCACGCCGCCTGTCGATGAAGACCTCAAAAAGCAGGGCGTGAGCGGCGAGCTCTGGGCCGTGCACGGCGGCGGTTTTTACCACCCCGTCAAGTTCGCCGTCAGGCCGCCGCAGCTGCCGGCCCACCTTCACTGGTTCTACTGGGAAAGCTACAGCACCTGGCTGTCGGGCTTTGCGCTGTTCACCGTGTCCTACCTCTGGAACGCCGGCACCTACCTGGTCGACAAGTCGCTGATGAACTGGTCGCCGGGCGCGGCGGCCGGCGTGGCGCTGTCCTTCTTCGTGGTGTTCTGGATGTTGTACGACGGCATCTGCCAGTTGTTCGGTCGAAAGAAAAACGGCGATGCCATCGTCGGTGCGCTGGTCGCCGTGCTGGTCTGCATCGCATCGTGGCTGGCCTGCCATTGGTTCGCCGGGCGCGCGGCCTTTTTGCTGGTGGGCGCCATGATGGCCACCGCCATGAGCGCCAATGTATTTTTCTGGATCATCCCCGGCCAGCGCAAAGTGGTGGCCGCCATCCAGGCCGGCGAGCCGGTGGACCCGGTGCACGGCCAGCGCGGCAAGCAGCGCAGCGTGCACAACACCTATTTCACGCTGCCGGTGCTGTTCGCCATGCTGAGCAACCACTACAGCTTCACCTGGAGCCATCCGCAGAACTGGCTGGTGCTGATTTTGATGATGCTGGCCGGTGCGGCGATACGCCAGTTCTTTGTGCTGCGCCACGGCTACAAGCTGGGCCGCAACCGGCACCCGCTGGGCTATGCGCTGGTGGGCGTGGCCGTCATTGTGGGTGTCATTCTGTGGATGAGGCCGGCGCCGGTCGCTATGTCGGCTGCCACGTCGTCTGCGGTGGACTATGGCCAGGTGCAGGCCATCCTGGCGCAGCGTTGCTACCAGTGCCATGGTGAACAGGTGCAGATGAAGAATGTGCGTCTTGATTCGCCCGCGGCCCTCAGGCTTCATGCGCCGCAGGTCTACCAGCAGGCCGTGGTCACGCGCCTCATGCCCATGAACAACGCGACCGGCATCACCGAAGCGGAGCGCCAGGCGATCAAAAGCTGGTTCAATGCGGGCGCGAAAACCGAATAGCGCCTACCAGTTGCTCGCCAGCCCGGCGGCGCGCGTGGAGGGCTTCTCGAAATGCCGCGCCAGGAAATCCACAAAGGCCTTCACCCGGGCCGAATGCTGGTGGCGCGCCGGGTAGACCGCGTGGATGTCGGCCGCCGGCGTGCGGTAGTTTTCCAGTACCTGCACCAGCCGGCCGCTGCGAAGGTATTTGGCGATGTCCCATTCGGCACGCATGAGGATGCCGTGGCCGTCCAGCGCCCAGTTCACCGCGATCTCGCCGTCGCTGGTGCTGAGGTTTCCATGCACCTTGACGGCCTGCGTCTGCTTGCCCGATGCCAGGCGCCAGGTGCCATAGGCCTCATCGCCCTGGCGTATGCCTATGCAGTTGTGCCGCGCAAGGTCGTGCGGCACCCTGGGCGTGCCGTGGCGCGCCAGGTAGGCCGGTGAGGCGCACAGCAGGCGCCGGTTCGGCGCGATCATGCGCGCGACCACGCGGGCATCGGGGGGCTCGCCGAAGCGTACGCAGACATCAAAGGCGTCATCGGTCAGCGGCGGCGGGTTGACCGTGAGCTGCAGCTGCACTTCCACCTCGGGACAGGCCCTGACGAAACGCGAGACCAGCGGCGCCACGTGGCTGCGGCCGAAGCCCTGGGTGGTGTTCACCCGCAGCAGGCCCTTGGGCGCGGCCACGGCGCTGGAAACCTGCTGCTCCATGTCATCAATGTCGGCGAGGATGCGGCGCGCATGGGCCAGGTAAATCTCGCCTTCCTGCGTGAGGCTGGCGCGCCGCGTCGTGCGGTTGAGCAGTTGCACGCCCAGCCTGGCCTCCATCTGCGCCAGCCGCTTGCTGGCGGCGGCCGTACTGACGCCGAGCTCGCGCGCCGCCGCCGACAGGCTGCCGTAGCGCGCCAGCAGGCTGAAAAAAGCCATTTCGGAAGGGGCGGAAGCGGGTGAAATCATTCGTAACCTGAAGTTAACAATGGCATCACTTTATGGGATTTTGTTGTCAAATCCAATCGTTATATTGGAAGCTTCATCAGCAAGGAAACCCATGAAAACCTACAAGATCGCCTGCATTCCCGGCGACGGCATCGGCAAGGAGGTCGTCCCGGCCGGCCAGCAGGTGCTGCAAGCCCTGGCCGCCACGCAAGACAAATTCCGTTTCGAGTTCACGTCCTACGGCTGGGGCGGCGACTGGTACCGCGAGCACGGCGTGATGATGCCCGAGAAAGGGCTGGACGAGCTGCGCGGCAAGGACGCCATCCTCTTCGGCTCGGCCGGCGACCCGCACATTCCCGACCACATCACGCTCTGGGGCCTGCGCCTCAAGATCTGCCAGGGCTTTGACCAATACGCCAATGTGCGGCCCACGCGCATACTGCCCGGCATCGACGCGCCGCTCAAGCGCTGCAGGCCGCAAGACCTCAACTGGGTCATCGTGCGCGAGAACTCCGAGGGCGAATATGCGGGCGTGGGCGGCCGTGCCCACCAGGGCCACCCGATCGAGGTGGCGACCGATGTGTCGATGATGACGCGCGCCGGCGTCGAGCGCATCATGCGCTACGCCTTCAGGCTGGCGCAGTCGCGCCCGCGCAAGCTGCTCACCGTGGTCACCAAGTCCAACGCCCAGCGCCATGCCATGGTGATGTGGGACGAGATCGCACTGCAGGTCAGCAAGGAGTTTCCGGACGTCACCTGGGACAAGGAGCTGGTCGACGCCTGCACCGCCCGCATGGTCAACCGCCCCGCCTCGCTGGACACCGTGGTCGCCACCAACCTGCATGCCGACATCCTGAGCGACCTGGCCGCCGCGCTGGCCGGCAGCCTGGGCATCGCGCCCACCGGCAACATCGACCCCGAGCGCCGCTACCCCAGCATGTTCGAGCCCATCCACGGCTCGGCCTTCGACATCATGGGCAAAGGCCTGGCCAACCCGGTCGGCACTTTCTGGAGCTGCGTGATGCTGCTCGAGCACCTTGGCGAGTACGCCGCCGCCGGCCAGCTGATGCAGGCCATTGAAGCGGTGACGGCCAATGCGTCCCTGCACACGCGCGACCTCGGCGGCCAGGCCACCACGGCGCAGGTCACCAAAGCGGTCTGCAACTGCTTTGCCGACACCGCCAGGCCCGTGGCTGTGGCGGCCTGATTCCAGAAAACAGACACAAGGAGACAAGACATGCGATCACAAGAACAAGGACGCGGCGGGCACTTTTTAAGGCTGGCCCATGCGCTGGCCCTGGGTGCCGTGGCGGCGACGGGCTTGATGGGTGCCCCGGCTTTTGCGCAGGCCTGGCCTGCGCGGCCTATCAGCCTCATCGTGCCTTTCCCGGCGGGCGGCACGACGGACGTGCTGGCGCGCGCCGTGGGGCAGGAGCTGTCGAAAAGCCTGGGCCAGCCCGTGGTGGTGGAAAGCCGGCCCGGCGCCGGCGCGACGCTGGGCGCGGATTTTGTGGCCAAGTCCAAGGCCGACGGCTACACCTTGCTGATGGGCGCGGTGCACCACACCATCGCCACCAGCGTCTACAAAAAACTGCCGTACGACTTCCAGAAGGATTTCGCGCCCGTCAGCACCGTGGCGCTGGTGCCCAATGTGCTGGTGGTGAACCCGTCGGTTCCGGCGAAAAATGTGAAGGACCTGCTGGCGCTGGCCAAGGCGGAGCCCGGCAAGCTGACCTATGGCTCCAACGGCAACGGCACGGGCCAGCACCTCATAGGCGCGCAGTTTGAAAGCATGGGCGGCGTGCGTTTGCTGCATGTCCCCTACAAGGGGAGTGGGCCGCTCACCACCGACCTGCTTGGTGGGCAGATCACCATGTCCTTTGACACCGTCACACCGGTGCTGCAGCACATCAAGGCGGGCAAGCTGCGCGCGCTGGCCGTGACGACAGGCAAGCGCTCGGCCGCATTGCCCGATGTGCCCACGCTGGACGAAGCCGGCCTCAAGGGCTTTGACCTCGGCACCTGGTTTGGCATCCTCGCGCCTGCGGCCACGCCCAAGGACATCGTGCTGCGCCTGAACAGCGAGCTGGTCAAAATCGTCAACTCACCGGACTTTCGCAAGAAGATGGAAGACATAGGGGCCGAACCTGTGGGCAATACGCCCGAGCAGATGGCACGGCAGATCGCGGAAGACACCGAGCGTTTCGCGAAGCTGGTGAAAGACGCCAAAGTCGCGATCGACTAGGCGCCAGGCCCGTCACGCGGTGGTCGATTTCGAGAAGAGGTTGAGCACCACCACACCCGCGATGATCAGCGCCATGCCCACCATGCCCCAGAGGTCTATCTTCTGCTGGTGGACAAAAAAGCCGGCGATGCTGATCAGCACAATGCCCAGGCCCGACCAGATCGCGTAAGTCACGCCGGTGGGAATGGACTTCATGGTGACCGTGAGCAGGTACAGCGCCACGCCGTAGCCCGCGATGCTGATCAGCGAAGGCACCAGCCGGGTGAAGCTCTCGCTGGACTTGAGCGCCGTGGTGGCGATGACTTCGGCAACGATGGCAATGCCCAGGGCAAGGTAGGCGTTCATGCGGTGTCTGCTTTCTGCTTTGGAAGATGAAGAGTCATTTTAGGCAGCACGTGTTTTGGCCGTATCCCCCAAACCCTGCGGGTTTGCCGGGTTACTGCCCGGTTACCACGGCACAATCCGGGGTGGAGACATTTCAATGACCGCCGCCAAGACACCCACCCCCAGCATGCCCAGCAACACGATTCCCGACGCCACCCGCCAGCCGCGCGAGTTCCTCGAGCACCTGTACCGCGCCGCCGTCACCCGCGCGCTGCCGCTGGAGAACACCGCGCGCTACCTGCCCAAACCGCCTGCGCCGGAAAGCGGCGGCCGCACCATCGTGATTGGCGCGGGCAAGGCCGGCGGCTCCATGGCGCAGGCGGTCGAGGCCTTGTGGCCGGCCGATGCGCCGCTCGAAGGCCTGGTGGTCACGCGCTACCACCACATCCCGCCGCGGCCCGAGGGCCTCAAGCAACGCATAGAGATCGTCGAAGCAGCACATCCTGTGCCCGACGCCGCCGGCCTGGCGGCCGCCCAGCGCATCCTGGCCATGGTGCAGGGCCTGACCGAAAACGACCTGGTGCTGTGCCTGATCTCGGGCGGTGGTTCGGCCCTGCTGACCCTGCCGGCCGAAGGGCTGACGCTGGAAGACAAGCAGCGCATTAACAAGGCGTTGCTCAACAGCGGCGCGAATATTTCCGAGATGAACTGCGTGCGCAAGCACCTCTCGCGCATCAAGGGCGGGCGCCTGGCCGCGGCCTGCGCACCGGCCCGCGTGGTGACGCTCACCATCAGCGACGTGCCGGGCGACGACCCGTCCATCATCGCCAGCGGCCCCACCGTGCCTGACGCGACCAGTTGCGCCGATGCGGTGGCCATCCTGCAGCGCTACGGCATCGAAGTGCCGGGCGCCATCATGAGCCTGCTTGAGCAGGGCGCACTGGAAACCCCCAAGCCCGGCGACGCGGTCTTCAAGGGCCATGAGGTCCACATGATCGCCACACCCCAGCAATCGCTGGAAGCCGCCGCCGCCGTGGCGCGCCAGGCCGGCCTGCAGGCCTATATCCTCAGCGACGAGATGGAAGGCGAATCACGCGAGGTCGGCAAGGTGCACGCCGCGCTGGCCCGCGCCGTGGCGCACAAGGGCCAGCCCTTCAGCAAGCCCTGCGTGATCCTGAGTGGCGGCGAAACCACGGTCACGGTCAAGAAGCAGCCCGAAGGCACACCGCGCGGCCGGGGCGGCCGCGCCGGCGAATTCTGCATGGGCCTGGCGCTCGGGCTACAGGGCCAACCAGGGGTGTATGCGCTGGCGGCCGATACCGACGGCATAGACGGCGTGGAAGACAATGCCGGCGCCTTTGTGGCGCCCGACACGCTGCAGCGCGCACTGGCCAAGGGCATGAAGCTGGACCAGTACCTGGACCGCAACGATGCCTATGGCTACTTTGAGCCGCTGGGCGGCCTGGTCATCACCGGGCCCACACATACCAACGTTAACGATTTCAGGGCCTTGCTGGTGCTGTAATCACGATTGCGCAGTTACAGTGTGGGCTGTCCACGTGAGGATCAGGAGTCTGCATGTCCAACGGCAAAAATTCACCGCCATCCCTCGGCCCCCGCGACAAGGCCGTGATTGAAGGCGCGATCGAGAAGGTCAACCGGCAGCTCAAGATACTGCGGGCCTTCAAGGTATCGGTGACGCAAACCGGCTGGGACTCGAGCGTCGAGTCCCTGCAGAAAAAAATCAATACCACTTTGGCCGACAGCTTTGGCGCCGGCACGCCCGAGTACCGGCAGTTCGCCGTCGCGCTACAGGACTTTCTGCTGGATAAAACCTTCGGTGACCGCTTCACGGATGACGAACGCCACCAAAAGGTCAAGGAAGGTATCGATCTGGCTACCGCTCGCGTGAACGCAGCCAAACAGCTGCTGACCGAGCGCCTCGATGGTTCGGCCACGGCCATGCCGGACGAGCCAGCCGCACCGGTGGTGGATGCGGAACCGGCACCAGAACCGGCACCGGCACCAGCACCAGCACCAGCACCAGCACCAGCACCAGCACCGTCACCAGCACCAGCACCAGCACCAGCACCAGCACCAGCACCAGCATCGGCCCCACCGCCTTCACCTTCCACTTCAAAGAGGATGCCTATGTCATCGACTGATTCTTCTTCCTCTTCCGCCACCACGCCGCAAGCCGGGCCTGGTGCCAGCGTCGCCATCCTGGGCCTGGGCGGCGATGCCGTGGGCGATGCGTGCGAGTTCGTGGAGCAGCTTGGCCTGCAGGCATCCATACTCGACGCGGTCTCCATCGACCAGCTTGAGGGGCTGCGCCATGTGGGGTTCTTGCTGCTCCTTCCCGGCAACAAACCCGATTCGCCTGCGGCCATGCTGGCCATAGGCTTCATGCTGGCCGCGCTGGGCCGCGGCCGCATTGCCTGCCTGCTGTCTGAAAACGACACCCTGCCGGACGTCCTCAAGGGCGCGACCAGCATCACGGTCGACGATTCGGGCTTGTGGCAGCTGCTGCTGGCGCGCGAGATGAAGCGGGCGGGCCTGGACGTGGACCTGAACCGCGCCGTTTGAGCGGCGTCAGACCGCCGTCATGCCGCCTGTACCCTGGACGCCCGCCAGTTCCGGCGGATGCGTCACGATGGACTTCAGGTCCGGCCGGGCTGTCTGCAAGGCTTTGAGATCGGGCACAGGCCGGCGCAGGCTCTCGTTGTCCGCGAACACCTGTTCCAGCGCCTGGCTTGCGGCCAGCAGTTGCGCATCGCCGTGCAGCCGTCCAATCACCTGCAGGCCGAAGGGCATGCCATGTTCGTCCTTGCCGCAGGGCAGGGCCAGCGCCGGGTTGGTGGCCAGCGTCACCACATAGGTCAGGCCCAGCCAGTGGTAGTAGTTGCGCATGGCCTGACCGTCGATATGGCCGGCGAACAGCTCCGTCCAGGGGAAGGGCGTCACCGGCGTGACCGGCGCGAGGATGAGGTCGTACTGTTCAAAGGCTTTTGCGAAGCGGCGCGAAATGCGCGTCTGCTCCAGGTGCGCCCAGGCGCGGTCGGCCAGTGTGATGGCGGCGGCGATTTCCATGTTGTCGCGCACATTGGGGCCCAGCGTTTCGGGGGCCTTGCGGTAGGTGTCGGCAAAGGCTGCAACAAAACTCTCGGCGCGCAGCGTGTCAAAGGCGCGGTCGGCGTCGTCCAGTTGCAGGTCCACCGGTTCGCAGCTCGCCACCAGCGGCCGCACGGCTTCCACGCGCTGGCGGAACACGCGGCGTATTTCCGGGTCCACGATGCAGACACCGAAATCTTCCGTCGTGCCGATGCGCAGCGTGGACAGGTCCACCGGCCTGAGCGGCCAGAAGGCCGAGGCATCCACCGGATAGGACAGCGGGTCGCGCGCATCTGGGCCCACGCTGGCTGACATCAGCAGCGCCGTATCGGCCACATTGCGGCCCATGGGCCCCAGCACTGAAATAACCGACCAGCCCAGCGGCCGCGCGTCATTGGCTACCAGCCCGGGCGAGGGCCGCAGGCCGACCACGCCGCACAGCGAAGCCGGTATGCGCAGCGAACCGCCGGTGTCCGAGCCGGTGCAGATCGGCAGCATGCCGGCCGCCAGCGCC
>Ga0102592_1001187_pt1 | contig 31540 bp, 25 predicted proteins | sample AraplaCol_mMF_r2_FD_76861 | JGI IMG/M metagenome (GOLD analysis project Ga0102592, IMG submission 76861) | Arabidopsis root microbial communities from North Carolina, USA - plate scrape MF_Col_mMF_r2 (SPADES assembly) (version 2) | ecosystem: Host-associated > Plants > Roots > Endosphere...
CGATCATCCGCACCATGAGCGTCTCGACGACCGCTCAGATGTCGTTCGGCAGGTTGCAGTACAACGGCGCCGGCCCTGCGACCTCCAATGTGGTCCTGAGCTCCGCCCCGCCCACGACGCGGACCGCGACCGAGGTCCAACTGCTGCCCAACGGCGACGAGACCCCGGCCATCCGCGTCATCACCGGCGAGCCGGGCCGGATCTACCGGGTGACGCCGCTGGTTTCGGCTACCGCCACGCCCGGTGGACTGACAGTCACCGCCTTCACCCTGTGGTCCGCCAATAGCGGTAACATCACCGCCAGCCGGCTCGGCCAGCTCAACGCCCAGGGCACGGACACGGTCCGCATCGGCGCGAGTCTGGTCGTGCCCAAGGGGACCAAGAACGCCGCCTTCACAGCCAACGCGCCGGTGACCATCACCTACGACTAGGGCTGCGCGCTAAAGTTCGATGATGCCGCGGCGCGCGGCCACCGTGACCGCGTGCGTTCGGTCGGACACGTCAAGCTTGGTGAAGATGGCCTTCAGGTGGCCCTTCACCGTTTCCTCGGAGATCCCCAGCTCCCAGGCGATCTGCTTGTTGGCCTTGCCGACGGCGACCAGTTGCAGGACCGCCACTTCGCGGTCGCTGAGGGCGTCGTCAACGATGTGCATGGCGATCTCGTCGGCGATGTTGCGATGCAGGTACCGGCGACCCTGGTGCACGGCATGGATGGCGTCCAGCATCTCGGTGCGCAGGCTGCTCTTGAGCAGATACCCTGTCGCGCCCGCCTTCAATGCGCGGACCGCCTGGGCGTCGCCGTCATAGGTGGTGAGCACGACGATGCGGGCGGCGGCATGTTCGGCGCGGATCGCCTTGATCGCCTCGACGCCGCCCATGCCCGGCATCTGCAGGTCCATCAGGGTGACGTCCGGCAGCAGCTCGCGAAAGCGAACGATGGCCTCGACGCCGTCCCGCGCCTCGCCGACCAGGACCATGTCGGCCCGGTCCTCGAGGATCGCGGCGACACCCTCGCGCAGGATGGGATGGTCGTCGACGACGAGGATGCGGATCGGACTTGGGCTGAGGTCAGGCAACGAACGCTCTCCTGAAACGACGCAACAACGCCGACAGCCGCCACCTGTCCGGCGCCTTGTCCGCGAAGGCCAGTCTGGCCGGTAGCTTCACGGCGACTTCGGCGCCTGCGCCGGCTTGGCTTTCGATGGTCAAGACGCCGCCGATCCTCTGCGCGCGTTCCCGCATGCCGACCAGACCAAAGTGACCAGGCTTGTGTCCCGCGGCCATCACCGTCTCGGGGATTCCGACGCCGTCGTCACGGATCCGGACGCTCAGCTGAGGCCCGACGAAGCTGATCGCGATCTCGACCGACCTGGCCTTGGCGTGGCGTGCGATGTTGAACAGGGCCTCGCCGGCGATCCGGCCGATTTCGGCGGAAACCAAAGGGTGCACCGCGCGCGGCGCGCCCTCGGCCACGATGCGGACGGTGATCGGCGGATCGAACCCGGCCGCGCTCACGCCTTCCTCGATAACCGCGCGCAGGTCGCTGGGGCTTTCGGCGATCCTGAGGTCGCGGACTCGGTTGCGTCCGTCGATGATCACGTCGTCGGCGCGCTTGAGCGCGGATTCCAGCAGGTCTCGCGACGGGTCTCCGGGCGGCATCTTGTTGGCCACCGACTGGAAGCGCAGCACCAAGCCTTGCACGCTTTGCAGCAGGGTGTCGTGCAATTCGCGCGCGATGCGCTCGCGCTCGCCCAGCCGCGCCTCAAGGCCGACGCGCAGGCGCTGCCCGATCTGAGCGACGCGAAGGCGATAAAGCAGCCAGAGGAGGACGAAGGCCAGGCCCAGACACAGGGCGAGGAACCAGCGCGATTGCAGGAAGGTCGGCGGGATTTCGAAGTCGACCGCGGCCCCGGCCTTGTTCCAGACGCCCTCGTTGTTCGCCGCGATCACCCGGAAGCGGTACTTGCCGGGGCCGAGGTTGGTGTAGAAGGCCTGCCGGCGCGGGCCGGGGTCGATCCACGCCTTGTCGAACCCTTCGAGCCTGTAACGGACGCTGACCTGCTTGGGATCGGCGAAGTTCAGCACGGCGTAGTCGATCTCGACGTTGGACGTCGCCGCCCTGAGCTTGAGGAAACCAGGATCGCGGTGGAGACGGTCGTTGCCGGTGAGGGACTTAATCGCAACGCCTGGCGGCTGGTGGTTCCGCACGATGCGCTTGGGATCCATCCAGAGGGCGCCGGTCTCAGTGGCGATCCACAATCGTCCGTCGCCGCCTTGAACCAGGGAGCGCTGGGTGTGCGAATGGGGACGGCTGGTCAGGCCGTCGCCGAACCCTAGCGAAAGCCCAGCCGGTGGAAAGGCGTGAGCGGCGAAGGCGCGCTCCAGATCCTGGGAGCCGATCCGCACCAGGGTCCTGGGATAGGCGATCCAGATATCGCCTTCCGGCGTCCGCACCATCCCGCTGATGCGGCTGTACGGCGACGTCCGGTCGGCCCAGAGCGTGTCCACGCGCCCGAGGCGGAAGCGGGAAAGGCCGAACGTCCCGGCGGCGAACAGGTCGCCGTTGGAGGTCGGATAGAGCGTCAGCGCCGTGGGCTCGCCGGGGCCGACGTCCAGGGGAGCGACCGTGCGCGCGGCGTGGTCAATCCAGGTCAGCTTGCGGTCGGTCCACTGCACCACCAGGCGGTCCTGGGCGTCGCGAACCATGGTCAGGGGACTGGGATGACCGGCGCCGGGCGGCTCGAACATCGCCTCCCACCGGCCGTCCCGGTAACGAAGCAGCCCGCCGGCGGCCGCGGAGATCCAGTAGTCGCCCCAGGTGTCGAACGCGCAGTCGTAGACGATGCTGTCGGTATCGGGACGGGCGAAGGTCCGGAGGGGACGGCCCCTTTTCCAGACCGCGATGCGCGTGGCGAACGCGATCCAGATGGCGCCGTCCGGCGCCTCGCAGAGGCTCTGCGGTTCACGGACGTCGCGCAGGATGGGCTCTGGATCGCCGCCCGGCCCGACCCGATAGATCGTCCGCGCCTGGCCGATATAGACGCTGCCGTCCGAGGCCGTCATCAGCTTGTCGCCGAACGCGGCGGGGTCGGTTAGCTCGGGCTCGGACCGCAAGGTCGCGGGCCGGAACTTGTCCAGGCCCTTTTCCGTGCCAATCCAGATGTTGCCCTCCCGGTCCTCCAGGACCTGGGTGGTCACGTCCGAGGACAGGCCGTCGCGACCGCGGAAGGATTCGACCTGAGGGGCCATGCGCCCCGACGAGGGCGAGCCTGTCGGGGCCGCCGCCACGCGCTGCACGCCCTGATAGCGCATCGCGATCCAGAGATTTCCCGAACGGTCGAACATGGGCGCGCCGCGGATCAGCGAGTCGTCGGTGCGGTAGGGCGAGCGGAGAGGCGGCGGCGCCCCGCGCCCGCCAGGTCCGGTGAGGGGATAGCTCCCGGCTTTTTCGGACAGCCAGATCCGGCCCTCGGGGTCCTGCGAGAGCATGCCGTTCGCGCGCGGGGTCGTTCGCACGCTTTCGAACCGCTCGGTCCCCGGGCGCAGTCGAACGACCGAATTGCAGAGTGAGATCCAGACCGAGCCGTCGGCCGCCACCAGCAGGCTGAGAGCGTCGTCGCGCGGTAGGCCCTGGTCGGCGCCGAACAGCCGCCATTGGCCGTCGCGGAGCTGCAGAAGCTCGGCGTCGAACTTGGCGGTCAGAGCCCAGATCGTCCCGTCCTTGCCCTCGGCGAGCGCCGCGATCCGGTCGGGGGCGGCTGGCGTGCTCAAGACGCGCAGCTTGCCGCCGCGATAGACGGCGAACCGATGTGATCCGGCGAAGCTGGTCCAGACGTCGCCGTTGCGTGCGACCAGAAGGGCGCTCGGCAGGTCATGGCGCTCGTCGCCGTTCTCGGCGTTGATGGGCTCGAAGCTGATCCCGTCGAAGCGAAACAGCCCTTCGCCGGTGGCGAGCCAGAGGAAGCCGTCGCGTCCCTGAGCCATCGCCAGCACCGGAGCCGGCGCTTCGCCTTCCTCGGTCCATCGCTGGTGCGTGTAGTGGGCGAGGCGGCGGGGCGGATCGGCCGCCAGCGCCGCGACGGGCGGCCACAGCAGCGCCGCGATGAAAATCGCCCAGATCGATCGCAAAGCTGGTCCTGCCGTTCCCCCTGACTCCCAAGTCGCGAGGGTGAACACGTACTTGCCGCCGGGAATGGGCGTGATGGTAACCCCAAGTGAGGGGGGCGCACATCCCCCGATCCGGGGCGCGCGGTCGACTGTTTCAGGGGCGCCGCCCGCTGGTCTCCCGTGGAGAATGACCGCGTCAGCCCCAGGGGAGTAAGAATGGATCAGGAGCAGCGATATCAGTCTCCAGGCTCGACAACGCCAGCGGACGCCGGTCTGGCGGAGCGCCCGCTCGTCCGGATCGTCGATGACGATCCCGATGTGCGGATGGCCCTGGCCGAGCTCCTGGAATCGGTGGGGATCGACGCAGCCGCCTTCGCCTCGACCCGCGAATGGCTGGAGTCCGGCCTCGTCGACCGTCCGGGATGCCTGATCCTCGACGTGCGGATGCCCGGCTCCAGCGGCCTGGACCTGCAGCATCACCTGGTGCGAAGCGGCGATCCCAAGCCGATCATCTTCCTTACGGGACACGGCGACATCCCCATGACGGTCCAGGCGATGAAGGCCGGCGCCGTCGACTTTCTCACCAAGCCGGTGCGGGACCAGACGCTCCTCGACGCGGTCGCGGCCGGCATCGAGCGGGACCGGGTTCAAAGGGCGAATGCGAACGCCGTCAGGCGCCATCTCGACCTGCTGGCCGTACTCACGCCACGTGAGCGCCAAGTGCTGGCCGAGGTGGCGCGGGGCCGGCTCAACAAGCAGATCGCCTTCGACCTCGGCATCAGCCAGATCACGGTGAAGCTTCACCGCAGCAACGTGATGCGCAAGATGCAGGCCAGCTCGGTCGGCGAATTGATCCGGGCCTGGGAAGCGATCCCCCAGGCCCTGCGCGAAAGGCGCTCCTAGACGATGGTGTGGCGCCTGTCGGGGGGCGATCCCGCCGTTGCGGAAGCGCATGGCGATCTTGATCTCGACCCCATGGCGCGGGCGCTCGGCGCCTCCAACGACCATCGCGACCCGGTCGTCGAGGAAACCGTGGGCGCGCGGCAGGCGGGCGAAGACCGCTTCCGGATGTTGATCCACCATACGCCTACGCCCCTCTGGTACGTGGACGCGCGGGACGCCGGCGAGGTCTTCGAGCGCCTCCGGGCCGAGGGCGTGACGGACATCGCCGCCCATCTCGACGCGCATCCGGAGTTGGTGGAAATCGCCAAGGACATCGTCCTGGTCACCGAGATCAACCGGGCGGCGGTCGCCCTGTTCGGGGCGGGCGCCGCAACGGATCTGATCCGGCCTGTCCGCTATCTGTTCGCGGCCACTCCGGACATGGCCAAGCGCGTGATGGTCGCTCACTTCGAGGGGCGCCGGAACTATGTCGAGCAGGCCAGGATGGCGACCTTCGACGGCCGGGTGCGCGACGTCGTGTTCTCGGTCACCTATCCTGCGCCCCCGGAGCATCTCGACACCACGTTCATCACCATGGAGGACATCACCGAGCGCCTGCGGACCGAGGCCCAACTTCGCCGCCTGCAGGCGGACTTCGCGCACGCCGCGCGCGTCTCGATGCTGGGGGAGCTGGCCACCTCGATCGCTCACGAGGTCAGGCAGCCGCTGGCGGCCATCGTCACCAACGCCGAAACCGGCCTGCGATGGCTGGCGCGGGAGGAGCCGAACCTCGCCAAGGCTCGTGAACTGATCGGGCGGATCGCGGCGAGCGCCCTGCGGGCGAACGACATCATCCAGCGCGTGCGGAGCATGGCGGCCAAGCAGGAGCCGGAGCGCTTGGCCCTCGACCTAGCGGAGGTGGTCGATGAGGCGCTGCACTTCGTGCGCCACGACCTCGACGCGCAGGGGATCACCCTGCTGCGCGTGGACGCCGGCGAACTTCCGCCCGTGGTCGGAGATCGGGTGCAACTGCAGCAGGTCGTCGTCAACCTGCTGGTCAACGGCATCCAGGCGATCGCGCAGGCCAACGCCCGGGAGCGCCGCATCGAACTGAAGATCGATGTCGATGGGACCGACGCCGTGACCTTGTCGGTCCATGACACCGGCCCCGGCGTCGCCGAGGCGGACCTGGGCTGCGTGTTCGACGGGTTCTTCACCACCAAGGACACCGGCATGGGGATCGGCCTTTCGATCTGCCAGTCGATCATCGCCGAGCATGGCGGGGAGATCGGCGTGACGAACCATCCGGCGGGCGGGGCGATGTTCCGCGTGAGTTTGCCGGTCGGCGACGACGCGCGGCCGGGCGGCTGACGCCCCTCGATCGGTCGGGAGGCGTCGCGCCTGCGCGGTGGTCAACTCTTGAAGAACGCCAGCAGGTCCGGGTTGATGATGTCGGGGTGGGTCGTGGCCATGCCGTGCGGCAGGCCCTTGTAGACCTTCAGCGCGCCCTTCTTCAGCAGCTTGATCCCCACCAGGGCGGCGTCGGCGATCGGCACGATCTGGTCGTCGTCGCCGTGCATCAGCAGCACTGGCGCCTCGATCGTCTTCAGGTCGTCAGTGAAGTCGGTCGCCGAGAAGGCCGCGATACAGTCGTACTGGGCCTTGGCCCCGCCCATCATCCCCTGGCGCCACCAGTTGTCGACCAGCGCCTGGCGGACCTTCGCGCCAGGGCGGTTGAAGCCGTAGAACGGTCCCGACGGCAGGTCCCGATAGAACTGCGAGCGATTGGCCGCCAGGGCCGCCCGGAGGCCGTCGAACACCTCGATCGGCAAGCCGCCGGGATTGGCCGGCGTCTTCAGCATGATCGGCGGCACCGCGCCGATCAGCACGACCTTGGACACCCGACTGTCGCCACCGTAGCGGGCGACGTAGCGCGCCGCCTCGCCGCCGCCGGTGGAATGGCCGACGTGGATGGCGTTCTTCAGATTCAGGTGAGTCGTCACCACGGCGAGGTCGGCGGCGTAGGTGTCCATGTCGTTGCCGACGTCGGTCTGGGTCGAGCGCCCGTGGCCGCGGCGGTCATGGGCGATGACGCGATAGCCCTGCGCCAAGAAGAACAGCATCTGGTTGTCCCAGTCGTCGCCGCTGAGCGGCCAGCCGTGGTGGAACACGATCGGCTGGGCGGTCCTGGGGCCCCAGTCCTTGTAGAAGATCTGCGCGCCGTCCTTGGTGGTGACGTAGCCGCTGCCCATGGTCATGGTTCCTTGCGAGGGGGAGGAGGAAGGGCTGGCCTGCGCGGCGCCGTGCGAGGGCAGGGCGGTCGCGGCGGCGGCGAGGCCCAGGCCCGCGGTCATGACGACGCGGCGCGAGGCATGATGGTCTTGCAGATGCATGGGGCGTCTCTTCAGTGGGAGCAGGGAGCGGGGTTGTCGCGGCGCCATTCGCGCGGGGTCATCCCAACGGTTCGGCGAAACAACCGCGAGAAATGGGCCTGATCGGCGAAGCCGCACTCCAGGGCCACCTGGCTGAGCGGCGTCTTGGAGCCGCGCATCAGCGCCTGGGCGCGGGCGATGCGGCGGCGGATCACCAGCTCGCGCGGGGACAGTCCGAAGGTGTTTCGGCAGGCCCGGGCGAAGTGGCTGCAACTCAGCCTGACCAGCGGCGCCAGGATCTCCAGGTTCAGCTTGCGATCGAGGTTTTCCTCGATGAAGCGGTCGAGCTTCTTGGCGCGCCAGGGCGCCAGCTGCGTGCCCTGGGGCGGGGCGCGCCGACGGTCCTGGCCGGGACTTGGTTCGCCGTTCGCCCAGGCTTTCTGGTCGCCGAAGCTTCGGCTTTCAGCGGCGCGCAGCGCGGTCTGTATCAGGTCGGCGACGACGGAGGCGGTCGAGGCGTCATGCTCGGCGAGGAGAGTGGACGCCGGGCTCATACCGCGTCCTCCGGCGCGCGGGTGCGGAACGCCCAGGCCGTCAGCAGCCATCCCAGGATCGCCGGCAGGGTCACCGCCGGAAAATCGCGGGGAATGACCGAGGCCGAACAGATGCCGACCGCCACTTCCCAGAAGTGGAACAGCGCATGCCCGGAGAGCCAGATCGTCGGGGCCGCCCAGAAGAGCAGACGCTGGCGAGGCTGGAGCGCGCCGGCCAGGAAGCCCGCGCCCATGAACAGGAAGATCAGGCCGATGTCGCGAACGAAGTGCTGGTTGAACGGCCCCGTCGTCGTCACGCCTGGCACGGCGAAGTACCAGGCTTCGGGGGCGAGCAGCATGAAGACGCCGTTGGCCAGGGCGGCGACGCCGAGCACGGCGGCCAGGCCGAGGCAGGTTGATTTCAGCATGATGATCCCTTTCGAGAGGCGGCGCGGGCGCGAGGGCCGGGAGGCGCGCCTCGACCCTTCGGGGCGAGGAGCCGAGGCGCGCGCGAAGACGACGTTTCGTCCTGGGGGAGGGACTACCGTCTTATCGGCGATCCGAAGTTGCGGTTTCGGATCGCTTCAGGCCCTGCGATCCCGGCCTAGGCGGCCGCGACGGCCGGCTGGACCGGGTGTACGGCGCGAGCGGCCACCTGCAGGCGGTTCCAGGCGTTGATCTGGCCGATCATCACCGAGAGGGTCGCGATCTCGATGTCCGTGAACTGGCTCTTGACCAGCTCGTAGTCGGCGTCCGGGGCGCCGGTCTTGGCGATCCTGGTCAGGGACTCGGTCCAGGCCAGGGCGGCGCGCTCGCGGTCGGTGAACAGCGGCGACTCCCGCCACGTGTCGAGCAGGAACAGGCGCATGTCGGTTTCGCCGTGCGCCTTGGCGTCGGTGACGTGCATGTGGACGCAGAAAGCGCAGCCGTTGATCTGCGAGGCGCGGATCTTCACCAGTTCGGCGAGGCTGTGTTCGATGCTGGTCGCGGCCAGCGCCTTTTCGACGGCCAGCAGGGCGTTGGTCAGGTCCGTAACGATCTTGAAGGGGGCGAAGCGCGGGGTCATGTCTGGTCCTTCGGTGGAGTTGAAGAGCCCCGAGGATGCCGAGCCCGCCGGGATGGCGGCCACCGTTCGCGAAGCGCGCGGGGCTATGTCCCGGGCATAGGGGCGTATGGCTGCGGGGACAGGTCGGGCGGCGCCAACGCTAGCCGGAGTTGCTCGCGGGTTTAGGTTTTTCCGAAAAGAGGCGCCGAAAGAGTAGTTATCTGTGCGCAAAGAAACATGCGTTACTTCCGTGAGAGTAGTTCTCGACGCTGTAGGTATGATTTTCGAGATCCGGGTTAGGCGACGTTGATGATATGCCTCATGCATTTTGACTAAATGATATCTGTAGCATCGTTCTTGGCGTCCATATTATTCTCTGCGGCATCACTTCAGGAGATGTGGCATGAAGATCGTCGTCATCGGCGGGACTGGACTTATCGGGTCCAAGACCGTCAGCAACCTGTCCCGCCTGGGCCACGAGGTCATCGCCGCGGCGCCCAACACCGGGGTCAACACCCTGACCGGCGAGGGCCTGGCTGGGGCGCTGGACGGCGCCGACGTCGTCGTCGATGTCGCCAATTCGCCGTCGTTCGAGGACGACGCGGCCATGGCGTTCTTCCAGACCGCGGGCCGCAACCTGCTGGCCGCCGAGCAGGTCGCCGGCGTCAAGCATCACCTCGCCCTGTCGGTGGTAGGGACCGAGCGCCTGCAGGCCAGTGGCTATTTCCGCGCCAAGCTGGCTCAGGAAGCTTTGATCAAGGCCTCGCCGACGCCCTACACCATCCTGCGCTCGACGCAGTTCTTCCAGTTCGTGGGCGGCATCGTCCACGCGGCGGCGGCCGGCGACGCTATCCGCCTGCCGCCCGTGCTGATTCAGCCGATCGCGGCCGACGACGTCGCCGCCGCCCTGACCAAGGTGGTGGTGGGGCAGCCGGTCAACGGCGCGCTCGAGGTCGCCGGCCCCGAGACGTTCCGCCTCGACGCCTTCGCCGAGCAATATCTGAGCGCCCAGCAGGATCCTCGCACCGTCGTGGCCGACCCCAAGGCGCTCTATTTCGGCGCCGTGCTGGACGACGGGACCTTGATCCCGGACGCTGGCGCGATGCTGGGCGAGACGACCTTCGAGGAATGGCTCGACGAGTCCATGGCCGCGGACTGAGGCGGAGTCTCTCTGACAAAGCCTGAGGGCCGGGCGCCTTAATCGGCGCCGGCCCTTTTGCGAGTCTGGTCTATTCGGAGAAGGGGCCGCTGAACACCGCGTCGACCCAGGACGGCGCCCGGTAGCCGGGCACCAACCGCTCGCCGAAATCGCGGATGAAATTGGCGTAGGTGATCTCGGGCCGGGTCTTGGCCATGTGGCACAGGCAGGCGGTGAACCGGCGCTTCATGTCCAGTCGGGGCGCGGCGGCGATGGTCGAAGCGATCGCCGCCGCGCCCAGGACGTCGTTATCAGGCGTCCCAAAGTCGATCCCGATGCCGCGCGCGCACAGCGCGACTTCCGGCTCCTTGAAGACGCTGATCGACGGGGTCGCATGCAGGGCGATGCTGTCCCAGACCAGTTGGGCGCGCCGATCGTCAAAGCCTTGTTCGCGCGCGAACGCTGCGGCGACCCCGGCCCCATTGACCTCGAAACGGTTGGGTCCCGGGGCGTGGTCGGTCAGGCCCAGGTCGTGCAGCAGGGTCGAGACCGCCAACACCTCGGCGTCGTGCTCCACGAGTTCCAGAGCGGCCAGCCTGGCGGCGAACATCCACGAGCGGGCGACGTGGTTGAACAGATAGGCGGGGCTGCGGTCGCGGGCGTAGGCGAATGCCCGGTCGATCAGCGGTGACTCCGGCAGGGCGGGAAACGCCGCGCGCAGTTGAGCCAGGGTTACGGGAGCGACATCGGTCATGGCGGAGCGTCCTGGGCGGGGCTAGAGGGCGGCGGCGGTCTGTTGGCCGAGCCAGCTGTCGAACTCGGTGTGGCCGAACCGTGGAACCGCGCCCGCGATCAAGGTTTCGTCGTTGAGGATCGTGCCGAAATACAGCGCCTGGGGATCGGCCACGACGCGCCGGCTGTCGCCGCGGGCGGCCAGGTACCGCCGAGCCAACTCGTCCAGCCGGAAGGGATCGGGGCCGGCGACCTCCAGGGTCTCGTTCATCGGCGCGCGTGTGGCGATGTCGGCCAGGGCGCTGGCGACATCCTGGGCGGCTACGAACTGGACGCGGGCCGGCGACAGCCGAACCTCCTGGCCGTCCGCGGCCGCCTCGACCACGGCGTGGAGGAATTCGAAGAACTGGGTCGAGCGGACGATCGTGAACGGCACGCCGCCGTCCTTGATCAGCCCTTCCTGGACCAGCTTGGCGCGGAAATAGCCGTTCCCGGACAGCCGCTCCGATCCGACGATCGACAGGCCCACATAGTGGCGCACGCCCGTGGCCGAAGCCGCCGCCAGGATGTTGCGGCTGGAGGTCTCGAAGAACCGCAGGGCTGTGGCGTCGTCGAAGGCCGGTGCGTTGACGACGTCGACCACAACCTCGGCCCCGACGAGCGCCTCGTCCAGGCCCTCGCCGGTGATCACGTCGACGCCCGTCCGCTGCGAGGCGGCCGTGACCTGGTGGCCCTGTGTCGCGAGGATCTTGACGATCTTGGAGCCGACGACGCCCGTGCCGCCCGTGACAACGATCTTCATGGCGTTCAACTCTTCCGGTTCGAGACACGTGCGGCGTGCGTTGGCGATTGCAGGCTCTGGCGCAGCCAGTCGTGGAAGCGTGTGGAGGCGATGCGCGGCCCGTCGCCTGGAAGCAGGGACCGATCGTCCAGCTCCGCGCCGAAATAGCGGGCGTGGACGTCGGCGACGACGCGGCGGGGGTCCTCGTAGGCGGTGAGGACCTGGGTCGCCAGATCGTCCAGGCGAAGGCGTTCGGGGCCGGCTGCCTCGGTGATCCGGTTCAGCGGCGGGCCCAGGACGATGTCGGCCAGGGCCTCGGCGACCTCCTCGCCGGCGATCGGTTGCACCAGGGCCGGCGAGATCACCACGTCGTCATCGAGGCCGTCCTGCACCACGCCGGTGATGAATTCGAAGAACTGGGTCGAGCGCAGGACCGTGAAGGGAAGGCCAGACGCCTTCAGCAGGTCTTCCTGAATCTTCTTGGATTGGAAGTAGCCGCTGGCCTGCAGGCGATCGACGCCGACGATCGACAGGACGACATGGTGCCGCACGCCCGCGGCGAGACCGGCGGCGATCAGATTGCGGCTCGATGTCTCGAAGAAGGCCCTGGCGTCCGCGCCGTCGAGGGACGGTGACTGGGTCACGTCCACGACCACGGTCGCCCCGTCCAGGGCCGCTTTCAGCCCCGCGCCGGTGACCGTGTCGACACCGAAGGTCGGCGAGGCCTCGAGGACCTTGTGGTCGTCCTGGCGCAGATTGTAGACGAGCTTGCCGCCGATCCGTCCGCTGCCGCCCGCCACCACGATTTTCATGTCACTACTCAAGCCTGATCCGGAAACGAGGATCAGAGGCTAGAGCCGCCAGCGGTCGTGGGTCGATTGGGTGAAAGGGCGGGGACAGGCTATCCCCCGGTATAGGTCCAAGCCAAAGACGATGATGCTTTCGGCGCATAGATCCGCCAACGCGTCGACCGATCCAAAGGCGTTTTGGCCAAAGGCCTCGTGGCTCATGGTCGTCGGACTGTCGGACATGTCGAATGAAGGGTCTGGAAGGCAGGTCGTGGATCGGTCGGGCCACACGGGCTCAGTCGGGTTCGAAGGTTCCACGCCCCTGGTCCAGGGCCGCGTTGAGGTGCCCGAGCAGAACCTGGTCGTTGATAGGTTTGGTGAGATAGGCCATCGCGCCCGACGCCAGGGCCCGCGTTCGCGTGGCCTGGTCGGTCTGGGCGGAGATGATGATGACGGGCAGGGCCGGATCGAGCGCCTTCAGGCGCTGCTGGAGCTGCAGCCCGCTTTCGCCCAGCAGGTTGAGGTCGGTGACCAGGCCCGCGAAGCGTCCCGGGGCGTGCGCGGCCAGGAAGCTCTCGCTCCCGTCGAAGGTGAGGCAGGCGAAGTCGAACACCTCGATCAGTTCCGCCAGGGCTTCGCGCATGGCCTTGTCGTCGTCGACGATCGCGAAAAGAGGCACAATGGACAAGTCATCGGTCCTTGCGCGGCTGGCGTCGCCGCGAGCGTCTTTCATCGGCTCAAATCCCGTCGGGCGACACCTATCCAAAGGTTTAGCCCTGAGGGTTCGGCGCCTGGCTCTATCGGTCGCGAATGAGCTACGCCTTGGCGCCGAGCCAGTCCGCCACGTTGAGCACGTAGCGCTGGGTGTCGGCCATGGCCTGGGGCGTAGTGATCAGACCGTCGCCGGGGGGCTCGACGACGAAGCTCGGGCTGCCCGACCGGACGTCCCAGTTGTAGTCGGCGAAATGGTGGAACGTGCTCTGGGCGATCGCCCGTCCGCCGGCCGGTCCCGCCTCGAAGGCCACGGCGATGTTGAACGGGTGGCCCGTGGCCTTGCTGGTCCCCATGGCGATGACGCGGGCGCCTTCGTCCTCGGGCGCCCGGACCCCGCCCTCGTGCGGATGCGAGGGCAGGTGACGGATCGAGCCGGTGGGCGAGGCCGGATCGCTCAGCACCGGATGGACGGGCTGGACCGGCGTGATCGTCTGGTAGTCGCCATTGGCCCCGGAATGGAAGTTCGGCCACGAGATCGCGGTCGTATAGGGGTCATCGGGCGTGTGCTGGGCCGGGTCGGGATGCGGGTTGCGCGTGTGGAAATAATGCGCCGCGCCGACGCCGCCCAGCGTGCAGATCGACGATCCCAAGTCCATGTGGTCGCGCGTCACCATCAGCCCGCCGCCCGCGCGGCGAAAGCGCGAGATCGCGCCGCAGTCCTCGTGCGTCAGCCCGTCGCCGACGTCGACGGCGAACAGCCACAGCTGGTCGAAGTCGCTGCGGTCCAGGGTCGAGAGCACCGCGTCGGGCGCGTCCGGTGGGTCGCGGTCGCGCAGGGTCACGTCATACAGCCGCCGGCCGTCGGCTCCGACCTGCGCGGCCAGCAACTGACCCAGCTTGCTGAAGCGGGCGATGGACCAGTCGTCCGCTGTCGGAACGATCGTGGTCTGCAGCAGGATCCTGATCGGGGCTGGGCTCATCCTGTCCTCCTCTGAAAGGGCGCGTTACGTCGGGCTCGCGGACCTAGCCGTCGATCTCGACATCTTCGTCGGCGATCGCCGTGTCGGCCGCCGTGCGGCCCTGGGCCTGGAACTCGACGTGTTCGGGATGGAAGGCGATGCGGCCGGCGATGTCGGCGAAGGCCGCGTGGGGCGCCTCGTACGACCAGGCCACGTTCTCGACCAGGTGCTGGTCGCGATAGATGGTGAAGTAGCGCGCGTCACCCTTGTCGGGGTTGCGAGTGACCTTGTCGGTCTGACTCAGGAACACCATGAACACGTCCTTGCGCGGGAAATAGCGCGTCGGCGGATGATCCGGCTGGTGCACCACGACCACGTCGTCGCTGTCGGCGATGTCATGGCCTTCGAACAACACGCGGACGCGGCCGGGTTCACGCGCGATGGTGGGGCTTTGGTCAGGGTTGGTCATGGCGGTCTCCTCGCGGGCCGGCTGCGGGGCGCGGCGTCCACGGTCCAGGTCTTGGACCGCGGACGCCGCGCGGATTTGAGCCGGACAGGTGGGACGCTCGTCTGCCGTTTCGTCGGCCGTAAGATGAAATCGGAAAAACTCTTACGTTCATCATCCCTGTCGCGTCCGATTAACACGGCTCGACAGTGTTGGTATCGGCGAGGGCGTCCTAAACGGAACTGTACTTAGGTCTAGGCCGTCTAACCCTGTTTCGGGGCGTTGGCCGCGCGGCCCAGCGCCGCCAGTTGATCGGCCACGAAGTCGGCGAACAATCGCGCCCTCAGGGATTGGAAGCGACCGAAAGCGTGCAGGATCTGCAATGGCTCAGCGGGCGGGGGGCAAGACGATCTCCAGTCGACCGGCTCGCAGGTCCTCGTCCACCGTCCAGCGCAGCAACTGGGCGATGCCCACGCCGTCGACCGCCGCGGCCCTCAACGCAAATCCCGTGTCGCAGTCGAGAACGGCGCGCGCTCTCCGACATGGCGACGGCGGCGTCGTGGAAGCGGCTGCCGTCTTATGTGATCTACGGTTCGGCCGATCGCAACATTCCCGCCGAAGCCCACCGGTTCATGGCCGAGCGCGCGCACGTGCGCAAGACCGTCGCGATCGAGGGCGCTTCCCATGCCCTGATGGTCTCCCACCCCGACAAGGTCGCCGCGCTCATCGAGGAGGCCGCGTCGGCGCGCTGAGCGTTGGGGCGATTGGGTTGGCGCCGCCTTGTGCCGTTGCGGGAGTTGGTCGCTCGCCGCGCGCTTCTTCAGGCCGGCCGGTGGTCGATGATGTTTTCGATCATCGCCGTCGGCGGTGCATGAAGGTCTTGATGAGGCCGTCGCACAAGTCTCACACGCCAGGTCCAATCTGGTAATTTTATTAGCGCCATTAATTTTTACTTGTAAATTCGAAGGCGCAAATGCCAAAGCGGGACGCCATGCGCCTCCCATCGGGTCCACAGAACCCGCATAGGCGCAAGCAAGGCGCGGGGAGGCCTCATGACTGAGCAGACTTGGACGCTCGCGACACCGTCGTCGGAAGCGGCGACATCGACAGTCGCGACAGCGTCCCCGAAAGGCCACTACGTCATTCTCGACGGCCTACGTGGCGTGGCCTCCCTGATGGTGGTCGTCTTCCATTTGTTCGAAGTCTATGCGGGCGGAAACCCACAGAAGCAGATCATCAACCACGGCTACCTCGCGGTGGATTTCTTCTTTCTGCTGTCGGGCTTCGTGATCGCATACGCCTACGATGATCGCTGGGCGGCGGGCATGAGTCAGTGGGAGTTCTACAAGCGCCGCCTGGTGCGGCTTCAGCCGATGATCATCATGGGCAGCCTGATCGGCGCGGCCCTCGTCGTCTTCCAGTACTCCTCCGTCTTCCCCAAGCTGGAAGCGGCTTCGGTCTGGCAGATCGTGGGCGTCATGCTGCTCGGCTGTCTGATGATCCCGCTGACGCCGTCGGCGGAGATCCGTGGTTGGACCGAGAACTATCCGCTGAACGGGCCGGCCTGGTCGCTGTTCTACGAATACCTCGCCAACATCCTCTATGCGGCGGGGCTGCGGAAGCTGTCGAACCGCGCGCTGGGCGGCCTCGTGGCTCTGGCGGCCTTGGCGCTCGTCCACATGCTGGTGTTCGGCCCCCGGGGCGACGTCATCGGCGGGTGGGCGCTCGACGCCGGCGGAATCCGCATCGGCCTCACGCGCGTGCTCTTCCCGTTCTTCGCCGGCGTGCTGCTGATGCGGTTGGGCAGGCGGATCAAGGTCGGCGGCGCCTTCGCGGTCTGCGGCCTGCTGCTGATCGTGGCGCTGGCCCTCCCAAGATTCGGCGGGACGGAGCGGCTGTGGGTCAACGGCCTTTACGAAGCCCTTTGCGTCATCGTGCTGTTTCCGCTGATCGTCGTCATCGGGGCCGGCGAGAAGAACGTGGACGGCCCGTCGGTGCGGATCGCCCGCTTCTTCGGCGACTTGTCCTACCCGCTCTACATCACCCACTATCCGCTGGTTTACATCTACACCGGCTGGGTCGTGAACAAGAAGGTTCCCGCGGCGCAGGGCGCGCTGGTCGGGGCGGGGGTGTTCGTGGCGGCCGTCGCGATCGCCTATGTATGCCTCAAGGCCTATGACGAGCCCGCGCGGCGTTGGCTGGGCGGCAAGCTCCTGGCTCCGGGCCGCTTGCGGCCGGCCGCCGATTGAAGGGAGGAGTCCGCGACTGTCCGCACTCAGGACCGCACACCCGAAGCTAGGGCCTGGCGAAATCTGATCGACGCCTCGTCCGGCGCGTCCGCCAGCGCTATGGCGTCGAGGAGGTCCGCAAGTGGTTCTTCGGGGTGTGGAACGAGCCCAACCTCGACGGTTTCTGGAAACGGCTGATCAGGCCGCTATTTCGAGCTCTATGACGTCAGCGCCCGAGCCATCAAGGCGGTCGATCCGGCCCTCTGGGTGGGCGGCCCCTCGACGGCGGGCGCGGCCTTGGGGGGCCGAGTTCCTGGCGGCCGTCAGATGACGCCTTCGATCCGAAGCGCCACGCCGAACGGGTGGAGCGCGCCCTCGGGGATGGTGACATGGAGGCCGGTTCTGTCCTGGCGATAGGTCAGCGCCGCATGCTCACCGGCCAGAGTCACGCGCCGGACCGGCCGCTTGGCGTGCGCCCCATCCTTGACCAGGGACGCGATCGACACCTGACCGCCCTCGGGCCGCCCGAGCGTGATGGCGTAGAGCGACTTGCCCTTGGTGGTGAAGCGGATGTCCCTGGCGGTGAAGGGCTTCTGCTTCCCCTCGTTGAACATGCCGCCCGCCACTTCGGTCGGTCCTTCGCCGAACACCGCCCACGGACGGGTGCCGTGGATCGCGTCCGAAAACCGCCCCATCCAGCCGCCGATCTCTTCGACGATCCGCCGCTCTTCGGAGTCGATCGTCCCGTCGGGGCGGACGGGAATGCTGAGCAGCAGGTTGCCGTTCTTGGAGACGATGTCGCAAAGCCGGTGGATCACTTCGGCCGCTGGCAGGTAGCCCTTCTGCTCGAAGATCCGGCGATCGTAATGCCAGGAACCGATGCAGGTGTCGGTCTGCCAGGCGATTGGGCTGATGTCGCTGCGCAAGCCGCGCTCGACGTCGGGAACCACGCCCGGGACCACGCGACCGTGTTCGGGCTTGACGTTGACCACGGCCTCCAGCCGGCCGCCGTTCCACTGCCGCGAGGCGTTGTAGAAGTGGGCGGTGATGTCGAGGCCAGCCTGCTCCAGAGGCAGGTCGAAATTGTCGAAATAGACGAGGTCCGGCTTGTAGCTGTCGATCAGGTCCTTGCAGCGCAGGTACCACTGGCGCGTGAAGGCCGGATTGTTCAGCGGCGCCTTTTCGGTCCAGACGCGATCATTGGCTTCGTGCCACTTGTCGGCTTCGGCTATGCTTTGAAGACCGTCGGGCATCGGCATGGCCGGTCCGGCATAGAGCTGCTGCGGGTCCAGGCCTTCCCACCACTTCCCCTTGCCGTCGATCTTGTAGAGCTTGAAGGCGTCGTAGCGTTCGCCCTTGCGGGGGCCTTCGGGGTCGTAGCCGTAGGCGGTCTGGAACCAGTGCCAGGCGTGGGCGGAGTGGTTGGAGACGCCAAAGCGTAAACCGCGCCTGCGCGCCGCCTTGGCCCAGATGCCGATGATGTCCTTCTTGGGGCCGATCTTGACGGTGTTCCAGTCATGGAACCTGGAATCATAGGCGTCGAAATTGTCGTGGTGGTTGGCCATGGCGACGAAGTACTTGGCGCCGGCCTTTGCATAGAGATCCAGCAGATCGTCCGGATTCCAGTTCTCCGCCCGCCACTTCGGATAGAGGTCGATGAAGCCCGTGTCGGCGGGATGACCATAGGTCTTCAGGTGGTGGTCGTAGGCGGCTTGTCCCTGAAGGTACATGCTGCGCGCATACCAGTCGCCGGCCTCGGGCACGCACTGCGCGCCCCAGTGGGCCCAGAGTCCGAACTTGGCGTCACGAAACCAATCCGGCGCCTTGTAGCCGGCGTTGAGGGACTCCCAGGTCGGCTTGAACGGGCCGTCGGCGATCTGGTCGAAGCCCGTCGGCGCCAGGTCGGCCGCCTGAGCGGGCAGAGTGCTTGCCGCGCCCGCCGCCGCCAAGCCGTGCATGAGCATTCGTCTGCTGGGCGCCATGGACCATCCCCATTTATAGTTTTGTATGCGAACGTAATTTCATATGCAGAAATTGTCCGCAATAGTCTGCGGCTTTAAAAAATCGGGCGCTGGGCGTCCGAGGGCGCGAAATCCGCACCTCCGCGCGACCGGCGTCGCCTTCCGCCGATGCCGAGCCATAACCTTTTCAGGCGAGGGTCTACGGGCGCCGACTAGGCGACGCCCTGGATCTCGCGCGAAATCGCCGCGGCGGTGGCCTTGACCTCTGCGATGATCTCGTCGACGGCCCGCACGCCGCGCTTGTGGATGTAGGGCATGGTCAGGGCCGCGATCGCGGCCCCGTCGGCCATGATCGGCGATGAGACGTCGATGACGTTCGGCACGAGATCGCTTTCGGCGCGCCAATAGCCCTGTTGGGCGACCCGCTCGGCGTTGGCCAGGAAGGCGGCTCGTCCGGCCTTGGAGACGCCGTTGAAGATCATCTCGCGCCACCGGATCTGCACCGGCGGGGGCTGGAAGGCGTAGAGCACCATGCCCGAGGTCGCCTCCACGATGTCCCGGCGGTGGCCGGTGCGCACCGAATAGCCGTAGTAGCCGGGGTTCTCGATCCGGGCGACGACGACGATCTGCTCGCGTGAAGCCTGGGCGAGGTGACAGGATTGCTCGACCCTCGCGGCCAGTTCGCGCATCTGCGGAAGCGCGGCTTCCAGCAGGGTCTTGACCGGCGCGCGCGCCATGCCGAGGCGGAACAGCCGGTTCGTCAACGCGTAGCCTTCCGCGCCCGGGACCGTCTCGATGAAGCCCTTGAACTCCAGGACGTGGATCATCCGGAAGATCTCGCCGACCGACTTTTGCATCGCCACCGAAATCTGGGAAAGGGTCATGGCCTGGCCGTGGCTCGCCAGCAGGTCCAGAATATCCAGGCCCTTTTCCAGGGCGGGCGCGGTGTACTTGCGATCCGACATGGCGCGACCTTCGAAACTAGGGCTTCAGCCTCTAGCTTTCGAGGGGCGCGCGGGCAAGCGGAGGCTTGAGGAGCCAGGGCGTGTTCCGACTCTTCCCATTAGAGCCGGCGGCGAGAATCCGGGGCTGGGGCAGGGATCGGGGCCGCTGTACAAAGGAGAGCGTCTCAAGAGTTCGTTCTAGGTTCGAGGGCGCGCGCCGATGCTGCTCAAGCCTTCCGTTCTTTCGTTGATCTCGCAAACTGGCGCTTCGTCGCTTAGCGGGAGGCATAAAGGCCCGCGCCAATCGGCCCCTCGGCTTCATATGCAAAAATCTTTGTCCAAATGAAAAAGATCGATATATTTTCGATGGCTCATTCAGGATGGCGGCGACATAGAGCCAGCAGCGCCGACATAATGAGGCTCGGCGTCGAGAATCAAGGTCGCGTCACGATGGGGTGCCCGGGGCGATCGTGATGCGTGCTTCCCGGGTGGGGCGGGATAAATTGTCTGACTAATTGGCTCTTTGGGCGCTGTTAATGCCCTCTGTCGCTTTCCGACGCCGAATTAAGAAAATTGTCTAATATATTATCTCGATAATCCAACGAGATGTGAAGACGTTTGACCTCTTGACGACCCATGGCTCGGCGCGTGACGGGCGTTCCGATTGTCACCGGTGTCAGCGCCGCGATCCCCCGTTTCTGCAAAAATCACCCTATTTGTATGAGGAATGGGCTTGCCAAATCCTGATGATGGGGTAGGTCCATAGAGAGATGACAGCGTTGCCATTTAGCGACGAGAGGGCCTGGCTCGATCGACGCCTCCGGGCGTTGGGGGCTGGCTCTCTGGTAGGAGGAATAGGCCAGCGATCCGGGCCGCTCGCTGATGCGGGAGAAGCGGCGGTCGACTGGCGGTGAGGGATCTTAAGGATCGCGCAGCGTATGGCGCGTCGCCAAGAACGATATGGAATGAAGAAAGGTCCCGCATCGGCGCGGCGACGCCGCGGCGGGGTTTAGGGGCTATGGGGAGCAAGCGATGGATCGGCTGAACAAGGTCGCGGGACGCTGGTCGGCTGGGCTGGTGTTGGGCCTGGCGCTGAGCGTGGCGGCCGGGGCGGCCGTGGCCGCGCCGTTGGCGGTGATGGACCGCAACGGCTCGTACGTTTCGGTGGAGACCTACGCGCCCAACATCGTGCGGGTGACGATCAGCCAGGACAAGGACCTGGCGGCTTCGGCGCCGGGCTACGGCTTCGTGGCCGACAGCGACGCCAAGGGCTGGCGCCACGACCAGAAGGGCGGGGCCGACGTCTTCACGTCCGGGACCCTGTCGCTGGAGGTGGCGGCCCAGCCCTGGCCGGGCGCGCCCTCGCAGATGGAGCGCTATTTCGCCCCGTCCCTGCCGCCGGTGTCGGTCAAGGTGCGCAAGGCCGATGGCTCGGAGCTGGTGGCCATGACCGGCTGGGAGATGTCGCCGCACGTGGTCAACGGCGAGCGGACCTACCAGGCCGGGGCCAGCTTCTCGACCAGCGCCGACGAGCACTTCTACGGCCTGGGCCAGAACCAGGAGGGGATCCTGGACCTGCGGGGCCGGGCCATCGACTGCAAGCACTTCTACGACGCCCCGCACGGCGAGACGGTCTGCGTGCCGTTCCTGGTCTCCAGCAAGGGCTACGGCGTCCTGTGGGACAACCCGTCCGACACCCACGTCTATCCGGCCGTCAACGGCCGCACCCTGTGGCAGTCCAACGTCGGCGAGCGGGTGTCGTTCTTCGTGATCACCGGCGGCTATGACGAGATCTACGCCGGCTACCGCAAGCTGACGGGGGCGACGCCGCTGCCGCCCAAGGCCGCGTTCGGGCTGATCCAGTCCAAGGCCCGCTACGAGAGCCAGCAGCAGATCCTCGACGCCGCCAAGGGCTATCGCGACCGCGGCTATCCGCTGGACGTGATGGTGCTGGACTGGTTCCACTGGACCCGGATGGGCCAGATGGACATCGACCCGACCTACTTCCCCGACCCGGCGGCGATGAACAGGACGCTGCACGACCAGGGGATCTCCAGCATCATCAGCGTCTGGCCGCGCTACGAGAAGGAAGGCCGCTACTTCAACTTCCTGGCCGACAAGGGCTGGCTGCTGAAGGACAAGGACGGCAAGGTGGTGGACGGCCTGGCGTTCCGCAGCGACCGCACCGGCGGCCTGATCGACAGCACCAATCCTGAAGCGCGCGCGTGGTACTGGGGCAAGATCCGCGACAACATCGCCTCCCAGGGCTTCGACTGGTTCTGGCTGGACGAGACCGAGCCGGACCTGGTGCCGGACGGCTATTTCTATTCGATCGGCTCGGGCGACCGCTATCACAACGTCTTCCCGCTGCTGCATACCCAGGGCGTGGCCGAGGGCTCGCGCCGCGACCGGCCCGACAAGCGCAACCTGATCCTGGCCCGCGCGGCCTATATCGGTTCGCAGCGCCATGGCGGGCTGTTCTGGTCGTCCGACATCTCGCCGACCTGGGACGCGCTCAAGCGCCAGGTGCCCACGGGCCTGAACTTCACCGCCTCGGGCCTGGCCTATTGGGGCAACGACATCGGCGGCTGGCAGTGGCTGCCCCAGACCACCACGGCGACCAAGCCGCCGCTGCTGGATCCGTCGGACGCCCGCGCGGTGGTCGGCCAGAACAACGACTATCCCGAGCTCTTGGCGCGCTGGTTCCAGTACGGGACCTTCACCCCGACCCTGCGCATCCACGGCATGCGCAAGGAGGTCGAGATCTGGCAGTACGGCAAGGGCGCCGAGGCGGTCATGGCCAAGTACCTGAAGCTGCGCTACGCCCTGATGCCCTACCTCTACTCGATGGGCCACGCGACCTACGAGACCGGCGCGCCGTTCATGCGCGGGCTGTTCATGGACTTCCCGAACGATCCCAAGGTGGCCAACCTGGGCGACCAGTACATGTTCGGCCCGGCCTTCCTGGTGGCCCCGATCACCGACCAGGGCGTGGAGGAGCGCGACGTCTACCTGCCGGCCGGGGCCGACTGGTACGACTACTGGACCGGCCAGAAGGTCGCCGGCGGCCAGACGATCCGCGTCCACGCCCCGATCGACACCATCCCGCTGTTCGTCCGCGCCGGCTCGATCATCCCGATGGGCGCGCCGATCCAGAGCACGGCCACGCCCCAGGCGATCAATGCGGTCAAGGTCTATCCCGGCCGCGACGCCGACTTCACCCTCTATGACGACGACGGCGTGACCAACGCCTACGAGAAGGGCGCCAACGAAAAGGGTGGGGGCAAGTCGGTCAAGCTGCACTGGGACGACAAGGCCGGCAAGCTCACCGCCTCCGGCGACAAGACCCTCTCCGCACAGGCCCTCGCGGCCGTGCAGATTGTCTCGCGCTAGGAAGGGGGCGCGTGATGCGAACGTCGTCATGAGCAAGCGCGGGCAAGGGACGGGAGGGGATTGGGTCCGGGCCCATGGATTGGCGGCTTTGCCCCTCGACGAGTCCGACTGTCTTGAAGGGCGCGGCCGCTGGGGAGGCGTCGGGGAGCCGCCATGCGAGGCGCCGCCCTTGATCCCAACGGGAAGCGATGAAGGCGACCGGCCGTCATCCTGGCCGGGCCTCGGCCTGGAGCGCCCACGTTCGGCCCATGACCAGATGCTGCGCATCCTGGCCCTGGAGATCATGGACGGCGCCTTCGACGTGACCGGCTTTCCGAGCGAGGTGGCGCTGCTGCGTCGTTTCCAGGTCTCGCGTTCGTTTCTGCGTGAAGTCATCCGAGGCTTGACCGCGAAGGGGTTCCTGAGCGTCAAGACGCGGGTGGGGGCCACGGTCCGGAGAGCCGAGCACTGGAGCCACTTTGATCGCGACGTGCTGCGCTGGCGCCTCGGCGCCGGCGAGAACCCGGTGTTCGGCGAAGACGTGCGGGCGATGTGTCTGGGATTGGAATGCGAGGCGGCCCGCCGGGCGGCCAAGCGGCGGTCGGTCGACGACCTGCAGGTCCTGGAGCAATGCCTGGCCGATCTTGCGGCCGATCCGTCCGACACGGCGGCCCGAGTCATTCAGCGTGTCTTCAGGTTGACGATCTGCGCGGCGTCGGACCGGCCCGTGATGCGCTCCCTGTCGGGTCTGATCGAGGCCCATCTGCTGCTTGACGCCCGGCGGCGACCGGGATCGACGGGAGGGCGGTCCAAGGCGATGCGTCGCGTTTTCTGGGCGATCCGAGATAGTGACGAGGCGGGCGCCGCCGCCGCCATGCGCGACGTCATCGGTTGAGTAGCATAGTAGGGACGGACGACATGAACGAGAGCAACGGCTTGAACTTGAACCGTCGCCGTTTCCTATGGACGAGTTCGGCCGTCGCGCTGGTCGCCGCCGGCGGCGCGCCAGGCTTGGCCTGGGCGGGCGCGGCCGTTGGGCCGGAGCGGTCCTATCCCAGGCCGCAGCTCAAGGCGCCCGGCGAGCGGCTGTCGCTGGACCAGGGCTGGCGCTTCCATCTGGGCGACATAGCGTTTCCGAAGATCAGGGGCCATGGCTGGTCATACGGCAACGCCAAGGCCGGCAACGCCGGGGGCGCGGCTTCACCGGAGTACGACGACAGCGACTGGCGCGAACTGGACCTGCCGCACGACTGGGTGGTCGAGGGGCCGTTCGACAAGGACGAGAACCTCTCCCAGGGCTATCGGCCGCGCGGCAAGGCCTGGTATCGCCGCGCCCTGCGGCTGGATCCCACCGATCGCGGCAAGCACCTGTCCATCGAGTTCGGGGCCATCGCCACCCACGCGACGGTCTGGTTCAACGGCAGCGTCGTGGCGCATAACTGGAGCGGCTATAACGCCCTGCAGATCGACATCACCCCATTCGCCCGCTACGGCGACGAGCTCAACAGCATCGTCGTGCGGGTCGACGCCGATCCGATGGAAGGCTGGTGGTACGAGGGCGGCGGCATCTATCGCCACGTCTGGCTGACTAAGCGCGCGGCCGTGCATATCGCCGACGACGGCGTTCACGCCGATCCGCGCCGGGACGGGGAGGGGCGTTGGACCCTGCCGGTCGTCGCCACCCTGGGCAATATCGGGCCCAAGGCCGAGGCGGTCGAGGTCGAGGCCCAACTGGTCGATCCCTGGGGCAAGGTGGTGGGCGCGGGCCGCGTCGCCGCCGAGGCGCCGTCCCTGGACCAGGGGGAGGCCCGTCTCGTCCTGGACGTCGCCGCCCCGCGCCTGTGGTCGGTCGACGACCCGGCGCTCTACACGGTGCGCACGCGCGTCTGGCAGGCCGGTAAACTGGTCGACGAGGCGATCACCTCGACCGGCTTCCGCACGCTGCGGTTCGACGCCGCCCAGGGCTTCTTCCTCAACGACCGTCCGCTAAAGATCCAAGGAGTCTGCCTGCACCAGGACCATGCCGGGGTCGGCGTTGCTGTGCCCGACAGCCTGTGGGATTTCCGGCTGCGCCGCATCAAGGCCATGGGCGCCAACGCCGTCCGTTGCGCCCACAACGCTCCAGCCCCGGAGATGCTGGAGGCCGCCGACCGTCTGGGCGTCCTGATCCTCGACGAAAACCGCAACTTCAATCCCAGCCCCGACTACATGCGGCAGCTGGAGTGGCTGATCCGCCGCGACCGCAACCACCCCAGCATCTTCCTGTGGTCGGTGTTCAACGAGGAGCCCATGCAGGGCACCGAGGCGGGCTACCAGATGGTTCGGCGCATGGTCGCCGCCGTCAAGCGCCTGGACGACAGCCGTCCGGTCACCGCCGCGATGAACTTCGGCATGTTCAACCCGATCAATGTCTCGCAGGCGGTCGACGTGGTCGGCTTCAACTACCAGCCCGACAAGTACGACCGGTTCCACGCCGAGCACCCGAACCTGCCGCTGATGAGTTCGGAGGACACCTCGGCGTTCATGACCCGGGGCGAATGGTTCACCGATCGTGCGCGCAATATCCTGGCGGAGAACGACGAGGAACCCTCGTCCTGGGGCAACACCCACCGCAAGGCCTGGGAGGAGATCGCCAAGCGACCGTTCGTGGCCGGGGCCTTCGTGTGGACGGGCATCGACTACCGCGGCGAACCCACGCCGTTCGAATGGCCCTCGGCCAGTTCGTTCTTCGGGGCCATGGACCTGTGCGGCTTCCCGAAGATGGCGTTCTTCCTGCACCGGGCGCAGTGGGTCAAGGATCGCCCCCTGCTGGACCTGGCGCCGCACTGGACCTGGCCGGGCAGGGAGGGCCAGCCGATCAAGGTGATGGCCCTGACCAACGCCGAGGCGGTCGAGCTGCGCCTGAACGGACGGCTGATCTCGCGCCAGACGGTCGATCCCTATGTCATGCCGTCCTGGACCGTGCCCTATTCGCCCGGACGGCTGGAGGCGATCGGCTATATCGGCGGTCGGCCGGTGTCGAAGGCGATCGTCGAGACCGCCGGTCCGCCGGTCGCCCTGCGCCTGACGCCCGACCGGACCGTCCTGGCCGGCGACGGCGCCGACGCCGCGCCGATCACCGTCGAGGCCCTGGACAAGGCCGGTCGACCGGTGCCCACGGCCAACCTGCCGGTGACGTTCGAGATCGACAACGGGCGGATCATCGGCCTGGGCAACGGCGATCCCAACTGTCACGAGTCGGAAAAGGGTAACGCGCGCAGCCTGTTCAACGGCCTGGCCCAGGTGATCGTGCAGACCGACCGCGGCTCCACCGGCGTCCTGCGCCTGAGAGCGTCGGCGCCGGGCCTGAAGGCCGCGCAGACGGCGCTGTCGGTCCAGCCCGGGACGCGGCTGGCCGAGCCGCGGACGCCGCCGGTCTCGATCCTGTCCGACTGGCGCCTGTCGCCGATCGTGAAGGTTCGCCCCGACGCGTCGACCAAGCCAGCCGACAACGACATGAATTCCTGGGGCTGGGCCAATCCCGGCGCGTTGCAGGATGCTGATTCCGAGGGCGGCTTCGTGCTCTATCGCCTGACCTTTACGCCGCGGGGAACCGTGCGACGGGCCGGGGGGAAGCTGGTGTTCGGTCGCCTGACCGGTCCGGCCGAGGTCTATGTCGATGGCGTCATGGTCGCGACCAAGACCGACGCCGCGCCGGGCCCGCTGACCGCGCCGCTGTCGGCAAAGGAAGGCGAGCGGACGGTGGCTGTGCTGATGACCGCGCTGCCGGGCAAGCCTTTTGGAATGGGGGCGGCCGTGATCGCCGAGGAGCGCGATTGAACCCCGTCCGGCGGCGACGCCCCATCCCTCGCATTGATCTCGCCGTTCCGGCGGCCATGGAGTTGTTCTGAGTATGTGGACTTCGATTTTCGGCGGCCGGACGCCGTGTTTCGCGGGCGGCCTGGCGGCGCTTGCCCTGACTCTCGGCGGCGGGATGGCGACAGCCGCCGACGCGCAGACAGCCAATCCCATTCCCCGTGTCGTGACCCGCGAGGGTCGTCATGCTCTGTTCGTCGACGGGGCTCCGTTCCTGATCCTCGGCGCCCAGGTCAACAACAGCAGCAACTACCCGGACGTCCTGCCCGAGGTGTGGCCCACGATCAAACGCATCCACGCCAACACCGTCGAGGTGCCCGTCGCCTGGGAGCAGGTCGAGCCCAAGGAAGGACAGTTCGACTTTTCGTTCGTCGATGCGCTGGTGGAGCAAGCGCGCGCCAACAAGGTGCGGCTGGTCCTGTTGTGGTTCGGCACCTGGAAGAACACCGGCCCGGCCTACACGCCCGAATGGGTCAAGGTCGACAGCAAGCGCTTCCCGCGGATGGTCACCGCTGCCGGCCAGCCCCACTATGTCCTCTCGCCCCACAGCCGGAACACGCTCGAGGCCGACAAGCGCGCCTTCGTCAAGCTGATGGAGCACATCAAGCAGATCGACCCGCAGAACACGATCATCATGATCCAGCCGGAGAACGAGGCCGGCTCCTACGGCAGCGTCCGCGACTTCTCGCCCGCGGCCCAAAAGCTGTTCGATGGCCCGGTTCCCGCCGCCCTGCTCAAGCGCATGAACAAATCGCCGGGAAGCTGGAAGCAGGTCTTCGGCGACGACGCCGACGAATACTTCAACGCCTGGTCGATCGCCGCCTATGTCGAGGAGATCGCCAAGGCGGGCAAGACCGTCAAGCCGCTGCCGATGTACATGAACGCCGCCCTGGCCTCGGCGTTCGGGCGCCAGCCGGCCGCGACCTACGCCAGCGGCGGCCCGGTGCATCACGTCATCGACGTCTACAAGGCCGCCGCCCCGTCGATCGATATCGTCGCTCCCGACATCTATACGCGCGACCATGCGGCGTACACGGCCTATCTCGGCTACTACGCTCGCCCGGACAATGCGCTGTTCGTCCCCGAGACCGGCAACGACACCGAGTTCGCCCGCTACTTCTTCGCGACCATCGGCAAGGGCGCCATCGGCTTCTCGCCGTTCGGCATGGACGACACCGGCTATTACAACTACCCGCTCGGGGCCAAGGACCTCGATGACGCCAAGCTCGAGCTGTTCGCCCGCAACTATACCCTCTTCGAGCCGATGATGCGCGAATGGGCCGCGCTGGCGTTCGCCGGCAAGGTCTGGGGCGTTTCCGAACCGACCGATCCCAAGGCCAACCACACCCAGGTCATGGAGCTTGGCCCGTACCGCGCCACGGCCACCTTCGGCCAGTGGCAGTTCGGGACGGACAAGCCGACGGGCAATCCCCAGCCGACGGGCGGGGCGGCGATCGCCGAGCTCGGCCCCGGCGACTACCTGCTGACGGGTTTCAACACCCGCGTAAAGTTCGAGCCGTCCAAACCCGACAGCGGCCAGATGCTGCGCGTGGAAGAGGGCCGGTTCGAGAACGGAAAGTGGATCTTCCGGCGCGTCTGGAACGGCGACCAGACCGACTACGGCCTCAACCTGGTCGATCGCAAGCAGGTCCTGCGCGTCAAGTTCGGGTCGGCCCAGGGCGCGGCGATCATTCCTGTCGGCAACCCGAATTGAGGGACGTGGAAATGCGCGTGAAGACCTGTTGGACCGGCGTGGCGGTGGCCGTTCTGTTGACGGCGCTCGGCGCTGAATCCCAGGCGGCCCCGTCACCGCCTCCCGCGGCGCTGGCCGCGGAGAGCGCCAAGTCCGTGACCGTCGACCGCATCAAGGTCCATGGCGCGGCCCTGGAAGGCAATCTCGAAGGCGAGGCGGTCGATCGGGATGTCGCGGTCTATCTGCCACCGGGTTATGCCGCCAATCCGACGCGCCGCTACCCGGTCGTCTACGTGCTGCATGGCTACGCCCTGACCGTCGACGGCTTCGCGGGATTGCTGCAGGCTCCGCAGACCCTCGAGGGCGCGTTCGCCTCGGGAGCGCCCGACGTGATCGTCGTCCTGCCGGACACCCAGACCCTGCACAACGGCTCCATGTACTCGAGCTCGGTGACGATCGGCGATTGGGAGGGCTTCATCACCCGCGACCTGGTCGCCTATGTCGACGCCCACTATCGCACCATCCCCGATCGCCTGAGCCGGGGCCTCGCCGGTCACTCCATGGGCGGCTACGGGGCCACGCGCCTCGGCATGAAACACCCAGAGACCTTCGGTGCGCTCTACATCATGAGCCCGTGCTGCCTCTCGGCGCGCGACGCGCCGCCCGCCCAGGCGGCCGCGGTCGTCGAGGCGGTCAAGACCCCGGAGGAGGCGACCAAGCTCGACTTCCTGCCGCGCGCGACCTTCGCCGTCGCCGCCGCCTGGTCGCCTAACCCGGAGAAGCCGCCGTTCTATGCGGACCTGCCGACGTCGAAGGGCGTCGTCGATCGGTCGGTGCTGGCGCGCTGGGCCGCCAACGCGCCTCTGAGCATGCTCGACCAGTACGTCTTCAACCTCCGGCGATACCGGGCGATCGCCATCGATGTCGGCGACCGGGACGGGCTGCGCGTCGACGCCGCTGAATTGCACGAGCGCATGACAGCCTCAGGCGTCAGGAACGCCTTCGAAATCTATAGTGGCGACCACGCCAGCGCCGTCGCCAGTCGTTTCCAGAATAACGTTCTGCCGTTCTTTGGGCGCGTGCTTCGTTTCGACGGAAAATAGCGGGCGTCTTGGTCGCCGAATTCGCGATCTGTAGATCGCGCTAACAGAAGTATTGAAGATTGGGGAGTTGGACATGGTGACGATGAACAAGCGAGCCTTCCTGGGTGTTCCGGCCCTCGCGGCGCTGGGCCTGGCGGGGGCCGCGCAGGCCAAGGACGAGCCTTCCGCGGATGCGTGCGCCAAGCTGCCGGCGCCGGATTATCGGCTGCCCGTGGCCAACGGTCCGTTCCGTCCCGAGCCCGACTCCCTGAAGACCTACCAGACGCCCGACTGGTTCCGTGACGCCAAGTTCGGGATCTGGTCGCACTGGGGGCCCCAGGCCGTGCCGCGCCAGGGCGACTGGTACGCGCGGAACATGTACGTCCCCGGCCACCCGCACTACGACCATCACCTAAAGACGTACGGCCAGCCTTCCAAGTCGGGCTACAAGGACATCATTCCCCTGTGGACGGCGGAGAAGTTCGATCCCGAGGGGCTGATGGACAAGTACGCCGCCGCCGGCGCGAAGTACTTCGTCAGCATGGGCGTGCACCACGACAACTTCGACCTGTGGAACTCCAAGCATCACCGGTGGAACGCCGTGGCCATGGGGCCCAAGCGCGACATCGTCGGCGCCTGGCGGGCCGCGGCGCGCAAACGCAAGATCCGGTTCGGGGTGTCTGAACATCTGGGGGCCAGCCACAACTGGTACTATCCCAGCCACCTCTACAACCAGGCTTGGCCCGAGTTGGGCGTGCCCTACGACGGCGCCGATCCGAAGTACGCCGACCTCTACCATCCGCCGCACAACGAGCCTTATCGCGGCGGCGCCGACACCTGGTACACGAAGGACTCGAGGTTCCATCAGATCTGGTTCGACCGTATGCGCGACCTGATCGACACCTACGAGCCGGACCTTCTGTATTCGGACGGCGGGCTGCCGTTCGGCGTGGTCGGCCGGAGCCTCGTCGCCCACCTCTACAACGGCAGCGTCGCCAGAGCGGGGCGCGTGGACGCGGTCTATAACTGCAAGGACTTCGGCTCGGGTGAGTTCTACAAGGAAGCCTGTGTCCAGGACGTCGAGCGCGGGGTCCTCAAGGGCATCAACCCGCTGCCCTGGCAGACCGACACCTCCAACGGGGACTGGTTCTACAGCGACGGCTTCAAGTACAAGACCACGTCCGAAGTCGTCGCCATGCTGGCCGACATCGTCAGCAAGAACGGCAACCTGCTGCTGAACGTCGTGCAGTATCCGGACGGCAGCCTGCCGCCGGAGTCGCAGCTTCTCCTGGAAGAACTGGCGCCGTGGATGGCGGTGAACGCCCAGGCCATCCACGGGACGCGGCCGTGGAAGGTGTTCGGCGAGGGGCCCACCGAGACCGCGGGCGGGGCGTTCCAGGAAAGCGCGGCCTATACCGCTAGGGACATCCGTTTCACGACGAAGGGCGACACGCTTTATGCGATCGCGCTTGGCGAGCCGTCGGGCGTCACCGAGATCACCGCGCTCGCCAAGGGCAATCCCCATGAGCGTCGGCGCGTCGCGCGGGTCGAGATGCTGGGCGTCCGCGAGCCGCTCAAGTTCCGCCAGGACGCCCGCGCGCTGACGATCGACGTCCCGGCGCGCACGCCGACGCGTCATGCCAGCGCTTTCAAGATCAACTTCGCCTGAGACGGCCGACAGGCCTCCAGCGGCGATCTTCCAATTCGGCGAGGATTTCAGACGTGGGACACCATTCAGTCCGACTGGCGGGCGTCACCTTGGCCTTGATGCTGGCGGCGGGGGTTGCGCCGGTCGTCCGGCCATCGCCCGCCCAGGCGCAAAGCGCGGTGGGGCATCCCGACTGGCCGGGCAGGGGACAGCTGTTCGTCGGCGCCTGCTACCAGCCGATCGACCGGTCGCCCGAGCAGA
>Ga0102592_1001188_pt1 | contig 31536 bp, 33 predicted proteins | sample AraplaCol_mMF_r2_FD_76861 | JGI IMG/M metagenome (GOLD analysis project Ga0102592, IMG submission 76861) | Arabidopsis root microbial communities from North Carolina, USA - plate scrape MF_Col_mMF_r2 (SPADES assembly) (version 2) | ecosystem: Host-associated > Plants > Roots > Endosphere...
GGCGTCCGTTATCTTGTCGAGTTCGTGTCACGACACACCGCCATGGCGGACCGCCCATAACGACCCGTTATAGCCGCGAAAAATAAAACAGCCTGTTCAACTGGCGCGATGGCTGCAATCTGACCTTCGGCAGCAACCGGCATGCCAAGTGAAACAGGGATACCGGCCGATGGCTATCGAGCGCTCGTCCGTGCACGAGGAGTCGCCACTCCAAACAGTCCATATTATCGGCCAGATCGCCAGCTCCGCCGCGGGGGACAGCGTAAGTGCGCAGACGACCGAAATTCTTCATCGCATTGATGCCCTTCTCAATGAGGCGGGCACCGATAGGGACGAACTGATTCAAGCAAATATCTGGCTTCGGGATCTCATGGCTTTTGACGAAATGAATGCCGTTTGGGAAGGATGGGTAGCTGCCGGCACGACACCTCGGAGAACCACTTTTGAAGATCGGGCTCTGCCACGCTTGTGCGATATCCGGGTAGACGTGATCGCTTGGCGCAAAAACGAAGAGTTTACCTCGCCGTGAAGGTGTTGACGGTATGCTTGTTGCAGTGACAGTCGTCGCGACTAGCGCCAACCTGACAATGCTGGTCGAGGAAGCGCCTGAGCAGCGGCCTACCCCTTGCGCCCCGCTCATTCAACTCGGCAACCAGGCTGTCCAACGTGGGTGACTGTTCTTAATCAGTAGTCACACGCGTGGTCGTGCGTGCCTGTAGGAACAAACGACGTGTAACGCCATTTACCCTCTATCAATGGAGGAAATTCAATGCCCTATGATCCTAATTCTGAGAAAGGCCTCGATCTTCGCACGACGCCACTTGAACGCCGTGGCGGAGCCTGGGGTCCCTGGATTGCTCTCGCCGCCATCATTTTGGTAGCTGCATTTGCATGGACCCAGTGGGGTGGCACGGCAACCGATCCAACTTCAACAGCCTCTACAACGCCCCCGATTTCTCGATCTATTCCGAAGCCAGTGATTCCCGTAACCCCGCCGGCGGCGGCTCCTGCAAATCCGTCAACCGGTAGTCAGCCGTAATGGCGCGACGATGGGATGGCCGCTTGGAACCATGGTGGCAGTTTGCTCGAGACCTTCACTTCACCTAAACCGTCGTCATTTTCCTCTGTAAGGTGTGGCTTGGATGGCGGTGACTTTGCCATCGGGCGATTAAAGTGAAAGCTCAAGAAAACAATTAAACCCGATATGACAATGGGCAAAGGAATACGCGGTTGAAGAGGGCTTGGCGTGATGGGCCATCACGTCGGCATGTCTTTTACTCTCGGGGCCGGAGCTCTAACCACAATCATCGACAACATGCGGCCTCGGCAACCTCTCAAGGAGCATGGTGGCTATCGGCACTCGTTACCCGCCCACGGTGTCGTCCATCTCCAAGCGCGGAACGCCAAATTATTCGCCAGGATCATTAGCAGCTCCTTGGAAATCCCTTCGATTCAAGGCAAATTTAAGCCGCGCTAGTGTTTGGGGAGGTTTCGATGGAAAACCACGAGCCATTTTTGCACGAGGCAATTGCGCTTTCGAAATCCGCGATGAAAAACGGTGACGAACCGTTTGGCTCACTGCTCGTCAAGGACGGCGACGTAATCCTGCGCGCTGTAAACAGTGTCTATACCGGACACGACATGACCAACCACGCCGAGCTGAATTTGGTTAAGCTGGCGGCGAAGCATTACGATACTGCTTTTCTCGATCACTGCACCATTTACACAAGCACGGAGCCTTGCGCGATGTGCTCGGGAGCAATTTACTGGTCCGGTATCGGACGCATGGTGTTTGCGTGCTCGGAAACGCGGCTTGGCGAGATCGCTGGGATCGGGTTGAACGTGCCGAGCCGGTCGATTTTGCAAACCGGCGCGCGCGTCGTCACCGTGGTTGGTCCGACGGACCTTCAAGACGAAGCCGCAAAAGTACATCAGGAATTCTGGCCGAAGCATCTTGGAAGGGCATAGCTTCGTTTGGGTGGTCAAAATCAATGGCGCAGACGGAGGCCGCTTGCGGTCGATGACCCTGCGGATGACTCCAAATAGTTGGGACAGTGGAAAAGTTCCCGCAGTTTTAAACGGCCAATTCAGAACGCGATGCGCAGCAAGGATTATGCGGCATGCTAACAGCAAAAAGCAGGCACCAACCATCGAAGCGACACGGAAATACACCGTCAAGCTGCAAATTGATGGCAATGTCCTACGTGCATTTTTCAGGTTGGGGGGCACTGGGAGGTTGTCACTATCATCGGTGTTTTCGACACCTTTATCTCGGACACCAGTTTAGAATAGTGGCAAAGGCTCGCGCGTGCGGTTGAAGCGATTTCACAGGTAATCCGTCGCACGCAGCACGCCCATGCTTTCGACTGTGCACGGCCGCAATGATCGGGAAAAAGCTGGGCGGGCAAAGTCAGTGGATTGTGTTAGGACGACGTCTTCAAACGACACAGGTTCCCTAAACATGATTGAGCTTACCCCATCGCAGATTGCCGCATTAAAACTCGCCAAAGAGGGAGATCTATATCCGCAGCCGTCGAGTAAATGGACGCACCAGAATGCAACGGTGACTTACGCAAAGTCAGACCGCTGGAAGGAACGGCCCCAGAAAGTGAAGTCCGTAACAGCTAAAGCTTTGGATGAGCTAAGTGGACATGGCTTCCTAGAGCGGCGGCATCTCGACGATGACAACTCGAAAGACGTCTACGGGATCACGATGGCCGGGAAGGTCTGGCTACTTAAGAACAAGTAAGACGAGAGCGGCAAGCGACGACCGGTGTACCCGAGCGAGTGCGCATCATCTGGTAGGGACACCGAACCAATGCATCCCGTCCCGAGAGGCTGCGATAGAATTACCTCCTCCGGCCCTGCGCACTCTCGGCCTCTGGAACCGATAGCCGCGTGTTTCGTTTCGGTGGATTGAACGGCAAGATATTCCGGTCTCCGCTGCTCCATTCTCAAAACTGTAAGCTGCCTAGGTGCCCCGTTCGTCAGCACTCCTCTGAGGCACTTGTTTTTGCCCCGCGCGACTGGAACATTCCCCGATTCCGGTGTTATGGCGGGTTTCCTCCGCTGTTTCCGAGCGTCCAAACGTCCCATCGCCCCAACGGCCCCGCTCTTCCCGAACGATACCGCGATTGGTAGCTGATCGCGGTGGCCCATGAAGCCGGAAAGAATAGCCACATCCGCGCAGTGCTTGGCAACGACATCGCCGTGAAGGCTTTCCGCGAGAGCACCCTCCCCTTTCCGGACGGAACGGTGATTGCGCGTTTGGCATATGTCTATAAGTCTTCGCCTGGGATCGACGCCGTATTTTCCGGCCGATCAAGGGACTTCGTGTTCAGCCATTACTAGCTATTCCGACAGTATCGACCAGATCATTCAATGGAGGCAGCAATGATAGCTCGCTACAATACAAGCGCGGATTGAGCCCCTCGGAAAAACCGCTTGTGGAGGAGCTTCCTTTGGCTCCGTCAGGGCTTCAGATCCAGCAGAGCGCGACCGCTGCCATCCATGGCGAACGGAACAGACTCATGCTGGTGGGCAACCAACCAACGGCCATCGCGCTTCACGAGCCCGAGCGTCTGCCGGAACCAGAGATCAACGTTTGTCCCCTCCGTCTTCGTACCCGTCATATGTACCAGCCCGCTCCAAAAGGCTACGTCGACGCCGATTGTCAGCTTTGCATCCTCGACCTCGCCGCCGATCGGACCATCCCAGGTATCGAACCACGCTTGGAGACCAGCCTTATCCTTTCCGTGATGAACGAGGGGCGGCGCCAGCGAGAACTCGACAGAATCCTCAGCGTCATAGGCCAATGCATCCTTGGCGTTTCTTTCCCTGATCGCGGCCGCGCGCATCATCAACATCGCGGCAATTGCTTCGTCGTCGCTGGTGCTGGCTTTTTCATCGTTCATTCTGGATCCTCCTTTTCTCACCAAGGACGAACAAGAGTCGGGCTATCCGACATCGGGACTAAAGATCTATGGGATCGTGTGTGGCCGTCCTAGGGCATGAGCGATCAAAAAGTGCCAACTACAGCTACTCGTCACTCACAAGCGCGGAGCAAAAGGCGGATGCGTCGGTGCACCGAGGCGGAAGATAGCGCGTTGACGCACGTCGCAGCCTGCCCGACATAGGTATCGATCAACCTCGTCCCCGTGTCGTAGTATGTCAGAAATCGGAAGATTGAGCGCGAGGTGATAGTCGTTGAGGTCAAGCGCAAATCAATCATGCCCCACGAGTGGCGCCTTGCTCCGAACAACGCCCGCTTTAGCCGCAGAGCAAGCGGGCGTTGCGACAAGCCGGGATCGAGCCACGAAAGAGGAAACAAACCCGGCAGTTATCGGGTTAATGCGTTTCAGTCGTCAGAAATCCCACCACACCGGAACCCAGCGAAATAGATCGTCAACTGCCGCCACCCGGCCAACGGACGGGAATGGCAAATGCGTGGAGACAAGCCACGAGCCGTTCTTCGCAAGCTCGCGCATAAGGCGAAGCCGAACGCGGGTTGCTTCCTCTGGATCGTGTTCGAAGCCGTTATGCCATTCCGGGTGTTCGAACGAAACCGGGAATATGGCGTCGCCCGCGAACATCAGTCGTTCGCCACCTGACGTCAGGCGGACAACGCTGTGTCCTGGAGTATGGCCACCCGTGCGAGTGACGACGACGCCCGGTGCTACCTCGGCCTCGTCGATAAATGTTCGAAGGTGGCTGCGGTATCTGTCCAGGAATTCGAGAGACGCACGCCGTGCGAGTTCCACAAGTGGCGGGGGCATTGCCGTACGAGAGAAGTCGGGTGACTTCCAGAATTCGGCTTCTGCGGACGACACGTGAACCCTCAGGTCCGTGCGCAGCCGTTCCTTCACGCCTTCAGCGAGCAATCCGCCAACGTGGTCGAAGTGCATGTGGGTGAGGATTACGTCGGTGACCGCCGCGAGATCGATTCCAGCCGCCTCCAGCCGCTGGACAAACAAGCCCGCCCGCGGGAAGTCCGGATATTCCTCCCCCAGACCGGTGTCTATCAGTATCGTCTGGCTGCCACTGCGTACGACAACCGCATTCAAAGCCCAGTCGAAAGCCTCTTTCGACAAGAACATGTCGTCCAGCCAAGCCGAACGGGCTGCTGGGTCGGCGTTGGTGGCCATTGACTCGGCCGGCGGCGTCAGCACGCCGTCGCTGATCACAAGTACGTCGATCTCGCCGACGCGCACTGCATAGCGCGAGGGGACCAGCTCGTCTTGCGGGTTACCGAGCATTGCCCCAGGGATCGACGTGGTGGTGGGTCTTGCTTCTACCGTTGACATGATAGGCTCCTGATTGGGTTGTTGAGAGCTGTCGGGTCATAGGTCGCGGTGGGAACCCTAAATCCGGGGAGCGATGCGGTCGAGCTATGCTTAGGTTGGGGGCCTCGCTGGCGGTGGACCTACGCAGCAACCTCAGGGCCTACGTTTTCCAGCATAACCCACTGACTGCCATAGCCTCCGACGTGCGTGATCACAGGAAGGCGTTTGTCGACGGTCTTCCCCGACGGTGGTCACTAACCTTGGTATATCTTTTTTTTCTCCTCGTAGGTCGCATACGATCCGCACCGGTCATAGGCAGGATCAAAAGCGAAGGAGAAGCATGATGCGAAAGCTCGCGACCTTTTTGTTTTGCTCGGCGCTGATTGCAGTCCCGGCCGCCGCGGCGGACAAACCTCATAACGCCAAAGTCACCGTGGTCTTCGACCACCCCCTCCCCAACGTGCCGGGCAAAAGCATGCGCGGCGTGCTCGTCGAATATGGGCCAGGTGGGCATAACCCATCGCATACCCATGCCAAAAGCGCATTCATCTACGCTACCGTCATCGAGGGCGAGATCAAGAGCCAGCTGAACGACGGTAAGGTGACGATCTACAAGACCGGTGAAAACTGGATCGAAGTCCCCGGTGACCACCACCAGGTCAGCGCCAATGCCAGCGATACAAAGCCTGCCAAAATTCTCGCTGTCTTCGTTGTCGACACTAGCGAAACGAAACTTACAATACCCGACGGCGCTACCGATTAGGGTTACGAGCGTTACCGTTCAAACCGAACTCTTCTCTGAACGTGGGCGGCCACATCCGAACCTTGATGTGCCGCCCCCAAACAAGGTATAGACCCATGAAAATCGTCATCATCGGAGGCTCCGGCCTGATCGGGACGAAGGTTGCCGAGCGCCTGCGAAAGCACGGGCACGAGGTAGTTCAGTCCTCTCCCTCTACTGGTGTTAACACTCTCACCGGCGAAGGTCTCGACGGCGCGCTCGCTGGCGCAAAGGTCGTAATTGACGTCACAAACTCCCCCTCCTGGGAACCGAGCGCCGTTCTTTCGTTCTTCGAGACGTCAACGACCAATCTGCTCAAGGCGGAGCGTGCCGCCGGAGTTCGCCACCATGTCGCGCTCTCCATCGTCGGCATCGAGCGATCTCCGGAGAACGGCTACTTCAGAGCGAAACTCGCACAGGAAGCGCTTATCAAGAAGGATGGCGTTCCCTACACGATCGTTCGGTCGACGCAGTTTCTCGAATTTCTGGGAGGCATCGCTGATAGTGCTACGGTCGACGGAACCGTCCAAGTGTCTCATGGCGCGTTCCAACCGATAGCCGCCGACGAGGTTGCAGGCTTCGTCGCGGAAGCGGCGACCGCTGCCGCCGAGAACCGAACGATAGAAATCGCCGGACCCGAGAAAAAACCGATGAGCGACTTCGTGATCGAATATCTCGCTTCCATCGGCGATAGTCGGAAGGTTCTTGTCGATCCTCAGGCGCGGTACTTCGGCACGCTGGTCGATGACCGGGCACTGGTGCCGTTAGGTACGGCCAAGCTCGGAACCCTCGACTTCAGGACGTGGCACGCGCAACGCTCACAAGCCGCGGCCTGACTCAGAAAAATGCGGCCGCCGGGCGCGTAAGACCGTGACCGACGGCCAAGCGGACCTGCCAACCTCAGTGTTGAAAGGACAGGGCCATGGTCGAGTTGCCCAGACAGGAAACATTCGGCAAAAGCGTAGAGTCTGGCCGGGAGAACGAGGATGCGGTGCCCCAAACGGCAGAGTCCCTCTCGCAGCTACCGACCCGATCGCCAAAACTCTTGCTCAAAGGGAGCGCATACGCGATCGCCATTACTGCGGCGGCTGGATATGCGGCTCACTTCGGCTACGACTACTGGACGACGGGACGGTTCATAGAGTCGACGGATGACGCCTATGTTAAGGCGGACTATACCACTATCGCTCCTAAGGTGGCGGGTTACATCAAGGATGTTCTGGTCAACGACAACGATTTCGTAAATGCCGGTCAAGTCCTTGCGACGATCGACGACCGGGACTTTCAAATCGCCCATGACTCCGCACGAGCCGACCTGCAGGGCGCTGAAGCTGCGATTGCCAATCTCGACGCCCAGATCGACCTCCAAGCTTCCGTTATCGAGCAGGCGAGAGCCTCGGTCGACGTGTCCAAAGCCTCCTACAACTTCGCCAAGTCAGACGCGGCCAGGAATGCTCGGCTGACCTCGAACGGATCGGGGACCTTATCGCGCGCGGAGCAAAGCAAATCCATCCTGGACCAGGCTTCCGCAGCGGTCGATCGGGATCAGGCTGCTCTCGTTTCCGCCCAGAGCAGGGTCCAGGTCCTCAGAACGCAGCGTGATCAGGCGGTAGCTCAACGGGACAAGGCCACCGCTGCCGTCGATCAAGCAGCCGTCAATCTCTCCTATACGCGGATTGTCGCAGCCGTGGACGGGACGGTCGGTGCACGATCGGTCCGGGTTGGACAATTCGTGTCGTCAGGCACGCAATTGATGGCGGTCGTCCCCTTGCATGCGGTCTACATCGTGGCGAACGTCAAGGAAACCCAGCTCACACATATGCACCCCGGCCAACACGCCGAGATCAGGGTGGACAGCTTTCCCAAGCTGAAGATCAAGGGACACGTCGACAGCATTTCTCCTGCCAGCGGCCTGGAGTTCTCCCTGCTCCCACCCGACAACGCTACGGGCAACTTTACGAAGATCGTTCAGCGCATTCCGGTAAAAATCCTCATCGATGACGAGGGTCTCTCCGCCACGCTGCGGTCAGGCATGTCGGTGGAGCCGCGAATCGACACGAAAGACGCCTATGCACCGGAAGCGCCATAGGAATTTCGGAAACGAAGGTCACCCGCACGTTCGTAACTACGGAGAGGCATGTCATGGCTACTCTTCTGATTTCCGCGAACAGCAGTCGTCAATTTGCGATGCCAAAGCAGGCGACCAGCACGTTTCGGGTCTGGTGTGCCGTCGTCGCTTCGACACTCGGCGCATTCATGGCTGTTCTGAATATCCAGATCGTCAACGCGTCGCTGGCGGACATCCAGGGGGCGATCGGTGCGGGAAAGGACGACGGCGGATGGATATCTACCTCTTATCTGATCGCCGAGATCGTCGTCATTCCTTTGAGCGCCTGGCTTGCGCGCGTGTTCTCCGTCCGCAACTACCTTCTCGCCAGCGCGATCCTCTTCCTCGTCTTCTCTGTCGCATGCGCGTTTGCGACCAATCTCCAGCAGATGATCGTGCTGCGCGCCGTCCAGGGTTTTTCCGGCGGGGCGCTTATCCCGATGGCCTTCACGATTATCATCACCCTTCTTCCCAAACCGAAGCAGCCGACAGGGTTGGCGCTTTTCGCGCTCTCTGCCACCTTCGCGCCGGCCATAGGACCAACCATCGGCGGCTACCTGACGGAAAATTACGGCTGGGAATTCATCTTCTACGTGAACCTCGTCCCCGGAGTAATCATGGTCGGCATGCTTTGGGGATCGCTCGATCGCGCGCCCATGGACCTCGGCTTATTGGCGAAGGGAGACTGGTTCGGGATCGTCACAATGGCAATTGGCCTCGCCGCCCTGCAGACCGTACTCGAAGAAGGAAACAAGGAAGACTGGTTCGGCTCCGACTTCATCGTGCGTCTGTCCATTGTCGCGGCAATCGCGCTGACGCTATTCCTCATCATTGAATTTAGAAGCAAGCACCCACTGCTCAATCTCCGGCTTCTCGCCAGGAGAAACTTCGGGTTCGGGATCGTTGCGAATTTCCTGCTTGGAATGGCACTCTTCGGATCAGCCTTCATTCTGCCAATCTACCTTTCCCGCGTGCAGGGCTACAACTCGCAGCAGATTGGAGCAGTTCTTGCCTGGACGGGCACCCCGCAGCTCCTCCTGATACCGCTCGTTCCGCGGCTGATGAAGCTTTTTGATGTCCGCCTTCTGATCGTCCTTGGCTTCGCGCTGTTTGCGGCCTCGAACTTTATGAACGTCTACATGACGGCAGATTATGCGGGCGATCAGCTCTTCTGGCCGAACGTCGTCCGCGCCATCGGCCAGGCTCTGGTCTTTACCCCGTTGTCGGCGGTCGCCACCGCAGGGATCGAAGAGCAGAACGCCGGGTCAGCATCCTCTCTGTTCAACATGATGCGAAACCTCGGCGGCGCGATCGGAATAGCGTCGTTGCAGACATTCCTCACCAAGCGAGAGCAGTTCCATTCCAACATCCTGACGAGCTCGATTAGCGCTTTCGACGAGATATCCCGTAACCGTATTGCCAAGCTGGCGGCCTACTACATGAACCACGGCGTCAGCGACCAAGCCGCTGCGACGCACAAGGCAATCGTGACCATCGCCCTCAGGGTCCGGCAGCAGGCAAACATCATAGCGTTCAGCGATACGTTTTTCCTGATGGGAGCGGCGCTCGTCGTTGCATTGCTAGCGTCGCTCCTGCTGAAGAAGCCGGGCCAGCTTTCCGAGGGTGGTGGAGCGCACTGAGACGCCTCGGTCGAGATAAGTCAGCCAGAGGCCAAAACTGCACGAAACGTGATTTCGATGAGCTGCTCGGGGAAGGCGAGCCGTGAAATTCCGATCAAGTTGCTGGCGCACTGCGGCTGCTCTGTTGCGTACACTTCTTTCCGGACCTTTCCGGCAACCGCGAAGGCGGCATCGACGTCCAGAACGAACAGGGTTTCCTCGACAACATCGTCAAGCGTGGCTCCGAATTTTTCGAGGAGTAAAACGGCGTTGGCGTAGGTTTGCCGCATCTGAGATTCCATATTCGAAAAATTCAAAGGACGACCGGATGCATCGAGTTTGGCAGGAGCGACGAGGCTGCCGTCGCTGCCGTGGCTGAGCTGCCCGGAAAGATAAACGATATCCTTGACTTGGATCGCTTGGCAGTAGCCATAGGCAGATTCCCAAGGAACTCCGAAGTTGACGGTCTTCTTCGACGGTTTCATGACATCTCCTTCTCGCGTCTTCACGGGACTAGGGCGGCCGCTGGGAACGCTATCTCGCTGGCCCGCCCGACAGAGGCAGGAACAGGGTCGCGCGCGTACCGATGCCCAGCTCGCTGTGAAGATGGAGCCGTCCTCCGATTTCATCGGCAAAATGACCGACGATCGTCAGGCCGAGGCCCCCAAGTCCAGTAGCTTTTGTGGTGAAGAATGGCTCGACGGCACGCCGGAGAGTCTCGCGTTCCATGCCAATGCCATTATCGACAATTCGAAGTTCCACGGCTCTTGCGTCGGAACGATGGTTATTCGAAGCTTCGATTGAAATCGTCCCGCCCGCTGGCAAGGCTTCGCGGGCGTTCGCAAGTAGTTGGATAACGGCGTCGCGAAGTCGGTCGCGCGAGCAACTCACCCGGGGAATGGCTGAACGAGCAACGATATCCAGCATGATATCTGGACCCATCATCGTTTCGACCTCCAGCGCGATTTCCGCGAGAAGTTCAGCGACCTCGAACTCGCCTGGTTCGCTGCCGGGTGAAGAAGAGATCCGGGAAGCCGAGTTGGCGGGATTGTTGTCCATCTCCATAACCTCTTTCAGGAACCTCCATATCGCGCCGCTTTGAGCGACTGTGATATCCTTCGTACGGCGGGGGCGCGGCCTCAACAAGTAAACTGAAGTTGGGGTATTCTCCTTCCGAAGTTTGGTAGCGGCACACCATAGGGACGGCTGTAACGTTGAAGATCAGTTCCTTCTGCGTATAATACGCCATCCCTTCCACAAGCCGCCTGATCGCCAAACCAAGCGAAAGGTGGGCCTTAGTGTTTTTTTGACCGGAGGAGCCAATGTCTGAAGGCAAGGCGCTGTCGAGGGTTGATTTATCCGGAAGCGAGCACGATTTCGCGGAGCTGCGTGACCTCGTGGAAGCGTTGCCTAGCCATGTGTGGTCAACGGATTCGGCTGGCCAGATCACTTATAGCAACCCCAGTATGCAAGAGTACTTCGAGGTCGGGTCTTCGAACGAAGAGTTTGACTGGCTGTCGCGGGTCCATCCGGACGACCGCGAGGCCGCGGCAGCCAAGTGGCGGCATTCGCTGCATACCGGTGACATTTTCGAGAGCGAGCATCGTTTGCGGGCTGCAGACGGTGAATATCGCTGGTTTCGCACCCAGGGACGGCCATCGAGGGACACTTACCACCGGGTAACGGCGTGGCACGGTCAGAACGTCGACATCGAGGATCAAAAGGCGGAGCTGAAGGCGCGTACGCTCGAGCTATCCTTACTCGTCGATATGGTTCCAAGCCATTTGTGGCGGCTGACGCCTGACGGAACGACGACCCTGGTCAACAAGCGCATGGCCGATTTTCTTGGCCTTGATTTGTCGAACGTAAGCTCTCTCGAGTCCGTTATGGACACAATTTTCCATCCGGATGACGTCGAGGCCGTTGGTACCGAGCTTACCCGCTGCCTGGCATCAGGGGACAGATTCTCAATGAGGTATCGTCTGCTTCGCGCGGACGGCGCTTATCGATGGATGTCGGGTCGAGCGGAACCCTTGCGGGATCAGGACGGCAATATAGTCCAATGGTTCGGCCTATGCCACGACATCGAGGATCAGGTACAGGCGACGGCGGCGCTGCGCCGATCAGCGGAAAAGCTGGCGCAGGCAACGCAAGCTGCCAACCTGTCACAGCTTTCGGCGTCTATCGCCCACGAAATCAATCAGCCGCTTGCAGCGATCGCCGCTGACTCCGAGGCCTGCTGGCGATGGCTGTCAAACGACCCACCGAACGTAGAGAGGGGCAGGCGTGCTGCGGAACGTATCACCGCGGACGTTGGGGCGGTCATGGATGTCGTCGGTCGAATCCGCGCCCTGTTCGAGCACAGGCCCCAAACGCGAACAGTCGAGGACTTGAACCATCTGATCGATGAGGTTTTGAGTCTCATGTCGGACGAAATTGCCGCAACAACCACCCGTATCGATACCGAACTCGATCCAACGCTTCAGCACGTTTTGGTCGATCGCGTGCAAGTGCAACAGATTTTGGTGAACCTGATCCGGAACGGAATTCAGGCGATGGACAGCACGAACCCCGTGAGGAAGTTGAGGATAAAAACAGATCGAGATGGTCCGAAGGCCGTTGTCATCTCCGTTGAGGATTCCGGGAGCGGATTCAGCGATCCTGACCGCGTTTTCGAGCCGTTCTTCACGACGAAGAGCACGGGGATGGGGATGGGACTTCCAATTTGCCGCTCAATGGTGGAATCCCACGGGGGCCGCCTTTGGGTGAAAAACAACGAGACGGTGGGCGCGACAGTTGCGTTCACTTTGCCGATCGAGGTGTTCGACTAGACAGGTCTAGGCCACCGAGCTTGGCAGGTGCCCGGGAAGGCTCCGACCGTTGTACCCGCGTCCTATTATATACATGGCCAGCACCCAGGCGGCAGCGATCATCGCGCTGGAAACCACCGCCAAGCTCGCATAGCCGGAAGCCCCGATCACGACACCCGCAACAACAGGACCTGCTGCAAATCCGAGGAGATTTGCAGAACCTGCTGCTGCCGCCCACCGTCCGCTGGGATCGAGCGCGGCAGCCAGGCCAAATAGATACGGCAGCGAGAAGTAGTAAAGGACGGCCGATACAATGACCGCGACACTGTAGGCCACCGGGTCAGGCCAGAGGCAGAGCGCCAAAACGACGAGGATGTAACCAACGCAGAACCCCGTGATGGGAGTCGCCCTTCCCCAGCGGACGTGAAGAACCGTGGCCGCACCTGCTCCCACCAGACCAACGAGTGTGGAGGCAGTCAGTATGTATCCGACCGCGCTGGTATTAAGGCCGACCCGTTCGCCCAGTGGTCCGCTAAAAGCGAACAGCCCGGCGGAAACGGCCACGTACAGAACGATTGCGGCAAACAGCAAAATTCCGAGCAGCGGCTTGGTTGCGGCAACACTGGTACTGCCGTCCTTCGCTGCGCGGACGTCGGGGACGAGCAAAAGAAGCGGTGCGAATGCCAGGGATGTTGCCGCAAGGAGAGTGAAAATGCCACGATGTGCGAACGCGGCGGTGACTTCACCTCCGACGCTGAAGAGCGCAGCGCTTCCTATCGCCCAGACGAGTTGGAAGTAGCCGAAAACCTTCTCGGGGTTCCGAGAGTGGGAAGCTACGATACTGAGCGAAATCGCGTAAAGAACCCCCTCCCCGATGCCCGCCAATCCACGCAAAAGCACGAGCCCGCTCCATCCGGCGGCGAAGATCGATGCGCCTTGCGCAGAAAGCGTTAAAATAATCGCGAATAGGCTGGTCCGTCTAAAGGAAAACCGCGACAAGAACGGTGCGATAAAGATCGCGGCAGTCGCGAGAGACAGCAGTTCGACGGACGCAACGAAACCCGCATCGCGCTCCGAGAGCGAGAGACCGTCGATCAATCCAGCGACAACAAATGGCGACATTTGAGGGACGAGCCCGCCGATGATCTGGGCGGCTGTCGCGCCTATCACCAGAGAGGCAGGATCGCGAGATGTGGCGGCATTGCCTGAAACATCGCCCATATTCGGCGGTTCCTCGACCGCGTCTGTTGTCGGCCGGCACCCTACCCCGTCATTGGGCAGGTGTAAATTAGACGACTACACCGTTGTCAGCTCGTCGGCGTGATGAAGCTTCTGAACTTTGAGGACAAAATCGGTGAGGGATTGGCTTTCCATCTTCCCCATGACGTTCATCCAGCTTGGCCGTCAGAAGTAGCGGCGGGCGGTGAGTTCCAGGCTGCGGACATCGAGACCGTCGAAGTACAGAAGGTCGAAGGCGAACATGATGGTGTTTCCGGCCGGCAGCTTCCCTCCCCGGCCGCCCAGCGAGTTCTGCAGCATGCCAAAGTGCGGTCGCCCCTCCTGGTCAAGTACGACTGCTTCACCGTCCAGAATTGCGGTGCCGACGCCGAGTCGCTTGGCAGAATCCTCGATGCCTCGAAAGCGGTGCGCCCAGTCGTACCGCGGGTGAGAATGCGGGTATGCTTGTTGTTCAGGTGCACCGCTATCCGGTACCCGTCCCACTTAACCTCGTAAAGTCAATCCGGCCCGACTGGCGGACGCGGCTTCAGGAGCGCGAGACAAGGCTCAACACGGTCAGGCATTGAATCGAGGGGCAGTCGTGGTTGCGATGGGTCTCGCGGCTTGCGCGCTCGGCTACGAAGCGGCTTTTCGTCTGCCAGAAGTGGCTTGGAAGGAGACTTTGCCATCAGGCGCTTAAATAAGGGAAATCTTAATACGACAATTAACCCGATGTGACGATTAAACGCCGGCCACCTGGCTCACTCTGTCTGGCACGACGACGATGTAAAAGCCAAGATCGCAACGCTAAGCGGCAAATTTGAACTAAGGAAGTTAGTGACACATCAGCAGCACCCGCCGTATTATCGACTGCGTTCAGGCAATCGTTTGGGTGACAGCCGGTGTTCAACTCATCAATCGATCACATTCATCACGGATGGGCACTACTTGCGATGCGGTTTCCGGAATTTCGATCGTTGAACGAAGCTGCGCCGTATATTGCAGAACTTTGCGAGTCTTATAGCCTCACGGTTCTTCATTTAGAAAAGCTCAACCGTGAAAATGCGGCGGCTTTTGCAATTGCGGAATACGAGGAATTATGCACTGCGATTGAGGAGGAAGCTAGCTACTTCCTTCAGCAGTTTTCGTCTGATGACGGTATAGGAAGACTGATCGACGGCCGTCACGGCACCTCATAGATGGCGGCATTGCCCGGCACCTTGGCGGATACAGAAGAAGATCGAGAAGGGATTGACGGCTGGGTCAACTCGCCGGCGTCATGCGCTGCAAATGCGGGCATAAGGGCGCTAGGCTAATGCCTAGGCATTTGTCCCGACAAGCACTCAAACTGAAACAGCCCAAGAGCGCCGCTTGGCCTCCACGCCGGCGGGGTCTCTTTGTTGACTACCCGCGAAAATCAAAGTTGGATTTGTTGGAAATCGACTATGTCCTACTGACGTCCAAACTTCTGACCTTGCCCCGCTCTTCGCGGGGCTTTTTTTAAACTTCGGTCCAACGAGAAGCCGACGACAATCAAGCGTATGTCGATGCCGCTCTTGGTCAATTGAGCCAACGCACGGAAAGGAGCGCCTCAACCCATTCCCTGGGCAGGCGACGTACACGCTGGGCGCTCCTCTTCGGTTACTATTGTGAAAAAAACGGCTTCGCAGAGTTCATCTTGCATGGGCGGTCGAGCACGGGTTGATAAACCGCGGGGCAGGGTCTTGATCCTTGGCCAAGGGTTGCGTCGAATCGGCCCTTGGCCTGAATCTTGAACACGTCGAACCCATCAGTTAATCTCAGGCCGTCCTTCCCAGGACAGTAGTTAGTTTCTGTTGAACTCCCACCTCCAACCCCGCACAAAAGCGGGGTTATTTTTTAGGCAGGAACATCGGACCTTCGCGGAATGCTCTGCGCGCCCCTCGCGCTACACCCATCGGAGCCTTCCAAAATTGTGCTATCCTGTGATCTGTAGGTAGGAGGACACCGCATGGTCGCTCGCCGAGACTTCACGTACGAAGTTCCAGGGCGGAGGCACCCATCCATCGACCTGCGGCAGTCGATTCTAATGAGGGCACGCGCATGCGATTCGTATCCGGGGTTCGAACTCCGGCTCTCTCCACTACGCCCCGCACCTGAAGGAGAAATGAGCATGAAAGAGATCAGGGTTGGCGACGTAGTGCGCGCCAGGTATATCCGGTCACCATCCATGCTCGTGATCAAGCTGCACCTGCAGAATGATGACAGCGAGGTTGCCGAGCTGCTATGGTTCGACGCCAACATGAACGCCAGACAGATCGCATTGAACACGTCGCTCATCGAACATGTACCCTCTACGCCAAACCAGGCCTTCTGATCAGTAGGGCACGACATCAACAATCGACATGCGGCGGTCGATAAACCACGAGACGATTTCGTCTGTTCACTGCGGCCAAACACCAATCCTATCTTTCCGATTACAAGGGCTATCGGCTGGAGGCGACATGCGCCTATTGCAGACGGTGTAAGGTCTACCCGACGGATGACATCCTGGAGATGGTCGGGGATTGCCAACTCGACGGTCTGAAAACAGCGATCGCCACGGTCTGGGGCTGCGTGGAGTTTATAGTGTCCATGCCGACCAATGCGGCCTGCGCTTGGAGATCACCGGGAAGATCAACAAAACAACCGGCCCCATTCGGAAAAGAGATGATGAGCCCAGGTCCAAGCGTAAATCGAGCTAACAGGTCAGCCCGGGTGGCCCAAACACAAATGGCGCCGAACAAAGATCGACGACAACGACGTGCCGACCGATAACGAGTGGTCCGGGTATGACGGGGAGATTGTGATCGGGAGGATTCAGCTACTGCCGCACGGCCCGATGAAAGGGAAATGGCTGTGGTCCGCGCATGGGCCGAGAGTGCCTAGGCGCCTTCTTCCGCATCAAGGCTATGAAGCCGAAGGCCGGAAGGCGATGCGGAAAGTCGAGGAATACTACGAGCAGGCTTCTCGAATATAATGGACTCAGGCTATAAAGACCACTCGGGCGCTTGGGGACGCGTCCAAGCAGGAGCCCGACCATGATCAAGATGAGCGTCTACTATCCGGCCGATGGGGGCTCGAAATTCGATCACGATTACTACCGCACCCGCCATTTGCCCCTGATCAAGGACCGCATGGGCGTTGCCTGCCTGCGCTACGAGATTGATAAGGGCCTCGGGGGTCGCGACCCGGGAAGCGTGCCGGGGTTCGTCGCGGCGTGCCACATCTACTCGCCGACCCTTGAGACATTCCAGGAGGCGTTCGGTCCTCACCGCGCGGAGATCGTCGCGGATGTCGCCAACTATACGGACATCGTGCCAATCGTACAGTTTAGCGAAATCGTTGGAGGTTAAGGGCTTCGTCCCTGCGAGACCTGCGCTCAATGAGCTGAATGATGGTGTCTGCCTTTAGTCGAAAAAAGCGCGCGACCAATTAAGGCAGCGGGGCGGGATCAGCCGCGCGTGGTGCGCCTCGGCTGGTTTTAGTCGACGTCTTCCAAGCGCATCTCGATCTGAGCGCCGTGCCTTGGGAAGGCCTCATCAAAATTGCGCTTGAATGCATCCCAAGTCCGAGAAACCCGCATCACTGCGATGACCTGCAAGAGATGATCTCGAAGATCTGGCTGTCCCAAGTCCTGTGACAGAAACTGGTAATGCTTCCACTTTCGGCGCTTGGCAAGCCGTCCACGATCGAGCGTATGTCGATGCCGCTCTTGGTCAATTGAGCCAAAGCACGGAGAGGAGCGTCTCAATCCATCCCTGGGCAGGCGACGTACACGCTCGGTTCTCCTCTTCCGTTACTATCGCGAAAGAATACGACATTTTACGAATATCGGTTTCGTAGAGTTCATCATGTATGGGCGTCGAGCACGGATTGATAAACCGCGAGGCAGGGTCTTGAACCTGGGCCAAGGGTTGCGTCGAATCGGCCCTTGGCCTGAATCTTGGACACGTGGAACCCGTCAGTTAATCTTGGGCCGTCCTTCCCAGGTTTGTTTCTGTTGAACTCCCACCTCCAACCCCGCGCAAAAGCGGGGTTCTTTTTTGTGAGATTATACTGGCTTGTCGGTACCCAGGGGTTTGAATTCAACCAGCAAAGACTTTAGCTCGACCTCTCGAACGCGACGCGCTGCCTCGTCCGGGCTTACCCAATCCAGAGTTCGCTCCCCGCGCTCCTTGAAATCATTGGCCGCCTTCTTGATCTCAATTTGGAAAATATCAACGATGCAAGGAGCGACATCCCCGTCTTGCATTAGCTTCAGGTATGTGTACCTGCCGATCGGCTTCTTTCGGACCTTGCCCCGAACGCCAGCCTCCTCCCAAGCTTCGGTAGCTGCTGCTTCATGTGGTGCCTTTCGCTCTATGGGCCATCCTTTTGGGATGATCCAGCGACCACTATCGCGTGACGTGACAACGAGTATCTCAATCGAAGGCCCATCGCCCCTGTAGCGGAAGCATAAAGCGGCATATTGCTGCTTCCACTTTCCGTCAAAGAGCTTTTCCGGCTTAGCCGCAAGCTGTTGCAACAGTGGTTTGGGTTTGCTTCCGGCTTTTGCCGATTTCTTCTTAGAGACCATGAGGTTGATGAAATATGGGAGACCTGGCGAGAGATCAAGTTGCGTACTTCTGTTGAAACACCGGATACTAATGGTCGGAATGATGTTGCCGTGTCTGCCACCCATGGAAAGACCGGGAGGTTCTGACGCTTCAGACGGAATGTGGGCCCGCGGCGCGCGCCGGAGCGATTTCGCGATTAGTCATAATGTGCATCAGACCTTAGTCCGTAGTGGTACGGCACGATGGGCGTAAAATACCTTGTCCCGAAAGCTTAGTGGCTGGGGCGGGACTATAGGGAAGTCTTCGTCAATTCCCAGCCCGCGGAGGCTTCCCGCAAATCCAGCGTCTGCTGTTCCGATACTAACCACCGGATCACGCTGCATTGGCCGACGACTGCGAGAAAGAGACGCCTAGGGAAGATACCTGCCGCCACTCAATACGGCAGGAACGGAAAACGCGACCGTCTGAAAGGTGCAAATCGAAGTCCGCTGGGACCGCGATAGCGCCGTCCATCACCAGGCGCGCGCCGCCGTCTGAAAGGTCCTTGACGACACAATCAAGAACGCTGGAGCCTCCATTGAGGAGGATTTTCGCGCCGATGAGCGTGCGCCTCCGATGAGCTTTTCTGCCGTCCATAAAATGCCCTGCCTATGCCATGCCACCGTACGCAGGGGATCGTAAAGACCGAGTATACGATCAGGCCATTGCAGACGTTCCACGTCGCGATGGCCGCATATTTCTGATGACCTCCGTGTCGAGAAGAGTAAAATGTGGAGTTGCACCAGACGTAGGGCACGGTCCAAGATCCTGCGCGCTCGGGTCATTGTGGGGAGATGAAATGCTAGTCCTTACATTCCCGCTGAGCGACGAAGAGGCGGAAATCCTCACCTCCGTCATTCAGACCTAGTGCCAACATAATCGAATCGACCCGGGAAGTGAGTGCGCCCGGGCGGTGACCACCACCGCACTTGACCTCGTGATGTCCGGTTTCAGCACGCACGAGAGCCTGCCAATCGCGCGCTCGCCAACGCGCTGGCACCCGATGACTTGAATATCAGGCGGCGCGCATCAAAACCCAGACAAGGTGAAACCAGCATTGAGGAGAATGCCATGTCGACCAGCGATAGCTCGATATTCAAAAGCATGTTGAAGCACGCTAACGTCCGAGAATTGAACCCAAAACAGCGTGAGCTTGTCGATGCTTATCGGCTAGGTAAACTCGACGAAACGGATTTCCAGTTCCGGCTTTCAAAAGATCCCGCGTTGGCCAAGTGGGTGCGCGAGGTATTGGAAGCCGCAAGCACTGACTCACTGAGTCGGGAAACGCATAGAACGTGACGCGAAACGCCACTCTCCGGCTCTACTTCGGCGCACTTCCCGACAGAAAGAATAGCTAAATCGCACCCGCCGCGCTGGTGAAGGCGGTGATCAGCCCCATCAGCCTTATACTGAACCTGCCGGACCGCTTCATCGAGGCTGACGTTGATGACGGCCAGATCGTTCTTCTTGAAGTTCTTGAGCATGAACTGCAGCGCCTGACGCTCGTCTTCGTCCAGACTTGCAACAAGCTTCAGGTTGTCGATCTCGTCCTCCCGAACGGCAGCTAAGAACAGCCGCATTTCCGAGGAAAGATCCGGCAATCGCTGTGGGAGTTGCGGGTTCGGGTCCATGAGTCTTGCATCCATTCTCTCTATTGCCCCTTGAATCCAACGCACAGTCGACGCGCCGAACGGAAGCGCCGACGCCACGGCAACCAGGCTCATCGCATTGTTGAGGATGACGGCCTCCACGGCCGAAGACTCCGATCAGAAGAGGAAGCCTGAACTCCGCGCCTCCGAGTCCAATCGGGCCGCCAAGTGCCCGGTCACCGACCCCTGGCGTTGATTGGTTTGGACCGGCAAGTTTTTCGCTGTTCTGCGATAGTTGCATCCCCTGGGCGCAGGATCGACAGCGTTTGTTGGTCACCTTCAGCTCCTGCTCTCTCGCCAGTATACTTTACGCCAGTCACCAGATTGAAGAGGCCGTCCATCGCGCTAGATGCCGCCACGCGGACCAAGACCGGTTCAAGGCCCGTTGCTGTGGCGACGTCGCGACACGTGGATCCTGGCACAACGAAATCTGAGGAGGGTTCAATGCCGAGCATGCGCTGTGTTGAAGTAAAAACCGCAAATCAATCATTGCAAATGGTCGAACGCGAGATTCCAACCCCGACCGCTGGCCAGGTTCTGATCAAGGTTCAGGCATGCGGAGTATGCCACAGTGACAGTTTCACCGTGATGGGAGCGTTTCCCGGCATCGCCTACCCACGCGTGCCGGGTCACGAGGTGGTCGGCCTGATCGATAAGGTCGGTGAGCGTGTGCCCAACTGGAAGCCCGGTCAACGGGTGGGTGTTGGTTGGCACGGAGGCCATTGTGGGCATTGCCCGTCGTGTCGGCGCGGCGATTTCGTAACCTGTCAGAACGCACAAATTCCCGGCATCAGTTACGACGGCGGCTATGCAGAGTATATGATCGCACCATTTGAAGCTCTAGCCGCAATCCCTGATGAGCTCGATGCAGCCGAGGCCGCTCCACTGCTATGCGCCGGGATCACGACCTACAACGCGTTGCGCAACAGCGGCGTTCGGGCAGGCGACACGGTTGCCGTGCTCGGCATCGGCGGACTCGGTCATCTCGGCGTACAATTCGCCGCGAAAATGGGTTGCCGCACGGTCGCTATCGCGCGGGGAGCCGACAAGGGGCCATTGGCGCGTGAGCTCGGTGCTCATCTCTATCTCGACAGCACCACCCAAGACGTTGCGGCCGAATTGGGAAAGCTGGGCGGAGCCCGCGTGATCCTGTCGACCGTCACCAATTCGAAGGCGATGAGCGAGGTGCTGGGTGGGCTGGCGGTTAATGGCAAGATGATCGTGCTTGGGGCGTCATCCGAGCCAATCGAAGTCTCGCCATTCCTGTTAATTGGCGGACGTCGCGCAATTCAGGGATGGCCCTCAGGGACGTCGAGCGACTCGGAAGACACACTGGCATTCAGCGCTCTCGCCAACGTTCGTCCGATGATCGAAACAATGCCGCTAGAGCGGGCCGCAGAGGCTTATGAGCGGATGATGAGTGGAGCGGCACGCTTCCGGATGGTGATCACGACCGGTAGGTGACCCAACGCAGACTATGCAGCTCTGTCCTTCCAGGAATCGCACGCATAAGCGCGTCGATAACCTGCGGTTGAGCCCTCGATTAAGCCATCGATGGCAGCGAAGGTCAGACGGGTCGCGAGACAGATTAAGCAGCTGCCGTGAACTATCGGACCTGGGAGAGCCTACCTCGCGTCTCTGGGAGCCCCCTTGGCGCAAAAAAACCACCCGGACGAGATCTGAACGGGACGATCTCGTCGAGAACTTTGGCATGTCGCTTGTCGTTGCGCCTGAGCTTGAGGGAGAGAACGACACGTCGACGAGCACGGCCGCTACCTGCGGAATCGCTCCTCGGGTGCGGCCATCTGCGTCCAGTCCGGCACGACCACCGAACTGAACTTGCCGATTACAAAGAAGCGCACGAAGGTTCAATCAGTTCCGGGAAGCCGCGTTACTCATTCATGTAGCGAAATGAGGAGACTTAGGACATTCGCCAGTCTCCCTTGTTTTCGGGAGTCCGGCGCACGAGTCCGAAAAAGACGAGGAGCGAAGGTCCGGCTTACTACTGCTTCGCCAGCTTTACCTTCAAGGCCTCAATCTTCGGGGTGATCGTGTCGCCGCTGGACAGCTTCGGCGTGAACTTCGTCCAACTTCCGCCTTTGCTGGGCTCCGCGCGGTATAGAACCTTCGGCTTCGCGGTATCGCGCGCCCAGAGCTGACATTCGTCGGAATGGTTCGTTCCCCATGCTCCGGCCCACTGATCCGAGACACAAAGCTTCCCGTCCGCTGTCGACCAAGTGCCAGCGGCATGGGATGGTCCGTTTCCCGTATAACCCAGCATCTTGCCGTCGGCGCCAAGGTACCAGGAGATCGGTTCTTTCTCGCCCTTGTGGCCTTTCTCGGTGAAATTATATGTCTTCCCGGAGAACATTTCCTTGATCTCGGCCGCCGGAATCGGCGCGGCGCCTTTGGGCGCGGCCTGAGCGAGGGCCATGGTGGGGACGGCAGCAAGCACTGCCAAGGCAATGATCGGTCTCATGAGAACCTCCAGATGTCAGCATGATCAAAACCACGTTCGGCCCGGACCGACAAACGGCGCCACAATGCGCGCGGAACGGCCACAGCTCGAACGGGCCAGCACGGCAGTCCTGTCCAAATCGGCGGCCGGACACCTTCCCGGCGAAATCCCTCGTCAACGCCGCAAGGGCACCCCTCCGGCCACCACAGTGCAGGCTATCAAAAGGTGGGTTGGCGCGCATATATCATTTGATAGACGAACGTTTCAGTCGCCGAACTTGGCGAGACCGAAAATCAGCCGAGCGAGCTCAGCCTGCCGCTTCGAACCCGTCTTGTCGAAGACCGAGTGCAGCTGGGTTCGTACCGTGCCCACGGAGACTTCGCGGGCCTTCGCCACTTCGTCGACGCTCTTGCCGAGGCCGATCTCGCGGGCGACGGACGCTTCGGCAGGAGTGAGGTCGTAGAGGCCAGCAAGAATGCTTTCGTCGACCGTTGCCTCCTTCGACAGGGGCGTGATGGCCAGCAGCAGATCGGCTGCATTGAAGATGTCGTTTGCGGCTCCGGCTATCGGAAGCGCGTGGACGACCATTGCAAGCTGATCCTCTTGTGCGGCGATCGGGAAGGAGCCGCCGTATTTGGTGACCCCCGCTTCGAGCAGCGACTCCCAGCGGGCGTCGGCTGTCTTCTGGTCGATGACCAGCCGATGTCGACAGTCGCGCATGGTATTCGGGATCAGGCGTTGGAAACTCTGATTGGCTACGACCAGCCGACCGTTCTTGAGGGCGCCAGCCCAAATGCCAAGCGCTTCCATTGCGTCGATCGTCGACTTGATCTGCTCGAACTTCAGCCGCGACGCCAGGAGAGCGGCACGAGCGAGGTGTGGCCTAATCTCCGTCAGCGATGCGGTAACGTTTCTCGGGAGCGGGCCTTCCTCGAAACTGCGATGGATCGAGAGCTTGATGATGTCTCCAGAAGGTGAAGTTATGCCCGTTCCGGCATGCCAGAAGCATCCATGCGGTCGCATGAAGCCCTGATAGTACTCGCTCGCCATCATTTCCTCGTAGGTCATAATGTCCGTGTCCATCAGGAATCGCGGTTCAGAGAACCTGCGGGTTCGCTCCTCGCTCAAGAGATATGGGTTCTTCGAACCCCAGTTCTCTGCGATGTAGACCTTCATCTTCGGAACGGCGGAGTCGTTCCCAATCCAACGGAAATCACCTTCCGGCGAGACGCCCATCAGAACGCCGTCGTGGGCATGGCTGCGGCGTGCCAGTTGATCGAGCAGTCCGCGACCCTTCCACAGTTCGGGAATGACTGCTGCTTCGTATATCGATGCGATGAAATCGTGGTCCATCGGCGCCTCCGGTGCGACATTATCACAACGGTCAGCGCTCGGAAGCAACATGGTCGACGAGGAGCTACCTTCGATGGAAGTAGCCTCCCCGCTGTGTGGGTTCAACGCGGTTGATACGGCCATCGGCTCGCCGAACAGCGGTCGTAGTCTGTCATCATGGCCCTCGACCTAGAGGCAATCGCCGCCATGCGTCGCCGGATGCAGCGGACGGCACGTAAAGACACCGCTTTGAACGCATTGCACGATCTCGCCTGGACAAGGACGGTCTTCGCCACTGCATCCACTGTCTGCTTCCAGAAATAAAGCGGACGACGTCCAATACGCCTTTCCGGGGTTGATGATCGCCTGTTCCTTGACGGCTACTATTTCGGGCTCTACACCCGCTTCAACATTCCAAAGTCTGGGACCAAGGTGGTCAACCAGCGCTATCCTCGAATCAATCGTCAATGAAATTTCGTCAACTTGGCGCCTCGACGCTCAGACTGTCAGAAATCGGGTATGGCGCCAGCCGCATTGGCGACCTCGGCAGTGTTCTGGATTGCAAGGCTGTTCTGGAAGCGGTCTGGGATTGCGGGATCCGCTATTTTGACACAGCTCCCGGATACGGGCTGGGGCTTTCCGAACGGCGGCTCGGCGACTTCCTCAGAACACAGGAACGGACGTCCTACGTCCTGTCCACCAAGGTCGGCAAGATCCTTATGCCGGTCGGCGGGCGTCCCTCGAATGTGATGCCTTTCGACATCGCGTACGACTACTCCTACGACGGCGTGATGCGCTCCTTCGAGTTCAGCATAGCCAGGTTGGGATTGTCATCAATCGACATTCTACTGGCTGATGATCTCGAGGCCCCTACCCTTGGTCGCGCGGACTATCGACGGCACCTTGCCAAGTTCCTTGAAAGTGGCGTCAAGGCGCTGGACGAACTAAAGGCGAATGGAGATATTGCCGCCTTCGGCATCGGCGTGAACGACGTTGGGGTATGCCTTGACGTAATGCAGCGGGCCAAGCTCGACTGCATCATGCTAACGGGCCGCTACACGTTGATCGATCGGACCGCCGGAACTCGCCTCTTGGGACTGTGCCAGCGAACAGCAACGCCTCTGATCGTTGCAGGGATTCTGAATGGAGGAACGCTCCTTGAGGACAAGGCAGAGCGTGACGTCTCGAATCCTCTAGCGCCTTTTGCGAAAACAGCACAGGAAATTGCGCGTGAGTCAGGCGTCAACTTGGCAAGCGCCGCCTTGCAATTTCCTCTTGCGAATTCATCCGTCGCTTCTGCTGTACTTGGAACCACCGATGCCCAACGCATCAAGGGCTTGGTGGCGGGCATCAAAGACGCGATCCCTGATCACGTCTGGTCAAGATTCAATTCTGTGGCCCTCAACTAGCCGGCGTCCAACACTCTGGATTCTTGTGGCGATTGCCGCAATCGCGGCGCTCATATATCAGCAACATCTTATTGATCTAATTGCGTTCTTTTGCGTTCCGCCAGAGATATCGAATTATCACACCGCTCACCGAGCTTTTCGCAGCTAGCTGGAACTTTTCCCGCCGCCATCAGTTTTCTTCACCGTAGCGAATCCCAACACGCTACACGGATCAATGCATCGCCCAAATGCTGGTCCAACAGTAGGCCCGGCGGGACCCCCTCCCTGCCGGGCTTTCGCTTTCTCATCACAGGGAACCTAAAGCACCCTCAGCAGTTTTGGGAATGCGATGACCATTCAGCCGGTCAGCGCAAGCTCGAATCCAGTCCCAACTAGTGACCAGCCCAATGAAAGGCTCGGCGCATGATGTGTCGGGCCTTTTCCATTTCAGATGTGTCCGGCGGGGGCGGGGATCTTGCGCTTTGAGCCCTTCACATCGCGATTGGATTTTGACGTCCGACGGTAATTTGAGGGTGCGATACCAATGAAGCGCATGTTTCGTCTGGCCGAAGCGCTGGCTCAGTCGCTGTGCTTGCCGTCAGTCGCAGCGCAGTGCCCCAAAGAGTTTGCAGGCAATGGTCCGCGCGGTGAGTTCCAGGCTGCGGATATCGCGCCCATCGAAATCGAGAAGGTCGAAGGCAAGCATGATGACATTGCCGACATGCAGCTTCCCTCCCCGACCACCCAGTGAGTTCTGCAGTTTACCGAAGTGAGGTGACCGTTCAGAATGGTGGTAGGTCGCCGAGTAAGCTAGACGCTTGGCCAGGCTGCTGGCCTCATGCGCTGAATTATAGGCACAGGACTGCCCGGTTGGCGGTAAGGCATCTCTCGTGGTGAGCATCCTTTGCAGACCTGGTTCACGGCCGCGGGCACTTGCAAATGAGGGTCGAACCGCGCAACGAACATGACGGGTCTTTCACAGGTGTCCACTGCGATAATTCTGTAGAAAAGGTCGATTTCACGAGGTCCTGAATTTCATCCTGAACAGGACTGACGTCGCGTGGAATGCTGAAGCAATTCCTCCCAATTTGACCGGATGTGAAGCCCAGATGGTCAAACGTGGTCCAGCCGCCGGCCCTTTGGAGAAGGGTGTCGCCCTTAAACGCTGGCGAAAGGACAGCCGTTTCAATCTTCCTCAACCTGGCGGGATCCTCGTTGCAAAACCAGTTTGGATTGTCTTCTTGCCAACTCTCCACCGTGCAATTGGCCCCGGCGTATACGCTCGCAACGGTATTGCCTGATGCATCGGCCTCATTCACATCAACTATCTTGAGAAGATCCGGCCAGGTGGCCTCCAAGCCCGTATCGAAAACTCGAACCATCTTGAGCGTCCCGTTGCGAAACTCTCCCTTAAGGTCAATTCCATCGGCAGCCAACTCGTCAACGATGGACAGAAAATCTGGGCGTGAAAGCCCGTTGACTGAAAGGAGGCTTATGTTCTCTTTCACCCCACGGATATGTTCGAACTTTTTGCTCCTGAGCGCCCTTATGATCCGAAGCGTAGATTCTGCACCGCGTCTTTTGACGCCACCGACGGCGACAGCATAGGCACCCGAGGAACGACCGGCGAAATAGTCCCACCCCGCTTGGTCCGCGCCGTTCTCCATCAGCAGGTCAATCAAACGATCATCAGCCTGCGTCAGCAAAGCTTCCTTTAAAAAGCTCCGCTTGAACCGCCCGTCAGCATATCCATTTCCGTCAACGTTGGCGCGACGTAAGATCGTGCCAGCGACAAGAAAATCATTCCTCCCGATGGCCGCCATCAAAGCGCGACCATCGTCAGTAACAGGATCTGCGACTGCAAGCTTCGGCAATCCGCAATCAAGAAAGAACGCCAAAGCGACTGCGATCAAATGCGGCCATCGTCGCATGATAGGTCGACGAGCGACAACCATGTCCCCACCTTGAACTAGCCTCTTTCCCCGTTGTCGCCTGCTCGCCTGTAGATCTCCTCTATGGAAACTGTCGCGGAATTTGTCGGGGTTCTGGATTGTGCGGACAAATCTACATCAAGGCTACGCCCCAGGAAATGCTACAAAACTTCGTGTTCGTCGGCTTGGCTGTCGCCGAAAGCCTCGCAACCAGTTTCATCCGGGCATACCGAGCACTGCGTTCGACGGCGTACTTTTCATTTGTTGAATTCACACGGATGCTCAGCGCGCGGCCTCGCAGCCTAAGAGTGGCCACCTATGAGCGTCGAATAATTCGCACGAACTGAACGAAGCTATCGATTCCTTCTTCCGTTGCGTGGCATCTTTGAAAGGATTCCGGCACAACAGATCGCAGGGATAGAACTCGCGGAGTTCGAGGCATCACTGGACGACGCGAAAGACGCTGCCGCCTTGAAATCCATGGTGGATGCCGTTTTGCCATTGCTGACTGCCTCCGGCATCCGCGCTCCGTAAAGCTCGGCTAACCCGCGCCGTCAATTGCCACCGGCTGCGACAAGAACCGGATCGCGACGGAAGTCCTCAGGAAATAGCCGCTTGAGGTTCTCGATCTTTGGAAGATCGTTGATCACGATATACGGGTAGGTCGGATTGTTCGTCAGAAAATTCTGATGATAGGCCTCTGCCGGATAGAAGCTCTTGCCTGGCTCGATCTTGGTGACGATCGCAGCATCATAGACGCGGGCATGATTCAACTGATCGATGTAGGCCCTGGCGACCTTGGTCTGCGCATCGGTCTGCGGGAAGATCGCCGAGCGATATTGGGTGCCCGTATCCGGCCCCTGGCGATTGAGTTGCGTTGGGTCGTGCGCTACCGAAAAGTAGATCTGTAGCAGATGGCCGTAGCTGACCTTAGTAGGATCAAAGACGACCTCCACGGATTCAGCATGCCCCGTCGAGCCCGTGCTGACCGTCTCGTACTGTGCCGAGGACTGCGGGACACCAGCGTAGCCCGAGGTCGCGCTCATGACCCCTTCCACGTGCTGGAAAACGCCCTGGACGCCCCAGAAGCAGCCTGCGGCGAGAACGGCGGTTTCGGACGCGGCGCTTACCGGCTCGTCCTCGACCGGCGCCGGGATCACCGTTGCCTCCTCCGTGGCCGACGCTGGCAGCACCAGACAGGCGCCGACACTCGCCAACACCGCCGCGCCGAGAATAATTAGATGCAGAGAACTTCCTGCTTTCTTGTCAGAAATGTGCATCGTAGCGATCTCCTCTAGCCAATGTAAACGCCTAAGCTTGGACACCTGGATCCAAGAACCGAATTTCGAACGTGTGGTCCGCGACCGATCCCGCCTCGCGCACGGGTTGATGGAGCCGCTGACCTGTCACGGTACCGTTTCCTTCCGAGTCGATATCGACACCATGGCTGTCACCCGGACGCTTGCCGTCGATCATCACCTGGAACCGAACCGGCTTTCGGTCCGCTCCCGCCCCGAGCACCAGATGCAGGTCTCGGGCGTGGAAGCGGTAATAGAGGCTGCCGTTCCTATCGTTCAGCCCAGCTTTCTCTGCACCGACGGTCCAATTTCCAGTCAGGCCCCATTCATTCAGCCGCGGTAGTAAGGCGGCCGTACTCATTGGCCTATACCGCCCAACCGGCACCAACCGCAGCAAGTGTTGCCACGGCCGCAAAGGTCGCTGCCATACCAACGAGCATTGGAAGCGTGCTGCGAAGGAAGGGCTGACCGACGCGCGCGAAAGCGAAACGCAATACCGACAATATACAGGGACTGACAACCGTCAGCGCACCGCCGAGATAGGCAAGGATGAAAAGGAGCATAAGTCTATCTCGCAAGCATCAGGCCGGGTGAAAAGTCATGGCAACGCCGTTCATGCAGTATCGCAGCCCGGTCGGCTTTGGACCGTCGTCGAAGACGTGGCCGAGATGGCCGGCACAACGGCTGCAGTGAACCTCTTTACGCACATTGCCCCCTGAACTGTCCTGGCTAGTCGATACCGCCCCCTTGAGCGGTGCCCAGAAGCTTGGCCAGCCGGTGCCGCTTTCGAACTTCGTGGTCGAGGAGAAGGCGTTCTGATCGCAGCCCGCACAGGCGAAATTGCCCTTGCGGTGTTCGTTCAACAGTGGGCTGGTGAAGGGATACTCGGTCCCCTCCTGCCTCAGCACTGAGTACTGGTCGGCCGTGAGAATCTTTCTCCACTCTGCATCGGAATGTGAGACAGGGAAGGATTGCGCTGCGACTGCTTCTCCGTCATCCCAGCCAAAGCGCGATGCAACGACAGTGACCCCCGCACTAAGAAACAACAGACGTCTGGTAAACATATTCGCTTCTCCTCACCTAACGTGACACACCAGGTCCGCTTGCTTGGAGCAATATATTCCACTGAATATACTACTTATCGGAACTACGTGAGAAAGCCCGACCTTGTTACACACATGATGGTGAAAACACGGAAACGTGAAGGCCCGCCTAGTCTTCGGCTGCGGATTAGGCAATCGCCGCCAGGAAGCTCGCGAGTGACGGCGGCGTCATATGTCGTAATGGGTGTCGTCATATCCGTAAGGCGCTGGCTCTGTCGACGCTTCTCCGGCGCCACTTGTCGAAGGTCCGCAGTGGAATCTTGACCTTACGGCAGCTTATGGCAACGCCCGACAAGAAATGGTTCAAATAGCTGATGCTCTTGGCCATTAGAAGCTTCGCTCCACTAACGGCAAAAACATGCTCGGAGCTGTCTGACGCATGGTCGCCTATCAGGGCAGTTGGTCTACGCGGACTTTTTCTATAAGTATTGGCCGCCCTCGAAATGTTTCCCAGGATATAGAATGCTTCGCCTCTCCGAGCTAGCCAACGGTGATTTCCTGGCTTTGGATATTGAAGGCGACGGTAACAAAAACCAGCGGCCCGTAGAGATTTCCGTTTGCGAGTTTAGTCACGGTGCGTTCGTGCGAGAGCACCATTGGCTGATCAATCCCGAGCGCCCGATTAGCTATTTTGCGAGAGTAAAGCACGGGATAGGAGACCGACAGGTGCGATCTGCTCCGAAATTCACGGAAGTCAAAGAGGAGATTGCGAACTTGCTGGCCGGAAGGGTCGTTGTCGCCCACGATATGACTGGCGACTTGCTTATGCTCGGCGAAGGTGACCCATCGATTATCGAATTTCCAGGACGGATAGTTTGCACCTACCGTATGGCAAAGCACGCCCTTCCCGCGCGCCAGCCCGTGACGCCTGGCGTCACAAGTCTGAGTGCATGGCTAGGCATCGACCGAGAAATGCCAGACGGCCTAAGGCGGAAAACAGTCCATTCTAGCTCGCTCGACGCGTGGCGGACGGGAAAGATATTTGTTGCGCTGGCAGGCAAGTTGCCCCCTGACGACAGGACACAGGAGATGCTCTGCCGGCAATTTTCGCTCAGCGTCAAATCACTTGAGGCAATCCGGTCGAAGTTGGCAAAGCGCGCGATGTCGGCTTCGAGTGCCCAAATTACCTAGTGGATGGCCAGCGAGGTTGGAGCGTTAACTCTTGTCGAATACAGTCCGACGTAGGTGCCGATCAGCATCGCTGCGATGTCCTCAGCATTGCGATAGCCGTCGTTGTAAAATTCTATCGCCGCGCTGGACAGCACGTTCGACGCCCTCTCATCAGGGCTCTCCTCGTAGTAAAGAAACCACGCCCGAACGGCTTTGGACATCGTTCTGAAATCGAGCTCGCCGCTTCGCTGCATTGCACCCTCCTAGGTTAGCCATAGGCTTTCTTCGCAGTGCACATTCCGAGACGTCAGGGAGCAGAAGCCATTGACGACGAGATCGCGCACAGTGCGGTCAAACTCCCTCGGCCGCACCTTCCGGCCAGTCTCATCTTTGAGCAAGTCCACATTAAGGCGGCCGCTGATACTGTAACTAACCTTCCAGTCCTGACAGACCAATCGGATTTGTCCGCGACAGCTCAGAGCTGCAAGAACACAGTTGTCGAAGTCGCGGAAGGTGTCTTACCGTCTTGCCCTCGCCAGCGACCGTGCGATGTCGACGATATCATCGCGGCCAGCGGTAGATGCGGACATGGGGATACTTGCGGGCGATCTTGGCAAGGAAGGTCGGCAGCATGCCCATGGTGGCCGGGTAGATGCTGCCGATCCTGATCTGGCGGATGCGGCTGCCGCCGGCTGCCCGCGTCAGTTCGGTGGTCAGGTCGATGTCGCTTAAGATCCGCACACAGCGATCATAGAACGGCTCCCCCGCCCTGGTCAGTTCCACCCTTCTGGTCGAGCGGATGAACAGCGGACAGCCAAGCTCCCTTTCCAGCGA
>Ga0102592_1001191_pt1 | contig 31457 bp, 22 predicted proteins | sample AraplaCol_mMF_r2_FD_76861 | JGI IMG/M metagenome (GOLD analysis project Ga0102592, IMG submission 76861) | Arabidopsis root microbial communities from North Carolina, USA - plate scrape MF_Col_mMF_r2 (SPADES assembly) (version 2) | ecosystem: Host-associated > Plants > Roots > Endosphere...
GGGCCGCTTTGCTGGCCGTGCCCGCCGTATCGTCGTTTGCCGCCGGCGAAGCCGCTCCCGCGCACGATGCCGCCCCGGCCGCCGCAGCGGCTCCGGCCAAGGTTGCCAAGCCCGACCTGGTCAAGGGTGAAGCCAGCTTCACCGCCGTGTGCGCAAGCTGCCATGGCGCCGACGGCAATTCCGGCACCCCCGCCAACCCCAAGCTGGCGCAACAGCATCCCGAATACCTGGTCAAGCAGCTGCAGGACTTCAAGGCCGGCAAGCGCAAAAACCCCATCATGCAGGGCTTCGCTTCGGCGCTGTCGGACGACGACATGAAAAACATCGCCTACTGGGCCACCTCGAAGAAAGCCAAAACCGGCTTTGCCAAGGACAAGGAACTGGTCGCCCTCGGTGAGCGCATTTACCGCGGCGGCGTGCAGGACCGCCAGATCGCCGCCTGCGCGGGCTGCCACAGCCCCACCGGCGCCGGCATTCCTTCGCAGTACCCACGCCTGAGCGGCCAGCACGCCGACTACACCGTGACGCAACTGACGGCTTTCCGTGACGGCGGCCGCAAGAACAGCATCCCCATGACCCAGGTCGCCGCCAAGCTCAACGACCGCGAAATCCGCGCGCTGGCCGACTACATTGCCGGCCTGCGCTGAGCCTGGGCCCGCCTTGAGGCGGGTTTTTGCAGAATAAATACAAGCAGGCCGGCTGCCGTATTGAACCCAAGCCGCTAAAACCAATCACACCAAGGCGGGTCTTTCAGATGAAAGCCCGCCTTTTTTCTTTTTCCCTTGCCGGCTGCCATCAGCCTGATTCCGGTTTCATTCAAGCATGACAGTTTCCACCCAGGGTATGAAAGTCAATTGGGGCTCCCGCAGTTTGCGGGGGGCGGTGGAACTGCTTTCGTCCATGCGGTTCGCCATCTCGCTGCTGACCGTCATCTGCATCGCGTCCATCATCGGCACGGTGCTCAAGCAGGCGGAGCCGCTGGGCAACTACGTGAACCAGTTCGGCCCCTTCTGGGCACAGGCCTTCAGCCTGTTGAGCCTCAACACCATCTACAGCGCCTGGTGGTTTCTGCTGATTCTGGCTTTCCTGGTCACTTCCACCTCGCTGTGCATCGCGCGCAACGCGCCCAAAATCCTGGTGGACCTGAGCCAGCTCAAGGAGAATGTCCGCGAGCAAAGCCTCAAGGCTTTCGGCCATCGTGCCGAGGCCGCGCTGGCCGAGGCGCCCGAAGCCGCCGCGCGCCGCATAGGGCAGACCCTGGTGCACAGCGGCTGGAAGGTCAAGCTGCAACAGCGCCAGACGCCCGAGGGCGGCGGCTGGATGGTGGCCGCCAAGAAGGGTGCGGCCAACAAGCTGGGTTACATCGCGGCGCACAGCGCCATCGTGCTGGTGTGTGTGGGCGGCCTGCTGGACGGCGACATGATCGTGCGCGCGCAGATGTGGCTCAACGGAAAGTCCACTTACACCGGCGGTGGGCTGATCGCCGATGTGCCGGCGCAGCACCGCCTGAGCGATAGCAACCCGACTTTTCGCGCCAACCTGCTGGTGGCGGAAGGCACGCAGTCCGGCACAGCCATCCTGAACCAGCCCGGTGGCGTGTTGCTGCAGGAGCTGCCGTTTTCCATCGAGCTGAAAAAATTCATCGTCGAGTACTACTCGACAGGCATGCCCAAGCTGTTTGCCAGCGACATCATCATCCACGACAAGGAAACCGGGGAAGAAATCCCGGCGCGCGTGGAAGTCAATCACCCGGCGCGTCACAGGGGCATCGAGATCTACCAATCGAGCTTTGACGATGGCGGCTCCAGCGTTACCCTCAAGGCCATTCCCATGGCGGCGGCCACCAAGCCCTTTGAAATCCAGGGAACGATTGGCGGGACCAGCAGCCTCACCAACGGCCGGGGCGAGGGTGCGGAAAAACTGACGCTGGAGTACACCGCGCTGCGCGTCATCAACGTCGAAAATTTTGCCTCGGGCGGCAACATGGGTGGTTCAGGCGCCGATGTGCGCAAGGTCGACCTGCACCAGGCCATCGATTCGCGCCTGGGTGCCGCCAACAAGACGGTCACACAGAAAGAGCTGCGCAACGTCGGGCCCAGCGTGAGCTACAAGCTGCGTGATTCCGCCGGCCAGGCCCGCGAGTTCCACAACTACATGTTGCCGGTGAAGACTGAGCCCGGCGAGAACAGCCCGGCGGTCTACCTGCTGGGGGTGCGCGAGACACCCTCGGCCCCTTTCCAATACCTGCGCATTCCGGTCGATGCCGAAGGTGGCATGGACACCTTTTTGCGGCTGCGCGCCGCACTGGCCAACCCGGCCCAGCGCGAATTGGCCGTCAAGCGCTATGCCAGCCAGGCCATAGGCTCTGACCGGCCCGAACTGGTGCAGCAGCTCGCGGCCTCGGCCTCGCGCGCTCTGGCGCTGTTCGCCGGCAGCGGTTCCGATGCCGTCAACGGCAACGGCAAAACCACGGCGGGCCTGCAGGCGATTTCCGACTTCATGGAGGCCAATGTGCCCGAGGCCGAGCGCAACCGCGCCGGCGAAGTGCTGGTCCGCATCCTCAACGGCGCGCTGTTCGAGCTCGCCCAGATGACGCGCGAGCAGGCCGGGCTCAAACCCATGGCGCAGGACGAGAAAACCCTGGGCTTTATGTCGCAGATGGTGCTCAGCCTCTCGGACGCCAATTTCTATCCCGCCCCGATGGCGTTTGAACTCAAGGAGTTCACCCAGGTCCAGGCCAGCGTATTCCAGGTGGCGCGCGCGCCGGGTAAAACCATTGTGTACCTGGGCTGCGCCTTTCTCATCCTGGGCGTGTTCGCCATGCTGTATGTGCGGGAGCGGCGTGTCTGGGTCTGGCTGGCGCCGGGCGGTCCGGCTTCCGGAGGCGGGGGTGGCGATGCCGCGGCTTCAATGCCAGAATCGGCTTCAAGCAGCCAGGCCACCATGGCCTTGTCCACCAACCGCAAGACTCTGGATGGCGACAAGGAGTTCGAGATGTTGAAAACGAAACTGTTGCAGGCGCCTTTATGAATACCTCCACCATCAACACCACGGCGGTGAACACCACCACGCTGAAGGCCGGCGGCGACACCACGCTCAGCCTCAATGAAGGCTATTTCGCCCGGCGCAATGTGCTGGACTGGGTGTTCGCCGCGCTGGTCGCCGGCGGTTTTCTGTATGCCTTCGCGCGCTACGGCGCTTTCATGGATGTCTACGAAAAAGGCATCCTGCTGGCCGCCATTCCGTCCGCCATCGCGATGGGCTGGTTCTGGCGGCCGCTGCGTGTGCTCATGGTCGTCGTGAGTGTCTTCGCGTTGCTGGGCATTGCCTCTTACCAGGGCGATCTCGCGCGGGCCGAGCAGGTGTTCTGGCTCAAGTATTTTCTCTCCAGCCAGTCGGCCATCCTGTGGATGAGCGTGCTCTTTTTCATGAGCACGATTTTTTACTGGCTGGGGATGTTTGCCAAAGGGCAAAGTGCCACGCTGGAATCGCTGGGCTCCAGAATCGCCTGGGTCGCCGTAGGCATGGCATTGATAGGCACGCTTGTGCGCTGGTATGAAAGCTACCTGATTGGCGCCGATGTCGGGCACATCCCCGTGAGCAACCTGTATGAGGTATTCGTGCTGTTCTGCTGGATGACGGCCGCCTTCTACCTCTACTTTGAATCGCAATACAACACCCGTGCGCTGGGTGCTTTCGTGATGCTGGTGGTCAGCGCCGCGGTCGGCTTTTTGCTCTGGTACACCGTGGTGCGCGAGGCCCATGAAATCCAGCCGCTGGTGCCCGCCCTCAAGAGCTGGTGGATGAAGCTGCACGTGCCGGCCAACTTCATCGGCTACGGCATGTTCTCGCTGGCGGCCATGGTGTCGCTGTCCTACCTGATCAAGCAGCAGGCCGAAGAAAAGAGCTGGTACCGGCTCACGCCGCTGTGGTTGCTGGGGGTCGTGCTGTGCTTTGTACCCATCGTGTTTCGCAGCAAGTCGCCGGCCGAGGTTGGCGGCAGCTACTACTGGGTCGGTTATCTGGCGATTTCGGGGTTGATCGCTGCCGGTATCCTGCTGGGCCGCAAGCGCATTGCGGCACGCCTGCCCAGCTTCGAGGTGCTCGATGATGTGATGTACAAGGCAATCGCCGTCGGCTTTGCCTTCTTTACCATTGCGACGGTACTGGGTGCCCTGTGGGCGGCCGAGGCCTGGGGCGGCTACTGGAGCTGGGACCCCAAGGAAACCTGGGCGTTGATTGTCTGGCTCAACTATGCGGCCTGGCTGCACATGCGGCTCATGAAAGGCCTGCGCGGTACGGTGGCAGCCTGGTGGGCGCTGGTGGGGTTGGCGGTCACTTCGTTCGCCTTCCTCGGCGTCAACATGTTCCTCTCGGGTTTGCACAGCTACGGAACCTTGTAGCTACCGGGGAGTCTTTGTTGAAACCCTGCTGAATCCGTGTAAGAACCTGCCGCGTATTCAGACTAAGCCCTAAGGTATTTTTTCAAGGACGCCCATGCTCATCAAAACCCACGCCAACGGCTTCGACCACCTTGTTCCGAGCGAGATCACGCCGCGCGGCATTTACCAGGGCCGCCGTGACCTGATCAAGCTGATGGCCACGGGCGCCGCGGGTGCCGCCATGGCCAGCTGGGCAGGCCGCCAGGCCCTGGCGCAGACGGTGCAAAAGCCCGGCAAGCTCGCGGCCCTGCCTGGCGGAAAATCGGCGGTGGCCGGCGCGGTGACCATGGAAAAAATCACCGACTACAAAGACGCCACCAGCTACAACAACTATTACGAGTTCGGGACCGACAAGTCCGACCCCGCGAAAAACGCCCACACGCTGGTGACCAAGCCCTGGTCGGTGGCCATTGAAGGCCTGGTCAAGCAGCCCAAGACCTATACGCTGGAAGACCTGATCAAGCTGGCCCCGCAGGAAGAGCGCATTTACCGCCTGCGTTGCGTGGAAGGCTGGTCCATGGTGATTCCCTGGGTCGGCTATTCGCTGTCCGAGCTCATCAAGAAGGTCGAGCCCCTGGGCAACGCCAGGTATGTCGAGTTCATCACCCTGGCTGATCCCAAAACCATGCCTTTTGTGGGCTCCCGGGTCCTCGATTGGCCCTATGTGGAAGCCCTGCGCATGGATGAAGCCATGCACCCGCTGGCGCTGCTGGCCTTCGGCATGTATGGCGAAGTGCTGCCCAACCAGAACGGCGCGCCTGTGCGCATGGTGCTGCCCTGGAAGTACGGCTTCAAGAGCGGCAAGAGCATCGTCAAGATCCGTTTCACCGACAAAGAGCCGCGCACCGCCTGGAACAAGGCCGCGGCGCAGGAGTACGGCTTTTATTCGAACGTGAACCCGGATGTCGACCACCCGCGCTGGAGCCAGGCCACCGAACGCCGCATCGGTGAAGACGGCTTGTTTGCCAAGAAGCGCAAGACCTTGATGTTCAACGGCTACGAAGCGCAGGTAGGCCAGCTCTACGCCGGCATGGATCTCAAGAAGAACTACTAATGGCTACGCTCAAGGTGGCGGCGCAGAAGTGCTTGCTGCATCCCGCAGCCAAGCTGGTGCTGTTCATCGCCTGCCTGCTGCCTTTTGCCTGGTTGTTCTACGGCGCTTTCACCAACCAGTTGGGCGCCAACCCGGCCGAGGCCTTGATACGCGCCACCGGCGACTGGACGCTGCGTTTTATTTGCATCGTGCTGGCCGTCACGCCGCTTCGGGTGATCAGCGGCACGCCGGCGTTGGCGCGCTTTCGGCGCATGCTGGGCTTGTTCGCCTATTTCTATGTCGTCGTCCATCTGCTTAGCTACAGCTGGTTCGACATGGGTTTTGACTTTGCCGACATCGCCAAGGACATCGCCAAACGGCCTTTCATTCTGGTGGGGTTCTCGGCCTTTGTGCTGCTGACGCCGCTGGCGGCCACCTCATTTAACGCCGCCATCAAGGCCATGGGCGCAAAACGCTGGCAGTGGCTGCACAAGCTGGTCTACCTGATCGCCGGCCTGGGGCTGCTGCATTTTTTCTGGATGCGCGCGGGCAAGAATAATTTCGCCGAGGTGTTTGTCTATGCCGCGATCATCGCGGTGCTGCTGGGCTGGCGCGTGCAGCAGTACCTCAGGAAAAAGAAACCGCAGCCGGCCTACGGCGTGCGCGGCAAGCTGTCTTAGAAATCCGGCGTTCAGCCAGCCACCAGTTGCTCTTGCCGCATCTGGTCTTCCACGCTTTCCCGCCGGCGAATCAGGTGCGCCTTGTCGCCGTCGACCAGGATCTCGGCCGCGCGGCCGCGCGTGTTGTAGTTGCTGGCCATGCTCATGCAATAGGCGCCGGCCGACATCACGGCCAGCTTGTCGCCCGCCACCACGGCGAGGGTACGGTCGCGGCCTATCCAGTCGCCGCTTTCGCAAACCGGCCCGACCACGTCATAGGTCATTTCGGGCGCGCCCTGTGTGGGAGTTGCCGACAGCGGGGCTATGGCATGGAAAGCCTGGTACATCGCGGGGCGCGGCAGGTCGTTCATGGCCGCATCGATGATGCAGAAATTCTTGTGCTCGCCGGGCTTGGTATAGACCACCTCGGCCAGGCACACACCGGCGTTGCCGACCAGGGAACGGCCGGGTTCGATCATGAGCTTCTTGCCACCATAGCCGCGTGCATCCAGGCGGGCCAGCAACTGCTGCCACAGCGCATCGGCTTCAGGCGGAGTATCGTTGTTGTAGTTGATGCCCAGGCCGCCGCCGAAGTCGATGTGTTCCAGCGTGATGCCGGCGGCTTCAATGGCCGCCACCAGGTCCAGCACGCGATCCATGGCGTCGAGGTAGGGCGTGGCATCGGTGATCTGCGAGCCGATATGGCAGTCGATGCCGACCACCCGCAGGCCCTTAAGCGAAGCCGCATGCCGGTAGATGCGCAGCGCGTCTTCATGCGCGACGCCGAACTTGTTGTCCTTCAGGCCGGTGGAAATATAGGGGTGCGTCTTGGGGTCCACATTCGGGTTGACGCGGATGCTGACGGGCGCGCGCAGGCCCTGGGCTAGGGCCACCTCGGACAGCACATCGAGTTCAGCTTCGCTTTCAACGTTGAAGCAGCCTATGCCGGCGGCCAGCGCCTTGCGCATCTCGGCACGGGTCTTGCCCACACCCGAGAAAATGATCTTGCCGGCCTCACCGCCCGCGGCGAGCACACGGTCGAGCTCACCGCCCGAGACGATGTCAAAGCCGCAGCCGGCGCGGGCGAACACCTGCAACACGCCCAACGAGGAGTTGGCCTTCATGGCATAGCAGATCTGCGCATCGCGGCCGGCAAAACCGCGCTGGTAGGCAGCCAATGCCGACAGCATCGCGGCCTTGGAGTACACAAAGAGCGGCGTGCCGTGCGCGGCGGCAAGATCGCGCAGGCGCAGGTCTTCAACAAAGAGCTCGCCCTCGCGGTAGGCGAAATGCGGGTGGCCGGGAAGGGATTGACGGGTCATGAGTGCCTGGGTGGACTGTGAAGGTTCGAGGTATCTTAAGGAGCGTGCGGCCCGCGCGCCATGGTTGATTCAAGGTGTCTTCGCGTTACTGCCTTGGATTTGAAGGTTCAGGCCGGCAAGGGCCTGAACCCTGGAGGGGCGGGCAGGCAGGACGGCCAGCCTAGCGCGCCGCGGAAGCCGGCAAGGCCGGTGTTGCGGTCGCCGCGGCGGGTGCCTCGGGAAGGGTGGTGCTGGTTTGAGCGGGGGGAGGGGATGGAACGACGCCTGGAACTTTGGGCGGCACCGGGAGGTACAGCGGGCCTTTCTGGCCGCAACCGGCCAGCAGGGCGGTGCTGGCCACAATGGCGGCAAGGCCATACCGGAAGGCGGGGTTGCGGCGGCGGCCTAAAATTTGAGCTGAAGAAACCATGACGGGATTGTAATGACGGACCTTGAATACCAGGATCTGGCCGAACGCGCGCTACAGGCGGTGGAAGCGGCCTGCGACCGGATCAACGATGAAAGCAATGCGGACATCGACAACCAGCGGACCGGCGGCATGGTCACGCTGACTTTTTCGAACCGCAGCCAGATCGTGATCAACCTGCAAAAGCCACTGCACGAGATCTGGATGGCTGCCAAAGCCGGTGGGTTTCACTATAAATACAGGGACGGGCGCTGGGCCGACACCAAGGACTCCAGCGAATTCTTCGCCAATCTCTCACGCTATGCCAGCGAGCAGGCCGGCCAGGCCCTGGTGTTCAAGCCGCAGGATTGATGCTGCGGGGCTGATATCTCCTGATTTTGTTGAATGAAAAACGGCCCTCGCGGGCCGTTTTTCGTGGGCGGCGTGCGGCCGCTCAGTGTTGCGCTCAGTTCTTGAACAGGTCCAGGATGCGTTTTTTCTCGTCCGAGGGCGGGAGAACCTGGATCGCGCCTCCGGCCGTGGCCGCGCTGGCGGGCTGGCCGGCATTGGCAGCCGCCGGGTCCTGCTGGATGCCGACAGTGCTGACGCCGGAGCCGCGGGCATATTCGCTGTAGTACCACTCGCCGCCGACGTTGACGACGCCTTCGGGAGCAGGGTATTCCGCAACCGGCACCCCCTTGAGTGCGTATTCCATGTAATTGATCCAGATCGGCAGGCTCAGGCCGCCGCCGGTTTCTCGGTCACCCAGCTTCTTGGGCGTGTCGTAACCCATCCAGACGGCCGCCGCCAGCGTGGGCTGGAAACCCACGAACCAGGTGTCTATGGAGTCATTGGTCGTGCCGGTCTTGCCGTAGAGGTCGGGGCGCTTGAGTGTGGCCTGCGCCCTGGCGGCCGTGCCGGAACGCGCGACCTCCTGCAGCAGGCTGTCCATGATGAAGGCGTTGCGCGGCTCAATGGCCCGGGCCGATTCGTCCAGCGCGGGCGGCTTGGTCTCCAGCAGGACCTTGCCGCGCTGGTCGGTGATTTTGGTGATCAGGTAAGGATTGACGCGGTAGCCCCCATTGGCGAACACCGAGTAGGCGGTCACCATCTGTATGGGTGTGACGGAGCCGGCGCCCAGGGCCATGGTGAGATAGGCCGGATGTTTTTCCGCCTCAAAGCCGAAATGGGTGATCCAGTCCTGGGCGTAGGGCGCGCCTATGGCCTGCAGGATGCGGATGGAAATCATGTTCTTGGATTTCTTCAGGCCGGTCCGCAGGCTCATGGGGCCTTCGAAATTGCCGTCGTAGTTCTTAGGCTCCCAGGGCTGGCCGCCGGTTACGCCGGCGTCGAAGAACAAGGGCGCATCATTGACCACGGTGGCCGGGGTGAAGCCTTTTTCCAGCGCGGCCGAGTAGATAAAGGGCTTGAAGCTGGAACCGGGCTGGCGCCAGGCCTGGGTCACGTGGTTGAACTTGTTTTTCTCGAAGTCAAAGCCGCCCACCAGCGCGCGTATGGAGCCGTCACGCGGATCCAGCGCCACGAATGCACCCTCAACCTCGGGCAGCTGGGTGATTTCCCAGGTATTCTTCGGCGTTTTCGCCACGCGGATCAGGGCGCCCCGGCGTATCTTGATGTTAGGGCCGGCCTTCTCGGCCAGCCCCGATTGCGCGGGTTTCAGGCCGTCACCGGTGATCTCGACGGTTTCGCTGTTCTGGCGCATGGCCAGGATGCGCTTGGGATTGGCCTCCAGCACCACGGCCGACATCACGTCGCCGTTGTCGGGGTTGTCGGTCAGCGCGTCGTCAATTGCGTCTTCGGTTTCCTGGGGGTTGACGGGCAGGTCTATGAATTTCTCGGGGCCGCGGTAAATCTGGCGGCGCTCGTAGTCCATGATGCCTTTGCGCAGTGCCTTGTATGCCACGGTCTGGTCAGTGGCGCGCAGGGTGGTATAGACGTTCAGGCCGCGGGTGTAAGTTTCATCGCCGTACTGGTTGTAGATCAGCTGGCGCACCGTCTCGGCCACATACTCGGCATGCACCCGGCCCGCGTCGGGCCCTGTCTTGACCTTCAGGGGCTCTTCTTTGGCGGCTTTGGCCTGTTCGGCCGTGATGAAGCCGTTTTCCTCCATGCGCTCAATGATGTAGAGCTGGCGCGCACGGGCACGCTTGGGGTTGATGATGGGGTTGTAGGCCGATGGCGCTTTGGGCAGGCCGGCCAGCATGGCGGCCTCGGCGATCGAGATGTTTTTCAGTGGCTTGCCGAAATAGGCCTCCGATGCCGCGGCAAAGCCGTAGGCCCGATTGCCCAGAAATATCTGGTTCATATAGATCTCAAGGATCTGGTCCTTGGTCATCAGATGTTCCAGCTTGAAGGTCAGCAGGATCTCATAGATCTTGCGCGTGTAGCTCTTCTCCGCGGAAAGGTAGACGTTGCGGGCCACCTGCATGGTGATGGTGGAAGCGCCCTGGCTCTTGGCGCGGCCCACATTGGCGAAGCCGGCGCGGATCACGCCCATGTAGTCCACGCCGCCGTGGGAGAAAAAGCGCGCATCTTCGATCGCGAGCACGGCGTCTTTCATGACCTGGGGAATGTCCTGGACAGGAGTCAGGCTACGCCGCTCTTCGCCGAATTCGCCTATCACCACCCCGTCGGCGGAATAGACACGCAGCGGCAGCTTGGGCCGGTAATCCACCAGGTCCGAGATGTCGGGCAGGTTGGGGTATGCGACCGACAGCGCCACGGCCACAAACAGCAGGACGCTGACGACGCCTGCCAGCAACAGCCCCGTGCTCCATAAAAGGAACCTGGCGAGCCAGCGTGGCAGCCAGCGCTTGCCCGCAGTGCTTGACTTGGCAGGGCTGGAATCTGAATCAGGAGAGGAGGGCGTGGAGGGCATGTAGGCAATCGTAAAGTCGCGTCACTATTATAAAAATCCTGAAAACCTGGGCATATCGGGCTGATTGCGAAGCGTCACACTTTTACGTTTGCAGACATCGTTTTGGGCCCGCCGACTCACTTGCACTCAGTTACAAGCGTCGGCTTTTGACAACGTTCTGGAGATGCAGAACAGGAAAAATCCTTACTGCACAAAGAGCTTACTGCTACTATTCAAGTGATTTCTTAAGTATGCAGGGCTACATATTAGCCGTCATTTGGGGACTGCCTTGATCTCTCTGGGGTCGTTATTCAACCGCCAACAACCCGCTTTGCTGGGTTTGGATATCAGTTCGTCCAGCGTCAAGCTGGTGGAGTTGAGCCGTGACAAGGCCGGTAACCTGGTGCTGGATCGCTGTGCGATCGAGCCCCTGGAGCGTGGCTGGATCACGGACGGCAACGTCGAAAAATTCGACGAAGTCGCCGATGCCGTGCGCCGCCTGGTCAAAAAAAGCGGAACCCGCACCAAAAACGTCGCTATGGCGCTGCCTGCTTCCGCGGTCATCACCAAAAAGATCATCCTGCCTGGCGGCATGACGGACGCCGAACTGGAAACCCAGGTCGAGACCGAAGCCAACCAGTACATTCCATTCTCTCTGGACGAAGTCAGCCTTGACTTCTGTGTGGTAGGGCCCAGCGCCACCTCCGCCGGCGACGTCGAGGTGCTGATCGCCGCTTCGCGCAAGGAAAAGGTCCAGGACCGGGAAGGCCTGGCGGAAGCCGCAGGGCTCAAGCCCATCGTGGTCGACGTGGAATCCTATGCCTCGCGCCTGGCGACCGCCCGGCTCATCGAAAACCTGCCGAACAAGGGTGTGGACACCATGGTCGCCCTGTTCGAGGTCGGCGCGCTGACTACCAGCATGCAGGTGATCAAGAACGATGAAGTGCTGTACGAGCGCGACCAGGCTTTTGGCGGTGCGCAGCTGACACAGCTGATCGTGCGCCAATACGGGTTTTCGCCCGAAGAGGCCGAGAGCAAGAAGCGCAGCGGCGACTTGCCTGAGGATTACGGTTCCGGGGTCCTGAAGCCCTTTGTGGAAAGCATGGCCCAGGAAATCGGCCGCGCCCTCCAGTTCTTCTTTACCAGCACGCCGCACAACAAGGTGGACTACGTCATGCTGGCCGGCGGCTCGTCCGCCCTGCCCGGGTTGACGGATTCCGTCACGCAGCAAACCTCGTTTGCCTGCCTCCTGGCCAATCCTTTCGAGGGTATGGAGCTCGGTGAGGGAGTGCGAGAGAAAAAAATGCGCCGTGAGGCATCGTCATACCTGACCTCCTGCGGTCTGGCTTTGCGGAGGTTCCTGCAGTGATTCTGGTCAACCTGCTCCCGCACCGCGAAGCTGCGCGCAAGCGCAGGCGCGAAACCTTTTTTGCCACTCTTGGTGTCGCCGCCCTGGTTGGCGGCCTGATTTGTGGTGCCGTGTATTCCTGGTATCTGGCCCAGATCGAAAACCAGCGCAGCAAGAACAACTTCCTGAAAACCGAGATCACGCGCCTTGAAAACCAGATCAAGGAAATCTCCACGCTGCAGGCGGAGATTGCGGCGCTAAGAGCGCGCCAGAACGCAGTGGAAGACCTTCAGGGCAATCGCAACCTGCCTGTCTACCTGCTGAGCGAGCTGGTCAAACAGCTGCCTGACGGTGTGTATATCAACAGCATGAAGCAGGACAATCAGACGGTATTCATCACCGGCGTGGCACAGTCGAACGAGCGGGTTTCCGAACTGTTGCGCAATCTGGCCAACAACAGCCCTTGGCTGACCCGGCCGGAACTGGTTGAAATCACGGCTAGCACGGTAGCGCTGACGCCGCGCGATCAGCGGCGTGTGTCCAATTTCTCCATGCGCGTCGGGCTCAAGCGCGCCACCGCGCCCAAGGCGCCGGGTTCCGCGCCAGCCGGCTCAGCGCCTGGCACCGCGGCGATCCCGGCGAAGGCCTGAAGCAGGTTGAACGATCATGGTTAAAACTCCAAAAATCAACGTCGATTTCTCGGCGATCCAAAGCACCCTGAAGGCGCAGTTTTCAGGGCTTGATCCCAACGATCCCCCTTCCTGGCCAGCGCTGCCGCGCTACCTCCTCTGCGTCGGCGTCACGGTTCTCGTGGTGGTCGCGCTGTGGTTTGTCTGGCTGAGTTCCTCGGACGAGGAGCTGGTGGCCGAGCAGGCCAAGGAAGTGCAGTTGAGGGAAGACTACAAGAAAAAGCTGGTGCAGGCGGTGAACCTGGACGCGTTGAAAAAGCAGCGCGAACAGGTGCAGCAATATGTGACCCAGCTCGAGAAGCAGCTTCCCAGCAAGGCTGAAATGGACGCCCTGCTGTCCGACATCAACCAGGCGGGCCTGGGCCGCAGCCTGCAGTTCGAGCTGTTCCGGCCGGGGCAGGTGAGCGTCAAGGAGTACTACGCCGAATTGCCCATCGCGGTGCGTGTCACGGGCCGTTACCACGATATCGGCGCTTTCGCCGCCGACATCGCCAATCTTTCCCGCATCGTGACCCTGAACAACCTGAACCTGGTACCGGCGAAGGATGGCAATCTCGTGCTGGACACCACGGCCAAGACTTTCCGCTACCTCGATCCCGAGGAGGTGGCCCTGCAGCGCAAGAGCGCCCCGGGAGCCAAGAAATGAGACATAGCAACTCTGTATTGACGGGCGCGATGCTCTTTGCGCTGCTGGCGCTGGCCGGCTGTGGTTCATCCGAGCAGGAAGAGCTGCAGCAATGGATGACGGAGCAGCGTAATGCGATCCGGCCCAAGATCGACCCTATCCCGGAACCCACCAAGTTTTCCCCACAGGCCTATAACCAGGAGGGCTCCATCGAGCCTTTCAGCAACCAGAAGCTGACGCAGGCGCTCAAGCGCGACTCCAACCAGGCGACAGCCAACGCGGGCCTGATTGCTCCGGAACTGAGCCGGCGCAAAGAGCCCCTGGAGGCCTACCCCCTGGATGCGACCTTCATGGTCGGAAGCCTGATCAAGGTGGGCAAGCCGGTGGCTCTGGTCAAGGTCGACAACCTGATCTACCAGGTCCGGGTCGGCAATTACCTTGGGCAGAATTACGGCCGCATCACGCAGGTGGGGGAAACCAGCCTGTCACTGCGTGAGATCGTGCAGGACGCTGCGGGCGAATGGATTGAGCGGACGGCTACTTTACAGCTATTAGAGGGATCAAAATGAACAAGCAGACATGTGCATTAGAGGCAGAAGGTACGGGAGGCGGCCTGAAGCGTTTGCTTGAACGTGTGTTGCGCGGCGCTGCTTTGGGCATGGCCTTGTCGCTGCTGGTGGCAGCGCTGCCGCAGGCCGCGCAGGCGCAAAACTCGATTCAGTCGGTGACCGGTTCGGTCCAGGGCGGCTCCGAGATCATCCGCATCGACCTGGCCGAGCCCCTGGCCGCCGTTCCCACTGGCTTTGCCATTCAGTCACCCGCTCGTATCGCCCTGGACTTCCCCGGCGTCAGCAATGCCATGGGGCGGTCCGCGGTGGACATGAACCTCGGCAACCTGCGTTCAGCGAATGTGGTGCAGGCCGGCGAGCGGACCCGCGTGGTGCTCAATCTCAAGGCGCCGTCGACCTACAAGGCTGACATCCAGGGTAAATCACTGATCATCACCCTCGATTCTTCGGCCACCAGCGCGGCTGCGGCTCCCGCTCCGGTCCAGGTGTTCGCGGAAAGCCGCAATCGTGATGTGCTCCCGCTCAAGGATGTGGATTTCCGCCGTGGAACCGACAGTGCAGGACGCATTGTCGTGGGCTTGTCCAATAACGAAGTAGGCGTTGACATACGTCAGCAGGGCCAAACCCTGGTGGTCGAATTCCTAAAGACGACCTTGCCCGAAGGTTTGCGCCGCCGGCTGGACGTTGCCGACTTCGGTACGCCGGTCCAGACCGTCACGACCTTCCAGACGGGCGACAAGGTCCGGATGGTGGTTGAGCCCCAGGGTGCGTGGGAGCACAGCGCTTACCAAAGCGACAACCAGTTTGTGCTGGAGGTTCGCCCCTTGAAGGTCGACCCGACCAAGCTGACGCAAGGCCCGGGCTTTACCGGCGAAAAACTGTCGCTGAATTTCCAGAACATTGAAATCCGGTCCCTGCTGCAGGTGATTGCCGACTTTACGAACTTCAACATCGTCACCTCTGATTCAGTGACGGGTAGCGTGACGCTGAGGCTGAAGGACGTACCCTGGGACCAGGCGCTGGATATCATTCTGCAGTCCAAGGGCCTGGGCATGCGCAAAAACGGCAACGTGCTGGTCATTGCGCCCAAGGATGAGCTGGCAGCCAAGGACAAGCTTGACCTGGAATCGCGCAACGCCATCCAGAGCCTTGAGCCTGTTCGCACCCAGTCCTTCCAGATCAATTACGCCAAGGCCGCGGACATCGCGACACAGCTCACCGCCAGCGGTAGCGGTCCTACGAGCGCCCGTATCCTGTCGCAGCGCGGCAGCGTCATTGCCGAGCCCCGGACCAACCAACTCTTCGTGACCGATATCCCGTCCAGGCTGGAGCAGGTCCAGAGCCTGATCACCAAGCTGGACGTGGCGGTGCGCCAGGTCCTGATCGAGGCGCGCATTGTCGAGGCTTCGGACAGCTTTGGGAAATCGCTGGGCGTGCGGCTCGGCGGCCGGCCCTTCAACCAGAATACCAACTCGGCGTTCGGTGGTACCTACAGCGCAACGACGGCGGGTACCAATGCCGGCGAGTTCGTGAGCCTGCCGGGTGTGGGCCAGAATGGTTTCTCGGCAGCGACCTTTGCTGTCTCCCTGTTCAATGCCGCGAAGACGCGTTTCCTGAATCTGGAGATCTCCGCTTCCGAAGCCGACGGTAAATCCAAGATCGTTTCCAGCCCGCGGGTTGTCACGGCAGACCAGGTCAAGGCCCTGATCGAACAAGGTACGGAACTCCCCTACCAGCAGGCCACCTCCAGCGGCGCCACTTCCATCAGCTTCCGCAAAGCCAACCTGAAGCTTGAGGTCACGCCGCAGATCACTCCCGAGGGCAACATCATCCTGAACGTTGACGTGAACAAGGACAGTGTGGGCCGCGAAACGGCCAACGGCTTTGCGATCGATACCAAGCACATCCAGACGCAGGTGCTGGTTGAGAACGGCGGTACCGTGGTGATCGGCGGTATCTTTGAACAGAACGACCGTGACAACGTCACCAAGGTTCCGCTGCTGGGTGACTTGCCCGGTGTAGGCAATCTCTTCAAGCAGACGACGCGCTCCGCGACGAAATCCGAGCTGCTGGTGTTCATTACGCCGAAGATGCTGACCAACGGATCGGCATTGCGCTGAAGCCCGAGCGGCCGGCATCGCCGCGAGGCGGGCCGGTTTGGTGGGAAAATGCAGGTAGCGGCGGGCCCTTTGGGGCCTGTCGCGTTTGTAAGCCGGTTCATTTTCCACCTTGACTCCATCCACGCATCCCGGGGCGAAGGCCCCCAGACTCCATTGAATGCAAACCCGTTGAGAATCGCCTGCGTGGGCCTGCCGGGTTCGGGGAAATCCACTGTCGGCCGGCATCTGGCCCGCAAGATGGGCTTGCGCTTCATTGACTCGGACCAAGTGATCGAGCAGCGTATCGCCTGCTCCATTCGGGAGTTTTTTGAGCGGGAGGGGGAAAACGCCTTCCGCGATATCGAGCAGCAGGTCATCGACGAGTTGACCCAGGGCCAGTCCTGTGTGCTGTCGAGCGGCGGCGGGACGGTGCTGCGAGCTGCCAATCGCCAGCACCTTCGCGAGCGCTCGCAGGTGGTCTACCTGCATTCCATTCCCGAAGAAGTATTTCGCCGGCTGAGGCACGACCAGAACCGGCCGCTTCTGCAGGTTGCCGACCCGCTGGCCAGGCTCAGGGATTTGTATGCCGCCCGCGACCCCCTGTACCGGGAAACCGCCCACTTCGTCATCGAGACCGGCCGCCCTTCGGTGTCCACGTTGGTCAACATGATCCTCATGCAACTCGAGCTGGCCGGATTGCTGCCCCCTCGCTGATTGCCCCCCGCCTGTCGTGCAGCCGTCCGCGCCGGGGTGGTCGAGTGCCTCTACACTCCCATCTATGCACGCAAATTCCCCTTCCGCGGCTGCCCAGGTCCACATTGATCTTGGCGAGCGCAGCTATCCGATTGCCATCGGCAACGGCCTTCTCGGCAAGGCGCAGACTTACCAGGCCCTCCCGAAAGCCGCCGCCGCGCTGGTGGTATCGAACACGACAGTAGCTCCCTTGTATGCGGCGCAGCTGAGCCAGGCGCTGCGACAGCGCTATGGCAAGGTGCTGCAGGTCACCTTGCCCGACGGCGAGGCCTACAAGGATTGGCAGACGCTGCAGCTGATTTTTGACGCCCTGCTTGAAAACGGCTGCGACCGCAAGACCGTGATGTTCGCGCTCGGCGGTGGCGTGGTGGGCGACATGACCGGCTTTGCCGCCGCGAGCTATATGCGCGGAGTACCTTTTGTGCAGGTACCCACAACTCTATTGGCGCAGGTTGATTCATCGGTGGGCGGCAAAACGGCCATCAACCACCCGCTGGGCAAGAACATGATCGGCGCCTTCTACCAGCCGCTTCTGGTGGTTTGCGACCTCGATGCCCTGGGAACGTTGCCGCCGCGCGAATTGAGCGCGGGCCTGGCTGAGATCATCAAATACGGCCCGATTGCCGACATGGCTTTCCTGGAATGGATAGAGGCCAACCTCGACGGCCTGCTGGCCAGAAAGCCCGAGGCCATGGCCCACGCGATCCGGCGCAGCTGTGAAATCAAGGCCTGGGTGGTCGGGCAGGACGAGCGTGAGGCCGGCCTGCGCGCGGTCCTGAATTTCGGCCACACCTTTGGCCACGCAATTGAATCCGGCCTGGGCTACGGCGAATGGCTGCACGGCGAGGGCGTGGGCTGCGGCATGGTGATGGCCGCGCATTTGTCCGAGCGCCTGGGCCTGGTCGACAAGGCTTTTGTGGCGCGGCTGACGCGGCTGGTGCAGCGTGCGGGGTTGCCGGTCAAGGGGCCGGTGCTGTCCGCGGGGGACAACGCCGGACGCTACCTGGAGTTGATGCGCGTCGACAAGAAATCCGAGGCCGGCGAGATACGTTTTGTCGTGATCGACGGCCCCGGCAAAGCGGCGCTTCGCAGTGCGCCCGACGCGCTGGTGCGCGACGTGATCGACTTGTGCTGCAGCACATAACCTGGGAGCGTCGACCATGACCTTGGCGCCTTACGCCTGTGATCCCGCGCAGTCGCGCGGCCGCCGCTACACCGAGCCGGCGGCGCCCACGCGCTCGGACTTCCAGCGCGACCGCGACCGCATCGTGCACTCCACGGCCTTTCGCCGCCTGGTCTACAAGACGCAGGTGTTCCTCAACCATGAGGGCGACCTGTTTCGCACCCGCCTGACCCATTCGCTGGAAGTTGCGCAGCTGGGGCGTTCCATCGCCCGCACGCTTCAACTCAATGAAGATCTTGTGGAAGCCATCGCGCTGGCGCACGATCTGGGCCACACGCCTTTCGGCCATGCCGGCCAGGATGCCTTGAATGCCTGCCTCAAGGCCGCTCAGCCCGAAAGTGCGGGCTTTGAGCACAACCTGCAAAGCCTGCGCGTCGTGGATTCGCTGGAAGAGCGTTACCCGGCCTACAACGGCCTGAACCTCAGTTTCGAGACACGTGAAGGCATCCTCAAACACTGCTCAAAGCGCAATGCGCGCCGCATCGAGTCGCGCGAACCCGGCGGTGTCGCTCGCCGTTTTGTGGATCAACCCGCCGAAGGCCCGCGCTGGCAACAGCCCAGCCTGGAAGCGCAGCTCGCCAACCTGGCCGACGAAATCGCCTACAACGCGCATGACATCGACGACGGCGTGCGCTCAGGCTTGCTGACGCTGGAGCAGCTCGAGGATGTCGAGCTCTTCAGCCAGTACTGCCGTGAAACGCGGCTGGCCCATCCCGGCGTACAGGGCCGTCGCTTGCTGTTTGAAACCATACGCCGCATGCTCAGTGCCCAGGTTTACAACGTGATGGACGCGACCTGGGCGGCCATCCACAAGGTAGCGCCCACGAATGCTGATGATGTGCGCCAGCACCCGGCACTGGTCTGCTTCACGCCGGAGATGGAGCGGCAATCCGCATCGCTCAAGCGCTTCCTGCTGAAAAACCTCTACCGCCATCCCAAGGTGGTGGAGACCACCCAAGCAGCCAAGCAGGTGGTCTCCGATCTGTTCGAGGCCTATATGGCCGACCCCGCCCAGATGCCCCAGGCGCATATCGACCGTTTCGACGGCGTCGATGTGCCACACGCTGCGGGCGCCAAGCCCGAGCGCGTGGTGGCCGATTACATCGCCGGCATGACAGACCGGTTTGCGGCCAAAGAGCACGAACGCCTGAAGGGCCGCGCCGCTTTCGCGGCTTGAACCGTTTCCCTCGGCCTCGTATCCTGTGACTGAACCCCAGCAGGACACCGCCGCCCGCGCCCGCGCCGCCTGGTGCGTGATCGCGGCCGGCGTAGTGGCCGCGCTCCATGTGGGCAAGCTGCCCCCCGCTTTGCCCGTGCTCGGCCAGGTCCTGGGTGTCTCCCTGTTGCAGGCCGGTTTCCTGCTGTCGCTGGTGCAACTGGCCGGCATGACGCTGGGCCTGGTCACGGGGCTGGCCGTGCAGCGTGTGGGACTCAAGCGCAGCGCGGTGGCCGGCCTGTGGGTGCTGGCATTGGCCAGTGCCCTGGGCGCCATGGCATCCGGTGTCCATGGCTTGCTGGCGGCGCGCGTGCTGGAAGGCCTGGGGTTTCTGTGGGTGGTGCTGCCGGCACCGGCCCTGGTTCGTCGGCTGGTGCCGCCTGAAAAACTCAGCGGTATGCTCGGGATGTGGGGCGCGTACATGCCATTGGGCGCTTCGCTGGCCTTGCTGGCGGGGTCTCTGGTCATCGCCTGGGCCGGTCCTGAGTGGGGCTGGCGCATCCTGTGGTGGCTTTTGGCCGCGCTGGCTGCGGTGCTGGCCCTGCTGCTTGCATGGCGCGTACCGGGAGAGCCCTCCGTGGCGGCCATGCCCGCAGGCCGGCCCCGCAGCGGCCAGCTCATCTTGGCGACGCTGCGTTCGCGAGCCGCCTGGTTCATGGCCCTGGCTTTTGCGACCTATTCGGGCCAATGGCTGGCCGTGGTGGGTTTTCTGCCGTCCATCTATGCGCAGGCCGGGATGGCCGGCGGCTGGACCGGGCCGCTGACGGCGCTCGCGGCCGCCGTCAATATCATCGGGAACGTCGCCGCCGGGCGCCTGCTGGGCCGAGGCTTGCCGCCGCTGGCCTTGCTGGCTGTTGGCTTCTTTGCGATGGCAGGCGGCGCCTTGCTGGCATTTTCGGGGCGGGTGTCGCCGGTGCTGCAATACGCGGCGATCCTGGGCTTCTCCATGGTGGGCGGCCTGGTGCCCGCGACTTTGTTCAGCCTGGCCGTCCGGCTGGCGCCCAGCGCCGATACGGTCTCCACCACAGTGGGCTGGATGCAGCAGTGGTCGGCACTCGGGCAGTTCGCCGGCCCGCCGTTGGTCGCTTGGGTGGCTGCCGTGACAGGAGGCTGGCAATGGACGGGCTGGGTTACGGCGGCCAGTTCATGCCTGGGCATCGTCCTGGCGGTGCAGCTTCACCGTTTGCAGAACCAGGGAAAATAAGCGAGGCGTCGCTGGCCGGGCAGCTCCGGCACAGGACGGCGCATAGGCTTATAACGTGTCGGCATTTTCCCCGGTGTCTTTTTGGTTCGATAAGGCTTACGCTTGAACTCTGCGCACACTTTGTGACATTCTTTTGGAACAACAGGATAAGCGCACACTGCAATCGCAGGCATCAAACCTGCTTTGGCTATTTTCGTTTCTCAAAAGGTGTTGTCATGAGCTTCAATCGGCGTCAGTTTATTTTGGGTGGTGCATCGGCAGGCGCTGTGGTGGCAAGTCCTTCGCTGTGGGCGCAAGGCAAGACCGCACGGAAGATCGTCGTTGGGCAATCCGTGCCCTTGACCGGCGCCGCCGACCAGATCGGCCTGGCCTACCTCAATGGCGCCAAGATTTACTTTGACGCGATCAATGCCAAAAACGGCGCGGGCGGCTACAAGATCGAAGTCAAGGCGCTCGATGACGGCTACGCCCCGGCCAAGGCCGCCGCGAACGCCAAGCACCTGATCGATGAAGACGTGGACGCGCTTTTCGGCTTCACCGGCACCGCAAGCTGCGACGCCGCCTTCGCCGCGGCGAAAGCTTCCAACACCCTGTTCTTCGCACCTTTTGCCGCCTCCGACGCGCTGCACGATCCATCGCTCAGCAATGTGTTCCATGTGCGTCCCGCGCTGGCCGATGAAGCCTACAAAATTGCGCGCCACTGCGCGACGCTGAACCAGGACCGAATCGCGGTGTTTGCCGAAGACGATGCCATGGGGCGTGGCGGCCTGGCGGCCGTCAACCAGGCGCTGATCGACCTGAAGCGGCCGGCCATCGTCGGCAGCGCGCTGTCGCCTGTCAACAGCGACAAGGTTGACGCGGCCGTGGCTTCGCTGATGAAAGTGCAGCCCCAAGCCGTCATCCAGGTCAGCCTGTTCAATTCATCGGCGGCTTTTATCCGCAAGATGCGGCAAGCCGGCTACGGTGGGCAGTTCCTGAATTTTTCGGTTGTGGGCATTGATCCGCTCTTCAGCGCCCTGGGCAAGGAAATCGGTGGCGTCGTGATTTCGCAGGTCGTGCCGTCACCGCGCAGCACCGGTACGCCGCTTATCAAGGAATACCTCGATGTGTTGAACCAGACCGACCAGACGCCCAGCTATGAAAGCGTGGAAGGCTATATCGCCGCCAAGACTTTCGCCGAAGGCGTTCGCCGCAGCGCGGCAGGCAGCGGCAAGCCCGACCGGGCCGGCCTGCAAAAAGCATTTGAATCAATGACCGATTACGACGTGGGCGGCTTCCGGGTCAACCTGCGCGCCAAGAAATACGAATCCGTGCGGGCGATCGACCTCGTCACCATCACGCCTGACGGCAAGGTCGTTCGCTGACGAGGTGCAGGATGGGCCGGCTGGCTTTTTTTAGAAGGCTTGGGGCGTCCTGAAAATTAGGGTCAGGTTCCAATATCATGGTGCAAACTCCAGGTATTGCATTTCATGGCTCGTCTTCCCCGTCTGACGCTTCCCAGTTATCCCCATCACATCATCCAGCGCGGCAATAACCGGCAAGCGGTTTTCTCTTCCGCCGCCGATCACCAGATGCTGCTGCGGCTGCTCGACGAAAGCGCGCGCAAATTCGGCGTTGCCTTGCATGCTTACGTGTTGATGGACAACCATTTCCACCTGCTGGCCACGCCCGGCACGGCGGACGGCCTGCCGCAGATGATGCAGGCCGCCGGGAGGCGTTATGTGCGCTATTTCAACGACAGCCAGGGCCGCTCCGGCACCTTATGGGAAGGGCGTTACCGCGCCACTGTGATCGAGCCTGAGCGCTACCTGCTGGCATGCATGGCCTATATCGACCTGAACCCCGTCCGCGCCGGGCTGGTGAGCGAAGCACGGGACTATCCTTGGTCCAGCCATGGCCACTACGCGGGCTTGCGGGTCGACAGCCTGCTCACGCCGCATCCCCTGGTCTGGGCGTTGGGCAACACGCCTTTTGCCCGTGAAGCGGCCTACGCCGGATTGGTGCGTACCGGCATCACGGCGGAGCAGCAGGATTTGCTGACCTGCTCGGCCCTGAGCGGCTGGGCCCTGGGTGGAGCCGATTTCCTGGCGGACCTCCAGAAGCGCACAGAACGCCGTGTGACCAAGAACCAGGCCGGGCGGCCGGCCGCACCACGCGAAGAAAAACCACCTGTTGCTTGATCAACGCTATTTCCGGCGGCTATTTGCCCTCACATTTAATGTGTCCCTAATTAAATGTTGATTAATTTTCTCGATATTTAATTCGAATCTGACCCTATTTAAACTTCTTGGCATTGTTGTTGCACTGCACTATGCTCCCCATTCCCCGCGAAAAATTATGAAACCGGGGATGCGGCGCTGCGGGCCTTTCGGGCTTTCAGACCCCATCCCTCCCGAAGAGGAATTGCCATGACCACGGCTGCTGAAATCAAGCATTTTGAAGAAAACGGTTTGTATGCCGGAGCCAACGAACACGACGCCTGCGGTGTCGGTTTTGTGGCCCACATCAAAGGGCAGAAAAGCCACGCCATCATCCAGCAAGGCCTCAAGATTCTCGAGAACCTCGATCACCGGGGTGCGGTGGGCGCTGACAAGCTCATGGGCGACGGCGCCGGCATCCTGATCCAGTTGCCTGACGCGCTGTACCGTGAAGAAATGGCGGCGCAGGGCGTTCAGCTGCCGCCGCCCAGCGAATACGGTGTTGGCATGGTGTTCCTGCCGAAAGAGCACGCTTCCCGCCTGGCCTGCGAACAGGCGCTGGAGCGCGCCGTCAAGGCCGAGGGCCAGGTGCTGCTGGGCTGGCGTGATGTGCCGGTCAACCGCGACATGCCCATGTCGCCCACTGTGCGCGAAAAAGAGCCCATCCTGCGCCAGATCTTCATTGGCCGCGGCAACGACGTGATCGTGCAGGACGCGCTGGAACGCAAGCTTTACGTCATCCGCAAGACCGCCAGCGCCGCCATCCAGAACCTGCGCCTGACCCACAGCAAGGAATACTACGTCCCCAGCATGTCCAGTCGCACGGTGGTCTACAAAGGCCTGTTGCTGGCCGATCAGGTGGGCACTTACTACCGCGACCTGACCGACACACGCTGCGTTTCGGCGCTGGGCCTGGTGCATCAGCGCTTTTCCACCAACACCTTCCCGGAGTGGCCGCTGGCCCACCCTTACCGCTACGTCGCGCACAACGGCGAGATCAATACCGTCAAGGGCAACTACAACTGGATGAAGGCTCGCGAGGGCGTGATGTCTTCGCCGGTGCTGGGCGCCGACCTGCAAAAGCTCTACCCCATCAGCTTTGCCAGCCAGTCCGACACCGCCACTTTTGACAACTGCCTGGAACTGCTGACCATGGCCGGCTACCCCATCAGCCAGGCCGTGATGATGATGATTCCCGAGCCCTGGGAACAGCACACCACCATGGACGAGCGCCGCAAGGCCTTCTATGAATACCACGCCGCCATGCTGGAGCCCTGGGACGGCCCAGCTTCCATCGTCTTCACCGACGGGCGCCAGATCGGCGCCACGCTGGACCGCAACGGCCTGCGTCCCTCGCGCTACTGCGTGACCGACGACGACCTGGTCATCATGGCCTCGGAATCGGGCGTGCTGCCCATCCCCGAGCACAAGATCGTGCGCAAATGGCGCCTGCAGCCCGGCAAGATGTTCCTGATCGACCTGGAACAGGGCCGCATGGTCGATGACGAGGAAATCAAGGCCACGCTGGCGCACAGCAAGCCCTACAAACAGTGGATCGAAAACCTGCGCATCAAACTGGATGACGTGGCCGGAAAGACGGGCAAGGTCGCCACGGCCGCCGCGCCCGCCGCTTCCGACATTCCTCTGCTCGACCGCCAGCAGGCCTTCGGCTACACGCAGGAAGACATCAAGTTCCTGATGTCCCCCATGGCGGCCAACGGCGAAGAAGCCACCGGCTCCATGGGCAACGACAGCCCGCTGGCCGTGCTGTCCAACAAGGACAAGCCGCTTTACAACTACTTCAAGCAGCTGTTCGCCCAGGTGACCAATCCGCCGATCGACCCGATCCGCGAGGCCATCGTGATGTCGCTGGTGTCCTTCATCGGCCCCAAGCCCAACCTGCTGGACATCAACCAGGTCAACCCGCCGATGCGGCTCGAAGTGAGCCAGCCCGTGCTCAACGTGGCCGACATGCAGAAGCTGCGCGACATCGAGGCGCATACCCAGGGCAAGTTCAAGAGCTACACCCTGGACATCACCTACCCGCTGGCCTGGGGCCATGAAGGCGTGGAAGCCAAGCTGGCGTCGCTGTGCGCCGAGGCGGTTGACGCCATCAAGGACGGCAAGAACATCCTGATCGTGAGCGACCGCGGCATCAGCGCCACGCAGATCGCCATCCCGGCCCTGCTGGCCTTGTCGGCCGTCCACCAGCACCTGGTCAAGGAAGGCTTGCGCACCACGGCCGGCCTGGTGGTGGAGACCGGTTCCGCGCGCGAAGTGCACCACTTTGCCGTGCTTGCCGGCTACGGCGCCGAAGCCGTGCACCCCTACCTCGCCATGGAAACCCTGGCCGAGTTGTCCAAGGGTTTGCCGGGCGAGCTCAGCACCGAGAAGGCTGTCTACAACTACACCAAGGCCATCGGCAAGGGGCTGTCCAAGATCATGTCCAAGATGGGCGTGTCCACCTATATGAGCTACTGCGGTGCCCAGCTGTTCGAGGCCATAGGCCTGAATCGCGACACCGTGGCCAAGTTCTTCACCGGCACGGCTAGCCAGGTGGAGGGCATAGGTGTGTTCGAGATCGCCGAGGAAGCGCTGCGCATGCACCGCGCGGCCTTCGGCAACGACCCGGTGCTCGCCAACATGCTGGAAGCCGGCGGCGAGTACGCCTGGCGCGTGCGCGGCGAAGACCACATGTGGACGCCTGACGCGATCGCCAAGCTGCAGCACTCCACGCGCGCCAACAACTGGAACACCTACAAGGAATACGCCCAGCTGATCAACGACCAGAACCGCCGCCACATGACCTTGCGCGGGCTGTTCGAGTTCAAGATCGATCCTTCCAAGGCCATCCCGATTGATGAAGTCGAGCCGGCCAAGGAGATCGTCAAGCGTTTCGCCACCGGCGCCATGTCCCTGGGCTCCATCAGCACCGAAGCCCACGCCACGCTGGCCGTGGCCATGAACCGCATCGGCGGCAAGAGCAACACGGGCGAGGGCGGTGAAGACCCCAGCCGCTACCGCCAGGAGCTCAAGGGCATCCCGATCAAAAAGGGCGAGACGCTCAAGAGCGTGATCGGCGCCAAACAAGTGGAAGTCGACCTGCCGCTGCAGGAAGGCGATTCGCTGCGTTCGCGCATCAAGCAGGTGGCCTCGGGCCGCTTCGGCGTCACGGCCGAGTACCTGGTGTCGGCCGACCAGATCCAGATCAAGATGGCGCAGGGCGCCAAGCCCGGCGAAGGCGGCCAGTTGCCCGGCGGCAAGGTCAGCGACTACATCGGCCAGCTGCGTTACTCGGTGCCGGGCGTGGGCCTGATTTCGCCGCCGCCGCACCATGACATCTATTCGATCGAGGACCTGGCCCAGCTGATCCACGACCTGAAGAACGTCAACCCGCGCGCCAGCATCAGCGTCAAGCTGGTCAGCGAAGTCGGCGTCGGCACCATCGCTGCCGGCGTGGCCAAGGCCAAGTCCGATCACGTGGTGATTGCCGGGCACGACGGCGGCACGGGCGCCTCGCCCTGGTCGTCCATCAAGCATGCCGGCTCGCCTTGGGAAATTGGTCTCGCCGAAACCCAGCAGACCCTGGTGCTCAACCGCCTGCGCGGCCGCATCCGCGTGCAGGCCGACGGCCAGATGAAGACCGGCCGCGACGTCATCATCGGCGCACTGCTGGGGGCCGACGAGTTCGGTTTCGCCACCGCACCGCTGGTGGTCGAGGGCTGCATCATGATGCGCAAGTGCCACCTCAACACCTGCCCCGTCGGCGTGGCCACGCAGGACCCGGTGCTGCGCCAGAAGTTCAGCGGCAAGCCTGAGCACGTCGTCAACTACTTCTTCTTCGTCGCCGAAGAAGCGCGCCAGCTCATGGCCCAGCTGGGCGTGCGCAAGTTTGACGACCTGATCGGCCGCGCCGACCTGCTCGACACGCAAAAAGGCATTGCACACTGGAAAGCCAGAGGCCTGGATTTCAGCCGCCTGTTCTACCAGCCCAATGTGCCGGCCGACGTGCCTCGCCTGCATGTGATGGAGCAGGACCACGCCCTGTCCAAAGCGCTGGACGTGCGCCTGATCGAAAAATCCAGGGCCGCGATAGAAAAGGGCGAGAAGGTCCAGTTCATCGAAGTGGCGCGCAACGTCAACCGCACGGTGGGCGCCATGCTCTCGGGCGAACTGACGCGCTACCACCCGCAAGGCCTGCCCGACGATACCCTGCGCATCCAGCTGGAAGGCACGGGTGGCCAGTCCTTCGGCGCCTTCCTGGCCAAAGGCATCACCATGTACCTGATTGGCGACGCCAACGACTACACCGGCAAGGGCTTGTCGGGCGGCCGCATCGTGGTGCGCCCCAGCATCGACTTCCGCGGCGACGCGGTGAAGAACACCATCGTCGGCAACACCGTGCTCTACGGCGCGACCACCGGCGAGGCCTTCTTCAGCGGCGTGGCCGGCGAGCGTTTTGCCGTGCGCCTGTCGGGTGCCACGGCAGTCGTTGAAGGCACTGGCGACCATGGCTGCGAATACATGACGGGCGGTACCGTCGCGGTGCTGGGCAAGACCGGCCGCAACTTCGCTGCCGGCATGAGCGGCGGCGTGGCCTATGTGTACGACGAGGACGGCCTCTTCGCCACGCGTTGCAATACTTCCATGGTCTCCATGGACCGCGTCGTCACCACGGCCGAACAGCACACCCATGACAAAGCCGAATGGCACGCGGGCGAAAGCGATGAGGAACTGCTCAAGCGCCTGCTGCAGGACCACCACCGCTGGACCGGCAGCAAGCGCGCGCGCGAACTGCTCGACAGCTGGAGTGAGTCGCGCCTGAAGTTCGTGAAGGTCTTCCCGAACGAGTACAAGCGGGCCCTGATCGAGCGCAAGGAGCGCCGGCTGGAGGCGGCTACCGAGACCACCCGGGCCCAGGTCGCCACCAACCAGGAAGCCGTGGCCGCCAAGTAGGCCGCCGCACCCCACGCATGCATTGAACCGGAACCGCCGCGCCCGTGATGACGGCCCGGCAGCCGGAAAAGCTTAAAAGAATCGCACAGGACCTCATCATGGGAAAAATTACCGGCTTCATGGAATACGAGCGCATCGAAGAGGGCTACAAGCCCGTGCCCGAGCGCCTGAAGAACTACAAGGAATTCGTGATCGGGCTGGATGACGCCCAGGCCAACAAGCAGGCGGCGCGCTGCATGGACTGCGGCACGCCGTTTTGCAACAACGGTTGCCCGGTCAACAACATCATTCCCGATTTCAACGACATGGTGTTTCGCGCCGACTGGAAAAACGCCATCGACACGCTGCACAGCACCAACAATTTTCCCGAGTTCACCGGCCGCATCTGCCCGGCGCCCTGTGAGGCCGCCTGCACGCTAAACGTGAACGACGACGCCGTCGGCATCAAGTCCATCGAGCACGCCATCATCGACCGTGCCTGGTCCGAAGGCTGGGTCAAGCCCGTGATGCCCAAGCACAAGACCGGCAAGAAGGTCGCCGTCGTCGGCTCCGGCCCAGCCGGCCTGGCCGCGGCCCAACAGCTGGCGCGCGCCGGCCATGAGGTCACGGTGTTCGAGAAGAACGATCGCGTCGGCGGCCTGCTGCGCTACGGCATCCCTGATTTCAAGATGGAAAAAGTCCATATCGACCGCCGCGTTGAGCAGATGAAGGCCGAGGGCGTGAACTTCCGCACCGGCGTGATGGTGGGCAGCCTGCCCAAAGACTCGAAGGTCACCAACTGGGCCAAGGAAAGCGTCAGCCCCGAGCAGTTGCAAAAAGACTTCGACGCCGTGGTGTTGACCGGCGGCGCCGAGCAGTCGCGTGACCTGCCTGTGCCCGGCCGTGACCTGGACGGTGTGCATTTCGCGATGGAATTCCTGCCCCAGCAGAACAAGGTGAATGCCGGCGACAAGGTCAAGGGCCAGCTGCGCGCCGACGGCAAGCACGTCATCGTCATCGGCGGCGGCGACACCGGCTCCGACTGCGTGGGCACCAGCAACCGCCACGGTGCCGCCAGCGTCACCCAATTCGAGCTGATGCCCCAGCCGCCCGAAGAAGAAAACCGGCCCCTGACCTGGCCATACTGGCCCATCAAGCTGCGCACCTCTTCCTCGCATGAGGAAGGCTGCGAGCGCGAATTCGCCATCTCCACCAAGGAGCTGATCGGCGAAAAGGGCAAGGTCACCGGCCTGAAGACGGTTCGCGTCGAATGGAAAGACGGCAAGATGGCTGAAGTGCCCGGCTCCGAGCAGACCCTCAAGGCCGACCTGGTGCTGCTGGCCATGGGCTTTGTCTCTCCGGTAGCCTCCGTGCTGGAGGCTTTCGGGATCGAGAAAGACAACCGCGGCAACGCCAAGGCGAGCACGGACTTCACCGGCGGCTACGCCACCAACGTGCCCAAGGTGTTTGCCGCCGGCGACATCCGCCGCGGCCAGAGCCTGGTGGTATGGGCGATTCGCGAAGGCCGCCAGGCCGCGCGCGCCGTTGACGAGTTCTTGATGGGTTTTAGCGATTTGCCTCGTTAACGCCGCGCCCGGCCTTCGCAAATCGCCCCAAGGGGCGGTTAGATAAACCCCAAGCTTGCGCTTGGGGTGCGCGAAGGCCGCCAGGCCGCGCGTGCCGTCGACGAGTTCCTGATGGCCTACAGCGACCTGCCTCGCTAAGCGTAAGTCGCAGACGCTGCGCCCGGCCGCCGCGCCAGGTAAACCCCAGGTTGACGCCTGGGGTGCGCAGCGGCCCATGGCGTGGGAAGAGGGCCGGAGACCCCACGGTATTACAGGCTGGTATTACTTCCGGGGATGGGCGGGGCCAAACCCCGTATCATTAGGGCATTCCCTAGCTCGCCGGCGCGCTTGCCGGCTCTCCTTTTGCCCATGGCCGACACCCCCGCTTCCTCACTGGTTGAATTCAAGGATGTGACCTTCTCCTACCCGGGTTCCGCGGGCGACCGCGTCATCCTGGACAAGGTCACCCTGTCGGTGCCGCGGGGCAAGGTCACCGCACTGATGGGGGCTTCGGGCGGTGGCAAGACGACCGTTCTGCGGCTCATAGGCGGCCAGCAGAAGTCCACCAGCGGCGCCGTCCTGTTTGACGGCAAGGACGTCGGCAAGCTGGTGCAGGAAGAGCTGTACGCCGCCCGCCGGCGCATGGGCATGCTGTTCCAGTTCGGCGCGCTGTTCACCGACCTGAGCGTGTTCGACAACGTGGCCTTCCCGCTGCGCGAGCACACCGCGCTGAACGAACGCCTGATTCGCGACATCGTACTGATGAAACTCAACGCCGTGGGGCTGCGCGGCGCGCGCGACCTGATGCCCAGCGAAATCTCCGGCGGCATGGCCAGGCGCGTGGCGCTGGCGCGCGCCATCGTGCTGGACCCTGAACTCATCATGTACGACGAACCTTTCTCCGGGCTGGATCCGATCTCGCTGGGCACCGCGGCGCAGCTCATACGCCAGCTCAACGACACGCTGGGCATCACCAGCATCATCGTCTCGCATGACCTGGAAGAAACCTTCCGCATCGCCGACAAAGTCATCATCCTGGCCAACGGCGGCATTGCGGCCCAGGGCACACCCGATGAAGTCAGGCGCTCCGCCGATCCGCTGGTGCACCAATTCGTCAATGCCGAGAGTGAGGGCCCTGTGAAATTCCATTACCCGGGGCCGGGCGTGGAAGCCGACTTCGGCAACGAGACGGCGGCCAGAAAGGAGCGCGCATGAGCCGCTACAGCCCCATCGGCCTGATTTCCAACCTTGGCTTTGCCGTACGCTGCCAGTTGGCTGAGATGGGTTATGCCGCACGCCTGATGTCGCGGCTGGTGGCCCTGAGCGGGTCGGCCCTGGCCCGCTTCGGCCTGGTGCGTGACCAGATCTTCTTTTTGGGCAATTATTCGCTGGCCATCATCGCGGTCTCTGGCCTCTTTGTCGGCTTTGTGCTGGGCCTGCAGGGCTATTACACGCTGCAGCGCTATGGTTCCGCGGAGGCGCTGGGTCTGCTGGTGGCGCTCAGCCTGGTACGTGAACTTGGGCCCGTGGTCACGGCCCTGCTGTTCGCCGGCCGTGCCGGCACGGCACTGACCGCCGAAATCGGCCTGATGAAGGCCGGCGAGCAACTGTCAGCCATGGAAATGATGGCCGTGGACCCGGTGCGTCGCATCCTGGCGCCGCGCTTCTGGGGCGGCATCATCGCCATGCCGCTGCTGGCGGCGGTGTTCAGTGCCGTCGGTATCCTGGGCGGCTGGCTGGTCGGCGTGGTCATGATAGGCATAGACGCCGGCTCCTTCTGGAGCCAGATGCAGTCCGGCGTGGACGTCTGGCGCGACGTGGGCAACGGCATCATCAAGAGCTTTGTGTTCGGCGTGACCGTGACCTTTGTCGCCCTGCACCAGGGATTCGAGGCCCAGCCCACGCCCGAGGGCGTCTCGCGCGCCACCACGCGCACTGTGGTGGTGGCTTCGCTGGCCGTGCTGGGGCTGGACTTCCTGCTGACCGCGTCCATGTTCAGCCTGTAACCGTATAACCGCCTTCAAACATTTTTAATATGCCCATGAGAAAATCCGCCAATCCAGTGTCTGCCTTGAAGGGATGGCGCGGGGCTGAAACCGCAGGCGCAAGCCGGGCTGCCTTGCCGGGCCACTGAAAGAAAACGATGCAACGCTCCAAAAATGATCTCTGGGTTGGCTTGTTTGTCCTGATCGGGGGGCTGGCCATCCTGTTCCTGGCGCTCAAGTCTGCCAACCTTCTCTCACTGAATTTCGACTCTTCTTACAGGATCACGGCGAAATTCGACAATATTGGCGGCCTGAAGCCGCGCGCCGCGGTAAAGAGCGCCGGTGTGGTGGTGGGGCGGGTGGAAAACA
>Ga0102592_1001197_pt1 | contig 31206 bp, 28 predicted proteins | sample AraplaCol_mMF_r2_FD_76861 | JGI IMG/M metagenome (GOLD analysis project Ga0102592, IMG submission 76861) | Arabidopsis root microbial communities from North Carolina, USA - plate scrape MF_Col_mMF_r2 (SPADES assembly) (version 2) | ecosystem: Host-associated > Plants > Roots > Endosphere...
ATGTACTTTTTACGGTCGGACCATTTGCGGAGCGATTTGACAGTTGGCAAAAAGGCATCTACTGCTAGTCTTGAAAGCTGTTCAGTTACTTTTTTCTCATGGCGCGGCTTGGTATAAATAACACGCCATCCGGCTTGAAAGTCAGTCATGGGGTTTCAATCTAGCTGGTAAAAAGATAAAGCTTGCGCTATCGTAAGTCACAGTCTTACGAATCCGGCAAAAGCATAAAAGCAAAAAAAATAAAACAACAAGCTGAAGTTGCGGTACGGTTCTTCTTTAATCTGGTGCCAGTCTTTAAAAGAAAAAAATCCTTGCCATTCGATTGGGGTCGAAAAGAATTGTAATTGGAAGTGTTTGAGATTAACTATTCAATAGCAAATTAGTAAAAAAAATTAAATTTTCAATATTCAAATAAAAAATACTTCATTATTAATTGGCGGATGTCCAGGATGATGGCCACCAGAAAAGGAATTCATTTTTTTGCTTACTTAACAAAAAATTAATAATTTCATAACACAACTAGCGCCCATAATTTCCACCCATTCCTCTGAAGCACCCCCTGAAACAATTATTACTATTCCACGATTACTACCCGATGTTGGCAATGACAAGATATATGTCGCTATCCGTAGCTCATGTTAAAAGAACCGTAAGCGGTTTCACGAGCTGGTACCTGATACTTTGCGCCTTGGTTTTATTCCTGAGGTGTTTAGCCATGATATATGACAGGATGCTGCACGGCCGGCTACGTGCCTGGTGGGATGTGTGGCTGGCAGGCATTGCCAAAGACATGATCTTCCTGATGACCCTGGGCGCCTGGGCTTTTCTTGGCCACCTGCTCATTTCCCTCTTCAGTGAAAAACTGGCGCAGCGCCTGGGCATTATCAGCGCTATTGTGATCTGCCTGGTGCATATCGCGCTTACACAATACTTTCTTACTACACTCACCATGCTGGGCGCTGATCTCTGGTATTATTCCACCCATGATATATGGCAAACGGTTGCAGCCACCAATATCCGGGCACTGACCCTTATCGGTATGCTGGCCGTGATCGTACTCGTGATCTGGAGCCTGGTGAAACTGCCCGGCAGGATCCACCCCGCCCCGGTAGTAGGCATCAGCATCATCGTATTATCAGGTCTGTCTGAAATCTTTAACCTGGCCCGCCGCTCGCAAAACTGGCGCAGTGAAAGCTCTGAATATGGTAATAGTCTCAGCAACAATACCTCTTACTTTTTTTACCGGCAGAGCCTTGATTACTTCTTTCCTTCACTGGCGGAACTGAATGTTTATGCAGACAGCAATATCCTGACAGAACGTGATGAAGACAACAGCAGCGTGGATTATTTTAACTATACGGATGAAAAACATTATCCTTTCCTGCACCCGGATGAAACAAAGGATGTGCTGTCTCCCTTCCTGCTCAGGAACGGCAGTAAGCCTAACATTGTGGTGGTAGTGCTGGAAGGAGTTGGCAGGGCCTATGCCAATAAGGGCGCTTACCTGGGAAGCTTTACACCCTTTATGGATTCGCTGTCAAAGCATTCCCTCTATTGGGAGAACTTTCTAAGTTCCGCAGGGAGAACCTTTGCCGTGCTGCCTTCCCTCCTCGCCTCTGCGCCTTTCGGTAAAACCGGCTTTACAGAGATGGGCGACCGCATGCCGCCGCATCTGAGCTTATTAAGCCTGCTCAAGCATAACGGGTACTCCACTGCTTTTTACTATGGCGGCGATTCCCGGTTTGATAACATGGCGGATTTTCTGCACCGCAATGCCATTGATCATATTTACGACCTGCAATCTTTTCCGGAAGGTTACAGCAAGCTGCCGGCTAACCGCCTGGGGCTTTGCTGGGGATATAGCGATAAAGAGCTTTACCGCTTTTATTTCTCTACGCTTAAAAATGATGATACGCCCTATTGCAGAGTATTGCTCACCGTTACTTCTCACGAGCCTTTCCTGGTTCCGCAGCAGCAAAAGTACCTGACCCGCTTTGAAGAACGGATGAATGAGCTGCATTTTGATAAAGCCAGCAAAGAGATAGCGCGTGATTTTAAATTGAAATATGCCAGCATCCTGTTTGTGGATGACGCCCTGCGGGAATTCTTCCAGGCCTATGCCCAAAGGCCGGATTATTATAACACCATCTTTCTTGTTACAGGCGATCACCGCATGCCGGAGATCCCGATGAATGATAAGCTGGATCGTTACCGCGTACCCTTCCTGATCTATTCTCCGCTGCTGCAACGCAGCGCTACCTTCTCTTCGGTGTCGTCACATTTTGATGTTGCTCCCAGTATACTGCGCCTGTTACAAACGCAATACCAGCTGCGCGTGCCTACACTCGCTTCCTGGGTAGGCAGCGGACTGGATACTGGTTATACCTTCGGCAACCGGAAAGCTTATCCTTTTATGCAAAGCAAGCGTTTCATGATAGACTTTATGCAGGGAGAGCATATGATCATAGGAAATGATCTTTTCCTTATCGATGAGCAAATGCGCCTCGTTCCCGTTGTTGACAGGTATAAACAGGGGCAGCTGCAAAGAAGGTTTGAACGATTTAAACGGAAGAACCGACAAATGGCGGCGGGTGCCAAGTTGTTGCCGGATTCTATTTATCAGCATTATTTTCCGAGATAGTTATTGAGCTGGCTTGCGTGTTAAAAACAGATCGTTCTCTTTGGGAATCTGGATGACTGAATTCGAATGTTTTCCCTAGATTCAAATCTGTGGCTGGTTTTGCTCTTTGACCAGTTTTTTGCCCACGGATTTACTCAAAATTAAAGGTTAAGCGCTTACACACGAGTCTACTTACAAAAGTTTTAAACATTTAAAAATCAATAACTTACATTTATAAATTTCGCTCCTCGAAACATTCCAAGATTGGCTTTGAAAGAACTGGTCCCCCCTTGCCTGGTTCAAAACTAACTGCCAGGCGCAGTGTCAGATCGCCCTCTTTTCCTTCCACCTCACCTAGCCATTTATTTTTAAGATTACTATCGTTTGTAGTATAAGCAATGTGCAGAAACTCTGTTGCACCATTCTGAGCAAATGCATCCATTGGGTCTTTGACTGCTTCCCCTTTCATATTTATCCCTAAAGCTATCAGATTTTTTAATGCCGGATATTTTGATCTTAATACTGCATTACAAAGCTTTTCAAAAAGGGATCGGTCGGTCATTTGCCGAAGTTTATCCGAGGTCATCATTTGTTAACTTCGATTTTACTCTTAGTAAGTGGCCCTGGCATGTTAACATCCCTTAGAATAACAGTTCTTTTATGTAGTCGAAATCATAGATCATTATTTGAATCATACACTCCCTTAACCTCTCTGCATAATTTGTCAATAAACCAGTTTGCCATCGTTAAACTGCTGCTTATTAGCGATTTAAAAACCAATTGTTTATCCGTCACCTACCATTTGCGCCAATGCACTGTTGTAGGCCGCACTATTTTTTCTTCTTTATTAAATATCCTGGAGGGTGAACTCTTCCTGATTTACGATCACTTTGATAAGAAGTGAACCGTGGATCAATAAAACCATTTACTGCTTTCCCATCTATTTTAACTTCAATGTCCAACCACTCTCCCCTAATATCACCACTCAAACCACTTACATTAACATCTGTATTTTTATTTAATACAGATAGAATTCTACCGTCTGGGTAAGAAGCCCTTACCGGAGCTACATCTATTGTTACTGAAGTTACTCCCTCTAAAGGTTGAAAAAACATAGCGAATACTAGAACGCTACTTAACAATATAACTGAAACCAATAAAAATCTCTTCATATTCGTTCGTTTCGAAGTTCATTTAATGCTTCCAATGCATCCTCATTGTTTGATTCTAATGCTTTTCTATATAAATCCTTTGCTTTATCTATATCCTTTGTTACCCCCAAACCAAATTGGTATAATTGACCAAGCCTATAACGTGCATCAGATGAGCCTTTTTCGGAGGCACTTTTATAGTATTCGGCCGCTTTAGCATAATTGGGTAGTCCAAATCTTCCCAATTCATAAACTCTTCCGTAGGCAACTAATGCTTCAATATTGCCAGCAGCTAGTGCCTTATTTAAATATGCGAATCCCTTGATAGAATCAGGCTCGAACCATAACGTGAAATAAAGTCCTAGAACAAGGGAAGAATGAGTGCTGCCTAGATCTGACGCTTTTTCAAATTGTGCGATTGCCTCTTCTTTTCGATCCTCCATAACCAGTGATCTAGCATAAAACTCAACAATAGTGGGGTCATTAGGCTTTAACGTAACCAATTCTTCAGCGAATATCCTTGCTTTCTGATCCTTATTGTTAGAAATACTTGATAGATTGGATGCTTCTTCGTCTGGTGTCCAAGTAAGAGCATTTTTACATTGATCGAATAAAATCTGGAATTTGTCGCCCGTAGCCGGTGTTTTTACGTTATTGTCAGTTTTAGGATTATTGGGGTTAAAAACCCAAGCTCCAATACCAATAAGAGCTATTGTCCAAACTAAAATCATGAAAATTACAATGACCTTATACCATTGCCCTTTATCTAATCCAGGCGCTTGTATTTTCTTTAAAAGATTTTTAAATAACAGAAAAAAGACACCAAGCCCAATCCCTGCTATCCCAGCAATTTTACCAAGTTGAATTAGCATATTATTATCCATAAGTTTAAAGAATCTGGATTAGTCAGTATGGCTTACAAACAGGGTTTGCCAATGCATAGGCATTTCATGGTTGGTCAACCTGTATATTGGCAAGCCGATATTGTAGGCAGCCCTAGTTAGGGTTACATTTGATATCTAACTTTTTCAAGGCATCACATAAGTCATACTTCAATCTATACTCTTTAGTCTTTTATATTCATTCAAAATAGCACCAAACAATGAGTCCCAATAAAAGCGACTTGTGGCTTTGGTGATTTCAGTATATAGGAATTCATTTTCATATACATTTCTCTCATTTTTTAGAGTTGACGTCTAACTCCTCAATAAAATTTGAATTTTTTGGTTATAAGCATTAGTGTAAAAAGTCGTAGCCTGTAAAACACCCAAAAAAAATAATGTGACTATGATTATTTTAAATAACTTACTTGCTTCACCTCTATGAAGTCTTGATCTTTTCTTCGGAAGTCTCGATTGCATTGTCATTCGAATTATCTTTTGGTATGTCTTGTCGTTCCATAATTAATAACGGCTAACCAATAAACGCAACCCCAATGGAGAAGATATCCAAAAAACACGGCATCATTACTAATGGCTATCAATTGTTTACGATTTTCATATTTTGACAAGGGGCTTGCGCAAATCCAATTTAATACACCATCCTCTAACTCATGTTTTGGGGTTGGGGACCTGTTGTGTCTTAAAGATAATGCTTTTTACGATTTATCAAATACCTCCTGCACACATAACTGTCCTCCCTCCAAACTGGCCCTTCTTCATTGAAATGGAGCCGGGCAAAGAAGTACAGATTAAGCCGCCCCTCAAACATGGAGTTACCGTGCTCAACACGTCCGGAACCTTTGATGCAGACTATCGTGGTGAAATAAAGGTCATTTTGATCAATCTATCACAGGAAGAATTTACCATTAACCATGGCGATCGGATTGCGCAAATGCTGGTGAATGAAGTCGGCAGGGTTCATGGCAGAAAGTCGAGGTATTAAATATGAGTGGTCGCGGAGCGGGTGGCTTTGGGAGTACTGGTGAACAGTAGAGGGTGATTGCCGTTGGCATCAGGAGTGCGGGAAACCAATCTATAACAGATTCGAGCGCCAGCTCAGGACCGAAGAAAAGGAGTTTTATAGTTGGATTTGTTTGGTCCAAATCAAGGCGTTTTCAAAACCCGGAATGTCTCCAATATCATCGGCACTGATTGACCGGATAATTTCTGCCGAAGCCTTGTCTGCGCTCGCAATTAACTTATTTACGATATTTTCTTTTCCGACATCTGCACTTGCATAAAAGAAAGTCAGGTTATCCGGCTTATAATTATTTAGAAACATTGGAATTTTTTGTTCGTTTATCAACTGAAGTTCACCCAAGTCTGAATCAACTACAAACGCTATTTTTCTGTTTTCCGGGAATTGCTTCCCGGAACAGACAAACTTTGCAAAATAGTTCCAAACCAGCCTTTCAGGATTCGTGGCCTCAGCATCGCTCAGAGTAAAAATCAGCGCGACAATTGGAAAGCATTTATGCTCCTCTTTAACCTTGCCTAAAACACTAAGGCACGCCACGCAGACTTTTTTTGAGTCATACACAATATAATTTGTATCACAGCCAAAAATCATATTGTACTGCGCAGTTAAAGCAGCGTCCAAATCAATGCTGAAATCTGAAAACTGAAAAATCTGTTGGTTAACTATTTTATTTTTTGAATTGCGTCTTTCGTAATAAGTTTGAGTACGGATAATATCCTTGTGCTTCAACCCAAGTTTTTTATGCCGCTAATTGTTAGTACCTGCTCATTTTCATTAAACTCAATAACAGGAATACCTACTGAATTTATTTCCAGTTTTATTGTCCTTGGCCTTACGGATTTATTTTTTTTCATAAAATGCATATCAACTGTTGCCAAACGTTCGGGTGTTGGTGCAGTTTGGATATTTTTATTTCTATCCGTCCTTTATGCAGACCCATGTTGCAGGCAGTCCTTCTAGGTGGTAATATAAACATCAGGCTCGGTCTTGAACAACTCCAAATTTGGGTTGTAGCTTTTCAATGTATTCTCCAGGCCTTCAATAACTTTGTCCAATGTCTTCTTTTTAAGCCGAATTCCAGAATTTGAACTCCAGGACTTTCCGTCATCCCTGCCTTTAGCGAATTCATGCAAATAACGGTATATAAAAATCAAGGTCCATGTGTAATCTTTCATGCCTGAATGCATAAAAATATTTGACCAACCCGTAATACGTATGAGATTCGCAAGAGGAATAGCAAAATCAATTTCGTTCTGATGTTTTTTTATTTCGTCGAATACCTGTCCAAGCGGAAAAGGCTCAAAGCTATCTTTAACGATATCATATGTACCCATAGTTCCAAAGGCCCTCCTAATTCGCAGTTCAATGATCTGCCTGATAATTGCGATAGAAACATTTGGTTCGCGCTCAATGAATGCGTGAAATGAGACTTGGCCAAAGATTATTTGCGGCAATAGCTGATAAAGAGTAAAATCCCTTTGATAGCGATTTTTCCCAAGTTTAAAATGTGTTGGTGGATTTTTTTTGATTGCTACATTGTAGTCCTGGATTAACAAAGCCATATCAAATAAAATTTCCCTTACAAGCATGTAGTAATTGTAAACAACGATGTCTTTTTCCTCTTCGGCCTTATATTTTCTAAGGTTCTCCAAAAAGGGTTCATTCAGCAACATTTCGTCCAATACACGGTTGACACAGCAAAGGTGGGCTTTGTAATATTCCGGACTCTTGACCTTTACATTTAAGTCGTTGGGAGATTTAGCGATTATTTGTTCAATAATCTGGTCATCTTTTATTGTGGGCTGTCTTTTCAACCCCATTTCAGAAATGCCAAACTGCAAATATTCGTGAAGTCCATTTCTTTTCAGGTACTCCAACTTATTAACAATGCTTTCTTTCGTTTCCTCGATTTCAATAAACTTTTCTAAGTCCATACTATTTTCGGGTATTTTAAGGTTGCATCTGACACCAGTAATTTATGCAGTAAATTGCGCTGCTCTTAGTCGACAGGGATTACGCAAATCAAATTTCAAATTGCTTGTCATCTCTCATTTGCAGCAACTGGGTTCGGGGCCTGTCTTGTCCTAAAGATACGCGGCTTTTTTGACTTATCAAACGCCCCGTGCCCTCATCACCGGCTTCTCTCCAAACTGCTCTTTGATCCTGTCGATGGCCTGGTACGGGCGGATCATCTCCTGCGTGTCTTCAAATAATCTTATCTGGTAATTCCCGGCCACCAAGTTGGAGAATCTTACACCAAGCAGGCCAAGCGATTCAATTGTCGATTTTACTGTTTCCATCGTTGGAGAAGGAATACTAACTAGTTTAGGCAACCATGATAAGTCCTGGTTCAACAATATGTCGCTGCTCATCGGTTAGGGTGCCAGGAAGATGATTTTTGAGAACGCCCTGCAATTGTTTTTCCGTATCCATTTTTTGAGGTTGTCTTTTTACTTTATCGCTGCATCCAGAAGGGGAACGGCTGCAAGCTCATCACTCTTTTACCTGTATTTGGTACACCAGACTTTAACGCTGGCGCTGATATCAAAATGATCTTCCTTTAAACCAAGAGCATCGCAGGTTGTACTTTCATAGTCTTTGATTGGATGACCTGGAATAAAGGCTTCGAACTATTTCGCAAACTCAAAGTCGACCAGAACACGTGGCATATCATCTGTTGCTTATAACTATCTCATGTTATAGGGCCTAAAATAATAAACAAACTATTATTCTTCCAACGGCATCACCAACACCGCCGCCCCATGCACCTCCCCTGACCGCAGCATTTGCAGCGCCTCATTGGCCTGATGCAATTCAAACACCTGCGTAGTCGTCTTCACCGGTACCAGCGGCGCCTGTTGCAACAGCAAGTTCCCATCTTCGCGCGTAAGATTCGCCACAGAGCGCACAACCCGTTCTTCCCATAACAAACTATAAGCAAAAGAAGGAATAGCGCTCATATGTATCCCCCCGCAAATCACCACACCCCCTCTGTCTACATCTGACAGCGCTTTAGGAATTAGTCTCCCGTCAGGTGCAAAGATGATCGCCGCGTCCAGCGGTACCGGCGGCTGTTCCCTGGAATCACCCGCCCATACCGCTCCTAATCGCAGCGCAAATTCCTGCGCACGCTGATCACCGGAACGGGTAAAAGCATACACCTCTTTGCCCTGGTAAACAGCGATCTGTGTAAGGATATGCGCCGCCGCGCCAAAACCGTACATACCAATATGCCTGGCATCTGAGGGCGCCATGCGATAAGAACGATACCCTATCAGGCCCGCGCAAAGCAGCGGCGCACCGGAAGCATTGGCATACATACCCGGCAAAGGCAGACAATATTGCTCCCAGGCTGTAGTGAAAGTAGCATACCCGCCGTTCACCGTATACCCCGTGAACAACGCATGCTCACAAAGGTTCTCCCTTCCGCTCAGGCAGTATTTACAGGTACCGCAGGTGTACGCCAGCCAGGGAACACCTACCAGGTCGCCGGCCTCCAGGTGTTGTACGGCAGCGCCTTTAGCCGCCACTACGCCGATGATCTCATGGCCCGGTATCAAGGGCAAATGAGGATATTGCAGCTCTCCGTCCACAATATGCAGATCCGTACGGCATACACCGCAGGCGATCACTTTTATGAGGACCTGCTCCGCAGCAGGTACAGGCATCGGGAGATTCTTCAGCACCAACGGTTTCCCGGGCGCTTCCAGTATCATGGCAAGCATGGTGTCAGGCAGCTGGGGCTGTGAATGGGATGTCATATGTTGGGGTTAGATGGCACGTCTATAAATCTAGCAAAATAACTGCCAACCCCACGCGATATTAAAAGATATATCTATCTTTAATAAGCTCAGCCGCTTAAAAGCAAGCCCCTTTATGGACCAGGAAAAATACAGCTTGTTTGATCATCTGATAGAAGGCGTCCAGATCATCAGCAGAGATTGGAAATACCTGTATGTGAATGAGGCCATCTCCATACATTCCATGCTCTCCAAAGAGCGGCTGCTGGGGCACACCCTCATGGAGATCTACCCGGGTATTGAAGACACGGAACTATACAGGCGCATTAACAACTGTATGAAGCACTGCACGACGGATAAAATGCAGATCGAGTTCAATTTTCCCCACCGCGCCGTAGGCCATTTTGAGCTGAGGTTCCAATCTGTCCCGGAGGGCGTACTGATCCTGTCCATTGACGTTACCGAACAAAAGAAGACCGAAGAGGCGCTGAAACAAAGCGAGGAACGGTACCGGATGATCTTTAACGGCATACAGGAAAGCTTAATAGTCTATGAAGTCATTACAGACGATGCCGGAACGGTCACTGACCTTTGCTTTCTTGAAGTAAACCCCGCCGCAGAAAAAACAATCGGGAAAACCAATAAAGAGCTGATCGGGCATACCCTCAGCGAAGTCCTGTGGGCACTGGACCAAAACGCCGTGGAAATTGTAAAACGGGTACTGTTAACACAGGAACAGGTAAGAACAGAACGCTTTATTCCCCTCCTTAACAGGTGGTTTGAGATCTTCACTTTTTCACCGCAACCCGGACAGATCGCCAATCTTAATCTCGACATCACCAACCGCAAGCACGCAGAAGAACAGGCACACCAGCTGCATCTCGACCTGGAAGAGCGTATCAGGGACCGTACAGCAGAACTGATCGCCTCACTCGAAAGAGAAAAAGAGCTGAACGAGATGAAGTCAGACTTCGTGTCGATGGCATCCCATGAATTCAGAACGCCCTTAAGCACGCTGCTGACCAGCGTCTCGCTGATAGAAAAATACGTGGAGACCGGCGAAAAGGAAAAATCATACAAGCATCTTGCAAAGATCCAGGCCTCCGTTAAAACCCTGACGAATATTCTCGAAGATTTTCTCTCGCTGGATAAGCTGCAGGAAGGCAGGATAGATGTAACGCAACAAACTTTCGAGCTCTGCCCCTTCGTAGAAAAGGTCATAGACGATATAAAGCCTATCTGTAAACGCAAACAGCACATCCGCTACCAGCATACCGGCCTTACCAGCGTATACTTCGACGCCAAGATCTTACAGAACATCCTGCTCAACCTGCTGTCAAATGCCATCAAATATTCCGAGCAGGATATAGCAGTAAGCACCCAGGTAAATGATGGCGCCATGACCCTGACCGTTACAGACAAAGGCATCGGCATACCCGAACACGGACAGGAAAAAATGTTCCGGCAATTCTTCCGTGCAACAAATGTCAACAATATCCAGGGCACCGGACTAGGGCTCTACATTGTGAAACGTTATCTCGACCTCGTAAACGGCAGCATTGATTTCACCAGCAAAGAAAACGAAGGCACTACCTTCCGCGTACACTTCCCCCTGCATCACTAAAAATAGCAGAAAATTACCCGTTAACATTTCAGGTACGTAAAATCCCCTATATTTAATACGTTCAAAGTAACCATAAACATAGCAAGGGTGGGCCCCATCCCTAAATATTCCTGGTATGAATGAAATGCACCACATTTTATAACCCAATAATTACGACAACTCAAAAAACCATTGTATGAAGCACCTTAATGGTATGCTGAACATCAGCAAGAGCCAGACCGGTCTGGCTTACTTCCCCGATCATGCGGTTTATTGTACCTACTACATCAAAGGGTATGATATGTCTGCACACTCACTGTGGCAAAACCTGGCGCGGCAGATAGACCAGGCATGTAAAGCAAAAGACTACAAAACAGTTGTGATCCTGGGCGTAGGCTTCGATTGCTGGACAGCATGGAGCAAATCGCTCAACTATCCGCTGCCCGGAGGGATGGGCTCAAAAAGCGCCCTGGAAGAACATGCCCTGTTCCTGGGCGACAGCGGCGGAGACCTCTGGTTCCACGTTAAATCAGACAACAAGCACGATGCCGCAACTTTGTCTGACCTGATCAGGAACACCATGGAAACGATCATCAGTAAACCACCGCTGATCGTAGCTGCAGAGAAAAGGTACAACGGCAAAGTGTTTGGCGGCCGCTTCATTGACGGCCTCGAGAACCCGGCAGACCAGGAAGACCTCTCCCGCCGCGTAATAATCGGCATGGAAGACCCGGAGAACGTAGGCGGCGCCTTCCTCATCTCACAGCAGTTTGAACATGACTGGGACAAGCTCAATGCCATGAGCGAACTGCAAAAACAGAACATGATAGGCCGCGACCGCGAAGACCGCCTCGTACCTATGGAAGATCAGTCCAGCCATATCAAACGCGTTCGCCAGCTCGACCAGGAACGCGTAAACTTCCGGCTGGTACGCCAGGCCCTCCCCTACGGCCATAAAGCAGATAATAAAGCGAATGAACAGGGCGTGTTCTTTGCAGGCTATGCAAAGGCCACCCATGTGTTCGACAAGATCCTCTCCGGCATTGCCGGCCATCAGAAAGGCTTTGTGCAGGATCAGCTCTTCAGCGTTACCCGCAGCGTTAACGGCTCTTATTGGTATGTGCCCAGCCGGGAACAATGCGGACTGGGAGAAGATAAACACGATGGCAATGACCAGGTGACCATGAACGAATACTTCAACATCCGCAGCAAGAACGGGTACATGTTCTACAATGCGCGGGACTACCAGCACAAGATCCGTACGTCTAAACTCACGGAAGATTGTCCCTTGAGCGACCGCATACTCATTCTGCTCAACAAACAGTTCTCCCGCTGGCAGGACACCTGGTACAAGAAACGCGAAACGCCTCCCCTTGGCCATCTCAAAGATTACCTCAGCGATGCAGAAAAATACCTGCTGGATGCTCCCGTCGTGCTCCGTAAAGGCATGGCCACCAAGATCAGTCTATCCAAGGTACTGGTGAGCCGCGAATACGCTAAAAAGGCAAACCTGATGCTCATAGATCCTGACGAGATCGTTGTAGGCAACATGCCCCAGCTCTCACTGGGCATCGGCGCACAGGTGATGGAATACCTGAACGATACCGAGCGGATGACCGGCTTCTTTGCCACCCTCAATGAATATTCCGCCACCGGGCACAATGCGCCGGGATACCCCTTCCTGCTGGCTAATGGTATAGACGCGATCAAAGACATGTTCGCGAATAAGATCAGCAGCGCCAGCGGCGACGCCAAAGACTTTTACCAGGCAGTGGTATGGTCCCTGGAAGGTCTTTCCGCTTTCATAGAAGCCTATGTAGACCTGGCCATACAAATGACCCTGCAGGAAGATCTCTATACCCCGGCGGAGATCGCCAACCTGAAAGCCATCGCCGTGCGCATGCGCAACATAGCGCATAAGAAACCCGCCTCCTTCCTGGAAGGCCTGCAGCTGGTGTTCATCACCAATTGCGCCTTCCACCAAACCGGCGAGCCTATGTCTATCGGCAGGCTGGATCAGCAGCTGATAGATCTTTATACAGAAGATATCAAACAAGGCAAACTGAATAAGGAGGCCGCACAGGAAATGATAGACGCCTTCTGGCTGAAGATGGACGAAACCGTGCTGTATAACTATAACCACCTGAACGATTACCTGAACTACGGCACCGGCGCTGTTTTCTATTCGGCCGGCAACTTCCCCCAAGGCGCTGCCATTAACCAGTGGGTACAGCAGCTGACGGTAGGCGGTTATAAAGCCAATAACTCCCCTCAACCGGAAGACGCGTCCAATGACATCACCCTCCTTTGCCTGCGGGCAGCGCGCCGCCTGCCGCTGAATGCACCCTGTCTTTCCTTACGCGTGCATAAAAGCATGAGCGATGAGCTGTTTGAAGAAGCCGCCAAGGCGATTCTCAGCGGAGGCGCCCATCCTATTATGCTGAATGACGACAAGCTGGTGCCCGCGCTCAGCGCCTGCGGACCACTGACATTGGAAGATGCACGCGACTATACCTGCGACGGTTGTTTTGAGCCGATCATCGTAGGCAAGACCGAATGGGCTTTCAGCTATGTCACTATCCTGCCCATGGTGGATTATACCATGAACCAGGGTTGTAACATTCAGGGCGCCGGACCTATCGACCTGCGCGGCCTCAAGCTGTCATGGAACTCTCCCCCGCCCGAAGAGATCCACAGCTTTGACAAGTTCATGGAGATCTTTTACACCCACTGGAGATGGGCGATCAACGCCTTCTTCAATTCACTGATGAATGGCTACGGCGATCTCTGGGCGTATTGTCCCAGCACATTATTTTCCGCCTTCCTGGATGATTCCCTGGAAACAGGCCTTGATCTTACCAATGGCGGTGCGCGCTATCACATTGTAGCGCCGATGATGTGCGGTATCGTGAACACCATCAATTCACTGCATTCCGTAAAGAAGCTGGTATATGAAGAAAAGAGCGCCCGCTGCTCACTGCCACAGCTGCTGCTGGCTTTGCAATGTAACTGGGGCAATGATATGATCCAGCCTTTCTATACCACCATCGAAGGCAGCCTGCGCAGGGATGAAGATGCCATCTTCTTCAAAGAGCTGCGGCAGCACGCCCTGCAGCTGCCCAAGTTCGGCGTGAATGCGGATGCAGGACTGCGGGAATTTGCAACAACCTTCGTTGCGAAATGCGTGGAGATCATACACGATTGTTTCAATAACCCGATACCGGTGATCAAAGAAGGCTATGAAAGGATCCGGCAAAAATATAGTACTCCCGGACGGCCTTTTGCTTTTACCATCACGCCCGGTGTAGGCACCTTTGAAGACAACGTAGGCCTGGGCATGGGCATCGGCGCTACGGCAGACGGAAGACTGAACGGACAGCCTATTGCAGACGATTGCTGCGCGATTCCATGGCCGGCAGATCTGCCGCTGAATACACAAACCAGCAATGCCTTTGTATCACTGCACGACTGGAACGTAGAACCGATCAATCACGGCATCGCCAACTGTGCGCCTATTGACCTGAACATCCGGGAAGACTGGCCCCTGGATAAACTGAAAGAGCTGATCCACGATTTTGCGCACAGTAAGATCGGGTCTAATATGATCACCATTACCTGCGCCGATCCGGAAACCTACCAGGGAGCTGCCAAATTCCCTGAACGCTATGACCTGGTGAGGAGCAGAATGGGCGGGTGGACAGAGTTCTATGTAGCGATGTTCGACTTCCACCAGCAGTCTATATTAAGAAGACCATACTATACGTGGAAATAATCAAACAGTGAACATTGATTGGGTTAGCGGGGCTCACCGGGTTTGGTGAGCCCTCCTTATTATCCCGATTCGCTATATTTACCGCAAATTTACCATATGCAACATACTAAATCGCTTATCTGCCTGGCGCTCATCTCCCTGGCAGTAGCATCCTGCACTAACCCCCAGGCAAATACGAAAAACACTACCGACAACTCCTATTTCACTCCCACCGACAGCGGCGTGCAAACAGGCGGCGTACAGGTAGTGCCCATTGAAACGCCTAAAGGCACTTTCAATGTATGGACCAAACATATCGGCAACAACCCGAAAACAAAAGTATTATTGCTCACCGGCGGTCCCGGCGCCAGCCATGAATATGTAGAATGCTTTGAAAGCTTCTTCCCTAAAGAAGGCATCGAGTTCATTTACTACGATCAGCTGGGTACCGGCTATTCCGATAATCCAAAGGATACTTCCCTGTTTGACCTCGCCCGTTGTGTAGATGAAGTGGAGCAGGTACGCAAGGCATTACACCTCGATAAAGACAATTTCTATTTACTGGGACATTCCTGGGGCGGCATCCTCGCCATGGAATACGCCATCAAATACCAGCAGCACCTCAAAGGCCTGATCATTTCAGACATGATGGCCAGCGCCGCTGATTATGACCGCTACGCCGATGAAGTACTGGCCAAACAGCTGGACCCGAAAGTGCTGGATACCATCCGCCAGATAGAGAAAAAAGGTGATTTTGACAATCCCAAATATATGGAGCTGCTGATGACGCATTTCTATTCAAAGTTCATCTGCCGCCTGCCTGCATGGCCGGAGCCGCTGGCGCGCTCCATGAGCCGCCTGAACCAGCCTTTTTATGTTACCATGCAAGGGCCCAGTGAATTCGGTATTTCCGGTAAGCTGGAGAACTGGGATGTAAAAGCCAAGCTGCCCAGTATAGAAGTACCTACCCTTAGCATCGGCGGCAAGTATGATACCATGGATCCTGAGCATATGAAGTGGATCGCCGGACAGGTGAAGAAAGGTACCTTCCTGCTTTGCCCCAACGGCAGCCACATGAGTATGTATGATGATCAGCAGACGTATATGAACGGGGTGATCTCGTTTATCAAAACAACGGAAGCTGGCGGTAAATAATCATACATTATCCGCATGCATATAGGCTTTCTTAAAATCGGAGAAGTTCAACCCGGCATTCTGCTTGAAGAACCTGCTGAAGTGCGCCATATCGGAGAAACCGAGCGTATACGCCACTTCTTTGGTAGAGGCGCCCGCAAAGGTGACCATTCTTTTTACTTCCAGTATAATGCGCTGCCTGATGTGGTATCCGGCAGAATGCCCGGTATTCTTCTTCACCATCTCGTTGAGGTAATTGGGGGAAACGAATAATTGCCCCGCATAATCGCTCACCGTTCTTTTAATACCAAAGTCCCGCGTCAGTAAGGCAAAGAACCTTTCGACCAGGTCTACCGTTCTCTTCTGGCGGAACTGTCCGCTGTGCGCCTGCCCAAACTGCCTGGCCAGGTATACCAGGAATACTTTCAGGTAACGCCGGAGGATCTCTGTACGGAACAGGTCTGCATTGTTAAACTCCCACAGCAGCTTCGCTGTTATCTCCTGCATATCGGCAGTCGTAGCCGGGTCGGTGATCAGGGGTTGTTCGCCCTCAAACATGCTGATGAGCGCCGAACGGTAACCCGATTCTATCTCATGATCTCCAAGCCCCAGGAAAGATTCATTGAAGGAAAGGGTAAAACCTTCTAAGATACCCTCTGCTTCCAGCTTATGACACAGGTTAGGCTTTATACAGCAGATGGACCCTGCTGAGACCCGCTGCTTTTCAAGATTGAGCCAGCGCGTTCCTTCGCCTTTTAAGATCCATATAATCTCGTAGTGACTGCTGATATGCCCCTTGATGTCCGGACAGAGATCCTGCAGATTACGTTCTTCCAGGCGGCAGATCTCAAAAGAGCTGCTGTTGGCGACTACCCTGAGGGGTTGACAGGTTGACCGTTTAGCGATAAGCATAAGTGATGATTTAGCCTTATAGCAAAGTACCAATTACATGCCCATCCCTAAAGAAACTGGTTATCAGTCGCTTGCGGCATTCCCTGTCATTGAATTACACGATATTTCGAGCTTTAGGCAAGCCTGCTGACGAAATACCGTGATTCATACAACAGAAGCTATTATCGGGACATTTACCGCCTGCCTCCAATTGCGGAACTTTATGCCGGGAGAATATTGTCATGAAAGCGCTGCCACTCCTTTTGTTGCTTTTCCTTTTTACCTGCCGGGCATTTGCACAGGATACCGCCGCGCAGGGAGTGTATTATCTTTCCCTTCCGGCGGCAATTAAAATGGCGCAGGAGCAGAACAAACTTGTACAGGCATTAAAGCAGGACGAAAAAGCCAGTACCTACGACCTGCAGGATGCACGCAATGCCGTATTGCCGCAAGCCGGGGTGGAAGTCAATTACCAGCGTTTCACGGAGCTCACTTTATTCGATAACGGTTGGTCAAAATCAGCATCCTTCCGCCGCAGACCGGATCCTAATACCGTTAACCTGGGCGCCAATGCCGCCTTCACCTTATTTGCCGGTGGCAGATTACGACATGCAGTGACAGAAGAAAGTATCCGCCGGGAACTCGCAACATTGGGTATTACTGACCAGGCCGGACAAAGCGCACAGCTGGCCGCCCTCCTTTACCTGGATATCATCCGCCTGTATAAACTGGACTCACTCATTGTTGAACAGGTGAAACGCGCGGAGCTCCGTTTAAAGAATATCACTTCTCTTTACAACAACCAGCGTGTTACGCGGAGCGACCTGCTGAGAGCAGAGCTGAACCTTTCCTCCATTCAACTGAATAAAGAAACGACAGACAACGATATCGTCATCGCCAAACAAAAGCTCGCCGTACAGTTGAACATACCCGATACCGCGCAGCTGGTAATCACGGATACCGCGCTGGCGCAGCCGCTTTCGCTCAGCGGCCTGCAGGCCAGCATGAACGCCACATCCACAGAACCTTATGTACTGCAGCGGACCGCTAAAGCGATCCGTTTGCAGGAAAGCAGGATCCGTTCTATCCGCAGCGCTTACTATCCAATGATACAGCTGTACACTGCCTATGGGCTGAACTATCCCAACTTTTTCTTCTTTCCGCCGGTGGCCCAATGGTACTCCGTAGGCTTCATCGGCATACGGGCGCAATATGCTATTTCATCGCTTTATCATAATAAGAACAAAGTAGCAGCTGCCCGGGAAAGGCTGAATAGTCTTCAGCTGCAGCGGGCCTATATCAGCGATAATATAAATGAAAATATCCGGTCCTTATATATCAAATACAGCGAATCACTGACGAGGATCAGGGTGGCGGAGAAATCCATCGAGCAGGCTGCCGCCAACCTGAAGATCGTCAGCACCAAATACTACAATCAACTGGCATTGCTGACCGATCTGCTGGATGCAGACAATCTTTACCTGGAATCCAATTTCAACCTGGTAAAGGCGCAAACAGACGCTACGGGCTATTACTACCGCCTGCTGTATGTTACTGGTAAACTATAACCATACGATCACTACAAATTATCTACATGATGACCGAGGCCAAGCTTAGAAAAAGACATCCGGGCAATATCATCACCACCATTATTGCCATCATCATAGCATTGGCGGCTGCCGTTTACTTCATCCGCTTCTTCATTCATAATGCGAAATATGAAAAGACCAATGACGCACAGGTGGAAGCCTACCTGAACCCGGTATCTGCAAGGGCGGCCGGGTATATACAATCTATCCTCTTCGAAGAAAACCAGCTGGTAAAAAAAGGCGATACGCTGGTACTGCTGGACGACCGGGAATACCGTGCCCGTTTGCAGGAAGCCGAAGCAGCCGTAGAAGATGCACAGGCACAGCTGGTAGTGCTGAACACCTCCATCCGCTCGCAGAAAACCGCTACAACAGTGAACGAGGATCAGATCTCTGCCGCAAAGGCACGGCTATGGCAGCAGGAACAGGATATGAAACGCTACGAAAACCTGATACGCGAAGAAGCGGTTACCGGCCAGGAGTTTGAACAGGTGAAGGCCCGTTATACGGTAGCCACCAGCGAATACAGCGCCAGCCAGAACAGCCTGCGTACCAGCATTACAAAGATCGATGAGCTGCAATCAAGACGCGCCCTGCTCCTGGCAGACCTGAAAAGGAAAAATGCCTTACTGGATTTTGCGCGCATCAACCTGGCCTATACCGTGATCACCGCCCCGTATTCCGGACGACTCGGCAGGAAAGTGATCCAGGAAGGACAACAGATCCAGCTAGGCCAACCGCTGGTGACCATTATCAACGAGCAATTCAAATGGGTGATCGCCAATTTCAAGGAAACACAAGTGCATGGTATGTATCCCGGACAGGAAACCTTGATAACGATAGACGGGATACCGGGTAAAACATTTCACGGTAAGATCGAATCTTTGTCCGGGGCCACCGGCGCCAAGTTCTCCTTGCTACCGCCGGATAATTCCACGGGTAATTTTGTAAAGATCACCCAACGTGTTCCTGTAAAGATATTGTTTACCGATACGGCGCTATCGGCCGTTAAGATAGGCATGAATGTAAATGTTTCCGTAGCAAAATAGGTATATGCTTGCACCCGTTTATTTCAAGCCCTGGATAAAGGAACAGCAATGGCTCATCAAGGCCTTATTGTTCTTTTTACTGATGACAGGTTTGGTACAATTCGCTTTGTACGGCCTGTTACAAAGTTATGTGCTGGGTGCATTGGGCGCACAGCCGGAAGACATCAGCTTCTCCACCCAGATCACTTATGCAGCGCTGATCGCATCCATTCCCATCCAGGCCAGGTTGCTGCGCTACTTCCAGATCAGGCAATACCTGCAGACCATGCTGATGCTGAGTATTATCATCAGCATTGTCTTTTTATACATCGATAACATTTATGTGTTCCTGCTCATGCGTTTGCCGCTGGGCTTTATAGTGAGCGGTATTGCCATCTCCTGCCTTACCCTGATCCTTTCCAGGCTGCAGCCTTTCGAGATCGTGATCGGCTTTTCGGTGTTCTACGGTTCCATACTGGGCGCCGGTCTGTTGTCGGGCACACTGGTATACCGGGTAACGGATGATATGAACTGGGAAAACGTATACCTGTACCTGATACTGGTACAAGCCCTGGCCATCATCTTCGTGCTGCTGTCCTTACATCGTAACACGGGGCAGCGCCGCTATCCCCTGTACCAGCTGGAATGGCAAAGCTTTATACTGGCCCTGGTCCTGTATATTGCCATTGCCTTTACCTTCATTTACGGGCCGCGTTATTACTGGACGGATGACCCGCGGGTCAGAGCATCCATCCTCATTGCGCTGTGCACACTGGCATTACTGATCTATCGCCAGGGCATTATTAAAAGGCCTTATCTCCATCCGGATGTATTTAAACACAAACCCTTTCTCATCGGTATATTGCTGCTGGCGGTTTATTATGGCGTGAAGGACAGTATTAACCTCGTATACGCTTATACGTTAAACGTGCTCCGCTGGGATACCGCCAGGCTGATATGGCTTTCCAGCTGTAATGTGCTGGGACTGGTTACCTTTATGATCATTTCCACACGGCTGCTGCTCTCCAAAAAAATTAAGATTCCCTATTTTTTCCTCATCGGGTTTACGCTCTTGCTGATCTACCATGTATGGATGTACCAGATCTTCAGTACAGACCTTTCCTTCGGCGACCTGGCCGGACCGGTTATATTGCAGGGCGCAGCATCCGGTATGCTGTTCGTGCCTATTATTGTGTTCATGGTGGCGCAGCTGCCTCCCTATACAGGCTTTACCGGTGCAGCCTTAGGCTCCTTCATCCGTTTCCAGGCTACCATTAATGGCATAGCAGGTTTCTATACCCTGCAGTTGCATTACAACCAGCAATATAAAGAAGGCTTCCTGCAGCATCTGACCACGCTGGATGATCCCTTCATTCAACGCCTGGGACAATACGCTACCGTGTTCAGGGCCGCCGGATATACGCCGGAGCAATCCAATATGCTAGCCACCGCATCTGTAAGCAGGGCCCTGACCGTGCAAAGCCAACTGCTTACAAATCTGGCGGTGTTTAAAATAATGTCGGTAATAATTGTTTGTGTGCTGATACTGATCACAACAGCGCTCCTGCTGTTACGCTTAACACGGCGGCGATCATAATACCAGTGTCATAATAGAATGCGGTAAGCTGGCTGTTTCAGCCGCCTTGCCTTTGATCCACAGATGGAAAGGCAAACGCTGTGCAGTAGGGTTCATGACCACTACAGCGATGCTGCCGTCTGCATTCCGGAGTTGGAGCCAGTGCTTGGCTGGCACGCGCCCAGGAAGGCGGCGGCAATGATGACGATGTACTTTTTCATAATCGGATAAGAGATATAGGGGTGTAAGGTAAGGCGGATTTGGGAATAGGAGTATGTGGGTGGTAGTATATTAACGCTTTACATTGTTCAGCCAATAACTGGCTGGTCAAAAAAAACAAGAATAAACTTGTTTTATTGAACACTGTTCAATAACTTTGCATCATATTAATAACATTTAATAACTCAAGGAATGAAAAAAGCATTGATAACAGGCGCGAGCGGCGGTATCGGGTTGGAAGTAGCCCGGCAGCTTGCTGCCAAAGGCTATAAAATAACACTGGTAGCCCGTAGCGAGGATAAATTGACCAAAGCAGTGGCAGGATTAGAAAATGAAGGCCATACGGCATTGGTCGCTGATATTACCAATAAAAATGATTTGCAAAAACTGCTAACCCTGCTTCGGACAGAAAGTTATGATGTCCTTATTAATAATGCGGGCGCTGGAATTTATGGCCAGTTCATTGATACTCCGTTAGAAGATCAGCTGGCGACTATGGAATTGAATATGAATGCTTTAGTCAGGCTCTCCTACGGATTTTTGGCAACGGCCGCTCCGGGAAGTACCCTGGTAAATATTGGCTCCTTACTTGCCCATTCTTCCTTCCCTGGCGCAGCAGTGTATGCAGGTACCAAAAGCTTTGTTGCCAATTTCACAGAATCCCTGTGGTATGAGTTTAAACAGAAAGGTATATTTATAATGAATTTCAACCCTGGTGCTACAAAATCCGACTTTCACAAGCACGCCGGGAGCCAGGCCAATGCCTTCCCGGATTTTGTGCTCTCCTCTGTAGAAGATGTTGCTAAAGAATTAGTTAGGGCATTGGAAAAGACCAGGAAGCCAAGGGTAGTGCAAGGCTGGAAGAACAGGTTAATGCTTTTCGGGTTTAAATTTTTGAGCAGACGTGCTGCCATCAATATCATGGGAAGAATAAGTCCCGGTATGGCTCACTAATTATATAAACTAAATTGTACGTTTTAAATCATTGATATGGGTATTGCTGAGAGAAAACAAGAGGAAAAACAAGAAATGACGAAACGGATCCTGAATGGCGCCCGTAAAGTATTCCTCGAGAAAGGTTATGAGCAGACAAGCATGCGCAATATTGCCAGTGAAATCAATTACAGCCCCGGCTTGCTGTATTTTTATTTTAAAGATAAAGGTGAAATCTTCCACGAACTGCACAGGGAAGGATTTCGATTGCTGCTCAGCCAGTTAAAAGTGCTGAATAAGGTGGCAGATCCATTTGAGCGCTTAAAGGCTATGGGCCATATCTTTATTGAATTTGCGCAGAATAATAAGGACTACTACAATTTGATGTTCATCGTTGAAGTACCGGCGAAAATGCCTGAAAGCAGCGGCTTTATGATAGCGCAGGAAGCAATTAGCCTTTTGTCTGCTACAGTAAAAGAATGTCAACAGAAAGGCAGATTTAAGAACATGGATGTTGAATATCTTTCATTTATGATCCTTTCCGCATTGCACGGTATCTGTGCCTTGTTCTGCAAAGATCGCACAGCAAGCTTTGTGAATAAGACCAATGAGGAACTTATGCTGCACGGCTATGAGTGTTTTGTGGCTTTGCTCGAAAAGAGCTAAGCTTTTTTTTACCATATTATTGAACAGTGTTTAAATTAATTACAGTGATTAAATTACAATCTAAGAACCGGGTATTTCGAAGTCCCCTTCTGGTAGCTCTCTTCATTGTGACCGTTCATCCGTTGAGCGCCCAAAACAGGCTGGATGAATATATCCGGGAGGGGCTCGCTTCCAACCAGAGCATTAAGCAGCAGACTTTTATACTCGACAAAAACATGTACGCGCTGAAGGAGGCTAAAAGTATGTTCCTGCCGGATGTTTCCTTTTTAACGACTTATACGAAAGCGGATGGTGGACGTACGATAGATTTCCCAACCGGCGACCTGCTGAATGGCGCTTATGCCACGCTAAATCAGTTGACAGGAACTAATTCATTTCCTCAGCTCAAAAACCAGCGTATCCTGCTAAATCCGGATAATTTCTACGATGCTAAGTTTCGTACCAGCCTGCCCATCCTTAATGCAGAATTGATCTATAATAAAAGAATCAAACTGCAGCAGGTGGATTTGCAAAAAGCAGAAGTATTGCTGTACAAACGTGAATTGGTAAAAGAGATTAAAACGGCTTACTATAACTATGTAAAAGCCATTAATGCCACTGAGATCTATCAATCATCGCTTCGGCTGGTAGAGGAAGGCCAACGAATTAATACCGCGCTCTTTAACAATAGCAAAGTAAACCGTACCGCCGTGATACGAAGTACGAACGAAGTATCGAAAATAAACGCCTCCCTTATTGCGGCCACCAAAACGGCGGAGTCAGCCCGTTACTATTTCAATTTCCTGCTGAACCGTTCTTCAGCAGATAGCATACTCTTAGACGATATCATAGCATTACCAGAACAGGAGGATCTCCCGGCTGACAATGTAAGTGGCAGAGAAGAACTGGCCAAGCTCAGGATAGCGAAGGATATTAATAAAAACCTGAACGGCCTGGCAAAATCATACCTCATTCCCAAAATAGGCACTTACCTGGATCTTGGTTCACAAGCCTTTAACTGGCAATTTGATAACCATAGCCGCTACTATTTCTGGGGCGTTTCGTTAGAATGGAATCTCTTTTCATCTGGCAAAAATTCGTACAAAATAAAGCAAACGAACGCGGACCGTCAAAGTATAGCCGCCCAGACTGATTACGTGGAGCAGCAGCTCACTACAGAGCTAAAAGTTCGTCAGAATGAAATGCAAAGCGCAGTGGCCGAATATAAAGCCGCACAATCACAACTACAAACCGCGCAAACCTATTACGATGACGTGTTGAAATTATACAAGGAAGGCATGGTCATTTACATTGAGCTGCTGGATGCTCAAAACCAATTGATCAATGCCCGCTTGAATGCCAACATCGCCCTTTTCGATACCTGGATCGCTCACGCAGCGGTAGAACGCGCCAACGCCAGTTTCACTATTCAATAAATAAAAAACAACTAAGATGAAAAAAATACAATTGCTCAGTCTTATCGCAGCAATATCAGTTTTATACGCTTGCAATGAAGAAGACAAATCAAAAAATTCATTGGGAGAAACGGATGTTATTCCTGTAAAGATCTCAACGGTATCTGCATTAGGCTTGCCCCGGAAAATAAGTGCAACAGGCCTGGTAAGCACAGAAAATGAAGCCAGGTATGCTTTCAAAATAGGAGGCGTCATTAACCGAGTGCTGGTAGAAGAAGGTCAGTTCTTTAAGAAAGGCCAATTGCTCGCCACACTTAATTCAACGGAGATTGCAGCCGGTCTGGAGCAAGCCAGCCTGAATGTTGACAAGACACAACGCGACTACACGCGGGCAGTAAACCTTTACAAAGACAGCGTTTTTACTTTAGAGCAGCTGCAGAATACTAAAACAGCCCTGGATATTGCTCAAAAAGCAAAAGAGGCAATCGCTTTTAATGAACGCTATTCGAAAATATATGCCGCGGCCGATGGCTTTGTAAGTCAGAAAATAGCCAATGAGGGCGAAGTAATTGGACCGGGTATGCCCGTCTTTACTATAAACGAAACACGGGGAAACGATAACTATTTGCTTAAAGTGGGTGTAACTGACCGTGAATGGTCCGGTATCAGTCTGGGCCAGACCGCCAAAGTAACCCTGGACGGATATGCCGGTAAAGAAATTGACGCGTTCGTATTCCGTAAGTCACAGGCCGCCGACCGTGCACTTGGTTCCTTTCAGATAGAGCTGAAATTGAAATTAAAGGACATCAAACCTGCAGTGGGCATGTTTGGCAAAGCGGAAATACTGACAAATCAGGATGAAAATGTAAAGGTCATCCCCTACAGCTCCCTGGTGGAAGCCGATGGCGATAAAGCATTCGTATTTACACCCGATGGAACTGGTAAGGTTAAGAAGATTCCGGTAACTATTTCAAAGATTGACAATCAACAGGTTTACCTAAAAGAAGGACTTGCTGGCGTGGCAGAAATAGTGACATCCAACAGCGCCTATCTCAACGAAAAATCTACAATTAAAATTATCAGGTAATAACAACAGATATGAAGATCACAAACTTTGCGGTTAAAAATTACCAGTTCACGCTCATTATATTCCTGCTGTTTGCAGTGGTGGGTGTTCTCACCCTGTTTACCATGCCGCGCTCGGAAGATCCGACCATCCATCCACCGGAATATCTCATCACTGTGATATACCCGGGCACAAGTCCGAAAGACATGGAAGAGCAAGTGGCAAAGCCCATTGAGAACAAGATTTATGGCCTGGAGAATATCGACAAAATGCTGACCACCGTTGAGGATGGGATTGCAGTGATCCAGCCTAAATTCAAGTATGGCGTTGATGTAGACAACAAGTACCAGGAAATATCTACAGAAATGAATGCCCTGAAAAACAGTGAGCTTCCTAAAGATATTTACCTGATAAAAACAGAAAAGATCTCTTCTTCCGATGTGAAAGTTTTACAGGTGGCCTTAGTTTCCAATAATGCTTCTGATAAATTGATGAGAGATGAAGCGGATATACTTAAGAGCCGGCTGGAAAAAATAACTAACCTTAAAGAAGTTAAATATTTCGGAATGCCGGAGCAGGAAATCCGGATTGATGTACAACTCGATAAACTGGCACAATTAAAAATCCCACTTAACCTGGTGGTAGGTAGTTTACAGAGTGAAGCGGCAGATGTCCCCGGTGGAAGCGTTAACCTCGACAGTAAAGTATTTAATGTGAAGACCAGCGGTAAGTTTAAAGACATTGAGGATGTTGCTGGTACCGTTATCTACAATGCAAACGGGAAAATTGTGTATTTGAAAGATGTGGCGGAGGTTAGTTATAAGAACGAAACGGTGAATCATATTACACGGATAAATGGACACCGCTGTGTGCTGGTTACGGCAGCAATGAAAGACAATGTTAATATAGCTGAAGTGCAGCAGGAGTTCACTCCTATATTAGATGAGTTTTCCAAAAGGCTGCCTTCCAATATCCGCTTAGTCAAAAATTTTGACCAGGCTGATATGGTTTCCCAGCGCCTGGGGCATCTCGGGTTTGATTTTGCCCTGGCTATTCTTTTAGTAGTGATTACCTTATTGCCATTAGGGTTCAGGGCATCGCTCATTGTAATGATCTCTATCCCGCTTTCCCTGGCATTAGGGCTTATAGCATTGAACCTATTAGGGTACTCACTCAACCAATTAAGCATTGTTGGCTTGGTGGTTGCTTTGGGATTGTTGGTGGATGACAGTATTGTAGTGGTAGAAAATATAGAACGATGGCTCAGGGAAGGGCATTCACGAAAGGATGCCATTCTAAAAGGTACGCAGCAAATCGGGGTGGCGGTAATAGGCTGTACGGCTACTTTAGTGATTGCCTTTTTACCCCTCGCCTTCCTTCCCGATACAGCCGGCGAATTTATCCGCAGTTTACCTATGGCTGTCATCACCAGCGTATTGGCATCCATGATCGTGGCTTTGACGCTTGTTCCGTTCATTGGAAGCCGGATATTGAAAACCCACACACATGGAGAAGGCAATTTCTTCCTTAAATACCTGCAAAGGTTCCTGACATACAGCTACCGGCGGATCATGCCTTTAGCTTTAAAATGGCCTAAAACAACCATTGGTCTATCGTTAATAGTCAGCGCGCTGGCCTTTTTCTTATTCACAAAAGCGGGATTCAAACTTTTCCCCACCTCCGAAAAGCCCATGTTCCTGATTAACATCAAAATGCCGCTGCAGGCTGATATTCCCGAAAGCGACCGCGTGACCAAATTGGTGGAAGATGAATTAAAGCAACACAAAGAGATTGTGTATTATACAAGCAATGTAGGTAAAGGCAATCCACAGATTTATTACAACGTGCACCAGCAGGATATTAAGCCCGATTTTGCCCAGATCTTTGTACAGATGGACCAGGAGGCCAGCCCTACATCAAAAATAGATCTGATCAGGCGGCTAAGACAAAGGTTTAAAGATTTTCCCTATGCAAAGATCGAAGTAAAAGATTTTGAACAGGGCACGCCAATTGAGGCTAACATCGTAATCAGGGTTTTCGGCGAAGATCCCGATACACTAAGAGCGCTATCCTTTAAGGTGGAGAATATTCTGCGAAACCATCCGGGCACCGTTTACATCAATAATGAGTTAAACACTTATAAATCTGATGTTAAAATAAAAATCAACAAAGAAAAAGCCCGCACCTTAGGTGTGCTTACAAGCGATATTGACAAGGTGATCCGGTTGGCGGTAGCGGGATTAACCGTCGGTGATTACATAGATGACAGGGGGGACTCCCGCAATGTGGTCATAACGCTTGCAAGGGATAAATTTTCAAATTTAGATGCGTTCAAAAACCTGTACGTAAATAACATACAAGGCATTCCTGTATTAGTGAGCCAGATCGCAACTATTTCTTTTGAAACATCACCGACGGCTATAAATCATTTTAATAAATCCCGTTTCGTAAAGCTCACCTCTCTGACCAGGGAAAATGTGTATGCCAATGATGTACTAAAGGACATTGTTCCGCAGCTGAACGCACTTAAAATGCCTCCAGGTTACTATTACAAGTTATCTGGTGAAGCAGAGTCGGAAGGCGATACCCTGGGAGGCAACTTCCTGGCAGTTATTCTGCTGAGTGCATTCCTCTTTATCGGCGTGCTGTTATTGCAATTTAAAACGTTTAAGGGCATCATTATTGTGCTGTCAATTATCCCTTTGGGAATTTTCGGCGGCGTAGTAATGCTCCTTATCACCGGCAATCCGATGTCACTGGTTTCCATCATTGGGTTCATTGGCCTGTCTGGTATCCAGGTCAAGAATTCGTTACTGCTCGTTGATTTTACGAATCAATTGCGGATGGAAGGACATAGCATAGACGAAGCGATTAGTATGGCAGGTGAAACCCGTTTCCTACCGGTTGTATTGACCTCGATAACTGCTATCTGCGGGTTAATTCCGCTTGCTATGAACCCTAATCCACTTATTGCGCCTTTAGCAATCGTGTTAATTGGAGGACTAATAAGTTCTACCGTACTTTCCCGGATCGTGACGCCTGTGATGTATAAATTAATTCCACCCAAAATTGAACCGGGAGAATAATTGAAGCGTAAATGATAGTGTTCTTCTTAATATAAAATATGGGAAGTAAAGAAAGAAAAGCAAGAAATCGGTTGAACATGCATAAAGATATTCTTCATGCAGCGCTGAGGATTGTTAGAGAGGAGGGGCATCGGTCGCTAAGTCTGCGGAGACTGGCCAACGATATTGAATTTTCCGCTACTGTCTTGTATCTGTATTTTAAAAATAAGGAGGCTTTATTAGTCGATCTGGCCAGGTTTGGATATCAGCAACTTAACACAAATATAGAGCGGAACTGCAATTGTATCTTTGATCCGAGGAATAGATTAAAGGCAATGCTTACCATCTATTGGCGTTTCGCCACCCGTGAAAAGGAGCTCTATCTTCTCATGCAGGAGACTGGTATGTATCTAAACGGCTTGGCGCCGCTCTTCCCGGAAATGCTGATATTTATCAACTCGATAAACCAGGCAATTACGAAGGCATGTGAAAAAGAAAAGAGAACATCTGTTTTTTTGAAACACAAGTGTTATATGGCAATTGCCATAGTACAGGGGCTTGCGTCGCTCAATTTAATTCACAAAGATTTAGATGCGCTATCCCAATCTCAGATGCTGGATGATGCGATTGATAGCCTGATAGATTCTTTAAACTGATAATAGAGGCTGTCTCACAAATGGAGTGCCCCCAAAAGATAGACACTTTTGGGGGCATTTTTTATGGATAAAAGGATCAAATACAGCTACAGGCTCTATAATGATCTGAACACATTTGTAATAACAAGAAAAGCCACCGGTTTACAGTCTAGTTTGAGCAGACTACCCCCACATAATCCTATCTGTATAACTGCTAAAATGTTCATCCCTTGTAATGATAGTAAGCTGTTCAGCCCGACCTTGCGCAATGATCAATCGGTCAAAAGGGTCGCGGTGGTGGAGATCAATATTTAACAGTTGCACAAGATGATCGAGTGATATAGGCAGCAGCTCAATATCACTGCCTGAAAGATAATCGGCAAATCTTTCAAAGGGAAACTTTATAATAAGTTTTCCAAGTTTGATCTTTATGGCTATTTCCCAAAGGCTGACAATGCTAATGAAGCAATTGTTGTCAATGTTTATAATTTCCTTCTTTACTTTCTCAGGCAGTTGCGGGTCATCTTCAAGGAACCATAATAATGTATGTGTATCTAACAAATATTGCATTACATATAGTCTTTGAAGTCCTCCAGTGGTTCATCAAAATCGGGAGCCATTTCAATCAACCCTTTGGCACTACCTGGTTTGCGTTCCTTCAGCTTCTTTTTTGCTTTTGCCTTCTGCTGCAGAAACTCAACAAAGTCTGAAACCTCTTGTTTGAGGTCAGCGGGGAGAGAGGATATTTGCGTGTATAATTGAAGATCGGTATTCATGGTTTTAAAATTTACTTTCCCTTTTCACTTGTCAATTTTTTAATCGGTTCATCCGTAGGATAAATTATAATATCAGCAAATATATGAAAAATCCCTCACAATGAAATATAGGTCATCTCCTAATAAAACCATAAAACATTGAATATAAACATCTTATATTAACCATCTATTAGTCAACATTTGGCCCTCTACCCTCCTCAAAAATATGATTATTACCATACTGACTATTGAAAGATCTTACGTAGATTGCGGTTACCACCCCGCCATTGTTAAACTCAGTCTCAATCCTATTCAAGCACCAATCAAAAAGGTAATCAGCCCGCTATGCGGGAATTTATTCATTAAAAAAACTTTATTCTATGGCAAAACTTAAAGAAGGTGCTGAATTTGCAGGCAAGAGCATCTACAAAATGGAAGGATCCGACAAGCTCATTGTCCGGAAAAAAGGAGGCCCTACGCGTGAGCAGATGTTAAAGTCGCCCAACCTAGAGCGATCACGGGAAAATTCAGCGGAATTTACGGGCGTTGGGATGGCTGTCAGCGCTATCAGGGGCGCGCTTTTCACGATCAGACATCTTGCGGGCTATAATTTTACGCCTACGCTTACCCAAATCTGCAAAAAGATCCAGTTGCAGGATACAACAGGAGACCGGGGGCAACGCTGTATTTTCCTGTCACAACAGCGTTATATGCTGAAGAATTTCCGGCTGAATAAAAAACACCCCTTTACTGCTATCGTAGCCGAGCCGGTGAACTACACCCTTCAGCGGGAAACAAAAAGCGCTGTAATAGAGCTACCCGTGCTTATACCTGGCATCCACCTGCACCTACCCTGGAAACAGCCGCTCTACCGTTTTAGCCTTTCGCTGGGACTGGTATCGGACGTTGTTTATGAGAACGTCGAGTATATTAATAATCAGTTTGAAGACCGGGGCATTGACCACCTGGATACGGCATGGCATCTGGCCACCGATCCATTTCCGGCACAAACCCTGGAGCTGCAACTGGATATATCGCATGCCCTCAAGGAGTCCCAAACCCTGGTATTGGCCATTGGTATAGAAATGGGCACACCCGGCGCCGATGCAGAGATCATAACGACAAAGTACGCTGGTTCCGCCTGTATCCTGGCTTTAGGCTAACCCTTTATTGGGGTAAACCAGCCCTTATTCGGGTAAATCTGATATCGGCCTCGTATAGATAACGTGTATCTTAAAAGATACGCGATATCTACGCGATATCTACACGTTATCTACACGATATCCTGGAGGTGTCTAGTCCTGAAATAGCTATACAGGTGAATAAAAAGAGCAGTAGAAAAGAAGAAAGGCCGCCCTTTTACAGCACGGCCCTTCGTTTATGATACTCTCTGCATTGGTCATTTCTTGGGATTCAGCAGTGAAGCATGGATCCAGCCGATGGTTTTAATACATCGTGTTCCATCCACCA
>Ga0102592_1001201_pt1 | contig 31140 bp, 35 predicted proteins | sample AraplaCol_mMF_r2_FD_76861 | JGI IMG/M metagenome (GOLD analysis project Ga0102592, IMG submission 76861) | Arabidopsis root microbial communities from North Carolina, USA - plate scrape MF_Col_mMF_r2 (SPADES assembly) (version 2) | ecosystem: Host-associated > Plants > Roots > Endosphere...
GGCGGCGGCGATCCGCGTGGCCCCGACCGCCAGCACCATGGTGTTGGCGAAGATCGCGCCCAGCCAGTCCGGCGCCGCCTCCGGCATCAGCGGCGGACCATGGCCGGGAATTCGGTGAACACCCGGTCGCCGAACCGGTAGAGCGTGCCGCCCAGCAGGCTGGCGGTCAGGAAGATGGTCAGCACGATCGCGAAGAACTTGGCGGCGTACTGCAGGGTCTGCTCCTGCAGCTGGGTGGCCGACTGGACGATGGCCACGGCCACCCCGATCACCGAGGCGGCGACGATGGGGGGCGCCGACAGCATCAGCACCATCCATAAGGCCTGGTTCACCAGCTCGATGGCCTGGGCGTTCATCATGGGAGGGACCTCACGTGTAGGACAGGACCAGGCCGTGGGCGAGTTTCACCCAGCCGTCGATCAGCACGAACAGCAGCAGCTTGAAGGGCAGGGACACCGTCGTCGGCGACAGCATCATCATCCCCATCGCCAGGAGGATGTTGGAGACCACCAGGTCGATGATCAGGAACGGCAGGAAGATCAGGAAGCCGATCTGGAAGGCCGCGGCCAGCTCCGACACGGTGAAGGCCGGCACGACGACGATGAAGTCGCGCTGGGTCATGGTGCGGGCCTTTTCCGGGCCGTTGATGCGCTGGGCGGTCTTCAGGAAGAAGGCCCGCTCGCGCGGCGTCGAGTGCTTCATCAGGAAGGCGCGCAGAGGCTCCTTGGCCTTGTCGGCGTAGGTGAACAGGGCCTGGGTGTCGCTGCTGACCGCGGCGGCGGGCTTCACGTCCTGGTTCGCCGCCGCCATCTGCTGGCCGACCGGATACATCACGTAGAGGGTCAGGATCAGGGCCAGGCCGTTGAGGACGATGTTCGGCGGCACCTGCTGCAGGCCCAGCGCGTTGCGGAGCAGGCTCAGGGTGACGACGATCTTGGTGAAGGAGGTGACCATCACCGCCACGAACGGCGCCAGGGCCAGCAGGATGACGGTGATGAGGGCCGAGCCGGGAGTGAACTGCGACAGGTCCATCCGCGATCAGGCTCCCTTCGCCAGTTGTTCGATCAGGACGCCGTAGGCCTCGCCCACGGCCACCAGGCGGCCGGTGGCGATGGGATGGTCGCCGGCCAGCAGCACGGCCGTGGTGTCCTTGGCCGAGCCGCCCAGCACCACGGTCGAGCCGGGGCGCAGGCCGGTCAGCTCGGACAGGGGCAGGCTGGCCTCGCCCAGCATCACCTTCAGGGCGACGGGCAGGTCGCCCGGCGCGATGGGGGCGGCGGCAGGCGTTGCGTCGGGCGTGGTCGATTCTGCGGGCTGGACGGCGGCGTCCAGGGGCGGCGCGGTCATGGCGCTCTCCTCGATGGTGATGACGGCGAAGCGGCGGTCGGTGGGGTCGAACCGGCCGACCAGCCGGCGGTCGGGCAGGATCAGGCGGGCGTCACCGGCGCGGCGCGGACCCAAGGCGGTCAGGACGACGTCGCCGGTGCGCAAGGTCGCCACGCGGGCGGCGGCCACGACGGCGGCGTCCAGAACCAGGCGTCCGGCGATCGGCACGGCCAGATGGGCGCCGTCGGCCGACAGGTTGACCGCGGGAGCCGGCCAGGTCGCGGGCGCGACGTCGTCGAGGTGGAGGACGATCCGGCTCGACGCCGCGTCGCCCTCACGCGTCACGTCCAAGGCGATGGCGATCCCCGGCGCCCGGGGCAGGGCGGAGACGTCGGTGGGCTCTAGGACGAGGTCCGTGGCCGCTTCGATCGCCGCCAGGACCGGCTCCAGCCGGTCCAGCGCCACCAGCAGGGCGGCGGCGTCCTCGGCGGCGAAGGGGCCGCCGTCCAGGTCGACGATCGCCAGGCGCGGCGCGCCCGGCTCCGATCCGAACAGGACCCATGGCCCCGGCGGCGGCTCGGCCAGGCTGGCGGCGACGCGGAAGCCGGCGACGGGCAGGGCGGACAGCACGGCCAGGGCGCGATTGCGGGCGGCGACCTCGGCGGTGTTGAAGGCGGGCAGGTCCTGGATCAACGGATCCGCGACGGAGGATGGGCTCAGGACATCCGTCATGCGTCGCCGTCCGTCGTGCCGGTGATGGCCATGCGGACCAGTTCGGTCAGGCTGGCCGCCTCCATCTTGGTCATGATCCGCGAGCGGTGCAGCTCGACGGTCTTGGGGCTGATGCCCAGCTCGTAGGCGATGATCTTGTTGACCCGGCCGGCGACCACCAGGGCCATCACCTCGCGCTCGCGTTCGGTCAGGCTGGCGACCCGACGGGCGTAGAGGTCCTGGCCGGGCGTGGTGGCCGGGCGCAGGCGGGCGAAGGCCAGGCCCAGGGCCTCCTCCAGCGCCGCCTCCTGGAACGGCTTCTCCAGGAAGGTGATCGCGCCCTTCTTCATCGCCTCGACCGCCAGGGGCACGTCGGCGTGGCCGGTCATGAAGATCACCGGCCGCTCGCAGCCGCGCGCCTTGACCGCGTCCAGCAGCTCCAGCCCCGACATGGTCGGCATGCGCACGTCGAACAGCAGGCAGGCGTCGGCCGGCGGATCGCCGGCGTCGAGGAAGGCCTGCGGGTCGTCATAGGTGGTCACCGCATAGCCCAGGCTCTCCAGCCACCAGGCGGCCGACTGGCGGAACTCGCCGTGGTCGTCGACCAGACAGACCGCGCCGAGGCTGCGGGTCGGCTCCGAACGCGACGCGGCGGAATCTTGGACGGGAGTCATGGTTCATCCTCCTGGCGCGCCGTCGGCAGCGCGATGTGGAACACGCTTCCCCCCGAAGTCCCGGCCCCCTTCTCTTCGCGGGTGTGCCAGAGGCGTCCGCGATGCAGCTCGATGATCGAGCGGCAGATCCCCAGGCCCACGCCCATGCCGCCGGGCTTGGTCGAAAAGAACGGCGAGAACATCCGGCCGGCCGCTTCCTCGGAGACGCCCGGGCCGGTGTCGGCCACGGTCAGCTCGACCATCCGCGTGGACCCCTGCAGGCGGCGGCCGGCGATGGCCAGGCGGCGGGGCTGGGGCTCGCCGCGCATGGCGTCCAGGCCGTTGCGGGCGAGGTTGACCAGCACCTGCTGGATCATCACCGCGTCGCCCAGAACGGGCGGTAGGTCGTCGTCGAACACGGCCTGGGCCGACACCCGGTCGCGGGCGATCTCCCAGTCCAGCAGATCCAGGGTGGCGCGGGCCAGGCGCGGCAGGTCCAGGGGCTCGACCTGGGGCTGGCGTTGCTCGACGAACGAGCGCATGCGCTGGATGACGCCCGAGGCGTAAAGCGCCTGGTCGGCGGCCTTGTCCAAGGCCTCGACGCCGTCGGCCGCGGTCAGGGCGTCACGGGCCAGTCTGGCCTTCAGACCACGGACGATGTTGGTGATCGAGCCGATCGGCTGGTTCAGCTCGTGGGCGATCATCGTCGCCATCTCGCCCACCGACATCACCCGCGAAGTCAGCAACAGGCGCTCACGGTCGGCCAGGCGACGGGCCTCGGCCTCCTGGCGCTCGGCGGCGTCGGAGAGCTTCAGGTACAGCCGGCCGTCGGGACCGCGGCCCGGCCGGATTTCCAGCATCGCCGCGCCGCCTTCCAGCGAGAGGGGCGCGGTCTCGCCGCGCTCCGCCGCCGCCAGCGCGGCGTCCAGACCGGACGGCGCCAAGTCGCCCGGCGAAACCTCTGGCATCAGCCGGGCGAAGGCGTCGGTGCGCCAGACCAGGCGCGGCGGCGCACCCTCGAAGGCCCCAATCGCCAGGTCCAGCGCGGCGAAGGCGGCCTCGGCCGGATCCAGGTCGGGAACATGCAGGCGCAGCGCCCTCACGACCGGACTCCCGCGACAGGCGGTCTCACTAGGGAAAACCCGAATGGCGTCCGTGCGTTCTCAGCCGTATCCAAGGTGCGAAGGAGTCCGCCATGTCCACCATCCGCATCGACGCCAACGCCGTCTCCGGCGTCTGGACCCGGGGCCTGGACAGCGCCGCGCCGTCCGCCGCCGGCCGGCAGGGCCAGGCGTTCGGCGACTTCTCGGCCTTCTCGCGGCAGGAAGGGGGCTTGAGCCTGTCCTCCGCCCATCGCGATCTGGACAGCACGGCCCGCGCGGTCAGCGACCGCCTCACCGACGCCCGCGACAACGGCTTCGGCTGAGGCTAGCTTCCCGGCGTCATGGCCGAACGCATCCTCAAGGCCGAACCGGACTGGTTCGGCGCCGCCCAGGCCCTGGTCGAGGGGCTGCAGGCGCAGTCCACCCTCGACGGCCGGGTCGACGTGCTGGAGCGCGTGTGCCTCGACCTGGGCGAGGCGCTGTATCCCGGCTTCGCCAAGCTGCTGGCCGCCGTCGACCATTTCGGCGATCAGGCGGTCAAGGTTCTGGTCGCCGACGCCCTGGCCCAGGCCCTGATGACGGCGCGCCTGCCCTCGACGCGGCTGCCGGCCTGGGGCGCTGGCGGCTTCGCGGGCCTGGGCGGCCTGGACGGTCCGCTGCGCACCAACAGCCGCAATGTCGGTCCTCTGGAATTCCTCTGCGTCTGGCTGGTGCGCGACGTCAGCGACGAGACCCTCAGCGGCGAGGCCTTCGAGACCGCCGCGACCTATCTGATCGACCTGGTCTCGGCCTCGCCCCGGGCCGCGGCCCTCTATGTCGACAAGCTGCGCGCCGACGCCGGCGACCCGACCGAGGGCCTGCACAACGCCCAGACCCGGCGGCTGATCGAAACCCTGGCCGAGCGCTGGGCGGCCGGCGACGCGCCGGCCGAAGTCGCGCGGGCCGTGGCCCGCACGGCCGAGGCCGACCGGGGCGCGACGCGCTGGGGGCTTCCGCTCCGCTGACCGCGTCGCCTGCTGAAGGACCGAGCTCATCAGCGCACCTTCGGGATCAGGCGCTCGAAGTCGCCGTCGTCCGCCTCGACCTGCAGATCGGCCAGGGCCAGGCCTCGCACCTCCAGGCGTTTGCGCAGGGCTTCCAGCGCCTTGGTCACCTCGGGCGTGGCGTGGGGATGGGCGGCCAGGGTCAGGGACAGCGAGCCGTCGGCGCCGCGCGCCAGCCCAAGGCCGGTCAGCGGCGAACCGCGATCGGCCAAGCCCATGGCCACGCCCTTGGACGCGTTGCCGCCAGCGGCCAGCCAGGCCTTTTCCATGGCCGCGGCGAAGGCCTCGATCTCCGCGCCGGCGGCTCCGGCCGGCAGTTGGACGACGACCGGTTCGGTCGCGCCATGGGCCGCCGCGCCGGGCGTCCCGACGCCCTCGACCGGCGCCTTGTCGGTCGTGGCGGTCTCGGCGGCCTTGAAGTCGTGGGCGGGGCCGAACAGGGCGGCCAGGTCGGCGCCGTCTTCGGTGCGGTCCTCGTCTTCGCGCTCGGCGCGGGACGATTGTTGGCGCGCTACGGGGGCGTGGCGTTCGGCCGCCTGCTGGAGGGCGGCGTTGAACTCGGCCCCGCGCCAAGGCGTGGCGGGTTCGCTGGCCGCGATCCGCTGAGGCGTGGCCGGGCGCTCGGTGGTCGAGACGTCGCGAGTGGTGGTCATCGTGCGGCCCTCCGGGCGGGCAGGTCCTCGAGTTCCTGCTGCTGGCGTTCGTCGCGCTGGGCCAGCAGGGCCCAGCGGGCGTGGTCGCGCTGGCCGCTCATCGCCTCGAACCGGCCCTGGGCGCGCACCAGCACGCGCAGGGCCGTGTCGAGATCCTCGCGCGCCTGCTGCACGGCCAGGCGGTCCTGGTCGCGCAGCGCGACGTCGCGCGCCCGGGCGTCCGCGACCATCTCGCGGCGGGCCAGGGCGGTCTCGACCATGGCGGCCGAGCCGGACAGGCCTTCGGCGAACCAGGCGTCGAGGCGGGCCAGCGCGGCGTCGTGGGCGGCGATGGCCCGCTCGCGGGCGGCCAGGGCGTCCTCGGCGGCGGCCAGGGCGTCGCGGGCCGCGACGGCCTCCAGGCGGGCCACCTCGACCCGCCGCTCGCGCAGGCGGACCACGGGGGTCAGGATGTCCAGCCGGCGGCGCGGGTTCATGCGGCGGTCTCCGCAAGGGCGGCGAAGGCGTCGGAGAGGGCGACGCGCTGGTGCGGGTCCTGGCGCAGCAGGGCCTCGATCGCCGGCCGCTTGGCGATGGCGACATCGGCCAGCGGGTCGCCGCCCGGCTTGTACTCGCCGATCTGCAACAGGAACTCGATGTCGGCGTACTTAGCCATCCAGCCGCGCACCCGGGCCGCCTGGGCCTGGTGCTCGGCCGAAACCACGCGGGGAAAGACGCGGCTGAGGCTGGCGGCGACGTCGATGGCCGGATAGCGCCCGGCTTGGCCCAGCTTGCGTGACAGATAGATGTGGCCGTCCAGGATCGAGCGGACCTCCTCGCCGACCGGATCGCCGCCGTCCTCGTCCTCGACCAGCACGGTGTAGAAGGCGGTGATGGCGCCGCCGTCGGCCGCGCCGGCCCGCTCGAACAGGCGCGGCAGTTCGGCGAACACCGAGGGCGGAAAGCCCCGGCGCACGGCCGGCTCGCCCACCGACAGGCCGATCTCGCGCAGGGCGCGGGCGAAGCGGGTGACGCTGTCCATCTGCAACATGACCTTGCGGCCCCGGGCCCGGAAGCCTTCGGCGATGGCGGTGGCGACATGGGCGGCGCGCACCCGCTCCATGGCAGGCCGATCCGAGGTCGAGACGATCACCACCGAGCGCGCCAGGCCCTCGGGGCCCAGGCAGTCGTCGAGGAACTCGCGCACTTCGCGACCGCGTTCGCCGATCAGGGCGATGACGTTGACGTCGGCCTGGGCGTGGCGGGCGAACATGCCCAGCAGGGTCGACTTGCCGCCGCCGGCCATGGCGAACACCCCGACGCGCTGGCCCTCGCCGGTGGTCAGCATCGTGTCCACGCTGCGCACGCCGGTGGCGAACACGGTGTCGATCGGCGCGCGCGCCAGGGGATTGGGGGCCTCGCCATAGACTGCTTGCGGGCGCAGCGGACCGGTGATCGGGCCCAGGCCGTCCAGCGGTTCGCCGTGGGCGTCCAGCACCCGGCCCAGCAGGCCGTCGCCGACGCCGATCTCGCTGCGGCGCGGGCCGGCCAACACCTCGGCGTCGATCGACAGGCCCTCCAGCCGGGTCAGGGGCGTCAGGATGGCCGCGCCGTCCTGGAAGCCGACCACCTGGGCCTTCACCCGGCCGCCGCTGGCGCGGTCGATGATCTCGCACTCCTGGCCGATGCGGGCATCCAGGCCGGTGGCGCGGATGGTGGTGCCAAACGCCTGGACCACGCGCCCGCGCCGCTCGACGGTGCGGGCGTGGCGCAGGGCGTCGCGCAGGATGGCGTCGGACGCGGTCATGCGGCGGCCTCGTCGCGACTGGCGAACACGCTCTCCAGGGCTTTCAGCTGGACGTCGAGCCCGGCGTGGGTTCGGCCCGACGGGGTGTCGAGCACGCAGTCGCCGGCCGCCAGGTCCGGATCGCCCTGCACCTCGATCCGCGCCCCGATCGGCCACAGGCGGCGGCTGACGGCGCCGACCGCCTCGGGCGCGACACGGACGCCGATCGGCTCTTCGGGCAGCAGGTCGCGGGCGGCCTGCTCGGCCAGGGCGGCCAGCACCTCCTCGGGGGCCAGGCCGGCGGCGATACGGCGGACGATGTCCAGCGCCAGGGCCGCGGACGAAGCGCGCAGGCGGGCGCGTTCGGCTTGCAGGGCGTTGTGGACGCCGGCCAGGGTCTCGGCGGTCTCCCGGGCGGCCTTGGCGGCGCCCTCGGCGCGGCCTTGGGCGAAGCCTTCGGCGACGGCGACGTCGCGGGCGGCCTGGCGGTGGGCTTCGAGCCCGGCGACGATCTCCGTGGCCTGGGTCAGGCGAGCGACGTCCTCGCGGCGCAGGATCGGGTCGTCGGTCAGCAGGACCGCGGAGGGGGCGGAGGCGAGCAGCAGGTAGCTCATGCGGCGGCCTCCGGCCGGCCGGCCTCGATCGCCAACAAGCTCCCGCGCGCCGCGTGCAGGGCGGCCTGGCCGACGGCGGTCGGCAGAGGCCAGGGCTGGGCGTCCAGCAGATGGGCCAGGCGGATCGCCAGGGCCGGGCGGTCGGCGAGCTCGGACAGCAGCACCGCCGCGCCCAGGTCGCGCAGGCCCTCGTCGCTGACCAGGGCGGTGTCGCAGGGCGAAGGCGGGATCAGGCCGGCCGGGGTGGCCAGCACGGCGTCCAGGGCGACCTCGCCCAGCCGGCGGGCCAGACGGGCCAGCACGCGGCCGTCGATGATGCGGCCGAGCGCGGGCGCGCAGGCCATGGCGGCGGCCAGGTGGACGAACAGGTCGCGGCGCTCGGCCGGCCAGGACGCCCAGTCGGGCAGGGCGGCGGCGTCGGCGAAGGCGACCGCGGGGGCGGGGCCGCGCCCCGCGCGCTCGGCCAGCCGACGCGACAGGCGGCGCGCCCGGCCGCCCAGCGTGGGCAGGCCGCCGACGGCGTCCAGCACGCGCGCCTGGGCGACGATCCGGGCTCGGGCGTCCGCGCCGCTCATGCCGCCGGCCTCTCGGTCTCGACGGCGCGCAGGGCGGGGCGGGGTTTCTTCTTCGGACGGCGGGTCAGCAGATAGGCGCCGACCCCGCCCACGGCCAGCACCACGGCGAGGACCGGCACGGTCAGGGACTTGACGGCCGAGGGCTGGGCCTGGGTCATCACCGGCCGGGCCGGGAACATCACCACCGTCACCTTGTCGTAGGGCAGACCCTCGATCGAGTTGGTGACCAGCGCCTTGATCGAGCCGACCTGGCCGGAGAGGTCGACGTCGGGGTTGTGACGGATGAACACCGAGGCCGAGGACGGCTTCTGGGTCTCGGCCAGGGGATCGGCCTCGGGCACGGCGATGTGCACCCGGGCCTGGACCACGCCGTCGATCGACGAGATGGTCTGGCTCAGCTCCTGGCTGAGGCCGTACATCAGCCGCGCCCGCTGCTCCATCGGCGAGGAGACGAAACCCTCCTTCTTGAAGACGTCGCCCAGGCTCTCGAACTTGTCGCGGGGATAGCCCTGGTCGTGCAGCACGGCGACGGCGGACGAGAACTGCTCGGGCCGGGTCTTGAGGGTCCAGACCTTGCCGTCCTTGCTGCTCTTGGCGGCCGAGACCCCGGCGTTCTGGAGCACGGCGACCATCTCGTTGGCCTCGCGTTCGGAAAGGTCGCCGTAGAGCTCCTTCTCGGCGCAGGCCGAAAGGAGCAGCGCGGCGGCGGCTAGGGCGGCCAGCAGGCTCCTGCGCATGGCTCGCCCTCCTCAAGCCTGCTGCCGGAACAGCTGCTGCAGGCCGTCGGACGTGCGGTTGGCGATGTTCGAGGTCAGCTGGCAGTTGAACATGAACTCGTGGCACTGGACGGTCAGGCCGATCATCTCGCCGGGGGTGATCGCCGCGCCCTTGGCCTCGGCGGCCTTGGCGTGAGCCGCCAGGTTCGAGGCCTGGCCGTTGACGAACTCCAGCTGGTTGAAGACGCCCTTCATGGCCGGGGCCAGGGCCTCGGGGCCGGCGAGCCCCGACGGCGCCTGGGCGCCGGCCGTGTGCAGGGCGTTCTGGAACTGGACCGCGTCGGTCAGGGTGGCGCCGTAGCCGACCTGGGTGACCTGGGCTTCCTGCGGGGCGACCACGGCCGCCGCCGAAACGGGATCGAAGGACATGACGTCTCTTTCGACTGGAGGGCCGCTAGTTCTTGCGGGCCATGGTTTCGAGGGCCCGGCCGACGCTGTCGACCGAGGTGGATTCCGAATTGGCCATGAAGTTCATGCGCAGGCTCTCGGCGGTGAGCATGGCCATGACCGAGGGCTTGTCCTCGCCGCCCGGGCCGATCTGGTCGGCCAGTTCGGTGATCTTGACCGCCTGGGCGTCGAGGGTCTGGCCCCAGGCGTGGGCCATGGCTTCGAACCAGGTGCCGGGGCGGTTCCTGTTGTTCGTGCCCTGAAGGGTGGAGGCTAGGGAGAGGTTGCCGAACCCCTGGATTTCATCGGCCATGATCGTTCTCCTGCTCGGGTTGGAATTTCAGAACATCAGCTTGGTCTGGGCCCCGCCCTTCTCGACCGTCACCGCCTGGCTCTCGACGGCGACGATGCGGTCGCCGGTCGGCAGCATCGCGCCGGCGAAGTAGCGGGCGCCGTCGGCGGTCGCGACGTAGCCGGCGTCGCCGCCGACCACCGACACCACCCGCTTGCCGGGGCCCTCGTCGAACACCTTGCCGAACCGGTCGCCGCCGCCGTCGGCGCGCGAGATGTCCAGGGCGCGCAGGCCCCGGACGTCGGTCAGCGCCACCTTCCGCACCTTGGCGACCTCTTCGGCCGGCCCGGTGACCTGCACCTGCACCCGCGCCAGGCCGTTGGGACGCGCGGTGGCGGCCAGGCCGTTGGCCATGAAGACGTCCTCGACGTTCTGGGCCAGGGACTCGCTGGTCTGGACCTCGATGCGGGCCGGGACGTCGCGGGCGTCGACGATCTGGCGCAGGCGGTCCTTGTCGGCCTCGCGGTTCAGCACGCCGGCGATCACCAGCTTGTCGCCTTCGCCCGCCTTCACGGCCAGGGCGCCGTAGCCCTCCTCGCGCAGCAGGGCGTGGACCTGGCCGGCGCTGGCGTGGGGGCCGCTCCAGATCGGGGCGTTGGCGGCGGCGTAGGTCACGCAGGCCAGGGCCGAGCCGAACACCAGGACGGGCACGAGATGCGGCGTGCCGCGCACGAAGGTCACGGCGCGGTCGAACAGGCGGCGGGCGATCGTCTCGCCATAGTCGTGGTCGAGGTCGGCCAGGTCGCGGGCCGCGCCGGGTGGGGCGGTGGTCAGCAGCCGTTCGGCCTCGGCCCAGCGGGGGCTGCCTTCCAGCCCGATGGCGACGGCGTTGTCGCCGATCAGCAGCGGCACGTAGAACGGCAGCACGGCCTTGGACGGGGCGACCAGGACGTGGCCGAGCATCTCGGCGCCGCCTTCGAGGATCTCGAGGTCGGCGGCGTCCTCCCGCGCCGTCAGCCGCGCGCGGATCCCCTTGGCGCTGGGATCGCGCAGCACGATGTCGGCGTCGAAGCCGTGGCCGAGGTCCATCGGCTGGCCGTCGCCGAGCGGGGCGGAGGCGCCCCGCACGCGGCCGGTCAGCACCTTGAGGACGAGGGTTTCCGAGGAGGTTTCGAGGGCTGTGTCGAACATGGCGCCTAACTCGGGTTGGGGATGGGTTGCATCGTGCCGCTGGCCGGCGGGGCCGTCGGCGGCGGGGCGGAAGGAGGCGTGCGGCCGGTCCTGGCCGCGCGCGCCGGCGTCTTGCGGTCGACCGGCAGGGGCGGGGCCGGGGGCAGGGGCGCGTTCTCGAAGCCCGAGACCGGGGCGTCGTAGCGCAGGCCCGCCTGGGTCGCGGACCGCCCCCCGCCGATCGAGGCCAGGCGCGGGGTGATCAGGAACATCCGCTCGACGCGGCCGCTGCTGCGCGACTGCACCTTGAACAGGTTTCCCAGGCCCGGAATGCTGCCCAGAACCGGGATCTTGCTGGAATCGGTCGAGTCGGACTGCACGGTCATGCCGCCCAACAGCAGGCTCTGGCCCTCGACGATCAGGGCCTGGGTGTTCAGCGCCGAGCGCCGCACCACCGGGATGTTGTCGACGCTGGCGTTGGTCAGGGCGCCGTCCTCGATGCTGACCAGCATGCGGATCCGGGTCTGGTTGTTGTCGCGCGTGACGTGCGGCGTGACCCGCAGGGTGGTGCCGCTGCTGACGTTGAACAGGTCGACGTCGCGCTCGCCGGCCAGGCGGACGTAGAAGTCGCGGGTGTTCTCGAACACCGCCTCGACGTTCGACAGGGTGACGATCTGCGGTCGCGAGACCACCCGGGCCACGCCCTCGGTCTCCAGGGCGTTGAGGCGGGCCGAGAAATAGTCGCCGTCGCCGATGATGGTCGAGGCCACCAAGCCGGCGGCCGACTTGGGCGAAGTATTGCCCCGCACCAGGTTGCTGTCTTCCAGACCGGCCGGCGCGTTGGGGCCGCGGCCGAACTGGATCCCGCCGTTGCCGTCGTCGAACCGCCAGTTGACCCCAAGGTCCCGGGCCTTGGTGGTGTCGATGTCGATGATCGCCGCCTCGATCTCCAGCAGCTGCGGCTCGACGTCGAGGGCGCGGACCAGCTCCTCATAGGCCGACATCCGCTCGGCCACGTCGCGGACGATGACGGCGTTGAGGCGGGAGTCGGCCTGGATCCGGACCGGGTTCTGCGGCGAGTAGACGCCGGTCTGCTCGCTGGCCAGGGGCATGCCCAGCGTGCCCTGGTCGCCGGCGTAGCCGGGACCGGCCGGGTTGGGCGTGCCCAGGGCGGCCAGGCCCTGGCCGCGCAGGCCCTGGACGGCGGCCGGGATCAGGCTTTCGCTGCGGGCGCTGGCGCCGGAGCGCTCGTTGGGATCGGAATTGACCAGCGAGCGCACGATCGAGGCGACGCCAGGGATGGTCACCTGCTTGGAGCCCACCGTCAGGTTCACGTCGTCGGCCCAGCCGTAGCGCAGGTAGAACACCCGGTACTGCAGGGTGGGGGCGGCGGCCTCGGCCTGGGCCCCGCCGCGCGCCAGCTCGTCGATCTGCTGCAGGAAGCGCGGCGCGCCCGAGGCCAGCAGCATGTCGCCCGTGGCGCGCAGCGTGTTGCGGTTGTCGAGCATGCCCAGCTGCCGGGCCGCCCGGTCGACGCGCCGCGAGGCCGAGGCCGAGATCGGGAAGCTGCGGCTCGACAGCTGCGAGGCGGTGTAAACATAGGCCGCGCCGCCGTCGTAATAGGTGACTAGGTCGAAGGCCTTGGCGACGTCGGCGTCGATCTTGGCGGCCGGACCCCTGAAGACGCCGTTGATCGTGCCTGCCACCGAGGACGAGATCACCACCGGTACGCCGACCTGGCTGTAGAAGTTCTGCAGGAACTGGCCGATCGGCTGCTCGCGCGCCGTCAGGTCCACGGTGCGCGCGCCCAGGGGAACCTCGCCGGCGACGGCGGCCGGGGGCGGGATCAGCAGGGCGGCGCCGAGGCCGGCCGCGAGAAGGGTCATCCGCCAGGAGCAACGGGAAGCGGCGGCGTAGTCCGATGGCAGGTGCATTCCGTCTCCAGGTTCAGGCCGCCGCGGACGCGGATTGGGGCGGTTCGGGATCGTTCGGCACGACGGTCAGCGGATCGCGCGGGAAGGCGACGCGGCCGACGATGTCGAGCTTCAGGCTGGGCAGCAGCTCATGGAACGACAGCACGCCCAGGTCGAAGCGGGCGGGTTCGACCAGCTTGCGCACGTGCCGGCGCAGGTCGATGGCGGCCAACAGAACCGGCGCCTGGGCGTCCTCCACATTGGCCAGGATGGCGTCGGTGACCCGGCGCGACATGTCCGGATCCAGCGCCAGCTGCTGGGCGCCGCCGCCGGTGCGGATCGCCTCGCGCAGATGCTGCTCCAGCGGCGGCTCCAGCACGACGGCCCGCAGGGCGCCGTCGGGGGCGTAGCGATGGCTGATCTGGCGGCGCAGGGCGACCCGCGCGAACTCGGTCAGGGCGAACGGGTCCTTCTCGCGCTGGCCGGCGTCGGCCAGGGATTCCAGGATGTCGCGCAGGTTCCGCAGCGGGACCTCCTCTTCGGCCAGGCGGCGCAGGACCTCGGCGATGCGGGCCAGGGGCAGGGCGCGGGCGGCTTCCTTGACCACTTCGGGGTAGTCGGCGCCGGCCCGGTTCAGCAGGGTGCTGGCCTCCTGGATGCCGACGAACAGGCCGGTGTTGCGGCGCAGGGCCTGGCGCACGGCCTCCTGCAGGGCGGGCAGGTCCGACGGGTCGGCCAGCTGGCCCGCGCCGATCGGGGCCTCGAAGGCCAGCAGCCGCCAGCGGGCCGGGCCGGCGGCCTCGCCGTAGTGGAACGAGGCGCGGGGCAGGGCGACGCCGAGCCGGACCTCGAAGCCTTCCAACACCTCCTCCAACGCCCGGGCCAGGACCGCGCCCTCGTGGCGGCGCACGCCGTTGCCGTCCAGCTCCAGCAGCAGCGGCACGATCGGCTGGGCGTCCAGGGTCCGCGTCTGGGCGGCGATCGGCGGGGCCTTGGTCTCGTCGGCCAGGATGCCGCCGGGCAGGAATCGCTTGGTCAGCCTGGACCGCAGGTCGACGTCCAGCAGGGCGCCGGTGACCAGGCCCACCCCGCCCAGCAGCAGGAACACCGGGGCCGGGAAGCCCGGGATCAGGGCCAGAAGCCAGCAGATGCCGCCCGACACCAGGAACACCCGGGGCTTGGCCGCGAACTGCCGGCGCACCGCGTCGCCCAGGTGGCTGTCGCTGTCCTCGTCGGTGGTGCGGGTGACGATCAGGCCGGCGGCCATGGCGCCCAGCAGGGCCGGAATCTGGGTGACCATGCCGTCGCCGATGGTCAGGATCGAGTACTTGTGGATCGCCGCGCCGAACTCCAGCCCCTGCTGGATCATGCCGATGGCCAGGCCGCCCAGCAGGTTGATCACCACGATGATGATGCTGGCGATGGCGTCGCCTTTGACGAACTTCATCGCGCCGTCGAGGCTGCCGTGGAGCTTGCTCTCCATCTCCAGCACGCGCCGTCGGCGCTTGGCCTCGTCCTTGTCGATCATGCCCGAACGCAGGTCGCTGTCGATCGAAAGCTGCTTGCCCGGCATGGCGTCCAGGCTGAAACGGGCGGCCACCTCGGCGACCCGCTCGGCGCCCTTGGCGATGACGATGAACTGCACGACGGTGATGATCAGGAACACCACCAGCCCGACCACCAGGTTGCCGCCGGCCACCAGGGTGCCGAAGGTGTCGATGATGTGCCCGGCGTGACCCTCGATCAGGATCATCCGGGTCGTGGCGATCGACAGCGCCAGGCGATAGAGCGTGGTGATCAGCAGCAGGCTGGGAAAGACCGAGAACTCGACGATGGTCGAGATGTAGATCGCCACCAGCAGCAGCATCACGCCGAAGCAGATGTTGACGGCCACCAGGGTGTCCAGCGCCAGGGCCGGCAGGGGCAGGATCATCAGCCCGACGATCGCCACCACCCCGGCCACCAGGAACAGGTCGCTGAACCGCGCCACTAGGCCCGGGGCGGGACGGCGCTGCAGGCGCTTGAGGTAGGATTCGACGCTCATCGCTTCGTCCCTTTCGTCCCGCCTACTGGGCGCCGCGCGCCGAGACGAAGGTGCGGTACTGGCCCATGACGCTGGTCACGTAGCCCTGGGTCTCGCGATAGGGCGGGGTCTTCAGGCCGTACTTGATCACCGCGCCCTCGCCGGCGTTGTAGGCCGCCAGCACCAGTTCCAGATTGTTGCCGAAGCGGCGCTGCAGGGTCTTCAGATAGGCCGCGCCGGTGCGGATGTTGACCATCGGATCGCTGAGCTCGACCAGCGGTTCGCGGACCCCGAACCGCCGGGCGGTGGCGGGCATGATCTGCATCAGGCCGCGCGCGCCCTTGGGCGAAACGGCGGCGGCGTCGCCCCGGGACTCCACGTGCATGACGGCGCGCAGCAGGTCGGGGTCGATGTCGTAGTCGCGGGCCGCCGCGGCGGTCTGGGCGGCGTAGAGCGCGGTTCCGGCCAGCCCCCGGGACGCGACGACGATCGGCGTCCCGGTGATCCGCCCCGCAGAGATCACGGCGGTGGCCGTGACGGGCGCGTCATAGAGCCTGAGCTGCTCGGATGCCGCCGTTGGTTGAGTTTCAGCCCTGCAATCGGCCAGCGCCAAGGAAAACTTCTCGTTGAGCGCTTGGGGCGAGCTGAATTTCAGTCCGTCTTCCGTCTCGCATTCATAAGCAAGTGCTTGGCTCGATATGGTCAATATTAAGCAGGCAATAGTCGGCGCTACGCAGAACTTGCGCATACGTCAGTCCCTTCGTGTAGCGCCCCATTTGTTTTCCCGACGATTTAAAGGTTAACTTTAGCCTAACTAACCTGTCAACTGCGCAATCGTGACAATTTTTAAGCGCGGTATACTGATATAATGGCGAGATAATCCAAGCTTAAGCTTGTAGTGATCTATGGTTCAGCTTGTCATCTTTCCGCCCCATTTGAGTACGAACCGCTACTTTTCGTAGATTGATCAACGATCAAGGACTCTCGTTCTTTCAAGGGCGCACGCTATGGCTGAAAAGAACGACGGGGGCGACAAGACCGAGAAACCGACGCCCAAGCGCCTGTCGGACGCCCGCAAGAAAGGCGACGTTCCCAAGAGCAAGGACGTCACCTCGACGGCGGTGCTGGCGGGCTGGCTGCTGCTGGGGCTGATGACGGCGGGGGTCGCGCTCGACCGTCTGGGCGGCCTGTTCGACGAGATCTTCGCCGTCATGGACCGACCGTTCGCCGAGGCCTGGCCGATCGCCGGAGCCGCCGCGGGAAAGGCGTTCGTGTCCATCACCGCGATGCTGCTGCTGCCGATCGCGATCTTCGGCATGCTGGCCGAGTTCGCCCAGGTCGGGCCGGTCTTCACGCTCGAGAAGATGAGCCCGAAGATGTCGCACATGAACCCCGGCGAGGGGCTCAAGCGGATGTTCAACACCGACAACCTGTTCGAGGTGGTCAAGTCGCTGGCCAAGACCCTGCTGCTGGCGGTCCTGACCTGGATCGTGGCGGCGGCGGCCTTCGACAAGCTGATGGCCGTGCCGACCGGCGAGGCCGACGGCGCCCTGGCGGCCTATGGCGGGCTGACGTTCCAGCTGCTGGCCGGCACGGTGGGGGTGTTCCTGTTCGCGTCGATGCTGGACCTCGCCTACCAGAGGTTCTCGTTCACCAAGAAGATGCGGATGAGCCGGCGCGACATCCGCCAGGAGATGAAGGATTCCGAGGGCGACCCCCATGTGAAGGCCCATCGCCGCCAGCTGCACCAGGAATGGGCCCAGCAGAACGCCGTGCAGGCGGCGCGGGACGCCTCGGTGCTGGTGGTCAATCCCACCCACATCGCCTGCGCCCTGGCCTACGACCCGGCCGAGCACGCCGTGCCGGTGCTGCTGGGCAAGGGCGAGGGGCTGATCGCCCAGGCCATGCGCGAGGCGGCCGAGGCCGGCGGCGTGCCGATCATCCGCAATGTCGAGCTGGCCCGGGCGCTGCGGGACAAGGTCGCCGTCGACGACATCATCCCGCAGGACCTGTTCGCCGCCGTCGCCGAGGTCATCCTCTGGGCCCGGCGGTTGCGCGACGAGGCGGCGGCTGAACCTTCGCGGGGCGACGATCGTTCCGGCTCAGGCGGCGCCGATTCCGGCCCGACCTTCCCCCAGCCGCCGGAGGGCGGTTTCCGTCTGGACTGACCACCTTACCTTGGGAGCCTCCGTGGACCTCGCCAACGCGCTGCTCGAACTGCTGACCGTCGCCTTCGCCCTGGCCATCGTTCTGGGCCTGGCGTTCTTCTCCCTCAAGCTGCTCAAGCGGTTCCAGGCCGGCGCGCCCAGCGACGACCAGATCCGCTACCTGCGCGCCTTGCCGGTGGGGCAGCGCGAGCGCCTGACCCTGGTGGCCTATCGCGACGAGGTGTTCCTGCTGGGGGTCACGGCCGGCCAGATCACCGTCCTGGACCGCCGTGTCCGCACGGCCGAGGAGCTGGCGGCCGAGGCCGCCGCCGCCGAGCAGGCCAAGAACCGCGCGGCCCGGCCCTCCCTGGCCATGCGCCGGCTCATAGGGAAAACCCTAGCTAGGGAACGCCCCGACTTCTGACGAACGGCGCGGAATGGTTGTCTCGTCTGGCCAGGTCACGGCGATGAGCGCCAGGCAGACCCAAGGCGCCAGGTTTCACATCGCGGAGTCCCAATCATGTCCGGTATCTTCAGCGGCGGCGGTCTCAACGTCGGCAGCCTGTTCAGCACCGTCGCCCTCGCGGCCCTGACGGGCGGCACCTCGCTGGCTTTCCAGTCGATCTTCCAGCAGATCATCAGCTCGGTCGCCAGTCAGGTGATCCAGCAGGTCGGCCAGCAGCTGGGCCTGCCGCAAGGCGTCATCGACCTGGCCCAGGGCGTCTTCCAGGCCGCCAGCGGCAATCCGGGCGGCGTGGCCCAGAGCCTGGCGGAATCCGTGCAGAACGCCGGCGACGCCTTCAACCTCAGCCCGCAGCAGCAGGGCGACCTGCAGCGCACGGCCGAGGACGTGGCGCAAAGCTGGACCCGGTCGATCCTCGATCAGGTCCGCGACGGCGGCGAGGCCAAGTCGACCAAGGGCGACAGCTTCCTGGTCGCCCTGGCCAAGGCCCTCGGCAAGGTCATGGACAACAAGATGGGTCAGATGAAGGCCAAGACCGACCAGTTGGGCGGCCTGGACTCCAAGGACTCCAAGTACGGCCAGCTGACCGCCGAGATCCAGGCCCTGGGCCAGGAAATGAACATGGTCAGCCAGGCGCTGAACAACTCGATCAAGTCCATCGGCGAAGCCGGTTCGGCCCTGGCGCGCAAGGGTTAAGCTCGAGCTTCACTGTACAGAAAGGCAGGCGGTCCTTGGACCGCCTGTCGTTTTGTTGTCAACATTGCACGTCAGGGTTGGAAAAACTGGAGTGAGCCGGATGAAACGCTGTCTTGTCCCCGTGCTGAGCGCCGCTGTTCTGACGGTCGGTCTTCCCGCCGCGGCTCAGGATTTCCCCAGCATCGGCAGTCAGTACATCGACTTCGGCTCGTCGATGATGGCGGTCGGCCAGATGAACAACGTGCTGGGAAACACCGTGCGGAGTGGAGGAAGCAGCCCGCGCCGCAGCGGCGCCGGCGCCAGCGCGGGACTTTCGGCCTCGCGTCAGGCGGTGTCCGTCAACACCCGCTATCGCGCCTCGCCCGCCGTCACGGCCCGGGTCAAGGGCCAGTTCGCCGACTTCGTGGCCAAGGCCGACCCGGCCAACGGGCCTCGCCTGCGCCAGGCTGTCCAGCAGAACGACCTGCTGGGCGCGTGGGAGAAGCACGTGTCGACCGACGGCCTGCGGCGCGGCGACGTCGCCGACGCCATAGCCGCCTATTGGGTGCAGAACTGGCAGATCGCCAACAATGTGCCGTTCACCGACCGCACCCAGGTGCAGGCGGTCCGGGGCCAGGTCTATCGGGCCCTGGGGGCCAACCCGCAGTTCGCCGGCCTCGACGACGCCGGCAAGCAGGAGATGGCCGAGGTGTTCATGCTCAACTTCGTGGCCCAGGGTTCGGCGTTTTCCGACGCCACGGCCAAGGGCGACAAGGGCCTGAGCAACCGGTTGTCCGACGCGGCGGTCGCCCGCTTCCGCAGCGAGATGAACGTCGACCTGCGCCAGTTGAAGCTGACCCCGGCCGGCTTCGTGCGCTGAGGCGCCGGCGCTGGGGAAAACCCCAGTAGCCGCGCCGAGCCGTTCGGCGCACGCTCGGACCAGGAGGCCACCGCCATGATCGTGCAAGACCTGTCCGGCCCAGGCCGCGCCGCCGCTCCGGTTCGCGGCGGCCGTCTCGATGACGCCGTCGATCGTTTCCGGCAAAGCGGCCGACTGGATCGCGCGGCCTTCGCCGAGGCCGGCCCCGCCGAGACCGCCGCCGCGCTGCGGACCCTGCCGCCCGCCCAGCGCGGCGCGCTCGAGGGCGCGCTGCTGGCCGAAGGCCTGGGCGGCGTGCTGGACGGCGTCGGCGGCGTGGTCGACGACGCCGTGGGCGTGGTCGAGGACACGGCCGACACCGTCGCCGATCCCGCGATCGAGACCCGCTCGGAGCGGACCAACGGCGACTTCCAGGCGGCCGTCCATGACCAGTGGTGGACGCAAATGCGCGGCCAGGCCCAGATGGACGTCACCCTGGCCTTCCACGACAAGCTGGATCGGCCCGCCACGGGGCTGGCGAACTTGACCCGCACCGACGCGACCGCGCCGGCGACGGAGTCCAAGGTTTAGGGAACTCGCCAGGCCGCGCCGCGCAGGTCCTGGGTCGCGCCGTCGATGATCCGCACGAATTGCTCCACCGCGTCGGTCCTGGCCCCGCCGGGGGCGGGCTCGCGTTGCAGGCCCGTGGCGATGGCCCGCATCAGCGGCTCGACCAGGGCCGCCGGCGTCATGTGCGGCTTGTCTGTCGCTTGAGCCCGCAGCTCGCGGGCGAAGTCGGCCAGCACCCGCTCGATCCGGCCGGCGTCGATCGGCGAGGTGGCCGACAGCCGGCCGGCGACGGTCTGGCCGCTTTGGGCCGCCAGGGCGCGCAAGTCGCCGCCCACCTGGGCCATGCCGTTCTGGCCGTGCTCGGCCCAGGTCTGGGCCAGGGCGCCGCCTCGGTCGCCGCCGCGCAGGGGATCGACCAGGGCCGCGCCGGTGATGGTGGCCATCGCCTCCAGCGCCAGCCGCGCCACCCCGGCCCGCGCGGCGGTGGTCGACGGCGAGGAGGTCGAGAACTCGGCGTTGGTGATGCGTTCGACCGGACGGATCATGAGGGCGTTGCTCCGGCGCGGGCGTAGCGGCCGGTCACGTCGGCCCCGACGCCGCAACCCTGGAAGTCGGTGCTGACGATCGCGCCTTGCGGGGTGAGGTCGACCTTCACGCCGGCGGGGCGGGCGGCCAGGTCCTGGGCGCTGACCGACAGGTTGGTTCCCTCGAACGGCACGACCCTGGCGTCGATCGTCCGGCCGTTGAGCGGGCCTTCGGCCTCGATCTCGCAATCGGCCGCCGCGCCGGCCCCGTCGGTCGGGCTGGAGCCGCCCTTGAGGCTGACGCGCCACCCGGCGCCGGCCGGGGCGAGGATCAGGGTCGCGCGGCGCTCGCCCTGCATCGCGTAGGTCCCGGCCGGCGAGACCTTGGCTTCGGGCGCCTGTTCGGTAGCGGATCCGGCGGCGGCATCAGGCGGGGGGGAAGCGACCGCCGCCGCCGGGCGCTCGCAACCGGCCAGGGCCAGCGCAAGGGCGAACAGGGGAAGAAGGCGAGGGGGCATGGCGCCAGAACGCGGCGCGGCCCCAGGGGTTCTCATGCGGCGCTCATCGGTCGAGCATGGCCAGGGCGTCGCGCCGCTCGTCGCCGAACCGGGCGGCGACCGAGGCCTGGACCTGGGCCGAGGCGCTGGTGAAATAGGCCAGGGCGCCGCTGGCGTCGCGCTTGCCGCGCTCGTCGTAGATCGCGTTGATCAGGGCCCGGTCATAGGCCTGGCCGTCGGTCGGCTCGACCCCCTGGGCCTCGACCCTGGCCATCGCCCTGACGATCGCGTTGGTTTCCGGGCCGTGCTGCACCGAGGTCGACCAGGCCACGTCCTTCAGGGCCGCCGAGCGGGTCGAGAGGTCCAGCCCCGTGGCCGCCTGCACGTGCGCGACCTGCACGTCGTAGTGGGTGCGCTGGATGTAGGCGTGCTGGGCGGCCTCGAACCTTTCGGGCTCGCGCGCCGCTATCGCCTTCCAGGCGGCCGTGAAGCTGGCCGAGCCGGGGCTGGCGCCGCCGAACTCCGCCGCCCAGGCGCGGCCCTCGTTGGCCAGGAACTGCTGCGGACGCCCCAGGTTTCCGGCCAGCTGATAAGTGCCGTACGACACCCCGCCCGGATCGCCGGCCCCCGACGACACCGTGCCGGGACCCCGGCCGCCGGTCTCGTACCGCTCGGACAGGGCGCCCAGCTGGTCCGTCGTCGAAGACGTGACGCCCGTGGTCTGGATCTGGGTCTGGGCCGATGCCGTGGTCGCCGTCTCCGTCCGGACGGACGCCGTCCCGCCCCCGGGGATGAGCAACGCCTGACCCACATGGATCAGGTTCGGATTGGCCAGGTGGTTGACCTGGGCCAGCGTTCGCCACGAGACGCCGAATGTCTCGCCGATCTTCGACAGGTTGTCGCCCTCGACCACCCGATAAGTGCGCGGCTCGCCGCCCGCGGTTGGCAGGGTGACGGCCTGTCCCGGCCGGATCAGGTTGGGATTGACGATCTGCGGGTTGGCCCGGATCAGGGCGTCCAGCGACACGCCGTGCTCGGCGGCGATGCCCGACAGGGTCTCGCCCGGCTTGACCAGGTGTTCGTCGGGCGGCGAGCCGGATCGCCCGCCGCCGGCCACGGAGGCCTGGGTGTTCAGGGACACGCTGGTCATCGGAACGCTCCTCGCACGGACAACTGCCCCGAACGCTACGCCCCGCGACCGCCCCGCATAACTAGGGAAGACCCTAGTGAGGCGCTCGGCCTCCTCGCTTTCAGCCTCCGAGAATCCCAGCGGCCCGTGGTGATCCAGGGAGGCGACATGCCCATCGAGAGCGGATCAACGGCGGCGGTCGGCGAGAAGCGCCCGCGCTAGCCGCTCCGGCAGTTGAAAACCTCGTCCTTCGACAAACTCAGGATGAGGTTTTCGACCGGCAAGGCCTGAGCAATGGTCCTCATCCTGAGCTTGTCGAAGGACGAGGACCCCGCACCGCGCTAGCCCGCCGCCTCGATCAGGGCCTTGGCCGCCTGCTGCAGAAGATCCTTGGCTTCGGCCGCCGACAGGATCGGCGAACTGACGAAGGCGCCGTTGATCAGCACCGCCAGCTGCCCGGCCAGGGTCTCGCGACGGGCGACGCCCAGCCGCTGGGCGATGTCGAGCAGGCGGCGCCGCAGTTCCAGCTTGTGGGCGGTGGCGACCTGTCGGGCCGGGTGGTCGGCCTGGGGAAACTCGGCGGCGACGTTCAGTTGCGGACAGCCGCGATAGTTCGGCCGCCCGACCCGTTCGCCGATCCAGTCCATGTGGGCCTGGAGCTCGCCCGCCGGGTCGTCGCGATGCGCTTGCGCGACCTCGTCCCAGGTGCGCCAGAAATCCTCGTCCTCGCGCTTGAGGAAGGCGGCGATCAGGTCGTCCTTGGTGCGGAAGTGACGATAGAGGCTGGTCTTGGCCACGCCCGCCGCCGCGACCACCAGGTCGACCCCGACCGCGCGCACGCCCTCCCGATAGAACAACCCCGAGGCCGTTTCGAGAATCCGCTCGCGAACGTCCGTCGCGTCGCCGGGCTTGCCGGTGGGCGTCGAACGCCCGGATTCCTGCTGCATGTCGACACCTCCAGGCGCCGTTCTTAGCACGTCGCGGCTTGACACGCTACAGACCTGTTTGTAGCTGTTGAAAACAGACAGGTCTGTAGCGAGGAAATGCAATGACGGGTTTCGAGGGTTCCAGGCGCCGCGTCGCCGTGTTCGGCGCGGCGGGTCACACCGGGCGGTTCGTGGTCGAGGAACTGCGGCGGCGCGGCCTGGCGCCGGTGGCGGTGGGGCGAAGGGCCGAGGCGTTGCAGGCCGCCTTTCCGGCCGGCGTGGAGATCCGGACGGCGACGGTCGAGGACGCCGCCGGCCTGGACCGCGCGTTCGAAGGCGCGGCGGCGGTGATCAACTGCGCGGGACCGTTCCTGGACACCGCCGACGCCGTGGTCTCGGCCGCGCTGAGGGCGGGGGCTCACTATATCGACGTCTCGGCCGAGCAGCCCAGCGCCCAGGCGGTGTTTGACCGGTTCGACGGACCGGCGCGGGCGGCCGGCCTGGTCGTCCTGCCTGCGATGGGCTTCTACGGCGGGCTCTCGGACCTGCTGGTCACGGCGGCCATGGGCGACTGGACCGAGGCCGACGACATCCGGATCGGCATCGGGCTGGACCGCTGGTGGCCGACCGAGGGCACGCGCGTCACGGGGGCGCGCAACACCGCGCCGCGCCAGGTGATCGCCGCGGGACGGCTGGCGCCCCTGGCCCATCCCGCGCCGCGCCTGGCCTGGACCTTCCCGGCCCCGTTCGGGGCGCAGGAGATGGTCGAGGTTCCGTTCTCCGAGGTCGTGGTCATCGCCCGGCACCTGAAGACCGCCAGCCTGGACACCTTCCTCAGCGAGACGGCCCTGAAGGACGTCCGCGACGCCGCGACCCCGCCGCCGGAGGCCGCCGACGACAGCGGGCTGTCGGCCCAACGGTTCGTCGTCGAGACGATCGTGCGCCGCGCGGGCCGGACTCGGCGGGCGGTCGCGACGGGTCGAGACATCTACGGCTTCACCGCGCCGCTGGTCTGCGAGGCCGTCCAACGCCTGTTGGCTGGCGACGTCCGGGTCGCCGGCGCCCTGGCGCCGGGGCAGGTTTTCGACGCCGGCGACCTCCTGCGGTCGCTGCCCTTCGAAGCCCTGGCGGTCGACCTCTAGACGACGCTCGCCTGCGACGATCCGCCTGCAACCAAGCCGCAACCGTGGCTTTATACTAACGACGGTGGCGCTTGTACGGAGGCCTTGGCGCCAGGAGTTTTAGGGAAGGTGAAGACCATGCCAGTCACGTCCGTTTCCGAGCCGCATCATGTGGACAAGCACGTCGGCGCCCTGATCCGAGCCAAGCGCAAGGCCCTGGGCATGTCGCAGAGCGAACTGGCCGAGGCCCTGGGCATCACCTTCCAGCAGATCCAGAAGTACGAGCGCGGCGCCAACCGCGTCAGCTCTTCCAAGCTCTACGAGATCGCTCAGAAGCTGAACACGCCGCTGGCGAACTTCTTCGAAGGGCTGGACCATCCCGAGATCACCGGCGAGACGCCCGCGGGCGGCCTGATCGACTTTCTCGGGGAAAGCGGTTCGCAGGATCTGGTCGTCGCCTTCAAGGCGATGACGCCCAATCTGCGCCGGCGGCTGGTCGCCTTGGCCAAGGCCATGGCCAACACCGACGACGAGGCCTAGGTGCGGCCGACGCCGCCCTGGAGCGCGGCGTCGAGGCCCTCTTGAAGGCGGCGGGGCCTCTTGCCCCGCCTGCCGGATAATCTTCGTCGCCCCCGCGTCCATCGTCACGCGATCTGAATTTGGTGCGCACGTTTCGCGACAGTTTGACGCTCCCCCTGAGGTTGTCCGGTTTACCCTAATTTAAGGGCGGCATCGGAAGTTATGGTAAGTTGTGATGCCAGATAACGCTGGTATCTGCACGCGGCGGGGGCCGACGTTATTGCCAAGTCCAGGTCAAAACGCGATTTCGTTCGCCGGCGAGGTGACGATCTCGAGCATAGGTGAGGCGCGGGACGAACTTGGTGCGGCTCTGCACCTGGATGGACCGGTCGTCGTCGATATTGAGTCGGTGGAAGAGACCGACCTGACCTTCGTCCAACTGATCGAATCCGCGCGCCGCAAGGCCGCCGAGACGGGGCGTGACTTCCGGTTGCGCCATCCGGCGGGCGGCGCGGTTCTGGAAGTGCTGCGGCGCGGCGGCTTCCTCGACGACGAAACTTCCGAGCGCGCCAAGTTCTGGCTTCAAGGGACCGCCCAATGACCTCGATCCTCACGGTGGACGATTCCGCCAGCATCCGGCAGGCGATCAAGATCGCCCTGAGCGGCGAAGGCTATGCCGTCACCGAGGCGGTGAACGGCCAGGACGGGCTGGACAAGGGCAGCGCCGGCGGCTTCGACCTGATCGTCACCGACCTGAACATGCCGGTCATGGACGGCCTGGCGATGATCCGCGCGCTGCGCCAGCGCCCGGCCGGGGCCGGCGTGCCGATCCTGTTCCTGACCACCGAATCCGACGCCGAGATCAAGGCCCAGGCCAAGGCGGCCGGGGCGACCGGCTGGCTGACCAAGCCCTTCGACCCAGAGCAGCTGGTCCGGGTGGTCAAGAAGGTCCTGGCCAAGTGACCGGCCTCGATCCCATCGAGACGTTCCGCCAGGAAGCCCAGGACCTGCTGGAGGAGATCGAGCAGGGCCTGCTCGACCTGGCCCATCGTCCCGGGGATCGAGATCTGGTCGACGCGGTGTTCCGCGGCCTCCACACCCTGAAGGGCTCCGGGGCGATGTTCGGCTTCGACGCCCTGGCCGCCTTCACCCACCATTGCGAAACCGCCTTCGACCGGGTCCGCAAGGGCGAGGTCGCCGCCACGCCCGAGCTGGTGGGGGCGGTGCTGGCCGCCCAGGACCACATGCGGGCCCTGGCCGAGGGCCGTCCCGCTTCGGACGAAGCCGGCGAGGCCCTGCTGGCCGATTTGCGCCGCGTGGTCGAGGCCGCCGGCCGCTCGACCGCCGCCGCGCCGCCCGCGGAACCTGGCCTGAACCGCTGGCGGGTCCGTTTCAGCCTGCCGGCCGACGCCCTGGTCAACGGGACCCGGCCGCTGCCCCTGCTGGACGAGCTGCGCGAGCTGGGCGAGTGCACGGTGGCCGCGGTCACCGACGCGGTGCCCGACTTCGACGTCCTGGTTCCCGCCGAATGCCACCTGGCCTGGGACGTGACCCTGGTCACCAAGCACGACCGCGACGCGATCGAGGACGTCTTCATCTTCGTGATCGACGACATGACCCTGGACATCCAGGACATGAACGCCGCCGTCGAGGCCGAGGCCGTCGCCGAAGCAGTCGAGACCGCCGACGCGCCTCAGGCCGTCGCGGCCCCGGTCGAAGCCGCCGTCGGCGAAGGCCGCGGCGCCAAGGCCGGCGGCGACACCGTTCGCGTGCCGGCCGAGCGGCTGGACGAGATGATGGACCGGGTGGGCGAACTGGTCATCGCCCAGTCCCGCCTCAAGCAGCTGGCCGCCTCCAGCAGCGACATCGCCCTGCGCGCGGTCGCCGAGGAGATCGAACGCCTGGCCTCGGAGATGCGCGACACCATGATGGTCGTGCGCATGGTGCCGATCGCCCAGCTGTTCGGCCGCTTCCGCCGCCTGATCCACGACCTGGCCCGCGACACCGGCAAGGCCATCGAACTGTCGACCGAGGGCGAGGCGACCGAGCTGGACAAGACGGTCATCGAACGCCTGGCCGATCCGCTGATCCACCTGATCCGCAACGCCGCCGACCATGGCCTGGAGACCCCCGAGCAACGCCTGGCCGCCGGCAAGCCCGAAACGGGGCAGGTGGTGCTGGCCGCCCGCCAGTCCGGCGCCGAGGTGGTGATCACCATCACCGACGACGGCCGCGGAGTCGACCGCGCCCGGGTCCGCGCCAAGGCCGAGGAGAACGGTCTGATCACGCCCGGCCAGGTGCTGAGCGACAACGAGCTGCTGCAATTGATCTTCGCCCCGGGCTTTTCGACCGCGGCGGCGATCACCAACCTGTCGGGTCGCGGCGTCGGCATGGACGTGGTCAAGCGCACCATCGAAGGCCTGCGCGGTTCGATCGAGCTGACCAGCACGCCGGGACAGGGCTCGGTCGTCTCGCTGCGCATCCCTCTGACCCTGGCGATCATCGACGGCCTGCTGGTGCGGGTCGGGACCAGCCGCTACGTCATCCCGCTGGCCTCGGTCGAGGAGTGCGTGGAGCTGTCGGTCGAGCAGGACGTCCGGTCCACTGGCCGCAGCCTGATCACCCTGCGCGATCAGCTGGTGCCTTTCATCCGCCTGCGCCAGATGTTCGCCACCGGCCTGGAGCCGGATCCCCACCAGAAGATCGTCGTGGTCTCCACCGGCCAGGAGCGGGTGGGGCTGGTCGTCGACCAGATCCTCGGCGACCACCAGACCGTCATCAAGGCGCTGTCGGCCTTCCACGCCGAGGTCGGCGCCTTCTCTGGCGCGACCATCCTGGGCGACGGCGGCGTCGCCCTGATCCTCGACATGGCCCATCTCGTGGCCGCTGGCCAACGCCAGGACGCGCAGCTGCGCCCCGCCAGCTGATGAAGGGCCCGGACATGACCGCCGAACTTCCGACCGACGCGATCGAAGCCCTGACCTTCGACCTGCGCGGCGAGACCTTCGCCCTCGAGGCCGGCCTGGTCCGCGAGGTGTTGGACCTGCTGCCGGAGACCGGCGTGCCGGGCGCGCCGCCCTTCGTCAGCGCCGTGATCAATTTCCGCGGCAGGGTGATCCCGCTGGTCGACCTGCGCGTGGCCTTCGACATGGACGCCGCCGAGCCCACGATCGACAGCCGCATCGTGGTCATCGAGCACCAGCTCGACGGCGAGCCCGCCCTGATCGGCCTGCGGGCCGACAAGGTCCACGAGGTCACCACGATCGACCGGGCCGTCACGGAGGAGGTTCCGCGCGTCGGCCTGCGCTGGCGGTCGGACTTCATCCGCCTGCTGGCGCGACGGGACGGCGACGTGATCGTCATCCCCGACCTCGAGCAGATCTTCGCCGCCCGCGGCCGATCCGGCGCGTCGGTGATCAGTCTCCACCCAATTCAGTCCTGAACGAACGGGGTCCTCCAGTGCGTTTCACCATCAAAGCCAAACTGATCGCGGCGTTCGGACTGCTGATTGTCCTGATGACCGGCGCGGCCCTGCTCGGGATCAGTGAGCTGAACAAGCTGAACACCGCCCAGAGCGCCATGATCGCCGGGCCGATGTCCCAGCTGCAGCGCGCCCAGTCGCTGAGCATCAGCCTCCTGCAGATCAGCCGCGCCCAGAAGAACATGGCGCTGGCCGACGACGACGAGGAGCTGGAAGGCCAGAACGCCAAGGCCGACAAGCAGCGGCAGGTCTTCCAGGAGCTGGTGGCCGGCGGGGTGGCCGCCGCGACCAATCCCGAGACCAAGGCCAAGTGGACCGCCCTTCAGACCGATTGGGAGACTTACGCCGCGTCGGACACGACGATGCGCCGGGAGATGCTGGCCCACCAGCGCGCCAATGCGATCCGCCAGATGCAGACCTCGCAACGGGCGATCACCAACCGCATCACCGACCAGGTCGATGACCTGGTGGTGGCGAACCAGGGTCTTCTGAAGACGACCGAGGAAGCGGCCGACAAGGCCTATGTCGCCGCCCGCAACCTGTTGATCGGCCTGGTGATCGTCTCGCTGCTGATCGCCGTCGCCTCGGCGGCCTGGATCGCCCTGTCGATCGGCCGGGGACTGGGCAAGATCGCCGCCCTGGCCGACGCCGTGGCGCTGGGCGACCTGGACCAGAAGGTCGACGTGACCACCAACGACGAGATCAAGGACCTGGTCGAGACGGTCAACCGGATGACCGAGAACCTGCGGGCCACCGCCGCCGTCGCCGACAAGGTGGCCGACGGAGACCTGACGGTCGAGACCAAGCCGCTGTCGGACAAGGACACCCTGGGCATCGCCCTGCAGCGGATGGTCGAGCGCCTGCGCGGCGTGGTCGCCGACGCGGTGTCGGCCTCGGAGAACGTCTCGGCGGGCAGCCAGGAGCTGTCGGCGGCCTCCGAGCAGGTGTCTCAGGGCGCGACCGAGCAGGCCTCGTCGGCCGAGGAAGCTTCGGCCTCGATGGAGGAGATGGCCGCCAACATCAAGCAGAACGCCGACAACGCCGCCCAGACCGAAAAGATCGCCCGCCAGTCGGCCCAGGACGCCGAGGTGTCGGGCGAGGCCGTCAACCGCGCCGTCGAGGCGATGCGCACCATCGCCGAGAAGATCGCCATCGTGCAGGAGATCGCCCGCCAGACCGACCTTCTGGCGCTGAACGCGGCGGTGGAAGCCGCTCGGGCCGGCGAGCACGGCCGCGGCTTCGCGGTGGTGGCCTCGGAAGTGCGCAAGCTGGCCGAGCGTTCGCAGACCGCCGCCACCGAGATCGGCGCGGTGTCTTCGGATACGGTCAAGGCCGCCCAGTCGGCCGGCGAGATGCTGACCACCCTGGTGCCCAACATCCGCAAGACCGCCGAACTGGTCGCCGAGATCAGCGCCGCCTGCCGCGAGCAGGACATCGGCGCCAGCCAGATCAACGAGGCCATCCAGCAGCTGGACAAGGTCACCCAGCAGAACGCCAGCGCGTCCGAGCAGATGTCGGCCACCTCCGAGGAACTGGCCGCCCAGGCCGAGGAGCTGCAGACCTCCATCGCCTATTTCCGCCTGTCGAACGCCGCCCAGACGTCGCGCAAGGCCGCGCCTGTCGTGCGCCTGCCGGCGCGCGGATCCAAGCCCGCGCCGCGCAAGGCCGCCGCTCGCGCCGTCGCCGCCCAGCAGGCCCGGGCCCAAGGCTTCGCTCTCGACCTGAGCCAGGGCGGTCCCGATCCCGACGACCGCGACTTCACCGAATACTGATCCCTCCCGCCGCCACGCCCCTCCGATCTCGTCCAAGGACAAGACCATGCGCTTTACGATCAAATTGCAGCTCGGCCTCGCCTTTGGCCTGATCATCGCCCTTCTGCTGGCGGCGACCCTGTTCGGGATCAGCAGCCTGTCGACCACCAACCGCGACATGAACGCGATGGTCGACGGTCCGGCCGTGCGCCTGCAGGCCGCCCAGGAGCTGAACATCCACATGCTCAATGTGGTGCGGGCCGAAAAGAACATGGTGCTGGTCGACAGCCCCGAAGAGGTGAAGACCCTCGAGGCCTCGATCGAGAAGGAAAAGCGGGCCTTCGAAGTCCTGCTGGCCAAGGCCGAGGGCCTGGCCACCGCCGAGGGCAAGCCCAAGTGGCAGGCTCTGGGCGGCGCTTGGGAGCGGATGATCGCCGCCCATGACCGCGTCTACGCCCTGGCCATCGCCAACAACGACGCCCAGGCCGCCGCCATCTCGATGGGCGAAGGCCGCAAGGCGGTCACCGAGGCCGGCGCCCAGGTGCAGGAGCTGGTCGAGCTGTCGCAGGCGCAACTGGACGCCGCCACCGACAAGGCTGACACCGACTTCGCCAAGGTCCGCGCCAGCCTGATCGGCCTGGCCGTGGTGTCGCTGCTGATCGCGGTCGGCGCGGCGCTCTACATCTCGATGGCGGTCGGCAAGGGCCTGGGCCGCGCTTCGGACGCCGTGCGCTCGGTGGCCGACGGCGACCTGACCCGGACCGTGGACATCACCACCAAGGACGAGATCGGCGACCTGCTGGGCCATGTGAACGTGATGATCGAGCGCCTGCGCGGCGTGGTCTCCGACGCGGTGTCGGCCTCGGAGAACGTCTCGGCGGGCAGCCAGGAGTTGTCGGCGGCTTCCGAGCAGGTGTCTCAGGGCGCCACCGAGCAGGCCTCGTCGGCCGAGGAAGCCTCGGCCTCGATGGAGGAGATGGCCGCCAACATCAAGCAGAACGCCGACAACGCCGCCCAGACCGAGAAGATCGCCCGCCAGTCGGCCAAGGACGCGGAAGTCAGCGGCGAAGCGGTGAGCCGGGCCGTCGAGGCCATGCGCACGATCGCCGAGAAGATCACTATCGTGCAGGAGATCGCCCGCCAGACCGACCTTCTGGCCCTGAACGCGGCGGTGGAAGCCGCCCGGGCTGGAGAACACGGCCGCGGCTTCGCGGTGGTGGCCTCGGAGGTGCGCAAGCTGGCCGAACGTTCGCAGACCGCCGCCACCGAGATCGGCGCGGTGTCGTCGGACACGGTCAAGGCCGCCCAGTCGGCCGGCGAAATGCTGACCACCCTGGTGCCCAACATCCGCAAGACCGCCGAATTGGTCGCCGAGATCAGCGCCGCCTGCCGCGAGCAGGACATCGGCGCCAGCCAGATCAACGAGGCCATCCAGCAGCTGGACAAGGTCACCCAGCAGAACGCCAGCGCGTCC
>Ga0102592_1001210_pt1 | contig 31062 bp, 35 predicted proteins | sample AraplaCol_mMF_r2_FD_76861 | JGI IMG/M metagenome (GOLD analysis project Ga0102592, IMG submission 76861) | Arabidopsis root microbial communities from North Carolina, USA - plate scrape MF_Col_mMF_r2 (SPADES assembly) (version 2) | ecosystem: Host-associated > Plants > Roots > Endosphere...
TATCCAGCTGAGCTACGGGCGCGCACTGCCTTTCGGCGAGGCGGGGGAGATAGCCCGGACGATCCGGGGACGCAAGCGCCTTTTGATGCAGAATGCGCGAAGTTTGTGGAGAAGGCCTCCCAAGCCTTGACCCGCAAGGCTGCGCTCCCTTCTTGAGGGGAACGACCTTGGCCGCGCGGGGATCGCAACGGCGCGCTCCTCGTTTCCGTGGCCGGGGTCTTCGAGAAAGTTCGCCATGCGTCTGATCGCCCCCCTGCTCGCCACTCTGATCGCCGGCTGCGCGCCCCTTTCGGCCGAGGCCGGGCCGCCAGCCCCAGTCCAAGCGACGGCCGCGGCGCCCGCCTACAAGCCGAGCGGCATGGTGGCGGCGGCCAATCCGCTGGCGGTGGAGGCCGGCCTGAGGGTGTTGCGCGACGGCGGCACGGCGGTGGACGCAGCGGTGGCGGTGCAGGCGGTGCTGGGCCTGGTCGAGCCGCAGAGTTCGGGCCTGGGCGGCGGCGCGTTCCTGGTGTTCTACGACGCCAGGACCGGCAAGGTCACCGCCTATGACGGCCGCGAAAAGGCCCCCTTGGCGGCCACGCCGCAGCTGTTCATGGGTCCGGACGGCAAGCCGCTGAACTTCGTGACCGCAGTCCTTTCGGGTCGCTCGACGGGCGTGCCGGGCGCGGTGGGCATGCTGGCCCAGGCCCAGAAGGAGCACGGCAAGGCCGCCTGGGGCACATTGTTCAAAGACGCCGAGGGCCTGGCCGACCGCGGCTTCACCGTCAGCCCGCGCCTGGCCGGCATGATCAACAGCCCCCGCGTGCCGCAAAACGCCGCGCCGGACGTGATCGCCTATTTCACCAAGCCGAACGGCCAGCGCTACCAGGCCGGCGACACCCTGAAGAACCCCGCCTACGCCGCCACCCTGCGCGCCCTGGCCGCCAAGGGGCCCAGCGCGCTCTACGAGGGGCCGCTGGCCCAGAAGATCGTCGACCGCCTGCACCAAGGCGACCTGGCCTCCAGCATGACCCTGGCGGACCTGAAGGCCTACAGGCCGCGCTCGGCCGACGCCCTGTGCCGGCCGTGGAAGGTCTACACCGTCTGCGTGCCCAATCCGTCTTCGAGCGGCGTGTCGGTGCTTCAGGCCCTGATGATGCTGGAGCACACCGACATCGCCCAGCGCGGGCCGACCGATCCCGTGGCCTGGACCCAGCTGGCGCAGGCCGAACGCGTCATGTACGCCGACCGCGACCGCTATGTCGGCGATCCGTCGTTCGTGAAGGTGCCGATCGAAGGCCTGCTGGACCCGGCCTATGTCGCCGAGCGGGCCAAGCTGATCGGCGAGACCGCCGGTCCGGCCCCGAGCTTCGGCCTGCCGAAAGGCGCGCCGGTCATCGGCCCCGATAGCACCCAGGAGCCGGCCGGCACCACCCACATGGTCATCGTCGATCCGATGGGCAACGTGGTGTCGATGACCACCACGGTCGAAAGCGTGTTCGGCTCGGGCCGGATGGTCGGGGGGTTCTTCCTCAACAACCAGCTGACCGACTTCAACTTCGATCCGCATGACGGCGACGGCGCGCCGGGCGCCAACGCCGTGGCCGGCGGCAAGCGGCCGCGCTCGTCGATGGTCCCGATCGTGGTGCTGGACAAGGACGGCAAGTTCCTGGCCGCCGTGGGCTCGCCGGGCGGCTCGGCGATCCTGTCCTACAATCTCAAGGCCATGGTCGGGGTGTTCGACTGGGGCCTGACCATGCAGCAGGCGATCAGCCTGCCCAACCTGGTGGCGCGCGGCGACAGCTTCTCGGCCGACGTCGAGAAGTTCGGACCGGCGATGACGGCGGCCCTGCAGGCCCGAGGCGTGGCGGTCCGCACCGGCCAGAACGAGACCTCGGGCCTGCACGGCGTGATCGTACGGCCGGGCGGCGTGCTGGAGGGCGGAGCCGATCCCCGACGCGAAGGGGTGGCGAAGGGGCTGTAGGATCGGGCTGGGACGGGACGCCCCCTCCGACCTAAGGCTTCGACTTCGCCTTCGGCTTCGCCGGCTCGGGCGGCGCTTCCGGCAGCGGTTCCGGGACGCCCGCCAGCGTCAGATCGAACACCGAACCGCCCGGCCCGGTCTCGACCAGGGCTAGGTCGCCGCCATGGCCCTGGGCCAGTTCGCGGGCGATGGCCAGGCCCAGGCCGGTGCCGCCGCGTCGCACCGAGCCCACGAACGGCTGGAAAAGGTTGTTGCGCGCCTTTTCCGGCACGCCGGGACCGTCGTCGGACAGCCGCAGGATGCTCATGCCCTCGGCGCGGCGCAGCTCGACGAACACCCGGCCCTTGCCGCCACGGTCGGGCGCCCCCTCGATGGCCTCGCGGGCGTTGCGCAGCAGGTTGGTGAGAATGCGATGCAGCTGATCCGGATCGGCGACCACCTGCTCGCGACCGTCGATCACGGTCTCCAGGGCGACGCCGGACGGCAGCAGGCCGGCGTCCTCGGCGGCCATGTCGAGGGCGGCGCGCAGCGGCGTGGTGCGCAGGGCCGGGGCCGGCTCCTTGGATTTGCCGTAGGCCATCACGTCGCTGGCCAGGGTGATGGCCCGGTCGAGGGCGCGTTCCAGCCGCGGCAGGGCCTGGGCCACCTTGGGATCGCCCAGGGCGGCCAGGCGGTCGGAGGCCATCTGGGCGCTGGTCAGCATGTTGCGCAGGTCGTGATTGATCTTGGCCACCGCTTCGCCCAGGGCGGCCAGGCGGGCCTTGGCCTGCAGGGCGGTGATCAGGTCGGACTGCATCATGTCGAGCTCGCGCTCGGCCCGGCCGATCTCGTCGCGGCGACGCGAGACCACCACCCGGGCGGCCGGATCCTCGGGATTGGCGCGGAACCGCTCCATGGCCTGGGTGATGCGCTGCATCGGCCGCACCAGCAGGAAGTTCAGCGACAGATAGATCAGCCCCCCCGCCAGGGCCGCCACGAAGATCGTCACCCCGGCCAGGCGGCCCAGGGTGGCCACCAGATCGGCCTTCAGCTTTGCGTCGGGCAGCACGATCTCGACGAATTCGGCCTCCTGGCGGAAGCGCGGCTCGGCCATCACCCGCACCATGCTGCCCGGCGCGCTCTTGAGAGTGAAGAACGGGGCGGCCAGCCACGAACCGGGGTTCTGGCGGCGCAGGTCGACCAGATAGGGCGGCTTGATCTTCAGGCCCCGCGGCTCGGTGGGCAGGACCAGGCGACGGGCGCCGTCGACCTCCAGCGCCACGATCACCACCCCGGCCTGGTCGAGCAGCTGCTGCGACACCCGGTCGGTGACCCGGCGCTCGGGATCGGCGTCGGCGATGGTCGAGGCCAGTTCGGCGGCCCGCACCCGGTCCAGCAGCCACTGCTCCTCGAAATAGGCCAGGGCGGGCGGCAGGATGACCGCGCCGGCGATGGCCACGAACAGGGCGGTCAGCAGCAGCAGCCGCGCCGACAGGCCTCCGGGCCACGGGAAGCGACGCCCTGGCCTGGCATTTTCCGGAACGGACGGCGTGACCGGCTCGGTCATCTGTCTGGGTTACTTCAGGTCAGGGGCTTCGGCAACGCGTCGGCGTCGCCAATAGCGCCACAGCGGCGGCAACAGGGCCAGGCCGCCCATCGCCGCGATCGGCAGATAGATGCGCGGCGAGAACAGGGTGTGCATGGTCACCGGCTCGCCGCTGGCGAAGATGTGGCCCAGGCCCGCGCCGATCCCGGCATAGACGAACGAGCTGGGGATCATCCCTAGGAACGAGGCCAGCAGATAGGTGCGCACCGGAATGTTCATCAGGCCCGAGGCCACATTGACCAGCAGCAGCGGGAAGGCCGGGATCAGGCGCAGGGTCAGCAGGTAGGAGAAGGCGTCGGCCTTGAAGCCTTCCTCGACCCGGCTCAGCAGAGCGCCGGGCTTCCGGCGCAGGAAGTCGCCGAAGGCCGTGCGGCAGACGAGATAGACCACGGTCGAGCCGCCGGTCGCGCCGGTCACCGCCGCCGCCCCGCCGCCGATCGGCCCGAACAGGAAGCCGCCGGTCAGGGACAGGATCAGGGCCCCCGGCAGCGAGACCGACACCGTGGCCACGTAGACCACGACATAGATCGCCGCCGTCTTCAGCGGATTGGCCGCGGCGTAGGCCTGCAGGGCTTGGCCCTGGGCCTGCAGGGTCTCGAGATTGAGCTTGCCGGCCAGGCCGCTGGCCAGAGCCGCGACCAGCAGGATCAGCAAGGCGCCCAGCGGCCCGAACCGGCGCAGCCAGGCCAGGGTGGCGTCGGGCGTCATCCCGCGCCGACCGCGTCGGTCACCGAGGCGAAGCCCTCGGCGCGCAGCCGGGCGGCCAGCTCGCGCTTGATGCGCTGGACCAGGCCCGGCCCGCCATAGACCAGGGCCGAATAGAGCTGCACGGCGCAGGCCCCGGCGCGGATCTTGGCCAGGGCGTCGGCGCCGCTGGCGATCCCGCCGGCCCCGATCAGCGCCAGGCGGCCGCCGTTGGCCGCGTGGAAGCGGGCCAGCATGGCGGTCGAGGCGGCCAGCAGCGGCCTGCCCGACAGGCCGCCGCTCTCGGCCTTTTGGGGCGAGGCCAGGTCGGCGGAACGGGCGATGGTGGTGTTGCTGACGATGATCCCGTTCAGGCCGTTGGCCGCGACGGTCTCGACGATGGCCTCGACCTCGCCGTCCTCCAGGTCGGGCGCGACCTTCAGGAAGATCGGATAGTCCGTCGTCCCGGCCGCCTTCAGCAGGCCGCGCGCCTCGGCGATGCGGCCCAGCAGCTCCTCCAGCGCCGCCTTGGTCTGCAGGGCGCGCAGGCCGGGCGTGTTGGGCGACGAGATGTTGACGGTGAAATAGTCCGATAGGCCCCACAGCCGCGTCAAGCCGGCGACATAGTCGGCGACGCGGTCGGTCGCGTCCTTGTTGGCCCCGATATTGGCTCCGACGACGGGCTGGCGACCGCCGGCCCCGCGACGGGCCTTCAAGGCCGACAGGCGCGCGGCGAACGGCTCCAGCCCCTCGTTGTTGAAGCCCATGCGGTTGATCACCGCCTGGTCCTGCGTCAACCGGAACAGGCGCGGCCGCGGATTGCCGGCCTGGGCCAGAGGGGTGACCGTGCCGCACTCCACGAAGCCGAAGCCGGCCTGGGACATGGCGGCCGGGACCTCGGCGTTCTTGTCGAAGCCGGCGGCCAGGCCCACGCAGTTGGACAGCGCCAGGCCGGCGACGGTGCAGGCCAGGATCGGGTCGTCGACGTCGGACTGGCGCGGGCCCAGGCCCATCTTCAGGCCGCGGATCGCCCAGCCGTGGGCGTCCTCGGGGTCGAGCACGTGCAGGGCGCGGGCGGCGATGTCGTGAAGGCTCATGCGGTCAGCCCGCCCAGGACCGGCACGCCGTCGGCGTCGAGATCCAGCGCCCGCTCGGCGACCACCTCGTCCACCCTCAGATCGCGGAACAGGTGTGGAAACAGGGCCCCGCCGCGCGAGGCCTCCCATTTCAGGGCCTCGCCCAGGTCGTCGGCCTCGACGGTCAGCAGCATCAGGTCGGACTGGTCCTTGAAATAGAGCTCGGCGGTCCGCTGGGCGGTGTCGTGGCCGGAGAAATGGATGAACCCGTCGGCCAGGTCGACCGCCGAGCCGGCGAAGGTCCCGGCGGCGCGGGCGGCGTCCCACTCGGCCTTCGGAAGGATCTTGTAGATCTTGCTCATTCGCCGCCGTGCCCGCCGTTTTCCGAAGCATAGAACAGGTGGCTCAAGGTCGGGGCTCCGTCGGGATCGATCGAAAACACCGCGACCGTCGCGGTGGGGAATTTGCCGCGCAGCTGGGCCAGCCGGGCGGGATCGGCCGGGCCGCCCATGGCCAGGCGCAGAGCCAGTTCGTGCAGGCCGGGATTGTGGCCCACCACCATGACGGTTCCGCCGTCGGGCGACTCCTCGCGAATCGCCGCCAGCACGTCCTGGGCTTCGGCGTGATAGAGGTCGCGGCGGGTCGCGGCCCGCGCCTTCGGAAAGGCCGGCGCGGCCGCGTCCCAGGTCTCGCGGGTGCGGCGGGCCGACGAGACCAGGGCCAGGTCCGGCGACAGGCCGGCCTTGGCCAGCACCTTGCCCATCAGGGCCGCGTCGTTGTGGCCGCGCGGCGCCAGGGCGCGCTCGAAATCGCCGCCCGAAGCGGCGTGTTGCTCGGCCTTACCGTGGCGCATGAGGATCAGTCGGTCCATGATCCTCCATAGCCTTCACCGCGGCGCATCGGAAGCGCGCGGTTGACATAGAAGGCGCCAAGCGGTCCAAGGCGGGCATGGCTGAACTCGACTTCGCCGGACCTGTGCTGACCGAAGGCGGAACCTGGCGGTTCCCGCCCCATCAGCCCCTGCGGCTCGACTCCGGCGCCCAGCTGGAAAACCTGGAGATCGCCTACCGCACCTGGGGCGAACTGAACGCGGACGGCACGAACGCCATCCTGATCTGCCACGCCCTGACCGGCGACCAGCACGTGGCCGGAACCCACCCGATCAGCGGCAAGCCCGGCTGGTGGACCCGTCTGGTCGGCCCCGGCAGACCGATCGATCCGGCCAAGCACTTCATCATCTGCTCCAATGTGGTCGGCGGCTGCATGGGCTCGACCGGCCCGGCGTCGATCAATCCGGCGACAGGCAAGGCCTACGGCCTGACCTTCCCGGTGATCACCATCGCCGACATGGTGCGCGGCCAGGCGATGCTGGTCGAGGCGCTGGGCGTGGACACCCTGCTGGCCGTGGTCGGCGGCTCGATGGGGGGCATGCAGGTCCAGCAATGGGCGGCCGATTATCCGGACAAGCTGTTCAGCGCGGTGATCGTCGCCTCGGCCTCGCGCCATTCGGCCCAGAACATCGCCTTCCACGAGGTGGGCCGCCAGGCGATCATGGCCGATCCCGACTGGAAGGCGGGCGCCTATGCCGAGGGCAAGTCGCGGCCCGAGAAGGGCCTGGCCGTGGCGCGGATGGCCGCTCACATCACCTATCTGTCCGAACCGGCCCTGCAGCGGAAGTTCGGCCGCGAACTGCAGCGCGACGGCCTGTCGTGGGGCTTCGACGCCGACTTCCAGGTGGAGAGCTATCTGCGCCACCAGGGGGCCAGCTTCGTCGACCGCTTCGACGCCAACTCCTACCTCTACATCACCCGGGCGATGGACTATTTCGACCTGGCGGCCGCTCACGGCGGGGTGCTGGCCCAGGCCTTCGCCGGAGCGCGCCACGTGCGCTTCTGCGTCCTGTCGTTCACCAGCGACTGGCTCTACCCGACTGCCGAGAACCGCCACATCGTCCGCGCCCTGACCGCCGCCGGCTGCCGGGCCGCCTTCGTCGAGATCGAGAGCGACAAGGGCCACGACGCCTTCCTGCTGGACGAGCCGGTGATGGACGCGGCGCTGCAGGGCTTCCTCGGCTCGGTGGAACGGGAGCGGGGCCTGTCCCGATGATCCGCGAAGACTTCAAGGAGATCCTGCGCCTCGTCCGCCCGGGATCGCGCGTGCTGGACGTCGGCTGCGGCGAGGGCGTGCTGCTGGACCTGCTGACCCGGGAAAAGCAGGTCGACGGCCGGGGGCTGGAGATCAGCGCCGCCGGGGTGGCCGCCTGCATGTCGCGCGGCCTGTCGGTGGTGCAGGGCGACGCCGACCAGGACCTCGACCACTTCCCCGACCGCACCTTCGATTATGCGGTGCTGTCCCAGACCCTGCAGGCCACGCGGCGGCCGCGGCACGTGCTGGACGAGCTGCTGCGGATCGCTGACCGGGCCGTGGTGTCGTTCCCGAACTTCGGCCATTGGCGCGTGCGCTGGTCGCTGCTGCACCGGGGCCGCATGCCCGAGACCGAGGCCCTGCCCCTGCCCTGGTGGGCGACGCCCAACATCCACCTGTGCACCCTGGCCGACTTCCTGGCCCTAACCGAAGACCTGGGCGTGCGCATCGACGCCTGCGCCGCCTTCGCGGGGAACGGCCCGGCCCGGCAGATCGACCCGACCAAGGCCATCGAGAACTGGCGCGCCGAAAGCTGCCTGTTCCTGCTCAGCCGCAATCCCCCGCCCGCCATGGCGGAACCTCCAGCTCCCTCAGGCGATCTCTTCGACGGATGAAGCTTCGTCTCATGACCTACAATGTCCACCGCTGCGTGGGCACGGATCGCAAGCTCGACGTCGAGCGTGTGGCCGAGGTCATCGCTGCGGAGAACGCCGACGTGGTGGCGCTTCAGGAACTGGACGTCCGCCGGGCCCGCACCAGGGGCGTGGACCAGGCCCATCGCCTGGCCGAACTGCTGAAGATGCGCTCGCATTTCCATCCGGCCATGGCGGTGGAGGAGGAGCTCTACGGCGACGCCATCCTGACCGCCCTGCCCGAAAAGAAGGTCAAGGCCGACGGCCTGCCGCTGTATCCTCGCATTCCTGGCCTGGAGCCGCGCGGCGCCATCTGGATCACCGTCGAGGTCGGCGGGACGCCGGTGCAGATCATCAACACCCACCTGGGCCTGGTGCCCCAGGAGCAGAAGCGCCAGGCCGCCGCGCTGCTGGGCGAGGGCTGGGTCACCCACGAAGCCTGGAAGGCCCCGGGCATCCTGCTGGGCGACTTCAACGCCACGCCCTATTCGGCGACCTATCGCCTGCTGAAGGCCGCCCTGCGCGACGCCCAGGCGCCGACCGCGTCATGGCGGCGGACCCCGACCGCGACCTTCCCGTCCCACTTCCCGTTCATGCGCATCGACCACGTCTTCCTGACCAAGGGCCTGGAGACGGTAGGGGTGCGCTCGCCCTACGGCGCTCTGGCGCGGACCGCCTCGGACCACCTGCCGCTGGTGATCGACCTGGAGATCACAGGCGCCTGACGCCGCGCGCGTTCTCCGGTTTTGAGCGGAGAAGGATTCAGTCCTGCAGGTGGTCCGGCAGCGCCGGGCTTTGATCTTCGTCCGTCAGGCGGCGCAGCTCGCGCTTGAGGCGCTTGCGGCGGCCCCAGGGCCGCCAGGCGTCGGTGGGCGAGATGGCGTCGCCCAGGCTCCAGTCGGCGATGAACTGCTGGACGCCCGTCAGCGGCCTGATCGGCGCCGGCGCCAGGCGGCGCGGCTGGCCGTCCTTGCGATCCAGTGCGTTGATCGTCGCCGCCAGACCGCCCAGGCGGTCGTAGGTCTCCAGCACGTAGCCGGTCTCGTGGTCGAGGAAGTGACCGATCAGCCGGCCCAGGAAGGCGCGGATCGCGGCGCGGCTGGTCTCGTCGGTACCCTCGAAGGCGATGTCGCACTCGGTGTCCAGCCCGATCGAGCGGTTGTTGAGGTTGGCCGAGCCCAGCCGCAGCACCCGGTCGTCCATGATCGCCACCTTGGAATGGACGATGATCGCCGCCCCCTTTGGCGTGCGGGCGCTGAAGGCCGAGAAGCGGCGGTGGACGTCGATCTCGCGCAGGCGGTTGATCGCCGAGGTGCGGGCGCTGTCCATCGTCATCTGGTCGAAATAGCTGGGGCTGTGGGCCGGCCCGACGGTCACCACCTCGGGGCCGTCCGGCTCGGCCAGGCGCTCGGCTAGGGCTTCGACGATGATCGGCGAGGTCAGGTACTGGTTCTCGAGATAGATCAGCCGCCGGGCCGCCTTGATGCTGGCCAGGTGCATCAGCATCGTCTCGTTGATCTCCGGGTCGCCCTTCCAGGCCGGCTGCGTGCGGCAGACGCCGACGGGCAGGTTGCGAAGGTCGGGGACCAGATAGTCCGGCCAGGGCGCCGCCTCGGGCTTGTCCGGGCGCGCAAGCGACTCGCCCGTCGATCGGGCCCATCGGGCGATGAACAGGTCGCCCAGGGCCTCGGCCGCCTTGCCGTCGACCAGGGCCGCCACCTCGTGCCGGGCCGGATAGTGATGGCCCGTGGGCAGGCGGCGGCGAGGGTCGTTGTCCAGGTGCTGGGTGGTGTCCCAGCGATCGACGCCGATGTCGCCGCCGCTGACCAGGGCCACCGCGCCATCGACCACGACCACCTTCTGGTGGTGGCTGGCGCTGGCCGGCAGGGTGTTGTCGAGATGGTACTTCACCCGCGATCCGGTGAAGAACACCTGGCCGCGATGCGGTCCGAACAGCTGCGAGGCGGCGATGGGGAACGGCATGTCCCAGACCAGGATCCGCACGTCCAGGCCGGGGTTCAGCGCGGCCTGCCGGCGCAGCAGCAGGCCGATGCGGTCCACGTGCTTGGGGTCTCGGCTCTTCCTGACCCGGTCGGGATCGAGACGCGTCAGCGGGTCGAACACCCAGGCCAGGATCCAGATCGACTTCCGGGCCGACAGCAGGATCGACTTCAGCGCGTCGAACGCCTCGTCGTTGTCGATGAACAACGCCAGCCGGTCGGCCTGCTCCACGCGCCAGCAGGTGGCGCCCGGTCGGAGCAGGGAAGCGGAAGTCAGCGCGGATGCGTCGTCGGCCATATCGCCCCTTGTGCCATGGAAATTCGTCAACGCACGGACCCATGTTATGGCTCCGCTTGGATAGAACGCTCACGCATGCTTGTTGGACGCCCATGACCGCCCAGACGCCCGCCCATCATGTCCTCGCCGACCGCAAGCGCCTGTGGGCCTTCTGGCTGGGCTGCCTGGTGGTCACCGCCGGCGTGGTCCTGCACGTGCCGATGTACCTGATGGGCGCCGACATCGGCTACCGGCTGGCCGGCATGAAAATGGACCTGGGCATGACCGTGGGGATGCTGTTGATCCCGCCCGGCTGCGCCCTGGCCGGCTGGGGCCTGCTGCCCCGGCGCGGCGTCGACCACCACCTGGAGCACACGATCGAGATCACGCCGCCCGAGGACGCCCCGCTGTCGCTGGCCCACTGGGGCCTGATGCTGGTGCTGGTCGTGGCCCTGATCATCGACATCATGAAGCCGGCCAGCCTGGGCTTCGTGGTGCCCGGCATGATCAAGGAGTACGGGGTCAGCAAGGCGATGGTCGCCTGGCTGCCGTTCGCCGCCCTGACCGGCACCGTGGCCGGCTCGATCATCTGGGGCGCCCTGGCCGACGTGTTCGGGCGGCGGGCGTCGATCCTGCTGTCGGCGGTGATGTTCGTCGGCACCTCGATCTGCGGAGCCATGCCCGATTTCTGGTGGAACGTCGGCATGTGCTTCATGATGGGCGCGGCGGCCGGCGGGCTGCTGCCGGTGGTCTACGCCCTGCTGGCCGAGACCATGCCGTCCAAGCACCGCGGCTGGGCCCTGGTGCTGGTCGGGGGCCTGGGGGCGGTGGGCGGCTACCTGGCCTCGTCCAGTTCGTCGGCCTGGCTGCAGCCGGAGTTCGGCTGGCGGATCATGTGGTTCCTGAACCTGCCGACCGGCCTGATCCTGATCGCCCTCAGCGGCGCGATCCCCGAATCCGCCAAGTTCCTGATGGCGATCGGCCGCCTGGACGCCGCCCACGCGGTGATGAAGCGGTTCGGCTCGGTGGTCCGCGAAAAGGCCGACCGGCCCGAGGACCACCACCATGTCCTGACCCCGCCGCCGGTCGAGCGGCGCTTCCTGGGCAAGACCGCCGCTCTGAGCATCGCGGCCGTGGCCTGGGGCCTGGTCAATTTCGGCCTGCTGCTGTGGCTGCCGGCCGAGCTGGTCGCCGAGGGCCACAGCGTCGGCGTCTCCAGCCAGCTGCTGGCCAAGTCCGCCCTGATCGCCTTCCCGACCGTCTTCGTCTGCGCCTTCCTCTACAGCCGCTGGAGCACCAAATGGTCGCTGGCGGCGACGATCGCGGTCAGCGCCCTGGGCGTGGCCGGCGTGCTGACCATCGGCCCCGGCGTCAGCCCGGTGCTGCCGGTGGCGCTGATGATCATCGGCACGAACGGCCTGCTGGCCATCCTGCTGCCCTACACGGCCGAGAGCTTTCCCTCGCGGGTCCGCGGCCGAGCCACGGGCTGGGTGGCGGCGTGCAGCAAGTCGGGCGGACTGATCGCCCAATTGTTGGGCATCCTGGCGGCCGTGCCGCCGCTGAAGGTCGCCGCCCTGATGATCATCGCCCCGCTGGCCCTGGCGCTGATCCTGGTCGCCGGGTTCGGGACCGAGACGCGCGGACGGGACCTGCGGGAGCTGGAGGGGTAGGGTGCGGCCCACCGACGGGTTGCAAAAGCATCCTTCACGATCAAGTCGCCCATCCGGGTTGCCATCCCGGCCGCAGCGCGGCGGAGAGCCGGGATCCAGAGGACTGGGCCAATGCGGTGCGGTCGCCCTGGGTCCCGGACTGCCTCTGCGAGGCTTCCGGGATGACAACTTCTTGGGGGCGACCGTGAAGTAGGACCCTACCCCGCGATCGCCGCCGCGTCGCGTTCGCCGGTGCGGATGCGCAGGGCCTGCTCCAGGTCCAGGACGAACACCTTGCCGTCGCCGATCTTGCCGGTGTTGGCGGTGCGCTGCAGGGCCTCGACCACCGGCTCGACCACGTCGTTGGCCACGGCGATCTCCAGCTTGACCTTGGGCAGCAGCTTCACCTCGTACTCCGCGCCGCGATAGACCTCGGTCTTGCCCTTCTGTCGGCCGTAGCCGCGAACCTCGGTGACCGTCAGGCCCGAGGCGCCCGCCTCGGTGACCGCCTCAAGCACGGCGTCCAGGCGACTGGGCTTGATAACGGCGACGATCATCTTCATGGCGCGGCTCCCGCTGGCGACGGCTTGTTCTATGACTTCAGGCTAGGCCTGGGAATCGATGGCTCCAAGAGCTTTGCGGCATTTAGAGTACGCGGCGCCTTTCGAACAGGCGCCGCCCTGACCGGAGCGGGACCGCCCGGCGAGGGCGCGAGCACTCCGGGCGCGAATACCCGAACGCGAGCGCGGCTGCCGCGCGGCTTGACCGCGAAGGTCTGCTTGACGGCCTCCATCAGGATCAGGCCGGCGAAGCGTGGCCACAGGCGGGCCCCGACCTGCTCGAACCCCTCGGCCCAGCGCGCGGCCACCGACAGGGGCGGGGCGTAGAGGGCTCTTGTCCAGCCCGCTGGCTCCAGGTCCGCCTCGCGCAGCAGGGCCTCCAGTTGGTGGCGGCTGAACGGCCGGCCATGACCGAAGGGCGTGCTCTCGGCCCCCGCCCACAGGCCGTCGCGCGACGCCACGGCGACGATCAGGCGGCCGGACGGCGCCATGACCCGCCAGAGCTCGCGCAGGACCGCGGCCGGATCGTCGGCCTCCTCCAGGGCATGAACGGCCAGGATGCGGTCGAACATGGCGTTGGGGAACGGCAGGGCCGTCTCCTCGACCAGGGTCGCGGCGTTGGCCCCGCCGCTGGGCCAGACCTCGACGCCCTGGGCGGCGGGCATGGCCGCGATCACACGACGGGCCTGAGGGCGGGCCTGGTCGAGAAACGGCGTGGCGTAGCCCAGGCCCATCACGTCCAGCCCGCGCGCGTCGCCCCACGCCTCCTCGACCTTGCGGCCCAGCATCTCGCGGGCCGCGCGCCCGAGCGGACTGGCGTAGAAGGCTCTGAGATCGAGCACGTCGCGGCGCATTGAGTCTCCCGATCGATCGCTTCATCTATGTAGGCGGGCGGGTCCCTGGCGTCACGTCCCCGCCCCCTAAAAGGACTTGGCCCTGTCCGGAGTCGAAACCATGTCGCTGACCGTTCACCAGTTTCCCTGCCTGTCGGACAATTACGGCTTTCTCGTGCGCGACGAGGCCACCGGCACGACGGCGACGATCGACACGCCCGACGCCGACGCGATCCTGGCCCAGCTGGACAGGCTGGGCTGGACGCTGGACCTGATCCTCAACACCCACTGGCACCCCGACCACGCCGGCGGCAACGCCGCGATCCAGGCGGCGACCGGGGCGACGATCGTCGGACCGCCGGAGGTGACCCGCATCGCCCCGCTCGACCGCAGCGTCGGCCAGGGCGACACGGTGATGCTGGGCGAGACGCCGCTCGCGGTGATCGACACCGGCGGCCACACCCTGGGCCACATCGCCTATCACGACGCCGCCGACCGCATCGCCTTCGTCGGCGACACCCTGTTCGCCCTGGGTTGCGGCCGATTGTTCGAGGGCACGCCCGAGCAGATGTGGGGCTCGCTGTCGAAACTGGCCGCCCTGCCTGACGACACCACCGTCTACTGCGCCCACGAATACACCGCCGCGAACGCCCGCTTCGCCCTGTCGGTGGACGACGCCCCGGCGCTCAGGGATCGGGCCGAGGCGGTGTTCGCCGCCCGCGAGCGGGGCGAGCCCACCGTGCCGACCACGATCGGCCTGGAAAAGGCGACCAATCCGTTCTTGCGCGCCCCCCTGCTGCGGCCGCATCTGACCCCGGCCGACGCCTTCGGCGAGATTCGCGCCGCCAAGGACGGCTTCAAAGGATGAGCATCGACCCGCGCGGCCTCGCCGGCGACCTGGGCGCCCGCGAGATCATCCGCCTGCTGGACATGGCCCCGCACCCGGAGGGCGGCTGGTACAGGCGCACCTTCGAGGACACGGCGGTCGACGCCCACGGCCGCCCCGCCTCCACCGCCATCTACTACCTGCTGCAGGCGCAGGAGCTGTCAGCCTGGCACCGGATCGACGCGGTCGAGACCTGGCACTGGTACGCCGGCGCGCCGATCCGCCTGACCCTGTCGCCGCCCGACGGCCACGGCGCGACCGCCCATACCCTGGGGCCGGACCTGCGCGCCGGCTGCCGGCCGCAGCTGATCGTGCCGACCGGCTGGTGGCAGACCGCCGTCAGCCTTGGCGCCTGGACCCTGGTCGGCTGCACCGTGGCGCCGGGCTTCCGGTTCGAGGGCTTCGAACTGGCGCCGGAGGGATGGCGGCCGACGGTCTGAGACGTCCGTCAAGCAAAAAGGCCCCGGAGCGATCCGGGGCCTTTTTCCGTCAGGGGGCGATCGAGGCCGGCTCGGCGGCCGGTTCGGGATTGGTGTCGTCTGAGCCGTGCGACCATTTCTTGAGGATCGGCGACAGGGCCAGGAACAGCACGCCGATGCCGATCGAGATCAGGCCGATCACCTTGAACACCAGCAGCGACTGGGCCATGGCCGCGGCGGGGTCCAGCACCTGGCCGCCGATGGTCTCGGTCGAGGCGATACCGGCGATCCAGCCGCCGAACAGGTTGGCCATGGCCAGGGCCATGTACCAGACCGCCATCACGAACGAGACGATCGACAACGGCGACAGCTTGGTCATCTGCGACAGGCCGACCGGCGACATGAACATCTCGCCCGAGGTGTGCAGCATGTACATCAGGACCAGGAAGACCAGCGGCATGCGGAACGCGCCGTCGGCGAACTGGGCGCCGACCAGCAGGATGAGGAAGCCGGCGCCGACCTGGACCAGCGACAGGCCGAACTTGACCATCGGTCCCGGATTGCGGCCCCGCCGGCCCAGCACCGTCCAGAGGGCGGCGAACACCGGGGCGAAGATCAGGATCCAGCCGGCGTTGATCGCCTGGGTCTGGGCCGCGTTGAACGCGGTGTTGACCCACAGCTTGCCGGCCGTGCTCCAGCCAGCGGCGGCCAGTTGCTCCGGCGAGCCCAGCACGATCGCGCCGCCGAACCACTTCACCGGATGCGACAGCAGGACGAGGTTGACGTTGGTGGCCGCGAACAGGTTCAGCGACGAGCCGGCCTGTTCGAACAGGGTCCAGAACACCACCGCGCCCAGCACCAGGACCGTGGCCAGCAGAAGCCGCTCGCGCTCGACCTTCTGGCACTTCACGAAGGCGAACCACAGGATGTAGCCCAGCGAGCCGAACATGCCGGCCACCAGAGTGGCGCTGACCACCGGAGTGTACTGCACCAGGAAGAAGATCAGCCCGACCACGCCCAGCGAGGCGGCGTAGATCAGGCCTTCGCGATTGACCGGACCCAGCACCGGGGCCTTCAGCTTGCCCAGCTCCGGCGGTTCGCCCTTGCCCAGAAGCCAGGGCTTGCCCAGCACGAAGACGACGAAGCCGGCCAGCATGCCCAGACCCGCCATGCCGAAGCCCGCGGCCCAGCCGAGGTTGACGCCCAGCAGGCCGCACAGGATGGCCGCCCAGAACGAGCCCAGGTTGATGCCGTAGTAGTAGAGGGTGAAGCCCGGATCGCGGCGCGGATCGCCCTGCGGATAGAGCTGCCCCACCAGGGTGGCGACATTGGCCTTCATGAAGCCCACGCCGACGATGATCAGCGACAGCGCCAGCCAGAAGATGTTGAGATACAGCGGGTCGCGGTCCTTCACGCCCAGCTGGTACTGGCCCTTGGGCAGCACCGCGGGCAGGGCCGAGTGCGCCGGCAGATTCTTGATCTCGAAGTCGCCCCTCTCGTTGGCCGCCACCTCGTAGGGCTTGTCGCCAACGACGATCCTGGCCGTCCGCTCCTCGCCGCGGCCCTTGACCTGGAATTCGTAGGTCTGGCCGGCGTACTGCAGAGTCTGGGTCGCCGGACGGCCCTCGACCGCCATGGTCAGGTGGCCCGCCACCAGCAGGATCGCCCCGAAGGCCACGGCCTTGCGAGTGCCCAGATAGCGGTCGGCCAGGAAGCCGCCCAGCAGGGGCACGATATAGACCAGCGAGGTGTAGGAGCCGTAATGGCCGCCGGCCGTCTTGGAATCGAACAAGAAGTGCTGGGTCAGGTAGAAGATCAGCAGCCCGCGCATGCCGTAGTAGGAGAAACGCTCCCACATCTCGGCCAGGAAGCAGATGATCAACCCGCGCGGATGGCCCCGCAGCAGCTGGATAAGCACGGGTATGCCGGTCACCAGGGTGACCAGGATGCCAGCGGCGACAACGATATTCATTCACGAACCTTGAAACGTACAAGCGGTGGGGCGACCAGCAGGTGGTTTCGCCCTCCCCTCCCCAATTGGCGGGGAGAAGATCACGGCGCTTTGCGTTTCACAAGCAATGGCTTGCCGCGGTGGAGCCCCGCCCCTTCGCCGCGCGTTTCCTAGGCGACGCCCCTCTCGGGCGGGAGATTTCGCCATGACCAATCCGACCCAAGACCATCCCATCACCTGTTCGCGCGAGGACGGACGGGTGGAGGTGCTTTTCGAAGGCCACGAGATCGCCGACAGCGACGACGTTCTGGTGCTCAAGGAGGCCGACTACGCCCCGGTGCGCTACTTCCCACGCTCGGACGTGGCCATGGACTTCCTGCAGAAGACCGACAAGGTCACCCACTGCCCCCACAAGGGCCGGGCCTCCTATTACACGATCCATCGCGACGCGCGGATCATCGAGAACGCGGTGTGGTCCTACGAGGACCCGCTGCCCGGCCTCGGCCAGATCGCCGGCCGGCTGGCCTTCTATCCCGAGCACGTCGATTTCAAGCGCGCCGGCCTGACCCCGGCCGAGACCCGGGCCGTCGACGTCGACGAGGTGGTCCGGCACACCGACAGCGGTTCCGGCGCCAGCCAGGCCGAGCACTGGGACGCCAACGTCTCCATGCCCGACGACGAGGCCTGGGAAGGCGACGACATCCGCGAGGACGATCCGCGCTCCGTGGCCAGGCCCTATGAGGGGACCGGATCCATCTGAGCCCGCGCTCGCGGAACCTGAGGCATAAAGCGTTCGTTAACCTTCCAAGCGCTGCAATGACCGCAACGCTCAAGCTAGAAGCCTCCCTCAGAGAGGCGCCCTGGGAGAAACGCCGTGGCCTACATCGGTTATGATTCCGGTTTGCGTCCCCCATCCGGCCAGACGCGGTCGCGCCCCGCCCGTAGCCGGTTCGCCTGGGAACGGCTGGGGCTGGTGGCGGCCAGCGCCCTGGCCTGGGCCGGGATCATCGCCGCGGTCCGCGCGATCTTCTAGCGGCGCGAGCCAGCCTGGACCTCAGTAGGCGAAGTCCTCGAACACGCGGTTGATGTCGCCCTTCCACGCGCCGTCGTACAGCGCCAGCAGCCGTTCGGCCGGGGTGATCCCGGTCTCGGCGATCTCTTCCAGGTCGCCCAGATAGATCGTCTCGTCCAGGAAGCCGCCGTTCAGGTGGGCGCGCGATTTCAGGCCCGACTTGGCGATGGCCACGAAGTCCCGGGCCACGTCCTGGGCCGTGCGGCCGGCCACCTTGGCTTTCAAGCCCAGACGCGGCACGTCGCGGCGCAGGCCGGCGCGATCCTCCGCCGTCCAATCCTTGCAGAGGTCCCAGGCCGCGGCCAGGGCCGCGTCGTCGTAGAACACGCCGGTCCACAAGGCCGGCAGGGCGCAGAGGCGGCTCCACGGTCCGGCGTCGGCGCCGCGCATCTCCAGATAGGTCTTCAGCCGCACTTCCGGGAACAGGGTCGTGGTGTGGTCGGCCCAGTCCTTGATCGTGGCGCGCTCGCCCGGCAGTTCGTCGATCCCGCCGTCGATGAAGTCGCGGAAACTGCGGCCGGCGAGGTCGATGTACTTGTCGCCGCGCTTGGCGAAGTACATCGGCACGTCCAGGGCGTAGCGGGCGTAGCGCTCGAAGTCGAAGCCGTCCTCGAACACGAAGTCCAGCAGGCCCGTGCGGTCGGGGTCGGTGTCGGTCCAGACATTGGCGCGGGCCGACAGGAAGCCGTTGGGCTTGCCTTCGGTGAACGGCGAATTGGCGAACAGGGCCGTGGCGATCGGCTGCAGGGCCAGGCTCATGCGGAACTTGGCGACCATGTCGGCTTCGCTGGAGAAGTCGAGATTGGCCTGCACCGTGCAGGTGCGCAGCATCATGTCCAGGCCCAGGCCGCCGACCTTGGGCATGTAGTTGCGCATGATGACATAGCGCCCTTTGGGCATCACCGGCACGTCCTCGCGCTTCCACAGCGGCGAGAAGCCCAGGCCCAGGAAGCCCAGGCCCAGTTCGTCGGCCACGGTCTTGACCTCGTCCAGGTGCTGGCCGGTCTCCTCACAGATGTCGTGCATGGTCTTCAGCGGCGCGCCGCTCAGTTCGAACTGGCCGCCCGGCTCCAGGCTGACATTGGCGCCGTTGCGCTCCAGCCCGATGATCGTCGGCCCTTCCATCACCGGCTTCCAGCCGAAGCGCTGCAGGCCGGTCAGCAGGGCGTGCACGCCCCTGTCGCCCTCGTAGGGGACCGGCGCGTGGTCCTTCAGGTAGAAGCCGAACTTCTCGTGCTCGGCGCCCACGCGGAACTGGTCCTTGGGCTTGGAGCCCTGGGCGAAATAGGCGGTCAGATCGTCCAGCGTCAGCGGACGCTCCTGGCTCACGGTTTCGGCCATCGGCCACCCTCCCCAAACACGCTTCAAGAAGGGAGGGAACGTCCCTCCGACCAGGCCGCGAACTGTCGTGCTGCGCAGTTGGGCTTTTTCCTAGCGAACCTCAAGGGGCCGGCCCAGCCTTTCGCGACAGACGAGGTCTTGTTCGCCCTCATGCCCGCCGCGGCGGGCCCTGGGTTCCGCGCTCCACGGCCCTGTACGAGAGCGACCGGAAGACGACCTGGCCCTCGCCCGAGGCGAAGATCGCCGGGCGCAGGCTCATGAAGCCGTCGGCCATGTTGTGGTTGTAGCCGGCCACCTCGTACGAGACGATCCGCCGCCAGGCCGCGCCGCCCTGGCGCAGGTAGAGGCTGACCACGTTCTCGTCATTTACCAGGCCCAGCGTCAGGCGCCGCCCCTGCATCGCGCCGGGCGGCGGATACTCCTGCTCGACCCCGAACTTGTAGGCCCGCAGCTTGTCGGCCTCGGCCCCTGCGCCGCAGAACAGCTTGTCGTTATAGAACAGCAGCAGGCCGCCCTGGCCGGCGCCCTGGACCTCGAGGTCGACGGTGATCTCGTAGGATCGGTCGCCGGCGATGAAGGTCAGGGGCGAGGAGTCGGCGGGACCCTTGCCCTGACCTTGCAGGACCAGGCCGTCCGCTCCGAAGCGGACCCGGTCCAGATAGCCGGCTTTCGGCGCGTAGAAGGCCAGTTTCGTCCCCAGGGTGTCGGCGCGGAAATCGTCCGACAACGCCAGGCCGTGCTCACCCGACGGGGCGCCCTTCGGCTTGGGCAGGGCGCGGGAGAGGTCGCCGCCCAGGGCCTTGGGCCAGCCGTCGGCGGTCCATTCGAACGGCTCAAGCAGCATCTGCCGCCCCAGGGTGCGGAAGCCGTTCTCGTAGCCGTGATAGGCGAACCACCAGTCGCCAGCCGGGCCCAGGACCGGCGTGGCGTGGCCGCGCGACCACCAGGGCTCGTCGATGCTGGTGGTGCGGACGATCGGATTGTGCGGGCAGTTCTCCCACGGCCCGTGGATCGAGCGGGACCGGGCGACCACCACCATGTGGCTGGTCGGCGGACCGGCCGTGCCGCCTTGGCCCGAGAACAGATAGAACCAGCCGCCGCGGCGCAGGATCTTGGGGCCTTCCGGGGCGGGGGCCTCGATCACCCAGTCGTCCGGAATCGGCCAGCCGTCATAGACCTTCTCCACCGGGCCGTCGCGGCGCAGGCCGTCGTCGGTGATCTTCACCCGATGGCCGTCGTTGAGGAACAGATAGCGCTTGCCGTCCTCGCCGACCGCGTGACCGGGGTCGATATAGCCGTTGACGTCCATGTCGACGGGCTCGCTCCACGGACCGCTCATGCTGTTGGCGTGGACGACATAGATCTTGAATGGCAGGCCTTTCGGCGTCCCGGCGACCAGCACCGGGATGTAGATGAAATAGCGCCCGTCGTGCTTGGCGATGTCCAGGGCCCAGACCGAGCCCAGCGGCGCCTTCAGGGCCGGTCCGACCGGCGTCCAATTGACCAGGTCCCGCGAGCGCCAGACCACCGCGCCCGGATAGTAGAGAAACGAGGAGAAGACCGCGTAATAGTCGTCGCCGTCCTTGAGGAGGCTGGGATCGGGCCGGTCGCCCGACAGGACCGGATTGCGGTAGAGGCCGTTCCCCAGGTCGGCCCGCCTTTGACCCTCGACGCCGGCGCGCCAGGTCGCCGCTTTCGCGGCCGGCCCGCCGGCCGGCTTCTTCGGCGCGGCCTGGGCCGGCGCGGCGAGGCCGCCCGCGGAAGCCAGGCCCAGAAGCAGCGCTTCGCGGCGGGAACGAACCATCGGGATCTCCTGGCGATCTTTGTGAGTGTCGGCTAGCGCCAGTCGCCGGCGGCGGCCTGCCACAGGGCCATGGCCGCGATGGCGGCGGTGTCGGCGCGCAGGATGCGGGGACCCAGCGAGACCGGGATCACGAACGGCAGCGACCGCAGGCGCTCGCGCTCCTCCGGGGCGAAGCCGCCTTCGGGGCCGATCAGGATGGCGGCCGGGGCCGAGGTGTCGGCCAGCGCCTGGATCATCGGCCGGGCGTCGCCGCCCTCGTCGCAGAAGACCAGCTTGCGGGCCGGATCCCAGCCATCGAGGATCTTGTCCAGCTTCTGCGGATCGTCGACGGCCGGCACGTCCAGGCGACCGGTCTGCTCGGCGGCCTCGATGGCGATGGCGTCCAGGCGGCCCAGCTTGAGGAAGTCGACATTGGTCCGCCGGGTCTGGGTCAGGCGCACCCGGCGCGCGCCCAGCTCGGCGGCCTTCTCGACGATGGTCTCGACCCGGCCGCGCTTGACCATGGCGATCACCAGGTCCAGGTCCGGCCCGAACGCCTGGGGGCGCGTCTGTTCTTCGGCCTTCAACAGGCAGCCGCGCTTGCCCGCCTCGGTCAAGGTGCAGCTCCATTCGCCGTCCTGGCCGTTGAACACCAGGATCTCGTCGCCGACCGACAGCCGCATCACCGCGGTCAGGTAGCGCGACTGGTCGATCGTGGGCGCGACGCCGGCGCCGGCCTTCAGCGGATGGGGAACGAAGAGACGGATCATGCGGCCCTTCTAGCGCAACTGAACCGTCCGGGGGTAGGCTCGCCCGCATGAGCAAGCTCGAAGACTACGAAGCCGAACTCCGTACCCTGCAGCTGGCGATGATCGGCCTGCAGAAACAGGCGATCAAGGAAGGCTGGAAGACCGTCACCCTGTTCGAGGGCCGCGACGCCGCCGGCAAGGACGGGGCCATCGCCCGCCTGACCGAGCACGCCCATCGCCGCGCCACCCGCGTGATGTCGCTGCCCACCCCCAGCGATCGCGAGCGCAGCGAGTGGTACTTCCAGCGCTATGTCCGCCACCTGCCGGCCGCCGGCGAGGCCGTGGTCTTCAACCGCTCCTGGTACAACCGGGCCGGGGTCGAGCGGGTGATGGGCTTTTCCAGGCCCGACGAGCAGGAGCAGTTCCTGCGCGACGTGCCGGCCTTCGAGCTAATGCTGGTCGAGAACGGGGTCAAGCTGGCCAAGTTCTGGCTCGACATCGACCAGGAGACGCAGGCCAAACGGCTGAAGGCGCGTCGCGACGAACCGCTGAAGGCCTTCAAGGTCAGCGACCTGGACGCCGTGGCCCAGGCCAAGTGGGACGACTATTCGGCCGCCCGCGACGAGATGCTGATCCGCACCCACTCCACCCCCGTCCCGTGGATCTGCGTCCGCGCCAACCATAAGAAGGCCGCGCGGCTGAACATCCTGCGCTGGCTGCTGCACGTCTCGGCCCCGAAGAAGCTGCTGAAGGGAATCCCCAAGCCGGACCCGGAGGTGATCTTCAAGTTCGAGCCGGCGGCGCTGACGGATGGAAGGTTGGCGCAGTAGCCCCCTCAGTCGCTTCGCGACAGCTCCCCCAGAGGGGGAGCATCTGGCGCGGCGTAGATCTTCCCCCTCCGGGGCAGGTGGCCCAAAGGGTCGGAGGGGATCTGCGGCGGTCAGTCCGCATCCCACTCGAACGCCGCGTCCAGCCAGTTCCCCAGCCGCCCGTCCGGCCGCGCCAGGGCGAAGATCCGGGCCATCTCGGCGTCCGACAGGGCGAAGTCGAAGATGTCGAAGTTCTCGGCCAGCCGCGCCGGGGTCCTGGTCCTCGGAATGGTCGCCACGCCCTGCTGGACCTGCCAGCGCAGGGTCACCTGGCCGGGGGTCTTGCCATGGGCCTCGCCGATCTCGACCAGCACCGGGTCGGCCGCCACCTTGCCCTGGGCCAGGGGCGACCAGGCGGTGATCGTCGAGCCCATCGCCTTGGCCTTGGCGATCAGGGTCTTCTGCGACAGGTAAGGGTGGTACTCGACCTGGTTGGTGGCGATCGGCGCGTCCGAGGCCGCCTGGGCCCTGGCCATCATGGCGGACGGGAAGTTCGACAGGCCGATGGCGCGGGCCAGGCCTCGGGCGTGGACGTCGTTCAGCGCCGCCATCGTCTCGGCCAGGGCCGGCTTCGGCTTGGGCCAGTGCAGCAGCAGGAGGTCGACCTGCGGCGCCTTCAGGCGCTTGAGGCTGGCCTCGACCGACCGCTGCAGGTCTCCCTGGGCGAACTGGTCGACCCAGACCTTGGTGGTCAGGAAGACCTGGTCGCGCGGCACCCCGGTCGCCGCCAGGGCCGCCCCGACCTCCTGCTCGTTGCGATAGGCCTGGGCGGTGTCGATGTGGCGGTAGCCCAGCTCCAGGGCCTTCTCGACCATCGACTGGGCGGCGCCGCCGTCCAGCTGCCAGGTGCCCAGGCCGATCACCGGCATGGCCACGTCGCCCGCGCGGACGTCGGGGATGGAATGGGACATGGCGGGTCTCCGGAAAGGCGCTCAGGCCGATATAGGCGTTCGGCGCCTTCGCGTCAGCCGCCGTTGCAGATGCTGCAGGCCGGTCAGCGCCAGGGTCAAGGCGTAGAAGCCGGCGCCCATCAGCAGCATTGTCGCCAGCACCGCGCCGTAGCCGCGCTTGCCCACGTCGAGGAACGGATAGGGATAGAAGCCCGTCACCGCCCCGTGGGCCAGCGACCAGGCGCCATAGGCCAGCGGGAAGACCAGCGCCTTCCAGGCCGAGCCCCACCGGGCCGCCTCGCCCGGTGGAAAGGCCAGGAAGTCGGCCAGGAACAGGGCCGGGGTGACGGTGTGCAGCAGGACGTCGGCGCCCAGCTGCAGGCCGGTTGGCCGCCACAGCCCGGCCAGCAGGGCGTGATAGATCCCCGCCGTGATCGCGATGTAGACGCCGACCGCCACCCGCGTTCCGGCCCGCTGCGCCCACCGCCCCAGCGGCCGGTTCGCCGCCAGGACCGGGGCGGCCAACAGGGTCCCGACCGCGATGTTGCTGAGCACCGTGAAGAAGCTCAGGAACCTGACGGCCGCATGGGCGGCCTCGGCCGGCGGCCGGCCGTGGACCATCAGCCAGAACTGCAGGAGCACGCCCGCCCAGACGACCGCCGCCGCGCCGCTCCGCCAGAAGGTCTTCATGCCGTCTCCGCGTCGTAGGCCTTGAGCAGCTTCTTCGGCGCGGTCGCCCGCCACCGACGCTCGATGAACCGCTCGACCGTGCCGGCGTCGATGCGCGACAGGCGGGCCAGGACGTAGGGATAGTTCCTGTAGTGGTCGGTGACGAAGAAGGTCTCGGGCTCGGCCTCGATCAGCAGCTCGCGCTCGTCGAAGCCCACGCCGGGACAGACCAGGGTGTCGCCGTCGTCCCACACCCGGGTCAGGAACTTGCCGTGCGCCTTCAGGCACGGATGGCCGTAGGCCGTTCCGTCGGTCACCCCGGGCAGTTTGAGGGCGAAGGCGCGCACTTCCTCGAAGGTCATGGTCAAAGTCCTGGGTCGCCGCTTCCGGCGCGACTATAGGGAGAAGATGGACGCTGAAAACACCCCCTCCCCTTCGGTCCAATCCCCGTCGGGCCTGGCCTCGCCCGTCCTGATGCTGGGCGCCACCAGCCTGATCGGCGGGTTCATGCTGGCGCGGCTGAACGCCCTGGGGATCGCGCCGATCTCGCTGAGCCGCCGCCCGCCGACCGACGACGTCTGCTGGGTGGACGGCGACCTGGCCGACCCGGACCTGGCCGAGGAGCTGCCGCCGATCGCCACGGTGCTGTCGCTGTCGCCGCTCTGGCTGCTGCCCGCGGCCCTGCCGGCCCTGAAGGCGCGCGGCATGACCCGGCTGGTGGCGTTCTCCTCGACCAGCCGCTTCACCAAGCTGGACTCGGCCGAGCCGTCGGAGCGGGCCGTGGCCCGGTCGCTGGCCGAGTCCGAGGCCAAGGTCGAGGCGTTCTGCGTCGAGCACGGCGTGGCCTGGACGATCCTGCGGCCGACCTTGATCTATGTCGAAGGCCGCGACGCCAATGTCAGCCGCCTGGCCGGGCTGATCCGGCGGTTCAAGGCGCTGCCGCTGTCGGGCCGGGGCGAGGGCCTGCGCCAGCCGGTGCATGCCGACGACCTAGCCGCAGGGGCCATCGCCGCCGCCCTGGCCCCCGCCGCCCGGAACAAGGCTTACGACCTGGTCGGCGGCGAGACCCTGACCTACCGGACGATGGCCGAGCGGATCTACGAGGGCCTGGGCCGCCGGCCGATGATCCTGCCGCTGCCGCCGTGGCTGTTCCGCCTGCTGCTGACCCTGGCCAAGCCGTTCTATCCGGGCGCGACGGCGACCATGGCCGACCGCATGGCCCAGAACCTGACCTTCGACGACGCCCCGGCCCGGCGGGACTTCGCCTGGGCGCCGCGGGATTTCCGGCCGCGGTTCTAGTGCGCCTAGCCGATCCAGGTCTCCCGGCAGACGGACCGCCACCGGTTCCCGGCCTTGCGGGCCTCGCAGAAATAGCCGTGTCCCCAGCGGCCTCTCGATTGCAAGGACCACAGCACGATCGCGACCTTGCCGTCCGACGACAGCAGGGGGCGGGTGAATTCGGCGGTCATCGCCTGGCCCATTTCGACGACCCTGGCCGGCTTGCCCCCGGTCCGGCAATCGGGCGCATAGGGCGCGAAGACATGCTTTTCGGCCTGGCGCTTCAGATCAGCGACCTCCGCGGCGGTCAGCGAGGTGTCGCGGAGATAGGCGTCCAGCGTTTCCGGCAGGCGGAAGGCGTCGGGACCGCCGGCGCGCGAGGGGCGCACCTCGCGCGGCCAGCTCCCGTCCATCTGCCGCCGGTATCGAACCCTCTGGCGAAGGCGCTCGACAGGATCGCGCAGGCGTCGCCCCGCGCCTCCGCCGCCAGGGCTGGAACCGAAAGCCCGCCCAGGACCGCGACGGCCGCGACCAGAATACCCGCCGTCCTCATCACCCCCCCCAACGCCGACGCGACCGAAGATTGGAAGGCTAGCGGAAGCCCGGCGTTCCGTCAGGCCTCAGGCGTCGCTCAGCACCATGGCGAACGGGACCTTGGCCCCATCCTTGTCGACATAGCCGCTGACCAGCTTGTGGTCGGGGTGCAGCACGCCCAGGTCGACGTCCTCAGTGGGGAACATCACCACCCGGCGGTCGCCGATGCAGATCAGCAGCTCGTAGCCGTCCAAGGCCCGCTGCGACATGGCCTTCAGCCGCGAATAGTAGGGCTCGCGCCGCCAGGACGCCGGCTTGCCCGGGTCGACCACCACGTTCAGCCGCTTGCCGTCGCGGTCGGGGTACATCAGGAAGCCGGCCTTGTCGGGCCGCCAGGCGGCGTCCAGCTTCTCGGAGGTCAGCCACAGGCAGTGGAAGCCCCGGCAGGCCTGGGGCCGGGCCTCGTAATCGCCGCAGCCCGAGCCCTTGCGGAACACGCCGCACCACCGGCCGGCCGGCTTGTCCAGTTCGCTGATCTGCAGGACCTTGCAGCACATGCCGCAGTCGCCGCACGACTTGGACGGGTTGGCGGTAGAGATCGCTTCGCTCATGCCGGCATCTCGCGCACCAAGCCCTGATCGATGTCGCGGTCGGGGAGGATCGTGTAGCCGCGCCGGCCGACCAGGACGTTGAGGGTCAGCCCCTGGGCCGCGCCGCGCGCCGCCCAGGTCTTGAAGGTGTCGTGGAACGGGGCCTTGCGCCAGGCGTCCGGGGCGGCCGGATCGACCTCGACCACCAGGGTCCGGCCCGCGTCCTCGCGATGCAGGACGAACCGCGCGCGGTCCGGCCGCCAGCGGTCGTCCAGGTTGGGCGCGTTCAGCCAGTAGCAGGCATAGTCGGCGCAGGCCTGGGGCCGGTCGGCGTAGATCCCGCAGCCGGCGCCCTTGCGATAGTGGCCGCACCAGGCATGGGGCGGCTTGGCGAGGGCGGCCACGCCCATCAGCTTGCAGCACATCCCGCAGTCGCCGCAGGTCCTGGCCTGGTCCACCGTCGCTCGCCCCGTAATCGTCCGGTGACGGATCTATCGCGGTTTCGTGACGGTTTTGCTGTCCCCTTTTCAAACGCCGGGACGAGCGGACCTCAAGTCTCGCTCCACACCGCCAGCTCGTTGCCGGACGGGTCGGTGAAGTGGAACCGCCGCCCGCCAGGGAAGCCGAAGATCGGCCGGGTGACCACGCCGCCCGCCGCCGTCACCTTGGCCAGCATGGCCTCGAGGTCGTGGGCGTACAGCACCACCAGCGGCCGGTCGGTCGCGCCTTCCTGCGGCGTGGTGAAGCCGCCGTCGGCGCCCTGGCCCTCGAAGGCCGCGTAGCCGGGACCGTAGTCGGTGAAGGCCCAGCCGAAGGCGGCGGTGTAGAAGGCCTTGGTGGCCGGCAGGTCGCCGGCGGGCCATTCGATATAGTCGATCTTGCCGTCTTCGCGCATGGTCGCGGCCCTTCCGTTGTTCTTCTTATGTTCTAGGCCGCCGTCAGGGCAGAGTCCAGACGCTGGTGCGCTTGACGGCCATGTCCTCCAGCTCCCGGGTGGTCGGCACCTGGTATTCGGCCAGTTTCGCCAGGCCGTCCTTGGGGAAGTAGGTGCGGCCCGGATCGCCGATCAGCACGCTGGCCCCCGCCGCCCTGCCCTGGCCCAGCCAGGCCATCACCGCTTCGGCCATCGGCCGCTCGTAGCAGATGTCGCCGGCCAGCAGCACGTCAACCGCCGGCGGCGGGGCGTCCAGCAGGTTCGTTTCGGTGAAGGCCACCTCCACCCTGTTGGCGTCGGCGTTCAACCCGATCGCCGCCTCGCAGAACACGTCGATGTCGGCCGCCAGCACGCTGGCCGCCCCGGCCTTCATCGCCGCGATCGCCACCAGCCCCGAGCCGGATGCGAAGTCCAGGACGCGTTTTCCCGAAACGATCGCCGGATTGTCGAGGATGTAACGAGCCAGCGCCTGGCCGCCGGCCCAGGCGAAGGCCCAGAACGGCGGCGGCAGGCCGATCTCGGCCAGGGCCTCCTCGGTCAGCGTCCAGATCGGGGTGATCTCGTCGGCCAGGTGCAGCCGCAGTTCCGGCGTGTGCGGCGGCGCTTGAAGCCGGGTGTTCTCGAGGATGAAGGCGCGGCGGCCGACGAGGGAGGCTTCGATCATGGTGCCTTAGAGCACCCGCCGGACCCGGACGCGAGGCCTAAGCCGGAACCCGGCTGGACGCCGCCTTCAGCACCGACAGATAGCCCGGCGCGGTCAGCATGCCCTCCGTCCGCCCCTTGGCCGCCAGCAGCCGATGGGCCTTGGGCAGGTTCCAGCACGGCATGTGCATGAACAGGTGATGCTCGGCGTGGAAGTTGACGTGGTAGGGCGCGATCAGGGCCCGCTCGAGCCAGTTGGCGTGGGTGGTGCGGGCGTGGCGGAACGGATCGGGCTCGTCCTTGGCCACCAGGGCGTGCTCGGCGATGTTGCGCAGGCGGGTGACCAGCGGGAACCAGGTCGCCATCGGCACGATCCACAGGGCCAGCCAGGCCCACCACAGGCCCAGGGCGCTCAGCGCGACCAGCAGGCCCAGGTTCCACAGCAGGAACGGCCGTTGCCGCGCGACCTCGCCGCCGAAGATCGCGCCCTTCGGCTGGCCCTGCCCCCTGGCGCCCTTCAGCTTGCCCAGCAGCGGGCCGAACCGCTGCTTGAAGAAGGTCTGGCCGGTCAGGTCGCGGACGATCTTGCGGCGCAGGCTGGCGCGGGTGGTCGGGAACGGCGCCGACAGCACCAGGTCCGGGTCCTCGGCCTGCTGGGCGTACTTGTGGTGGGTCAGGTGATAGGGCCGGTACTTGGCCAGGGAGGCGCCGGTCGGCGCGGCGCACAGCCATTCGCCGACCCCGTCGTTGACCTTGAGGTTGGGGTGCAGCCCGCCGTGGGCGGCCTCGTGCATCAGGATGGCCAGGCCCAGCTGGCGGGCCCCGATCAGCATCACCGCCAGGACGTAGGTCAGCGGGTTGGGCCAGAGCACGAACATCGCCCCGGCCGCGACGATCACCGCCCAGGCGTGGGCAACCATCGCCAGGCCTCGCCACGACGAGCGCGCCGCCAGCGGCGCCCATTCCTGCGGCGTGAACAGCTCCTGCGGCTTGATGCGGGACGCGACGGCCATGGCGCGATCATGCCACATTCAGCGTCCGGCTTACAGAATGCCCCGACGTCACGCCGCTTCGGAGACCGCCATGCGCCTTGTTCTGACCGCCCTCGCCCTGACCTTGGCCCTGCCCGTCGCGGCCGTCCCTACCCTGTCTTGGGCGGCCAGCTTCGACTGCAATCGCGCCCGGGCTCCCGACGAGAAGGCGATCTGCGCCAACACCGCCTTGAACGACAAGGACGTGAAGATGTCGGTGCTCTACGAGGTCAACAAGCGCACCCTGGCCATGGGCGGCCGAGGCGTGCTGATCGACGCCCAGCAGCAGTGGCTGCACGACCGCCGAAGCTGCGGCGCCAACCGCGCCTGCCTGAACCGGGCCTATGACCGCCGGCTGGGCGAACTGGAACGCGGCCTGGAGCGGATCTATCGCAACGGGCCGTTCTAGGGGTCGCGCCCCTACAGCCCCGGCGGCTTCCACATCCCCGCCGCCAGGGCCAGGAACAGCACGAAGCCGACCTGGGCGTTGGACTTGAACAGGGCCAGGGCCCCGACGGGGTTGTCGATCCGCACCCGGGCCGCCTGACGCGACAGGTGGACGGCGACCAGCGCCGCGAGCGGCAGGAACAGCGGTCCCAGCCCGCCGACCCAGGCCGCGGCGATCACCAGCACGAAACAGACGACGTAGAAGGCCAGGACCCCCTTCTGGACATGCGCGCCCAGCCGGCGGGTCGACGACTTCACCCCGGCCAGGGCGTCGTCCTCGATGTCCTGGATGGCGTAGATCGTGTCGTAGCCCAGGGTCCAGAACAGGCCTGAGGCGTAGAGCAGCGCCGCCGACCAGTCCAGCCGATGGGCGGCCGCGGCGTAGCCTAGCAGGGCGCCCCAGTTGAAGGTCAGGCCCAGCCAGGCCTGCGGCCACCAGGTGATGCGCTTCATGAACGGATAGGCCGCGACCAGGGCCAGCGAGGCCACGCCCAGGCCGATGGCCAGCCAGCCCAGGCAGACCAGGATGCCGAAACTGACCAGGCAGCAGCCGATCAGGAAGGCCCAGGCCTGTTTGACGCTGATCAGGCCGGCCGGGATCGGGCGCATCGCCGTACGGCTGACCTGGGCGTCGAAGTCGCGGTCGACGATGTCGTTGAAGGCGCAGCCGGCCGCCCGCATCAGGGCCGCCCCGACGAAGAAGGCGATCAGCAGCCAGGGATTGGGCCACTGGCCCTTGGCGGCCGCCGCCAGGGCGATGCCCTGCCAGCCCGGCAGCATCAACAGCCAGATCCCCGCCGGCCGGTCGAACCGGCCCAGCTTCAGCCAAGGCCGCAGGACCGGCGGCGCGTGGCGGTCGACCCAGTTGCCGGCGGCGGCGTCGGGCAGGATGGCGGTGTTGGGCGAACTCATGGGCAAGGCTTAGCCCCCGGCTCCCGCCTCGCGCAACCGCGGCGAACCACAGACATAGAGATTTCCGATTTCGCTCCGAAAAACGATCGATTGGATCGATCAGGCGTCCTCGGCCAAGGTGCGTCCAGCGAAACGGCGATCCCCTGCCGCCGTTTCGCGGCCCGAGAAGGGCCGCCGTCTTCCCCCGGGCGGCGGCCCTTCTCCCTGAGCTTCGAAAGGTTTCCGCCATGACCCGCCTGTCCCTCGCTGTTCCGGTCGACCGCGTGGAAGCCTGGACCCTGTTCGCCCTGGGCCTGGCGGCCGGGATCGTCGCGCCGCATCCTGTCACCACCGCCCTGTGGACCGCCGCGGTCCGGGCCTTCGAGCGGGCCGGCGACGCGAGCATGGCGGCCCGGCTGACCTCGAGCACCAAGTTCGGCCGCCGCATCCGCGCCCGCCTGCGCGGCGACACCCTGAGCCATCTGCGGTTCGCCTAGGGTCCCTTCAGAGACACGACTTCGCCGCCTCACGCGATCTCTCGCTGAGCGGATGGGGAGGGTGCGAAGCGCCCGGGCCTCGCCCGGATGGTTTGCAGTTGTAAGTACCGTTTCGACGAAGTCAGGCGCTTCGCGTGGAGCCGTTATCCGGAAGCCTTCGGATCGCGGATTTTTAACCCGCTCCG
>Ga0102592_1001217_pt1 | contig 30950 bp, 40 predicted proteins | sample AraplaCol_mMF_r2_FD_76861 | JGI IMG/M metagenome (GOLD analysis project Ga0102592, IMG submission 76861) | Arabidopsis root microbial communities from North Carolina, USA - plate scrape MF_Col_mMF_r2 (SPADES assembly) (version 2) | ecosystem: Host-associated > Plants > Roots > Endosphere...
AACTGATTGGCACAGGCGACCTGCATGACCCTGCAGGAATGGGCAGAACGCCAACTCGTCCGGAACGAGGCGGCGTCGGTCTGCTACAAGCACGGACTGATCCTGGCGAGACCCAGTCCCCGATCTGTCTGGGCGACGGTTGCCGCTGCGCGCAGGCATCCGCCTGAGGGAATGTCTCGTGATGGCGCAGAACTCACGATCCTTGAAAGGTACTTGGCACTTCCTGGACGCTGTCTATTCTACGCCGCCGGCGAGAGAGGCGTTCAGACGCCGTAATAATTCCGCCGCCAACCGTGCGATCACTGTCCCGTACTGTCGTCCATCTCGACCTCGCGCGCACGCTGATCGTACTCGACCGCGTTTCCTAGCAAGCGCTCTCGATAGTCGCCCGGCGGAGTTTGTGCTGCGAGATCGCGACACTGCTGCGCCATCTCTCGCAAGATTTTCGGGTTCGTTTCCATAGCAATGAAACACAAGCCTCAAATGTACGTTCCCGATCGGCACGGCCCCTTATGGAGCAAATTTCGAGTTGGCAAAACCTTGGAAGATGCGGCACGGAAGGCAGCGAGCGGCCGGACGATGCGCGCCGGAATTGAAGGATTTCAGATGCCGCATTTCATCCGTCGGCTATGGCAACGCGAGTTTCTGTTCCTGATCGCTACGATCGCCCTCGTCGTTGTGGCCGGGGTTATTTTCTACATGACGCGGGCAACGGTCCTGAGAATTGCAGTCGCGCCGCGTGACGGTACAGAACCTGCCTTGATCCAGGCGTATGCGGATGCCTTGCGCGGAGCAAAATCCGGCATCCAGCTCGACATCGTCAATTTCGACGACGTCACCGACAGCGCCAAGGCGTTACAGGAGGGCCGCGCAGATCTTGCGGTGGTCCGGCCCGACGTCCTGATGCCCAAGAACGGCCTGACGGTTCTCATTCTGCGGGATCAGGCAATGGTCGTCGCAGCCCCACCCGGGACGGAAGTGGATGGCTTTGCATCCCTTGCAGGGAAGCGGCTCGGGATCGCGGCCCATCGGGACGATGACACCAAGGTCATCGCGAAAGTTCTCGGCTACTTTGGATTAAACCTTGAAGGCGGCCAGACGCATCCGCAAGGACGTGCGGTCGGTCTCGTCCCGGTCGAGGAGAATGGGGTCGCCGACGCCTTTCGCGCCAAGCAGATCGATGCCTTCGTCAGCATCATCGCGCCGTCGGCCCCGAAAGCGATCGAGTTGGTCCAGAAACTCAAGAGTTTGAGCCGGGGAGGCGAGGTCGCGTTTCTCGAGGTCGTGGACGACGGTGCCGTGATCGAACGATTTCCGGAACTGCAATCCGTCACCATTCCCGGCGGCCTGTTTGGCGGTAGGCCAAAGCTGCCCAAGGACGACGTCAAGACCGTCGGTGCGTCCTACCGCCTGATGGCGAGCAGTTCTGTATCGCGCTCCGTCGTTGCCGACCTTACACAGGCTTTCTTCGAATTGCGTGCCTCGGCGGCAAGCGCAACAGATGCCGCCAACTACATCAAGGCGCCGTCCTACGAGACCACTGTATCCGCGACAAGCGCGACGACGCCCAACCATCCCGGCGCGCTCGATTACTACGAGCGAGACCAGCACGGCTTTTTCGAGCGCTACGGAGACACGCTGTATTTGCTGGGCGCAATGCTTGGCGGTCTTGCGTCGGCCGGCGCGTGGGTTAGCGAGCGGATGTCTCGCCTGAAGCGGGAGCGTATCGACGACGTCATGGACCGACTTCTGAAAATCACCGCGGAAGCGCGCGAGATGGACGATCCGGAGCGGATGGCCGACCTCAATGTCGAGATAGACAAGCTCGCAATGGACGCGGTCCGTTACGCGCGAGACCGCGATCCCGATCCTGGAACGATTGCCGCGGTTTCCATAGCCATCGATACGGCAAGGGCCACGGTGAAAGATTGCATCCATGCATCGAACGCCAGTAGCGTCCCTGTCGCCGAGTAAAAGATCGGGACAAGAATTCTTCTGGAACGAGTCGCATCTCTCACCATTCATCAAACGCGATGAAGGAGGGTGTCTTGACGATTTATCATTTCGACGTGGAATTCTTGGAGAACGACGTTCACAAGGATTCGGAAGGCGCAGAGTTCGGCAGCGATGACGCGGCGATCGGCGAAGCAAAGGCCAGTTTACGAGAGATGCTCGGCGGCATCATCACCGGAAACTATCCGGACCCTCCGCGGAAAATAACCATTCGATGCGGTCAACGCGAGGTCGGGTGCGTCCGGAGCCGGGATCTGTTGCCTCCTTCGTTTAGACTCCTCTGAGTTCGATAGCGGCGAGCACGGCCCGTATTCCTGAAGCACGCCTACATCGTTTGGGCGAACCGAAAGCGGTTCCTTCCCAACACATCCATGACTACCCGGGCCTGACCGAGGCTTACCGCGAGAATGTCCCGCGTCGGTTGCCGTGCATGAGGTTGGGCATTTTCGATAATGAGCAAGCCCGGCAATTCGATTCTGGCGATCTCGCCGGGACGATGCCATGAATTCAGACGGGCCTCCGCAAAGTCCGCAACGGTCTCCAACGTCATGACCAAGTCCTCAAAGCGAGCCGAGTAGCCGAGCCGTGATAGGTGCGCGACGATGAAGCTGTCCGAAAAAGGGATCAAAGACGGATCGAAGAGCCTCGGTCAGCAACGATCGTCAAATCCTTCGAAGAGGAAATCTCAAACACTGCGGGCACGCCCTGGTGATTTCTGTCGAGGTATACAACCTCAATTTCACGCCGCTGTTCCAGGCGATCTTTTTGCTATGAGGCACCTCCGTGACATTGAACGCGCCGTAACGTGGCGCCAATGATCCGGGGATCGGCGATGTCGCCGTTTCCAATGATGGGGCCGGCATCCCATCGCCTCGCTTCTGTCGGCTGGTTTGCGATAGGAGATCGAGCGGCACGACGTTAAGAGTTTGTTGCGCGACGGTTGGTCCGATGACGGTCCGTTAACGGTGGTGGTGCTCCTGCCTCCAAGCCAACGAGCCCTCCGGAACCAACAGGCCTCCGCGGACTTGTCGGTCACTCTTACCAACTGGAGATACCGTCATGAAGAAGACCCTTGCCCTTGTCGCCGCCACCGCTGTCCTTTCCACGGCCGCCATGGCGCAGACGGCGACCACCACGACAGGTGCCGCGCCTGCCGAGGCCAAGTACTCGTCGGTGTCCAAGGATGTCGTGTTCTCGTCCAAGCTGAAGGGCCTGAACATCACTAACCAGGCAAACGAGACCGTGGGTGAGATCACCGACGTCGCAATGAAGAACGACAAGGTCGATGCGCTGATCCTGTCGGTCGGCGGCTTCCTCGGCATGGGCGAGCGCTACGTCGCCGTATCTCCAAACTCGGTCGCAATGACGCACGACGTCAAGAACGACAAGTGGGTCGCGAAGATGAACACCACGAAGGACGCGCTCAAGGCCGCTCCGGAATTCAAGTATCCGAAGTAAAAATCCGAGCGAGTAAACTTGGGCCGCAGCAACCGCTGCGGCCTTTTTCTTTTGGCGCTCCGCAAAGCCGGAGGCGGCTCACTTACGGTTTTCCAGCCTGAAGGGCGCGGGCCAGGGAAGCATCACGCTTCTTAGGCGAATCCAGGGTAAGAGACTGCCAGGAGAGCCGAGCATGCCAAAATCTTCCAAGCTCATCGCAATGAAACGGGGAAAGGTCCTTCTCGTGAGAAGGCGCGTCGATGGCCTTTGGATGTTTCCGGGAGGCCGCAAGCGCCGAGGCGAGGACGAAAAGGCATGTCTAAGGCGTGAGATCGCGGAGGAGCTGCCAAAGCTGAAGATCGGGAGGGTAACTTTGTGGCGGGAAGCAACCACCAAAAACAAGTGGTCCGGCCGAAAGATGAGCGACGCCGTCTTCATCTCAAAGAAGGCATCTGGTCGGCTTGATATCGGCGACACCAAGGAACTCGACAAAGCGGTGTGGCGCAAACCTTTCAGAATCAGGTTGACGCCGACGTCGCGATATATCCGCGACAAGCTATTCTCGTAAGTGAGGCCAAGCCGTCAAAAGATCGAGGTTACAGCGGCGTCAACGCTTGTCGGAAGGGACGTTGTCCTGCGCCACAAGAGAAGCGCTATCCGCTGCGTACAGACGCGCCATGTCGAACAAAAGTTTGCGCTTGGTCGGATCCTCGATCCGAAAATAGTTGACGAAAAAATCAATGCCTTCCCGCTCGAGCGTCGGTTTGTCGCTTGTCATCCGGCATGCCTTGCCCCCGGGCGACCGATGGCTCCAGAGTGCGTAACATATTTGAAGAGATTTCAACAAACCACGCATTTGGGTGATCCTTTGACGCCAAGGTCCTTTTCGGAGATCTGCAACAACTTGGCTCTCATTGCTGGAGCTCGCGGCGAGCCCATGCTCTCTACACTGTTGCCAATGGCGGCATTGGATGCTCGCGGACGGGCATCTCCATGAACGTCGCGGCGGGTTCCGACCATTTAGTCGGAGCGTGGGATTGGGACGTTGTAAACGATCGCGTCTACGCAGATGCAAAGTTCGCCTCGATGTTCGGCAACCGCACCCGACGAGGCGGCTCTCGGACTTCCGGTCAGCTACTGGATAGCGGCCATTCATCCGGACGACCGCGAGCGCGTTGTAATCGCTCTTGAGGCAGCATCAGCAACGCGCCGCTTCTCTGCGCAGTACCGGGTGGGTCACGGAATGATGACGCGATGGCTGTATGCGCGCGGCGTGGTAACCTTTTCGGACGCAGGTCATTTCGTCAGGCTACCGGGAGCGGTCACCGATGTCACGAACGACGCCGTTCACGACACCGTTTCAACTCGCTCGGCTTAGCGTGTCATGCCACGCGGACAATTTGCCAGCACGTTGGGAGAGGGCGCGATCATTCCCGGCCGCGCCCCCGGAAACTTATTCCGCCTTACCGTGCTGCCAGTGCGCCGTGACGTCCTCGCCAGACTTGTTCAGATGAACATGCTCATCGATGTGGTCGATCCATTCCGTCGGAATGTAATGATGGTGCTGGCCGTCCGGCGAGCTCGACTTTGTCAGCTTGATCTTATCGGCGCCGTCCATGTGATCAACCTTGCCGACCACTTTCTTGTCCGTCGAAATTACGTCCATATGCTCTTTGATAGCTGCGGTATCGACCATGAGTGCCTCCTGTGTTGAGAGGGTGAGTAACATCTGACAGCACACAAAGTTCGATGCCGACGGCGCTTGGAGTCGGCCCGCTGGCGTGTTCGAACTTAGGGAGCGCCACCACTCCAAAGGCGTCAGAGCCGACATCATGCACAACGATCTGAGCAGGCTGAGCCGAACGTCCGGACCCAACGCAAGGCATACCCAAGTACCTCGATGCGTCCGCCCGTCATGTGGGGAACGAATCACTTGTGCTCACCTTGAATCGGTCGTCAGTTGCGGAGTTGCGTCATGCGTCAGGAAACAGAGTGGAGCCCGTCTGTCGTCCCCAGCGGGGTTCACGACACGGTCTATCTCGTTGTCGATTGCCACGGCCCGGGCGGGTGCGCCTGGCGCGAAGCCGACGCCGGCAGCACCGACCTGGAAACCGTAATCGGCGACTTGATGAGGGGCGAATTTTCGGACCCCCTGTGTGTCGTCGCCTTCAACACTTCGGAGAACTGGTCGCGCGACGTCACTGGCGACATCGCCCGCGAGATTGAAAGACGTTACGACCTAGCTTATGAGGATGTGCCATCTTGGCTTGAAGATTTCGTTCACGCCCACGTCGCACGGGAGCGCAAATTGCCGCTGGGGCTGAGATCATGAGCAACCTCAATGCATCCATCGCGCCTGCTGTCGATGCGCCATCGGGATCAAATGCTCGATCTCGTAGGACATGTTAGCGCCGCCCTGATCCAATCCGATAGAATCGCCGCTGCTGTCGTGATCGAACATCTACAGTGGGCGCACCGACTGGCTCTTGATCTGTACTCATCGTCTGTTGGAACCTGCCGCGATATGCGGACGTGAGGCTCGTATGCCCTACGCAAAAATCAAAGTGCCCGAAGGTGGCGTCCGTGCGAAATATCCCGGCTTCGTGAAGCCCGCTTTGGCGACTTCGATCGGGCGCGTGCCTGCGGGCGACCGCTGGGTCCATGAGATCAAGTTCGACGGTTATCGCGTTCAGGTCCACATCATCAACGAAGCCATCAAGGTTTTTACTCGCAACGGCCACGATTGGACCGACCGCTTCCGGAAGATCGCAACCGACGCGTGGCGCCTGAAAACGAAATCCGCCATCATCGACGGAGAGGTCGTTATCCCGGCGCCCGATGGGACGACGGACTTCTCGGCACTGCAGAAGGCGATGACGTCGAGCAGGCCTTCCGGTCAACTTGTCATGTATGCCTTCGATCTCCTTTACTTCAACGGCTACGACATGCGGAAAGCCCCGCTGAACGTGCGCAAGGCCGAGTTGGCGAAGCTCATTAAGTCCAGCGACATTCTCCTCAGCGAAACATTCGATACAGACGGCGCCCACATGTTCGAGACTGCATGTGCGATGGGCCTTGAGGGGATCGTGTCGAAACGATCGGACAGTCGGTATGTCTCCGACCGTACGGACGCTTGGTTGAAGGCGACGTGCCGCCAGCGTGAAACCCTGTCGATCGTCCGTTACGCGATGAACGAAAGTCGCTTCGACGGCCTGATCGTTGGGCGCCGGGAAGGGGACGACCTGATCTATGCCGGAAAGGTCGATCATGGGTTCACACCGAGTGTCGTCACCGATGTCAGGAAGCGACTGGCGCCCCTCGTGCAGAAAACCCAGGCATTCAGTCGCAAAATCAAGAAGCCGAACGCGGTGTGGGTGAAGCCCTCGCTCGCGGCCGAGATCGAATATCGGGCGAAGTCGGCGGAGGGCAAATTGAGACATCCTACCTTCAAGGGCTTCCGGGAGGACCTGTAATGCGTGATCCGGAAATGCTCGCCGCCGCCGTACTCGACATCGAGGCGATGCTGTCCGTTTATCTGGAGCCGGACAGCGCGACGCGGATGGGACGATAATGGGTGGAACGCCTTGATCGGGATGACGTGCCGACGGCGGCGGAGCGCGTGCGGGATGGTTTTGGGCGGCTATACGTGAACAGGTAGCGTCGTCCGCGCGGATCCCCATCCTGCGCGACAGGCCCGGCGCGCTCTTCTCCAGGATTCCCCCGGTGCGTCGGGCCATTTCACCACCGCCTGCGGGCGACATGTCGTCCAACTAGGAAGGCGACGAGAAGCATGCCCAGCGGGGCCTGCTGCGTAGCGCGCTCAAGAATGTCGAGCGCATTGCCCGGCTTCTTTCCCTCGTGAATTGCTTCCCTGACCGTCGAAGATGCGGCTTTGACTCCGTCGGCAACAGTCGTGGCGATTTCGGACAGTTGCTCGGAAACGGAAGGTGGTTGTTCGTCGCTCATCGTGTCTCCCTCGGTGACGGCCTCACAATGCGGCGCCGTTGGACTCGTTCTTGGGACTGGCTTGCCGGGAACCGATCAACGTGTGTCATCAGCCGCTGCGAGCCCGGACCTTACGCGTTGCTAAAGGTACCTGCCGCCCGCAGATCGGCCCGGATTTGCTTGACGCCGCGGAGCGCCAATCCGAGATCCAGCGCCTTCCGTTTCACGCTCGACGACGACCGCCTGAGCGCCGCGGTCGCTCTGACCAGCGAGGCACCCGAGGCAGCCAACTCGCGCAATCGGGTCTCGTCTTGGTCAGTCCAGAGCTTGTACGCATTCCTCGGCACTGCTTCCTCGACTTCTGTTCGGGCACCAACGCCGATCGGGAGCAAACGTTCATCGGCGCGGACGGACGAGATGTCTCCGCCGAGTGTGTCGGAACCCGTCCAGGCCGTGCGGGTTTTGCACGGTACCGTGGCATTGAGAGAGAGTGACGATGGCAACGAACAAACCGACCGGTGACAATGCCCGCAAGGGCGCCGTCAAGAAGCGAAGCCAAACAAAGACGACCATGGGCGGCGTATCGACCTGGACAAAGCGCGACAAGGAGAGTGGCGAGTTCATGGCCGTGAAAAAGGCGCCAAAGGAAGCCGCCCCCAAGAAGTCAGCGCCGAAGAAGGCTGCCGCAGCAAAGAAGAAAACCGCAAAGAAGACGACCGTGGCGAAGAAATACAAGGGTGTGCGCCGGGAGAAGTAATAGCCCGACGACATGATCGCGAGTGCGTTCAGGAGGACACATGTCTGAAAAATTCGATCCCGCGCCCTATGACAAGTATGCCGAAGGAGCCGCAACTTAGGCTTTGGCTGGGTCCCGCTTGCCGGGTCGGATGCCGGGAATGTGTCCTTCAACTCCTTGTCGGACTAAAGCGCACGCAAAAGGCCTCGTCCTGGGGGAGGGAGACGAGGCCTTCGTTTTTGCAGGCGGGTTGTTGACCGCCTACCTCGGTCGAACCTCCATGCAACGGATTGGTTCACGGCTCCCGGGCGTCTAAGCCAATTTTTATGGCAGTTGAAACCTTACCGCTGGTCGTCCATTGTAAATGCGTCTTTCGAGACTGGGAGGCGGATGTACCCTTCCATCAAAGGCCCTAGCGTTCCGCGGGGCCTTTTCCATTTCCCGTGGAGATCGCTTACGCGCGGCCCTGACCCAACTGCGTGAAGATCGAGGCTTTCTATCCAAGAAAATGATGGATGGGCTTCATCAGTTGGTCGGCTTCGCCTTAGTGAGCGCTGTTTGGAGCTTCCTTTTCGCGGCATTCCACCTGTCATCTTCCGCTCTTTCGCGAGCATCGATTTTCGCGCGCTCGTCGGCAATCGCGGCAACGCTCCCATCATGCTCCGCTTCAGCTTCGATAAGGCGCTGTTCAGCTTTCTTGACCGCGGCTTCCCGTCGTTTCCTGACGGCGGAACGCTTTGTTTCCTCTTGCTGCTCTTGTACCTGCCGTTTCCGTTCCTGTCGCTCGTATGCGGCAGACGCCTTTCGGAAGTGGGCCGTCGCGGACTTGACCGTTTGCCCGCTGTGCGATCGTCGTCCTTTCTGGGACGCTGGAGATCTGGACGCATGGGGGGCTAGATCATTCGGAAGATCCGATGTCTCAGCAAACCGTTTATTCGATCCCACCGGCCTCTTGAGCACGACGCCTGGATGGGCCATCGCGACGTCAACGATGTCGGCATCGTGGACCTCCTTTGCGAAGTTTTGATGGAAGAGATTGGAGTCGGCTCCCCAAGCTTCCAGAGCCGCTTTCATGGACGGTGCGGCAATCGCGAGGTCGAAGAAACCGATGGAGGTCGTGAAAACTTTTAGTTTGCGCGGCATGTCTCAATCACAGCCGGGGCAGGTATCTCCGAGCCCGTCCAGCACTTCCTCGACCGCTGCTACGCGCTCTTTCTTGTTCTTACCGGAGAACTTACGGTGCTTTGCAAGATCGCATGCGTACTCTACCGCGTGATGACTATGGCGAAGGCGCATATAGCCATGGTCCGGGCAGGGGGTGATCGCATGAGCTTCTAGAAGAAGATCGGTCGCCCACCACTCCAACGTTTCGTTCTTTTTGCCCATCACTATCCTTTTTGATTTCAGAAACCTCGCGCCGGTCAAGACTGATTTGAATACGACGTCTCCTACAACGTGGCTCTCGGGGGTGACGATGCTGTCAGCGACGAAGCGAGTTTGATCGCGCCAATCCTGCCCCATCGGATCCGTTTCCGTTGCAATGCGGCGCGCGTCATCCTCGTTGTCGGCAGGCACAAGTGCAGTTTGAATGCTTGGCTTCAGATAATCCACCGCAGCCTGAGCGAGCCGGAATAGCCTATGCGTTTCCGGGACGGTCAGCGCGGGTGACGATACTTCGATCGGATCGTCTTCGTCCGTCATTGCTAGACCTGCATTTCGTTCATCACGCGCTCGACCTGCCTCAAGAAATCTCCCGAGGCAGGCGCCATTCTGGATCCGGCGTGCATGTTTCCGTCTTAGCTTCGGGGCGGTACTCGCGAGCCGCATCCAGCAAGGTCCGCTTGACCGCGCTATCGGCCGTCTGCGCGGCGATTTCCTCCGCGCGCTCGGCTTGTGCCAGCAGTCCTTCTTTGGTCATGGGCATCCTCCACATCAGCAACATCTCGAAGTTCGTCGATAAGTTCCGAGGCCTCCGCTTTCGTGAGATCATCCTCGGTGGGATCGGGCTGATGAGCCTGCTCGCTTAGTGTCTTGAGATACGACGCCTGCGCGCCGGTCATCGGATCGTTTCCGGAAACCCAGTCCTTCGGATCCTTTTGCGTGTTATCGGCCATTAGGAATCTCCTTTCCCAGGCAACCGCGAAGCAAAGAGATTGTTCCCGATATGTTCTATCAAGCAATTTGATATTCGGACAGACTGCGCTCGTCCGTATGCGTGCCAAGAATGAGCCGTGCCCTGCGTTATCGATCGTTTGCGCTCAGCCGGTCGGCAACGTCGTCAAAACAGTCATGGGATCGCCCTTCGATCTGGTTTCGTCGATGTGAGCGATGAGAAGCCTGCGCAGGCCATTCTCGTCGATCGGACGCAACCGTGACAGATCGATCCATCCCCGGAAGTAGCGGTCGAGGTAGCCTTTCTCGTCGTCAGGTCGCTCTAACCAGACAGGTCCCGCGAGGCGGACAGGCGCCATTTTCCAGAAGTAGATCTTGGCGCCCTCCCGGTCCGAGAAGGCGACGATGGGCCGACCGTCTCTCGGAGCATCCGTCATCGGTGAGAGAGCGTAGCCATATTCCCGCAGGATTTGCTCGATGCGCATGTTCGCCCGTGCCTCAAAGCGGTCGTCGGACTTTTCGAGGATCGCTCAGTCCGGCCGCGAGACGTTTGAAGTCATCTCGGCTACCACTCCGGATGAGGTTGGCGAACTCTTCGGCTGTGAATGGGAGGTTATCTCCATCACGAATGCTGGACGTCTTCCTGTCGCGCAGTCGTCGCCACCAGTTCAGCATCACTGCCCCCAAGCATGCGTCCGTTAGTTCGGACGAAACGCCGGAGGTTCGCCGACGTTCCTGATCGACTGATGCACTTGGTTCGCTGCTACCCTACGCCGCACACCGACGACGGCCTGGACTACAGCATAACGTTGTCGCTTCGTTGAGCTGAATTTGATCGGGTGGGAGTCGCGGCGCGAGACCAACTTCTGGAACCGACTTCAGTGAAGACGCTTACAGAAGCAACAATTCAGATGGAGGGAATCATGCGAACGTCACCGATGCTCAGATCCGCGAATATGCTCACAAGCTTTGGGAGAGAGAAGGTAAGCCCGAAGGCCGATCGGATGAGTTTTGGCATCAAGCGAAAAGCGAGCTGGAAGCCGACGAACCCGGCGACGAGTTTGAGACGCCTCATCCTCTGCCGGAATGAAGCGCCGAGATTCGGTAGGCTGCATCGTTCCGAAACTTCGGTCCGCGACGGAGCTTTTCCAGCTTTCGATCGTAGCAGTACTAGCGGAGCGCCTGATTGCTTTCCCCCGTCAGGTGGTCTGATTTCGCCCCAACGGTCGGGCCACCTGCCATAAACGGAGGATCGGATGCCAGACATTGAAGACGGACAGGTGACGGCGACGGCAAAGGAAGCACGTCAGGCGGAACGGGGGCCAACCGTGCGTAATGTCCTCGTGATCAGCGTCGCCTTGGCCCTCGCTGTGATGGCCGCTCTCTGGTTTCTGTTCTTCAAGACCTGATCGCGTGTGACCGGCGAACGTCTTCGCGGCCCTCATTTATACTCGGCCTCAGACGATTGGCCTTGCCGACTCTGCGGGATCCCAACGGTCCTTTGGCTCACGAATTGGCGGAACATCATCGATTCCAGCCTCGCGCAGGAGGCGATTCCGGCAACGATCACGCCAACGGATCGCCTCTTCGTTTTCCGTCGGGGACAACAGATCAAGGATGCGCTGCGGGCAGAAATCGGAAAAGGGGCCTTCGTCTTCGTAGAGACCGCTCATTTCATACATGTTTGCGCCCAATGCAGGTCTGGGCATCACCAAGAGAACGCCGCCATCAATGACATCGTCCGTCTGGACCGCGATGGCGACGCTATGTTCGCCGCGGTCGTTGTAATAAACTTGGAAGTCTAGGACATCGTCGCCGAACCATTGTTCAAGGCAGGCCTCGATGGTCTCGCGGACGTCACCGGAGACTTCAACGGTTTCGCGCGTGTCAAAAGCTTTGTTCATCTGGAGCCTCCCTTTCTGTCGAAAGGTAGAAGGGGCGGCTGCAAGCGACGAATGCGGGCTATCTTTGTGGGACAACCGCAGGAGTCGGAGCTATCTGATCGACCACGAGACGGGCAGGGCTATAGAAATAAACGATGACGAATACCGCGATGGCGCCCGCCGCCTGCAACCACGTTCCTAACCGCAAGTGGACCAGACCGGGTATGCACGCAGCGAAACCAGCAACCCCGACTGCCAGAATGATGCGGAAGACGTCGTATTGAAACGGTGTCGGAGTCGGCACCGCGACCACGGTATCACCGCTCGGTGATAACTTCGTTAAAAGCTGCCGTTATCACCGAACGGTGATACGATAGTTTTGCGAGAGCTCAGGGTGCGGATGCTTGTATGGGCGTGAACGTTAGAAATCTGGATCAACTGCGAGAAATTGTCAGGCAACGGCGCAAAGAGCTGGGGCTCACACAGAAACTGACCAGCGGGCTCATTGGCCATACCCAAAAGTGGCTGTCCGACTTTGAATCCGGGAAAGTCGATCCTCCGGCATCAATGCTGATCGGCGTCATGGGATTGCTGGAAATCCCACTCCAATACGAGTTGCCGAACACCGAACCCGATGGGCTCGACCAGACCGAATTCGAGATCGACTTCGACATGAAACTGGACCGATGAGACCTTGGGCGTTCAGGAGAACTGCGGGCGCAAGTTCTTGCTGGCGAGGCCGAACCGAAAATTCGCGGACCGAAAGGTCCATCGAAGCCGAGCAGGGTATTCGAAGAACGGGGAATTCGACAAGGCGCTTGATGACTGCAATGCAATCATTCGTGTCAATCCGCGCAATGCGGTCGCTTATCGCGTCTGCGGTGTGGCCTATCAGGGGAAGGGAGATGTCGAACGGCTTTGAAAAGTTTGAACGAGTCGGCGCGCATGGACCCGCGTGCGGGCAAGACGTTTGTGGCTCGTGGCATGGCGTACGAGCAAATCGGACAAAGCGACAAGGCCAAGGCGGATTTTGCGCAAGCTGGGCGGATCGATCCGGCTTCGGTCACGCCAAAAGAGATGGCCGAGGCACGTGAGCGAGCTATGGGCCCCGCAACGGGTTCCAAGTCTGCTCCGCCTGAAGATATGACGCCGGTCGTTGCGGCCGTGTCCACTCCGACGGCCGATCCAGCTCAGACGGTGGCTACCCAAAAGGCGCCGGATGGCGAAATCCGGGTTGCGCTTGTCATCGGCAATAGCGCGTACACTTCAGTGCCGAAACTGCCGAACCCCAACAACGATGCCAGAGCTGTGGCGGACGCGCTCCGCGCGGCCGGTTTTAAGATCGTGCATCTCGATCACGATCTCAGCGCCGCGGCCATGCGCGAGAAGCTCAATGCGGTCTCTGTCGAGGCAGCCCAAGCTGATTGGGCAGTCGCGTACTACGCCGGCCACGGTATTGAGATAGGCGGCGTTAATTATCTGATCCCGGTGGATGCAAAGCTGAGGACGGACCGGTCAGTGCAATTTGAGGCCGTGCCGTTGGAATCGGTGCTGACCAGCGTTGAGCCCGCACGAAAATTGCGGCTTGTGGTCCTGGATGCCTGTCGAGACAATCCCTTCCTGCGTGACATGGCCAAAACGGTCGCTAGCCGTTCGGTAGGTCGCGGCTTGGCACGGATTGAGCCGGAATCGAGCGCGACCTTGGTGGCTTATGCAGCAAAGGCAGGGCAGCTTGCCTCGGACGGTGTGACTGGACAGGGAAACAGTCCATTTGCCACCGCGCTGATAAGAAACATGAGAAAGCCAGGTATCGAAATTCGAAAGTTCTTTGGGCTGGTGCGTGACGACGTGATGGCTGCGACCGGGAACATACAGGAACCGTTCGTTTACGGCTCACTGGGCGGCGCCGACTATTTCCTTCGAGCGCCATGACAAGCACGGACGGATTAATCGCTGATGCCCCCATAGGCGTGACCTTCTCGTAGCTACCGTGCGAGGTGGCGACGTCCGGCGATGAAGACACCATTTCGTGCGATGCGCCCAATCCGGTGACACATGGGCGAGACCGAATACGCCCGAATGTTAAGGTGGCGACGCATTGCAGTTCCGCATAGATGAGCCATGCCGCTGCGCCAAAGGCATTATCAGCGCTGGCTCGGAGTGAGCGCCCTCACATAGAAGCCCCGCGGACGGATCGTCTTTACGTCAGGCGGCCGCTTGCGTGCATCCCGGAGGCAATGCTGACTAAAGATTGCTGATGCCGCTCAGAGTGCGTGGCTTGTCTCGTTGTGTACTGCAAAGAATCTGTCGTGTCTCCGGCAGGAAGCTGAGGACTTCACTGCGAAGATAAAATGCTGCGCCGACGAGATGCTTTGCGACGGCCGGAAAGATTCCCCCAGCCTCAAGTGATTGAATGAACGTCTTGTAGTGGACCTTCCTCAGCCGGGTCATCGCGTAAAGGGACACATACGTTTGTTCGAAACGTTCGATTGAATCAATCGGGATGGCTTTGACCGGACAGCGATTGAGCGGATTGATAACATCCACAGTTGCGAGATAGTTGTGCCTGATAAGCGCACGAACAACGTTTGCAGTCGTCTTCCATCGCCGTCTAGTAGCTTCGATGGAGAGCGTGTCGTTGTCGGGTCCCTTGACGTGTTCGCGCACTTCATCGAGATCGACGAGAACAGATAAATAGCCTCTCTCAGAAGAGAGTCGCCATTTTCCAGAAAGCGAGTTATCCAAGATCAGCCGAACGATCTCTGCCGCGGAACAACATGCGCGTTTGGCGGTGTCGGGAATATTCAAACGTTTTGGTCCAGTAGTCGAAACTGCAACGGCCTCGGAAAGCAGGCGCTGAAGGAAATCGTCTAAATCGGACGGATAGAAAGTACTTTGTGCGCGCACTCCTTTACCGGACAGGCCGGGAATGAGGAGGCCAGCTTTGTAAAGTAAATCACGGTGCGCGGGAGGGGCATTGATGTATTCGGCTGCGCGTCGGAGGGATAGGCTGGCACCCAAAGCGCTATCGCCAATTTTATCGCCTAGCTCAGCTGGAAACACGCAATGGGCGTTTTTCAATCCGTCAGTGCTTGGAGGAAGAACACCTGCGGCTTTGAGCAGCTTTCGCAAGCGGATAGGATGAAGGCCCGTCTCACGTGATAATGTGAGCACGGAGTGAACGAGACGTCGTTCGACGCGGGTTCCCAATACAACTTTGCCCGGATCAATCGGATAATGCGACAAGATGTAGTCGCGAATGAAATCTTCCAAGTCTCTAACTGCCCCGACAGTTCGGCGTTCGCTAATCACGTGGAAAATACCACCGAGATGGGCGCGAAAGCTTCCGTTCGATGAGAGTGGTCTTGGTAAGCCTTCCAGAAACTCAATTGCGCCGCGTTCACCGTCAGCGAAGATCTCAAAGCCGATCCGGCCAGCTTCACGCCAATGTTCATCCGACATTTGGCGCATGTTGTTCTTCATTCCGAGCATGGCATAGGTGCCGAACAGCTCACAAGCCAATAGGGCGGATTGAAGATTGAACTTATCGAGATAGTGGTTCTGGCTGGCCTGTCCTTGGACACGGTTCTCTACATATCGCTCGAACGAAGTTTGTGAGCGGATGACGCCACCGCGCCTCAAAGCATCGATGCCTAAGACCGCAGGGCCAATAGTGAATGAGAAGTCGTGCAGCTTTGATGAAGCAAGCGCGTGCTGCACCTGAACGAGGCTGGTCTCGTGAATAGAACATGTTTTGATGGCCGCAATCTGCCAAATAGCTCGACCAAAGGGGGCGACCCGCGCAGCAGTCGTCCTGTCTCTTAGATCAGATGCGATGCACTCGGGGCAGACATAGATCGAAGTGCGACGTAGATCAGTCCGGGTCAGGATATGTCCTCGATAACTATACTGTTTCCGTGCAGTGTGGAAGAACGCATGCTCATTTAAATCCCGCGTGGTCACACCTCCTTTTGCGGCGATGACCGCAAGTGCTGCGGTATCGCCGGAAATAACGAGCTTGAAAGTCGTACCGAAATCCAAGCATAGGTCGCGCACAGATAACCCGTTGGCAAGCGCAAGCCGAGACGCAAAGCTCGGCGGAGTTTCACCGATCCCCAACGGAACGGTAATACGAAGAGGTCTCATAATTTCTTCCGCTGGCGAGGCTTCGAGATCTTCAATTCCTGTTCAGTCTCTTCGGACGTGCGCGGCGTAACCAGGCTCGCGTCGATCGTCTGCCACGCAGGGCTAGCAAAAATATTCTGTTCATTTGGCATCAGATTTCGGTCGGCGTAGGAAGACTGAAAATCCTTGAGAGTCAAAACTCCAGCTCCCCGATGAAGTGAGAACTCCACAGCTTCGCAAAGGATTTCAAGGCTCATACCTAACTCGTATAGGCCAGCGTGCAGTAGCCTAGGCACGATACAATCCTCAGTTTTCAAATCCGTACGTAGTCCTGCTTCCCCCGCATAGTGATCGATTGACGCGGCAAGGAAGTCTCCGTGCTGAGACTCAGCAATTTTTGGCAGGTAAAGGTAACGCAAGCGACGCTTCAGTTGACGGTCCATCCTAGTGAATGGAAGTAGCTCTGGGATCCCACTCAAAATCAATTGGATTGGAGATTCCAAGAGCATTAGATCTTTGAGTGTGTCGCGCACTTTCTGGACTTCGGTTTCTCCGAGCCCAGCCAATACATGCTGGATATCGTCAATGTGCAGGAATAAAGTGCCTTGCGCGCGCATTTGATCTCGCACTCGGAGCCATGCAACGTTCTCACGAATCTCCCGCTGAGGTGCGTAATCAAGTTTCTGGAGAATTCGAATGGCGAGCTGCAGCAGCGTGCAAGGCGAGGGGGCTTGCACGCTGATCAGCGGGGATGGCGCCGCGTCGAAGGTGCCATAGTTTGGAAACAAAGGGTTGTTTCGAAACATACGTTGAAGCATGCGTGTTTTGCCTGCGCCACTGTCGCCGGAAATCACGATGCCCATACCCGGCTTTCGGTTGTTCGCCGCGTACGGCAGGCTAGGATCCGCGCGACTGGCAGCATTTCTTGCAAGCCGGTTCAATAGGCGAGTTAAATCTTCGTCGCGGTCAGATTCAATATAGAGGCCCTTAACACGCTCCGAACGAGAGTTCGCGTCGCGCTCTTGCTCAGACCAGAGGTCGCGAATGTACGCGGAGGGGTCGGCATTGTCGTGCATTGTTTTACCTCGACTTGATGATCCACTTGGGCGCAGGGCCACTCACAATTTCAGACGACGACTTGGTAGCCGGCACCGTGGCGTTGCCCACGGCGCTCTTCACAGGACGCGGCCTCTTGACGTCACGCGTCTTCGCGGCCGGTTTTGCTGCTTCAGCAGCGATCGGTTGCGTGGCAGGGTTGGTGCTCACCGGGATCGCCTTTGCGAAGATATCGATCGAACCAGCCGCGCTTTTGCGAGCGTCATCGCGGTAAGTGAGCGGTCTAAGCATTCTTTGACGATGTTCCTCGATCTTATCGCGAGTAAGGGGTTGATACTGAATGCTCAGTCGCTGTCGGACAAGACGGTCAGCCTTCTGCTGGAACGCAATAGACGCGTAAACGATGGACATCGCAATCTCTGCGGTGTGCGTGTGTTGTCTGCGAATGTCGGCCTGAGCTTCATGCCACACTTGGAGTGAAACGTTGTTCATGAAGCTGTGCGTCGATGCCTTCTTCCAACCACCATTGATCCACACGGAGATCTCTCCAAGGTCTTCGGGATCGACGCGGATCCGGTACTTGACGTTGGGCTGGTTGGTGAATGCGTCAGCCGTCTCAGGAGACCAGTACCAGTTGCTGAACAACTGGAAGCCGCTCGAGTGAAGATCCCCAGAAAACTCATATCCAAAAGCTCTCCGGATCTCTGCGCGTCCTGGCGCAACAAGTGGCGGCAGGTCTTTGGTCAATCGAAGCCAGCAAGCCCGCGGGGTCTCGCCTCCAAGTCCCTTGTGAGGGCGATTGTGATACTGATCAACAATGAAACGGATGATGAGTGTCGCCAGTTCTTCAACGGTGAGGCAAGCTCGTGCAGCTGCCTCGTAGTTAGCTCGCTCCTCGACACTGCTAAAAGCGCGGCCAGAAAAGCGCATGATAGCCTGAATGTTGAGCGTCTTGAAAAATCGCTCAATCTTTCCGCGCTGTTGAGGCGTCCCCGCTTGTGGTGACTTAAAGCCAATATGCAGATCCGTGCAGAGCATTTCTGTCGCGGCGTTTGTAAGCGCAGACCCTTCATCTACGACCCAGTCATGCGGGCGGCCGCGGTATTCCCAAGGCGTGATGCACCCCACCGTCCGAGCCAGTTCGGACTTGTCCGACATCGTCATCCGGAGCAGTTGCTTGGTATTGGAGGTTTTCGGGCCGAAGGAAATCGTACTGGCTGGGATAACGCGTGTCGTACAGCACATGGACGCGCTGAACGTTACTCGCGTCTTGATCGCGTTTTCTTGCAGTTCGGGCGAAATGTACTCCCAGAGTCCCGTCTGGAGAGTGAGCGTGTGCAGGTCGACCGTCCAATCATCGGCCTCAACGCGTTGCAGCGGTCGAACAAGGTCCGGAACGCCTCCCGTATTCGGATGAAAGTAGCGTTGCGCGGTTTCGAGCGTTGTGCGCGCCGCCATAACGTCAAATGCAGGCAGCTTCTCAATCTCAGTGCGGAGCTTCTCTTTCGAGGGACAGCGGATGGGATGAAGACCTTTGCGAGTGCGCTCCAGGTTTGCCGTTTTGAAAGCCGAAACCATGTCATCCCAGATCATCGAGATCGAGTTCTGCTCGGGCGTCAGATATTTATCGACGTGATCGTCGAGAATAGAGAGCTCTTCTTCGGTAAAACGATCATTGCGATTGCCGCAGCGGTCGTACCCATACAAGAGTCCAGACACCCCTTTGCTTTCATAGTCTTTGACCCACTCCAGAAAGCGCTTTGGGCCGGGAATATAGCCAGTCGAAATTACACGGCTGCGACCCTTTCCAGCCTTGTCTTGCGCTTCCTTGGCGAGTTCAAGTCGAATTTTATCAATCGCTTCCTCCGCCCGCGGGCGGTATCGCGACGTAAGTTGAGCCTTCTCCATTTCGAGAAATTTCTTAACGGCGGCAAGCTTGAATTGCACGGTCCGTTTCTCGTCATCGTGCAGATCACTTAACGAATTCGAACCACTCTGAAGGAGGGCTTGGGCATTCGCGGAGCTCAGGCCTCGGCGCTCCAAACTGAACTCGCCGCTGCGCAATGCGTCGAACTGCGCGATCGTTAGGGGGAGGATGACGCCAGGGGCGTCCAGTCGCTCGAAACGATAACCGATGTGGTCGATCGCAATGCATCGAAAGGCCACGCCACCAATGGTGACCTTATCTAGCTCGTCGATGTGCCAGCGTACTGGCGCGGGCGATCTTTTGTCTTTTGAAAGTCGGGTGTGAGCGAGCATGGTCAGTGCGCAGCCTCCGGACGTTTGGCCGCCGAGCAAACCAAAGTGTCGAAGGTGATTTGTTCATAGTTGATCAGACGCAGGCTGCCAGCAGTCAGCGCTCGGACGACGGCATCGAAGCCATATCCGCCCAAGCCAGACATGCTAATGATCGAACGAACCGAAGCGGGCTCCACCAGATGGCGCGTTACGTCGTCGATTTTCACGTCATCATCAGGGAAGGTGGACTTGCGCGCGAAATGAGCAGCCTTGGCGTTGTACAGATCGACCGGCGAAATGCTTTCTTCGGTAAACAGGAGAACCATGTCCGCGACAGAAGGGGAGATCTGCGCCGCAGTAGCGCTGACAACGCGATCGATGCCAGTCCTTTGAACGAGCTCAGACGGCTTCACCGCAACAAGACACTTGCGACCGTCGGTCAGCGTTACAAGAAAGTCGAAGGTGTGCCGACGCGTTACGTTGTCTCCATCGACATAGTAAATTGCATTCGGTTGCTCAGCGACCGACGCAACGTCGGGGCGCAGCTTGGCGAGCAGAATAAAGCACAGTTCCAATTCGGCTTCGTACCAGACCTTCCGCCCGTCGACGAAGTCGAATCCATGCACTGAGAAAGCGCTATGCAAGGTAATCTTGCGGCTCGACAAGCTTTCGAGCGGGTCGGGGAGAAAGTCCGCGCAAGGCAATGGTTCGCGAAGAGAGGGGTCTGGCGTCAGATATTCTTCGAGCGTAATTGGTGCCTGGCCGGCGAGCGCAGGAGCAAGGCGGACAGCTTTGTGAACCGCAAAGTGGCGCGAAGTACGTCTAGAGAAACGTTTCGTATTGCTAGAAGAACCGGTGACGCCCACGACGACCTCAAACAGACACAGCACAGCACTCCAAGGAAATGATCCTTGGCGACGGGCTCGCCGCACAGATATGCGGAGAGCAGCGGTGACGCGGCGACGCGGAGCGGTCGCGGCGTCAGTGCGCTATGCGGATGTCCAAGAGAGAGTGGATCGCAGGCATGGGTCGTCTCCTCGCTACGACAGCGAACACATCGATAGTCCACATCGTCGGAGACGTAGATCTCCGACTAAGCGTGAACGAGTTTAGCGGCAATTCGCCGTCAATCACGCCGATATGTTGAGGAGAACCAGAGCGGCAGGCTCGCAAGTCCAGGGAGAGGCGTAAGAAGATGCATTCAACATATCTGCCTCCCAATACAGACCATCGGTTGGATGGTCGCTTGCGTCGATGTCGCGATGCCGCGACGTGAGCCAAAGTCTTGCGTCTCTGGTAATCATCAACCTATCAGTTGGATCTTAATAGAGTTTCCGAAAGACTCTCCCGATTTGCACTAAGTTTTACGCTTATAGCGGCGCAGCGTAGGGCAGAGGTCGCCTGGCGTTCCAACAGGAATGTTCTTCTCTTTATAGGGATGGCAGATGTCTCGTCAGGATGGTCCTGAGAGACACGCAATTTAGAAACCCGTTCTCGTCCAGCTCCTTCGCTACCGCGACAACTGCACCGCGATGTTCCGAAAGTACGCGCGTCGCGTCTTGGAAACAGGCGTGCAGGCGGTCTTGGATTCTGGCTCGCACTTCGTTGTCAAGGTATCTGCTTGTGAGTGCCGCTTCCGGAAGGCGCAATAGGCCGCTCTCGCCGAGGCCGTAACGCGCCTCGATGTCGAAAGCTAGCGCGGTAGCTCGTGAAAGGTCGGAATCGTCGCCCGCTCCTGCACCGACCGTGACGCCATCTAGGCCCAGGAGAATTAGTTCTGCCGCACGTCCAGAAAGCATGATCGTGATCTGCCGTTCGAGGCCACCAAGCGTTGCGTGGCTTGCGAGCGTGACATCTGAAAGCGTATTTCCGCCAGCGTTTGTCAGCCAGACGGCATCAGGTACTGCGCGTTCGAGAGCCGCTATGGCGACCACGTGCCCGGCTTCATGGACACACACAGCGTTCCGCAGATGTGGGGTAAGGTAGTCGCGCTCGCTCCTCATCGCCCGGTGGATGTCGTCGATCGCTAAGGGGCGGTCGTCTCGGCGAGCGGCAGATTTAGCTCGGCGGACCCAAGCCTCAACATCGGCGCCAGTACCGCCTCTCGCGCAGTGCGCCAGGTGCTGCAGGTCTGTATCGTGGAGCTCTTCTCCAAGGTAGAAGCGAAGAATTGCCTTCAGGTCTTCGACATCCGGAAGTGGAATGGTGATTGTCTTATCCAACCGCCCAGCGCGGCGGATGGCAGAGTCTATGCGTTCGGCATAGTTTGTTGCGCCGACAACGACAACGCCGGGGCGTTCCTCAACCCCGGACAAAAGTTCGAGAAGCAAATTCACGACTTGGGACCAATATTCGACGTACTCGCCCTGAAGGCGAGAGCGATCGGAGATCCCATCAAGCTCGTCAATAAAGAGGATTGATGGCGATAATCTCTGCGCCTCTTGGAAGCTTCGCCGGATTGCGCTGAGGGTACCACTTAGATACGTGGAAGCGTTCCACTCAGCGACAGACGTTGCGATCAGCGGAACTCCAGCGCTGCGAGCGAGAGCTTTTGCGAATTGGGTCTTACCGACACCAGGAGGGCCGTCAAGCAACAGCCCCTTGTCGATGCTAGCCCAGGGGAGACGGCCACGTCGAAACGAATCGAGGTCAGCAGCTAGCTCCAACCCCCATTGCTTCGCATCTCCATATCCTGCCAAATCTTCGAGACGTGGACCGGCTCCTGCGGCTACTCCTCTTGCTTTGACCAAAGCATAGAGACGCTGCAGACACCTTTCGTGTGTATCCTGCTTTCGGATAGCAATACAGAGGTCGCCTACGTCTACGGCAGCGGCAAGCTCAGCAGGGAGCATCACTGACAGCGGCTTTCCCGTTACTGACTCGATCACGAGAGCCAGGACACTCGCATCGATGTGCGCCAGTTTTACTTCAAAATCCGCGACTTCGACGAGAGTGCGAGGCAGTAACTGCTTCGGGGCGCACGAGACGCCAATGATTGTGCGATGATCCTGAAATGCCGAGAGTACTAAGTCATTGCCACTTTCCGGCTTGTCACCGCGTGCCAATCCATCTCTTTGGATCACCAACGGAACGCTAGGATAGGCTGCCGAGTGCGTCTTATGACTTCCTCCGACGTTTAACTTAGCGAAATAGAAATCAAGCGCGGTTTTTGTTGGTGAGACGAGATCAGCGCGCCGCGTGTCAATCGCGATAACTGGCGCACCGATATTCAATTGTTGTATCACACCAGGGGTCGCATGCAAAGCACGAGCAAGTAAGATCGCTGCGGCAGCCAAATCCGGCTGAACTGAGCGAAATGGGCGGGATTTGGCATGAGAAGCGATCCTAAGGGCATTATCACGACTATCCGTCAGATCGCTAGTTGAAGTAAAATCGTCGTCCAAGCTTTCAACGCATGATTGCTGAGAAATGACCTGCAGTAGCTCGCGCGCCAGCGCATCCGGAGAATCGGACGCCAAAAGATCGGCGGAGTGGATATCCCCGGATGTTTCAGGATCAATCATCTTCTCTTCCGCGTTTTGTGAAGATCGTAGCTAGGTGGAGTTAGCTGGGCGGTGAGAGCGGCACACGTTCTCCGAGAGTGTAAAAGCGTGAAAAGGTGCGTACCCATCCAGCGGTCTCGTCAATCATCATGATGTCGCTGGTCCTCACAGACACAAAGCTGCCGAGCACGGGATGATCTGTTGCAAACCCCTCCAGACAAGAAACGGGGCGGGTGCTATAGGACCAATGGTTAAGATGTGGGGATGCCTCCAACTGAGCGAGCGGAGGCGCGCCGTAAGAGCGCAATGTCGCGATGTCGGCGAGCAACCTCCCAGCCATGAGGTTGAGCGCTTCCAAGGATCCGAAGGTAGTGCGGATTGCCATTTGCTACGCTCCTGCGAAGTCGGTGATGAGCCAGAGGTCGCCCAGAAGGCGACACGGAGCATCGATATGAGCGCGTCTACGGAGCGCTGAAGAGATGAGAATTCCAGCAGTAATTTCACCGTCTATTGCGCATGCGAGCAATGCCGACATAGACAGATCGACGTCAAAATCGGTGATGGAGCAAGTCTTCAGGGTGTTAACGCCGATCCGGATGGCGCTGGTGATGTTGCCACCGACGGCACCTTCCCAGCCGATCTCCGTCGGCAGAACAGTGCTATGGAGTGCGACACGGACAGTGGCGGCATCCTCGGAAGTAAACTCGGAAGGCAAACGAGTGCGCCACCAGGGAAGCGGATCGACGTCAAAATTGCCGGTGGAGCCGGAGTTCGGCCAAGGGCAGAGGGGCATTTTCGGTGAGCAGTGCCCGCTACCAAGGACACTTTGGTTAGCTACGTTCATGCGACATCCTCCCGCAAACAGGATTGAGACCAATTTTCGAGTGAAGTGGTGTCCGAAAGGATTCGGAGACGAATGAATCCTTCCGCGCCAGCAGACTTTGAGTCAGCCGCGTTAGTTCGGAGCCGGAAAATTGATGGATTAAGGCTCGGACAAGTTCTTAAGTAAGGGTGAAGAGATGATAGCATCTCATTGCCGATGTGTCCGGAAGGAAAATTTCGAAGATTCGCAAAAATTCCATCCGGACAGCCGAAGCGGTGCTGGAGAGGTGATGGGGCCCAAGGATTGCGGCGATGGAGATCCCGGAACAAACGACAAGTGAGAGCGGCCGTTGAGAGCGTGATTACGTAGCCAACGGCGCCTGACGCAAGGGCGGTGACTCCCGGCCTCAGGCAAGCAAAAAGACAAAAATGGGGTGGCGAGACGGCCGCGCCCGCCATAGCAAGGAAGGCAATGATCGCAACGAGCTACGTCGCTGCCTCTCTTGCAGTGGGCTCGCAGCCAATTGAATCTGAAAGTGGAAAAGTAATGGTGCTCCGACATGCCCGAGGCTGACGTCAGCCAAGCAAGGGTGCTGAGCCAGCGTCGGCCGTTGGACAGGAAGACAATGGAGTATTAGGCCATCCGCTGCGCTTGCGAAGTCTTGCCGGACTTCCACGCGTCCAACGCGGTTCCGTGACCGCGATCGAGTATAGCCGGTTCAATCGCTAATACGGATCCGCTGGAGGAAGTGGCAAAGAACCTGATCTCGTCTGTTTCGGTGTCGATCACGGTCATCGAGAGAATGCCGGTCACCCAGGCCTCGGTATCGAGTGAGATCCGGTTTTCCGTCACGACAGGCCGTGGCGGAGACAGTGGCGAGTGTCCATGCACGACAACATGGGACAGTGCTCCGACATGGTCGGTAAAGCGCTCGCGTATCTGAAGCAGATCATTCTTGTCCTGCTCCGCGAGAGGAACGGACGGATTGATCCCTGCGTGAACGAAGAGATACCGGCCAATAGCGACGTGTTGGGGCGCGGCCTTTAGAACCTCAAGCAATTCTGGAAACCGTTTGCCGATCGCGATGATCTCTTCGGGAAAGTAGTGCGTGCCTTCCCCGAGGTACGAGATCAGCGTTTGCATGCCGCCAATTTTCTCGAACCACCATTGGAGACAGCGCTGGCGGGTCAATGCGTCTAGGAAAATGCAGTCGTGATTTCCGAGGATCAAGCGGCTTTGCGGCCATCGCTTTAGAGTGTCGCAGACGATTTCCATCGCTTCTCGGCTATCCGGTCCTCGATCGACGATGTCTCCGAGGAAGATCACTTTCGGCTCGGTACCGTTGAGCGAAGCGTGTTTGCCGATGAATTCAATCATCGAACCGAGAAGATCCGCGCGACCGTGAACGTCTCCGATCGCATATATTTTCGAGTTCAATTCCTGGCTCCCAACCTAAGCGGCAGAAGCGAGGCTCTCCCGCTTGGGCCGACATGGAGGGTACACCACGATTTTGCAAAGGATTCGATCCGGCATTCCTTAGCATTTGAACGATCGGAGGGGCGTGGTCCGAGCCCTAGGGCGCGACGACCAACGCCCTGGAATCTCGGCACCGGCGTTTGACGGTCCTGCAAACGCGACCGACGCCCATACACATTTTGACGAGGCGCATCCCACGCCGCTTCCGAAGACCAAGTTTTTGATGCTTGCGCGGCAGGAAGACTTGGCCCGCCTCGAAACACGATACGACGACAGGATCGGGACGCTGACCGTCTGCGACGGCGAGGATTTCTTTGAGACGGACGTCCGGACTGAAATGGGACGCGCAGCAGAAAATGCCTTCTTTGCACGATTTCTTACGGATGAGTTGCACGGACGGCAGCCCCGCCTGGTTAAGGGCCTCAGTCATCGGTTCACGGATGTCGGAGTTCACTCAAGTCTTCTCATGAACACGATATCGGTATTGAACCTAGCGTCGTTGCGCGACTTCGAGCAGAAGCTGGGCCGAACGGTCGATCCGCGAAGATTCCGCATGAACATCCTCGTCGAGGGTTTCTGCCCTTGGGAGGAGATGGACTGGCTAGATCGAGAGGTTGTCCTCGGGGATGTGAAGTGTCGCTCGGTCAGGCTGACACGCAGATGTCCAGCAACGCAGGTTCATCCCGACACCCCACTTCGCGACATCGATGTGCCAAAAGAACTCCTTCGTTTATACGATAACGTCCTCCTTGGCGTTTACCCGACAGTCGAGGGCGAGGGGGTCATTAGCGTTGGCGATACTGCGACGCGTCCGGCCACAAAATGAATTGTCGATGCGCAGGCCAAACTGGACGGTCTCTGCGCCAACCGTGATCGGCCCCTCCCGGATGCGCGACGCACCTGTGAGAGCGGCAAAGTCATCCACGGCACGCCTTCCGTCCGCCGACGACAAGTTGGTCGGCGCATGTCCCTCGCGACGAGGTCGTCACGCGACGTTTTTAGTCGCTTGCGCTGAAGCGACTTTCTCCAGCTCAACGAACGATCTGCCGGAAAGCCGATAGTGAGTATCTGCTTCACAACTCGCACAGGAGAAAACGCGAATTTCTCCGATCCCGTCGCGAGGCGTTGCGATCGTCAAAAGGGTCCGTCTATTTCGGCAGTCGGGGCAGATGACCGGGCTTTGCATGCATGCGCCTGAAATGGGAGATGGAAATGTTTTAGTAAAAAGTTCATGCGACTAAAGAAGTGGAACTGCGTGGCGTCAAAGAGCGAATTTTTTGTTGGGACGTCTACCTAAACGTGCTCTGGTGCCGGTAAACAGTCATCTTGGGCGTCAATATGCCATGTATCCCGACATTTTCAATCAGTCCGAGCGAGGGCGGGTTCGTCGTCTTCGCCTCTTGGCCAAAGGGGCGTGTTGAACAGCTCGTGGGCGTCTTCGATAGCCCAAAAGATGCAGAAATTTGGCTCGAGCAATACGGCCCGGATTTCATCGCTCAGCTCGGCCCACCTTCAAAACGGGTGATTCGACTGGATGATTTTCGCAAGCATTGATGCCCGCTGGAAGCTCCGGTAGTTCGCAGGGATTTTTATCCACATGTAGTGTTGGATGCGTCGGATTTACATCAAACACTCTTCCGACCGTGCTCAGTGATACATACTCTGCTAGTTCTTGGGAACTGACCCCTCGAAGGCAACCGGAGAGCAGGGCGACGTTCGCATTTTTCGAATGCGAAGCGTGCGGCGCGCGAAGGCGCTATCCTTTCACAAAATACTGGGGCGCGCGAGCTACCGGATAGTGACGGATAAGCACCGTTTCCGTCAAAACACACTGGTGAGGCTTGCCGATTCATACGTGGTCGTCTGAGGGGTGAAGCAGGCCGGCGATGGGGTGTGTTACATACTCCCTGTGTTGGAAACTAAAAGCTGGCCCCGTCGTAGCTGCGAGATAGCTGGTTGTTGAAAGTGAGAATTCCCAAGAGCGAGCATTGCGATGCCGTCGTGAGATCGAAGGTGGGAGTGGCAGGGATCGAACGGAATTTAATCGGCGAGAAGGGTTGAGAGTCTAAGGGATCAATGGCGGACTTGGCGGCATACCGCCCGGGGACAATGCACCGAATTGTCAATGCTCGGTTCAGGTACTCAGGCCCTCAGGCCTCTTACCTCAAATCGCACCAGGTGAGTGAAGTGCCGCTGTAGTGTGCCCCTCAGCGATCAAAACGATTTGCCGAGTTGGGCCTCCTTTCGATGCCCATGCGCCGGGTCTCACCAAGCGGTCGAAGACGGTATTTTCTCTATGGAAACGACCAAAGCAACTTTACAGACGTTGTGCGTTTTACTCGGCCTTGCGGGTCGCCCGACCGTCCGCCGCGAAATTTTACTAAGGGACGTGGACAGATGTTAGAGCCGATTCTGAAGACGTCGGTCGTCGCGGAGATGCGCGGAATATATGCTGGTTATGTAGACCGAACAGTCTTGAGCAACTTGTCCGTCATCTTGCAAGCGAAAGAGGTTGTAGCCCTTGCCGGGCCGAACGGCGCAGGCAAGTCAACGTTTGTCAGGGTATTGACTGGCACGTTGCCGCCGCGCGAGGGAGATGTGGCATGTGATCCGGGCGATATTGCACTCGTACCTCAAGAGATTGCGCTCTACCCGTGGCTCACTGCGAAAGAGAATTGCATCGCGTTTGCAATGATGGACGGAATCTCGCGCCGAGAAGCGTGCGTTCGCGCCAATGTCGCGCTTGAAATGACGGAATGCGCGACGATCTCGTCCAAAAAGGTATCGTCGCTTTCCGGCGGTTATCGTCGACGGGTTAACATTGCCGTAGCGCTCATGGCTGCGCCAAACCTCTTGATCATGGACGAGCCAACGGCCGGTCTGGACGCCGACGCGAAGCGGGTCGTACAGGATGTGATGCTCCGGATCCGCGAAAACGGATGCGGTGTGTTGATTGTGACGCATGACTTCGACGTGATTGAGCATGTCGCCGACCGTGTGTTGGTCTTATCGGACGGGAAGCTCGTGCAAGATCTCCCGCCCGAAGGGCTGATCGCATCGGTGTGCGGGAATCGTAGGCCTGTGGAGCTGCAATTCACTGACGTTCCGGAAGAGGGTCACAGCCGAGCCCTCTTAATGGCGGGCGGTATTCCTTATGGTGCCTCCCGATGGGTGTTTCTAAGGGAGCGATCCGATGGTGAGCTGGGAGCTTTGAGGGAAATGGTCGACAGAGCTGGCCTCCGGGTGGCGGAAACGCGGGTGCGAGAGCCAAATCTCGCCGACGCCTATTCCATCCTCATGAAAGCCGAGGCTCGCTCCGCATGATCTTTGCATCAACATGGGTGATGGCGCTCGCGGCCATTCGCGATCGCATGGCGTTGCTTATGACCTTTGTTCTCCCTGCCGCTCTGTTTATCGTTTTTGCTGCGATTTTTTCAGGCGCGACGGGCAGGGACCTGAAACTCAGAGTTGGCGTCATTGATCTTGCGCGGACCGAGAGCACGCAGCGCTTCGTTTCTGCGATGCGGGCCGAACCATCTCTCCGCGTGACATTGAACACCGGGGACGAGGCAGCGATGACCAGCAATGTTCGGCGCGGCACGGTGGATGTCGGGATGGTCATTCGTGCTGATCTCTCTCAAAGACCGGATCAGGGACCGCCGCCGATTCTTGTCATCGAAGATGCGACACGTCCGCTCGCGACCGCGATTGTCATCGGTCAATCACAGAGAATTCTTAACGAAAAGCTTCCCAATATTGCGCTCGCACGGATCCTCGCAGACGTCGAAGCGTCGGGAGCGATCGCGGCCGACGAACGCGAATTCCTCGACAACGCCTTCAAAAAGCAGGAAGCCGACAAATCGTCATCCGGTTTTTCATTCGCCCGGATCATTGAAGCGAGATCGACGGATGGTGCCACCAAACACGACAGCGTTCTTTATTACGCCGGTGCCGTGGTTGCCGTCTTCTTGCTGTTCGCTGCGAGCCATGGCGCGCTGACGCTCATCGACGAACGCCATTCGGGAATTTCTCAACGATTGACCCTGGGAAAGGGTGGGATGACTTCCGTGGTGACCGGCAAATTTATATTCCTTATGGCTCAGGGCGTTTTGCAGTCCATCATCGTCTTTGCCGTGGCTTGGTTCGGCTTCAAGGCGACGTTTGAAGTATCGCGGGTAGCGTTTTGGCTTGTTACTAGCATTTTGGCTTCGGCTGCAGCCGCCGCGCTGGCGCTCGGGATCGTGGCCGTCTGCAAAAGCCGACGGCAGGCCGAGAGCGCCACTACCTTTTTCGTTTTGTTGGTGTCGGCCATCGGCGGAAGCATGGTGCCAAGATACCTCATGCCGCCCTGGATGCAGGAAGTCGGTTGGTTCACGCCAAATGCGTGGGTGATTCAGGCTTTCGAAGCATCAGTGCGCCCCGGTAGCCCTTCCGGAATGATCGTGCAGGCCTGGGCGGTGCTCGGATGCATTGCATTCGCCGGTCTGATCGTCGCGGTCTACTTTTCTATCCGCCGTACGCGCTATTCTTGGGCTCCTGCCTGAGACAGCGTTCGGAGACGGATGCTCACATTCGAAAGGCCCGAACCGACGTTAAATGCCGCCGCCTCGAATGTAGGCCGTCTTGACCGCCCTGCGTCATTTGAAAAGCCAAATGGCTCGCGAGGGAGACCAAGATTTGTCCGTTCGATTGAGCCACTTCCGTCGAGATCCTGAAATGCCGCGACAGCGATCTTCCCAGCCGGGACGTTGTCGAAAGTAAATCGCATGGTCGTCGCCGATGCGGTTTTGCGGTCGCCCCTATTGCACATGCTCGGATCGAGACTGGTGTCACACAGGGCAACGAGGACCCCCGTTCCGTTGGGCGTAACTCCTGTCACCGTGACGTTGATCTGACCAGCAAAAGCCGCAGCCGCCTGCAGCAGGATACCTGAAACCAAAGCTAGGGTTCGTCCGTACGGTGGTAACGACAATGTTCTGTTCTCCGTCCTGCAGCTTCGTTTCAAATGCGCAAAAGTTTCAGGCGAATGCAAAGAACACAAAGAAGAAGGGCTTATCAACGGCAATGAAGAGGGAATTTAGTGAGCTCTATTGACGCCAATGTTTTTGAAGTGACCACATCGAACCGACGCCAACAAAGCAGTGTGCCGCAGCCATGACTACCTCAGCATCCGCGCGTCAAAAAGACGCAGTCGTTATCGGCGCAGGTCCGGGTGGTCTCGCTACTGCGATGCTGCTCGCGGCGGCGGGCACGAGAGTGACGGTGTTCGAGAAAGATAGCGTCGTCGGCGGTCGGACAAAGGTGTTCGCCGAAAACGGCTACCAGTTCGACGTCGGACCGACCTTCTTTTTGTATCCGCAGATTTTGGAGTCGCTGTTCACAAGATGCGGCTTGCGCATGCAGGATTATATTGAGATGACCCGCGTCGATCCGAGTTATCGGCTAGCGTTCGAACACGGTCCCGACGTTTCAATCTCTGGAGAGATTGAGGATCTCGAGCGCGAGATCTCAAAGCTCAACGCCGGTGATGCGAAGCAGATCACTCGCTTTATCAATCTGAACCGCAAAAAACTTGCTGCCTTCGTGCCGGTTTTGAAGCGGCC